>Ga0185299_10001419_pt1 | contig 46658 bp, 53 predicted proteins | sample PaiPotPPA55metaG_FD_128002 | JGI IMG/M metagenome (GOLD analysis project Ga0185299, IMG submission 128002) | Iron sulfur acid spring bacterial and archeal communities from Banff, Canada, to study Microbial Dark Matter (Phase II) - Paint Pots PPA... ... | reverse complement strand
TCCGAGTGTCGTGGCGGTGGCGGAAACGCTGGTCGAGATGGGGCGCCATTTCGACGACGACAAGATCCTGAATGAGGCGATTGCTCAATATAGATTTTTGCGGCGGGAATATCCGGGCAGCAAATATCGTGGCGACGCCTTGTTCACCATCGGCGAAATCTACAAAGACGATCTGAACGATCCCGAACAGGCTCGGAACACTTTTGAGGAGTTTCTGCATCGCTATCCGCAGAACCGGCTGGCACAGGACGCGCAGCGGTCGATTGCGGACTTGAACCGGGAAGCCGATCGCGAGAAAAAGGCGGAGACGCGGAAACAGAAAAAGTCCGGAAAAGAGATTGCTGACAAAACCAAGAGTGCAGAAAACGCGGCGGGCAAGGACGTTAATGTTGGTGTCGGTTCCGAAGCTGATTTTAAAACTGAGCTAAAGGACGAGTCTGATTCCGAGCGTAAGGGCGAGGCAACTGCTCAGGAAGCTTCCAGCGCCCACTCCGAACGCACCGCGCGCGTAACTGGGATCCGTCACTGGTCTACGCCGGATTACACCCGCGTGGCGATTGACCTGGAGAACGAGATCAAATTCGGTTCGCAGCGTATCTCCCATCCCGACCGCATCTTTTTCGATCTGCGCGGCACCAAGCTGGCCTCCACGCTGGTAGGCAAGAGTTTCGACGTGGACGACGGATTTCTGAAGAAGATCCGGGTGGCGCAGTTTCAGCCGGGACGCACGCGGGTGGTGCTCGAGGTCGACAATCTTTCCGATTACGAAGCGTTTTTGCTGCCCAATCCCTATCGCCTGATCATTGATATCCACGGCAAGAATAACCGCAAGAACATGCACGCGAAGTTGTTGCAAGACAGCGCAGCCATGGCTGACGTGGAGGCTCCGCCCAAGGCAGGGTCGGAATCCGAGAGTGCGGCTGCAGACGAGTTGACAGCTGAAGAAGCATTAAAGCAGGCGGAGGCTCGGGTGAAGGGGGAGTTGCGCGCCGAGGCGGGGAAGGCTCCGGTGACCAGCGAAGACGTGGGCGACGAAACCAAGATTGTGCCTAAGGGAGTCGACGCGGGTTCTAAGGCGCATTCGTCCGGTTCGGGGAAACATGCTTCTTCGAGGGATCGGGACAAGGACCAGAGCACCAAGCCCGCAGTCACCAAGGTTGTGGTCGACGCGGACGATGATGATGCTCCCCCGGAGACGAGCCACGGGCGAGGAAAGTCGTCGTCAGGTTCGCATGTGGCTTCGAGCCGCGCAAGAGAACTGGATGTGCGGGAAGCGAAGCCCACGGCTAGCGGCGACCGGTCGCTGATCCGCGCCCTGGGATTGAAGATTGGGAAGATCGTGATCGATCCTGGGCACGGCGGCCACGATACCGGGACCATTGGTCCAGACGGCCTGAAGGAAAAAGATCTGGTGCTTGAGGTTGGGCGGCGGCTAGGCAAGTTGCTGCAGACGCGGCTGGGCGCGGAAGTGGTTTATACGCGCAAGAACGATACCTTCATTCCGCTGGAAACGCGCACGGCCATCGCTAATCAGCAACGCGCCGATCTCTTTATTTCGATCCACGCCAACTCGAGCCATGATTCTGACGCTCGCGGCGTGGAAACGTATTACCTGAACTTTACTTCCTCGCCGGAAGCGCTGGAAGTGGCGGCCCGGGAAAACGCGGTTTCGGAGAAATCCATTTACGAGCTGCAGGATCTGGTGAAAAAAATCGCGATGAAGGAAAAAATCGAAGAGTCGCGCGAGTTTGCCGGAGACGTGCAGGAGTCGTTGCATAGCGGGTTAGCGGCGAAGAGTCCCGCCATTCGCGACCGCGGAGTGAAGAAAGCGCCGTTCATCGTGCTGATTGGGGCTAATATGCCGTCGATTCTGGCGGAGATTTCATTTGTGAGCAATCCCACCGACGAGCATCGCCTGCAGACAAGCGAATACCGGCAGCGCATTGCGGAGTCGCTTTATCGCGGGATCGCGAAATATGTGGATGGATTGAGCGGAGTGAAAGTGGCCAGCAAGTTGGAAAAGGCGGCGGGACAGTAGCGGATGGGGTACCAATCGAAATCAGAATTCCACCCCTTCGGCTTCGATGGGGCACCCGAACTTGGTGATCGGCAGGACTACTGAATCGCGCTGCCTACTTGTGAGAAGACGTTGCCGGCGTTCGAACCGATCAGCCTAACGGTCCCAACAACAATTACGAGAATCACCGCCAGCATGACGGAGTACTCGGCGATGTCCTGACCTTCTTCGTCGGACCAAAGGCTGCGTAATGAATATCCCATAAGTGTGCCCCTTTTCCTGTTAAGCATTTGCGGCCGCTGCAACCGCCGGTTGCGAGGCAGGCTGCCGTTTATAGTCGGCAAAATTCAGTCCCCAAGCCTCACAATCCTGCGTTATGGCCTGCAGTCCGACCTGAAACTCGGATGTGCCCTCTAATTTCTTCGTCCATACGACGCGAAACTGGATCTTTCGCTGGCGATAAAAAATTGTAATCTCGTCGAGCACGTTCAAAAGGTGGCGGACCGAGCCCAATCGCACTCCGTCAGGAGTCACGTCCAGCGTGTGCACCAGGTCATCAAAAGTCTTCCCGGCGCTGTCTTTGCCTTTTACTCGAACGGGAAGAACTGCCTTCGTGCGAGCTCCCCGACGCTGATCGCCTGACTGCATTCTGTCACCCAAGGCTAGTTTGCCGCAGGAAAGGTCTCAGGGGAATGGCCCCGATGTGCAGGCTAGAGGCACGAAGGTAACATGCCAAGTTGCTGTAAAATAAAGGGGTTGCGGAGCATGTTTTACCTCTCGATTCAGCCAGGGCTGTAGAGGCGATGGGTATGAACTAGGAGCTGGAGGATCCTTCACTTCCCGGAAGAACGGCTCCGTTCAGGATGACTACCCCGAGAGTGGGACTGTTCACAGCTGAAGTGCATATATGCGAGCTTCATTACGCCGAGTGTTCGCTGGCCTCGTGAAACCTTTCCGGCTGCGATGTGGTCTAATTAGAAGAAGAGTTCTGCACTGCGGGGCCATTCATGAGTTTTTCCCGTTCTGTCATCATTGTCGTCGCGTTTGCATGCCTGCTGAGTAGTGCCTTTACGCAGACGCCGGCTCATCCATCTCACTCTTCAAGTCAGGCTTCAAGTCACGAATCCGCTCTGTTGCCGCAGACCTTCGGCGGATGGGACATGCAAGGCTCCCCGCAGACCAGTGCGGACCCGGCAGCGGCCGACCCGACCAACGCAGCGGTGCTTAAGGAGTACGGTTTCACGGATCTGGCATCGTCTTCTTACACGCGGGACGATGGGCGAACGTTGAAGATCAGGGGTGCACGTTTCGCTGACGCTTCGGGTGCGTTTGGGGCTTACACGTTTTATCTGCAACCGGCGATGACGAAGGAGCAGATCGGCGATCAGGGAGCATCGTTGGGACAACGCGTGCTCTTCTACCGCGGCAATGTGCTGATCGACGCGCAGTTCAGCAAAGAATCGGCGATGTCGGGAGGGGAGTTGCGCGAGTTGGCGGGCGCGCTGCCGCGTCCTAACGGCAATGCCGCCAACCTGCCGACGTTTATCGAATTCATGCCACGGCGAGGCTACGTTGCGAACACGCAGAAATATGTGATGGGGCCGGCAGCCCTCACCGCGTTGGCGCCGCCGGTTTCCGCCGATCTGGTGGATTTCAACGCAAGTTCCGAAGTGAGCCTGGGCCGCTACGACACGCCGAGCGGAGAAGCGACGTTGATGCTGATCTCTTATCCAACGCCGCAACTGGCTGCCGAACATCTGCGCCGCATTGATACGGCGCATCAGATAACGCAGCCGCAAGCCGGAATTTCGAACATCGAAAACGCAGGTTCGTTTTTCGCCAGGCGCACTGGGCCAATTGTTGTAGTTGCTACGGGTCCAGTTTCCGATAGCGATGCGAAGTCTTTAATGGGAATGGTGAATTACGAAGCCAGCGTCACCTGGAATACGCCGACGGATAATCCGCAAGCGCGTGACCTGTACATGCTGATTCTCAACATTGTGATCCTCTGTGGAATTGTGGGGGGACTTGCGATTGTGGCGGGCGTGGCCTTCGGGGGGATCCGCATTTTGATGAAGCGTTGGTATCCGGACAAAGTCTTTGACCGGCCCGAGCAGATGGAATTCATCTCCTTGCGGCTCACCGAAGCGGTCGTCAAGGATGCCTCCCAGAGCGAAAACCATGGGGCGCGATAGGTGCCTAAAACCCGGCCTGACGCAGTAAGTGGCTTTAAATAGATCGGCTTACTGGTTCTGTCGAGCTGCTTGTCTCAATTTGCTACACTCGCGACAGGTATTGATTGATTTTGTAAATTATTGAAAACAAAGACATTTATTTCACAAAAATCCCTTGACACCCCTGTTTTTGGACTCATAAGATTTGTCGCAGAAAGTTTTGACGGATTTTAAAGCTCCGTTGGAACTATTCTCCCTTGAAGAAAAGGCTGCCCTGTTGCCGGGTGGCCTTTTCGTTTTGTACTTATCGTGCGTGTGAAATGAGGATGCGCGGAACGGAATGGTTCGGAAGCACGAGGGCGGAACTCTTTGAGAGTTTCTGCGTATCATCTTACGTATCGTCTCTTGCGCGTATTGTGTCGGGCGATCTCGGTTGGCAAACCCTAGGGGAGGAAACTCATGTACTGCGATGGATGCGGCACAGCGATGCAACCGGGTCAGGGGTTTTGCAGTAAGTGCGGCAAGCAGATCGTCGGTCCGGTCTCGCTGGTGCAACCGCGGCCGGGACGAGTGCAGGAACATGTTCGGCTGCTCGGGCTGTTCTGGCTGGCGCTCTCGGCGTTCAACACCATCGCCAGCATCATTCTTTACGTGTTGGCCAACACATTGTTCGCTCACATGCGCGAGTTAGGAGCGCCCGAGGCGCCGACTGCCTTTCTCCGGCCTCTGCTGAGCGTGGTGGCAATGTTGCTACTGGCGAAGGCTGGCTGCGGATTCATTGCCGGCTGGGGCTTGTTGCAGCACGAGCGGTGGGCTCGTGTGATCGCTCTTGTCCTCGCCTTCCTGTCATTGTTCACCAATATTCCGTTTGGAACGGCACTCGGCATCTACACCATGTGGGTATTGTTGCCGGCGCGATCGGAGCAGGAATATGACGCTCTGGTTCAGGCGCGGGCGGCGTAGGGTTACCTGTCATCCTTTTCGGAAGAGTTTTAGTTTGCAGTTCTGACCGACAGTCGAGCGGCTCTCGACGGACAGCCGAGGGCGGTTGCCCCCAACATGGACCTCGGGTACGTCTTTGGATTTCCCAATCTCTACCACTTGACACCTTACGTTCTGGCGAACTTCCTTCACACACTGCTAGACTGACAAGTTTGGGAGATCAATTCTGATCGTCTGGTGGGAATTCTCCGGGAAAAATCATGTTGAAGCCAGGTGACATTGCGATTGTGAGTGGGGCGCGGACGCCCTTTGGGCGCTACTGCGGCAAGTTGAAGGATTTTACCGCGCAGGAGTTGGGCGCGATTGCCGCCAAGGGCGCGATGGAGAGGGCCACGGTTGATCCGAAGGAGATCGATCACGTCGTGTTTGGCAACGCGCAGCAGACTTCGGGCGATGCGTTGTATGGGGCGCGGCACGTGGGCTTGCGGGCCGGGCTGCCGATTGAGGTTCCGGCGCTGACGGTGAATCGGCTGTGCGGATCGGGCATGCAGGCGATTGTGAACGCGGCGCAGTTGGTTCAGCTGGACGAGGCGAGAGTGGTGCTGGCGGGCGGGATGGAGGCGATGTCGCAGGCGCCGTTTGTGATCCGCGGGCGCGATGGCTTTACGCTGGCGCCGGGCGGGAAGCTGGAAGATTCGTTGATGGTGGCGCTGCTCGATTCGTACTGCGGGCTTTATATGGCGAATACGGCGGAACTTTATGGCGAGGAGCAGGGGATTACGCGGCAGGCTCAGGATGAGTTTGCGCTGAGGTCGCAGAAGTGCGCTGAGGATGCGTACAAGGCGGGAAGACTTCAGGAAGAGTTGGTGCCGGTGCCCCTGCGTAATCATAAGGGCGAAGCGACCGGAGAATCGTTGACCGAAGACGACCACCGGCGTCCGCAGACGACGATGGAAGGGTTGGGAAAGTTGAAGGCGGCGTTTGGGAAAAATGGGACCGTAACGGCGGGAAACGCGAGCGGCATTGTGGACGGAGCTGCGGCGGTGGTGGTGATGTCGATGGAGGAAGCGCGCAAGCGGAATCTGATGCCGCTGGGGCGAATTGTGAGTTGGGGGATTGCGGGAGTCGAGCCGAAATTGATGGGGCGCGGTCCGGTGCCGGCGTCGAAGATTGCGCTGCAAAAAGCCGGAATGTCGCTGGAGTACATGGATTTGATCGAAGTGAATGAGGCGTTCGCGGCGCAGTATCTGGCAGTAGAGAAAGAGTTGGGATTGGACCGCGAGAAAGTGAATGTGAATGGCGGGGCGATTGCGCTGGGGCATCCGCTGGGCGCGACCGGTGCGCGGTTGGTGATCACCCTGCTGTATGAGTTGCGGCGGAGGAAGAAGAAGTATGGGCTGGCGACGGCTTGCATCGGCGGCGGGCAGGGGATTGCGATGATCGTGGAGACGCTGCTGAATTTTTAGAAGCGGATTCACCTGGATCGCGTGGCTAGGGAGAGTTGAGTGATAGAAGCAGCTGGCGGACGGCAGTGGAAAGCTTGAGTTAGCAGGAAGGCCTCATGAAGAATGTATTGCTGGTTGCCTGTGCTCTTGGGTTTGGGTTCTTACCTGGGATAGCAGATTTTCGGTACGAGAACCTTTTCACTCTGTTCATTCCGATTTTGCTTGGATTGATTTACTTCGCGTTGAATCGACATGATTGGCCACCTCGGCTCGTACCATGGCTGTTTGCCTGCGTGGCGGTTGGCAGAGTAGCAGGTTACTTGTGGCTGAATTCAAGGGGTGGTCGCAAAGGTCCCGTTACTGACACGGACGTTTGGGTTTTTAGCGGGCTCGCTGCCGTCTGTTTTGCATTTGCGTTGTGGAGGTGGATAAGAGATCACAACGAGACAGCAGCATCGGTGAACCCGAAATCAACCTAAGCTGACTTTTGCGCTGCAGGCATTTGCAGCTGGCGGTGTCGGCAGAATGCGGAGGTCTGCCGCGAAGAATGCCGCTCACGATGTCGAGGGTATGCTTCGAGAAAGCTTTTATGGAAATTAGGAAAGTTGGAGTTCTCGGTTGTGGACTGATGGGTTCTGGCATTGCGCAGGTGTGCGCTGCAGCTGGATTTGAAGTGACTGTGCTTGAGGTGGAGCAGAAGTTTCTCGACAAGGGGTTTGCGGGGATTGAGAAATCTTTGGCGAAGCTTTCGGAGCGGCCGGTGGAGAGGGGCGGGATTACGGCGGCGCAGAAAGATGGGATTCGCGAGCGGCTCAAGGGGACGACCAACAAGGCCGACCTGGCGGATTGCGACATTGTGATTGAGGCCATCATTGAGAATGTGGAAGAGAAGAAGAAGATGTATGCATCGATTGATGGGATCGTGAAGAAGGATGCGATTTTTGCTTCGAATACGTCTTCGATTTCGGTGACGGAGTTGTTGACTTCGGTAAAGCGTCCCGACAGATTTATTGGGCTGCACTTTTTTAATCCGGTGCCGCTGATGAAGCTGGTGGAAGTGGTTCGGACGATTGCTACTGCTGACGACGTTTACGAAACGGCTTACGAGTTCGGAAAAAAGCTGGGGAAGGTTCCAGTGCGGACGTCGGACAAGACGGGATTCATCGTCAACCGGCTGCTGGTGCCTTATTTGCTCGATGCGATTCGCGCATACGAAGAGGGCGTGGGATCGATTGAGGATATCGATAACGCGATGAAGCTGGGGTGCGGGTATCCGATGGGGCCGTTTACGCTGCTGGATTTTGTGGGGCTGGACACGACTTATTACATCACGCAGGTGATGTATGACGAATTCAAGGAGCGGCGGTTCGCATCGCCTCCGCTGCTGAAGCGGATGGTGATGGCGGGATGGTATGGACGGAAGTCGGGGCGCGGATTTTATGATTATGCGGACCCGGAGAAGGCGCGGGCGAATAAACTGTAGCGTTCTGTCATCCCGAGCGGAGCAGGAACTTCGCGAAGCGAAGTTCTTGCGGAGTCGAGGGATCCCTTTCAGCTACATGTGACGATGGACGCGGAGAGGCATTTTTTAGCATATTTTGAGAGAACTCCTATTTAAGCCGCTCGTTAGTGAAGCTGATAGGGGTCCTTCGCTCCGCAAGCCGATTCGCTTTGCGAATCGGTTTGCGGAGCTCAGGATGACAGGTGGTACGGTTGAATTTTATGAACTTTGAAAACATTCTTCTCGAAAAGAAAAATGCGATTGCTTACGTCACCGTCAATCGGCCGAAGGTGCTCAATGCGCTTAACATGGCGACCATGGAGGAGCTGCGGGGAGCTTTTCACGATATTAAGAACGACAAGGCAATTCGTGTCGTCATTTTTTCCGGCTCCGGCGAGAAGGCGTTTATTGCTGGGGCGGACATCAGCGAGTTGGCGAAGCACGATGCCGTTTCGGGGAAGGAATATACGCATCGCGGGCAGTCGGTGCTGAATTTGATTGAGAATCTGGGGAAGCCGGTGATTGCTTGCATCAATGGATTCGCGCTAGGCGGGGGATGCGAGATTGCCATGGCTTGCACCATGCGGCTGGCCAGCGAGAACGCGAAGCTGGGGCAGCCGGAGGTGAAGCTGGGGATTATTCCGGGTTACGGCGGGACGCAGCGGCTGCCGCGGCTGGTGGGCAAGGGGCTGGCCATGCAGATGGTGCTGGCGGGCGAAATGATTTCGGCGCAGGATGCGCATCGCATCGGGCTGGTAAATGAAGTTGTCCCGGCGGGAGAATTGATTCCGCGGGCGGAGGCGATCGCGGCGAAGATTATCGCGAACGCTCCGCTGGGCGTGCAGTATGCGATGGAGGCCGTCAACAAAGGCATGGAGATGACGCTGGCCGAGGGGCTTTATCTGGAGGCGACTTTGTTTGGCGTGTGCTGCGCTACGGAGGATAAGAAGGAAGGGACTACGGCGTTTCTGGAGAAGCGGGCGGCGGTGTTCAAGGGGAAGTAATTTCTTTGCCACGGATGTGCGCGGATCGACACGGACCGAAAATAATTCACCACAGACACAGAGGCACAGAGAAAACCACGAAGAAGAAAAACACATTGAAGGTGGAAAATCCCCCTCAGGCTGAATTCCCCACCCTGGAGGGAAAACTTGATGCTACGGGACGACGGTTTGCGATCGTGGTAGCGCGGTTTAATGCGTTTATTACGGAACGGCTTTTGCAGAGTGCTTGCGATGGGTTCCTTCGTTCCGGAGCGCTCCGCACCGACATCGACATTGTTCGGGTGCCGGGGGCGTTTGAGATTCCGCCGGCGGCGCGGACACTGGCGCTCACCAAGAAATATGACGCGATCATTTGTCTCGGGTGTCTGCTGCGCGGGGATACGGCGCATTATGACGTGATTGTCAACGAGGTCACGCGGGGGATTGGACAGTCGGCGCAGGAGACTGGGGTGCCGCATGCATTTGGTGTGCTGACTTGCGACACGCTGGAGCAGGCGATTGACCGGGCTGGGTTGAAGATGGGGAATAAGGGGTTTGAGGCGGCGCTGGCGGCGGTGGAGATGGCGTCGCTGACGCGAGCTATCAGCTCTCAGCGGTCAGCTGTCAGCCAAAAGCAGATTCCTCCTTCTCGCTCCGCGAGTCGTCGGAATGACAGGGCTGCGAATAAGGCGTCGAAGGCTAGGCGGCGCAAATAACGTCCCACAGTCAACCTGACCGCACAGTAAACTGCCTGTACAGTACACTGACAACTAGCAACTGGCTGCCGACAACTACCCTATGGGGACTCGCCGTAAATCTCGCGAAATGGCGCTGCAGATGTTGTTTCAGTCGGACATGGGGAAGCAGGATGCCGAACAGGTGCGGCGCACATTTTGGGCGGAGCATGGGACGGCGACCGCCGAGGTGCGCGGATTTGCCGACGATCTTTTTCGCGTGGCGACTGACCGTGGCGGCGAAATCGACGGGCTGATCGAGAAGCATGCGGAGCATTGGCGCATGGAGCGCATGGCGGCGGTGGATCGCAATCTGATCCGGGCGGCGGTGGCGGAGATGATGGCCTATCCGGAAACGCCGCGGGCAGTGGTGATTAATGAGGCGCTGGAGATTGCGCGGAAGTTTTCCAGCCCGGAGTCGGTGCACTTCGTGAATGGAGTGCTGGATAGCGTGGGGAAAGAGCTGGCGGGCAGTTGCCAGTAGGCGGTCCTCGGATCTCGGTTTCTCTCTCGCAGATTCTCTTCCTAATTTAAAAAGTTGTGGCGTTGTCCGGTCGGAGTGTTGTTAAAGCACAACATGACGCCATTTTCTGCGCGGTGCGAGGGCGCGACGCCCTCGCGACAGTCGGCAGGATGCCGCCGCTATGCTTGCGGCGTCATCCCGAAAAACTGAAAACTGGGAACCGCGAACTGCTTTACGGTCTGGCGGCTACCAGGTTCAGGGTGCATGGGTTCTGGGTAGTTGTGTAGGCGCAGAAGGGGTTCAGGTAGTCGGGCAGGTTGGGGAAGGGGAGTTGGACCTGATCGCTGCCGCCGAGTCCGGTACTGATCTCGTGCAGCAGACCGTCGCTGCCGGCGACCAGAATTGTGCCGGCATCGGCGCTCATATCCGCACTGAGAGGAATGGCGTTGCCGAGGAGCTCAATGCCGCTGGTTACGGCGCCCGCAGCAAAGTTATAGACGAGGACGCTCGCGTGGCCTGCGGCAACTACGTAGAGTTGCGAGCCGTCGGCCGAGACGAAGAAATTTATCGGCTGGAGCGTGCCCTGACCCAGTTCGATGCGCTGCACCAACGACGCGGGATTGCCGCTAATGAACGTGAGGGTCTGGGGACACCCGCTTCCGGAAATCGCAGCGGTGAGGATCTCGACCCCGGTCGCATCCAGCAACAATACATGTTGGCCGTCGGGAATCGGGTATCCGGAAGAGTCTGTGCCTTCGAGGTGAATACCAGGCAATACCCTCATGAACAGAGGATTCGCGGGGAGAGATGAGGTCGCAGGAATCGGATTCGGATTCAGATTTGATATCGGGCTGGCGGCAATCTGATTGTTACAGGTGTTAAATACGGTGAGATTCGCGGGACTGGCGTTGGCCGCAGCCTCCGCCACGAAGGCGAATGCGCCGTTCGAGGAGAAGGCGACGGTGTTGGCGCTGACCGGTCCGGTCAGAGCAATCGGTCCTTGCAACGCTTGTAGCGGGGAGTAAACGTAAAGCGAGCCGCCACCATTGCCGAAAATAAATGCCTTCAATCCATCGGGCGAGAATGCGCTCGCCACGGCTTGAGAAATATTCAGCGGGGTCGCTGACAGAGAATTTGCGGCAGCGGCGTTGACGACGTACACCTGGTTCGGACTGTGCAGGGTATCGGAGAATACGGCCGTGGTTCCGTCATTCGAGGTGGCCAGCACTTTTCCGGTCACGGTGCCGAGTCCGGTGAAGGGACTATTGTTGGTGCCGAAATTCGCCGGAGTAATGATCAGCGCTCCGAAGTCGCTGCCCATAAAAGCTTTGTCGCCGGCAGGATCGAAGAGCAGCGAATTTGGCGAAGTAGGGAGAGGATTCTCTGGCCCCGGCGTCGCCTTGGTGCTTGAGAGGCTATAGATGGAAGTGCTGCAGGTCGTAGTAGGCAGATGGGCACATCCCGTGCTGGTTGCCAGCAACGCTGTCCCTGCGGGAGTGCCAGTCACCAGGCCGGAGATGGCTCCATCATCCTCAGGTGTGGGTCCAGTCCCCGGCGAGAGAAGGCTGCCTGCCGCGGGAGGAGAAGCGTAGACCGGAACTGGAATGAGTTGCTGGCAGCTGATGAGTTGAGGAAATTGCGCATGAAAGAACTGAGTGCAAGAGGCTATTGCAGCCGGCGTGGAAAGTGACGCGGGAATCAGCGGGAATCCGACGTTGCAGGTGGGTGGAGAACAGGAAGCGGTGATCGATCCGGACCCGGGCAACGGAGTTTTCAGTACGCAGGATTGCTGACATCCGGCAGAGATCCCCACCACGGCGGGTTGGGAGGCGCTCCAAGTCAATGGGATTCTGCTGAGAACGATTCCATTATTGGTGTTGGGCAAGGAAGTATTGCCCATCACGTCAGTCAGGACTGCCGTAGCTGTCTGAGAGCTTGTTTGCGAAGATGACGCGACGAAGGTGGTCTGCCCGGTTTGCTGGGAACCTGGGAGACCCACTTCAAGGTTGATGCTTTGAATGGGACAAGTCTCAAAAAAATCAAGCACCGGCGAAGTTGTTCCCTGGGAATTCTGATATTGCGGCTGATGAAAGGAGGAACTGGAAACTCCGCTGGCGGATGCGTAGATCTGGGTCATGCCGGGAATGAAGGCTGTGGCAGTGGTTTGATTGGTGGCGAAGTTATAGGCAGTATTGACGACTCCCGCCAAGTTCACGACGGATGGATTTTGCGCTGAAAAAGTGAAAGGGCCGACCGACGAGGTGACATCCGAACCTTGACTGAAGGCGTGAGCTTCCAAGGTCATGGCCTGCCCTTGGGAAAGACAAGGCTCCTGCACCGGGACGCCATTGAGCAGAATTCCCGTGACGGTGACGCTGTCAATGGGCGGATGCACGAAGACATAAGTGGGAACGCTGGATTCGCCGAGAGCCGTGGCGGTCACTAACGCCAGGCCGGTGCCGCCGGGAGTGCAGGTAGTAAAGGCCACGTCCCAGTGCCCGGCACAGGCGACGCCATTCGGCGCTACATTCACAATGGCCGTATCGCTGGATGAATAAGCGATAGGAACATTGAGGTTCGTGCCGGTCGCGGTTTGTGCCGATGCCGTGAAGGCGAACGTGGCGCCCAATTCAACGGAGGTGTTGTTGCTGGGAGTCAGATTGACCTTCCCGGGAAAGAGCGGCGGGCCAGCCTTGGTCCCCTTCCCACAACCGCTAATGCTAAGGATTCCTAGAGAAAGGTGTACCACAGCCACCAATCGCAAAGCATTCAAACTCGAACCACGCCTGCAGCACAACCTACCCATGCACCCCTCTTGTAAACTCTGGCTTTGCGTTCCGAAACTATGGAGAACGCACCGTCGAATGATTTGGAAAACTTGTAGTGTAGAGGCTGGAGGCGGAATCAGCAAGCGATGCGCAATTCAAGTACGGGCACGCGAATTCCGATCGTCCGGAGAGTGGGATGCAAAAAGTCGGGTTGACGATGTTCGCGCGCACTTGCTATAGTAGTTTGGTTCCGCGAGTACATCCAGGCTTGTTGTGTGCTGTGAGTTTTTCTGCCGCGTGGGCAGGGACTCTCGCAGTAGAGTTTGAGAAATACGTTTCCGAAGAAGTGCAGGTTCGGAAACTTTCCTCGCTGAAACGTTCCTGCGGCGCCTTCTGCCCTTTTATGGAAGGATATGCAGGGCAAGGCTGACGAAACGGAGTGCTCCCGCAGTTTGGCCGGGCGCCACCGTCGGCAGCGAAAGTCTTACGGGAATCCAAAATCTCTCGCGTTAGTGCGCGTTGAGAGTAATGGTCGGCAGTTGGCTGGCCATGTCCACGGATGCGCGTCTAGAACATAGAGCAGGGTTGAGCCGTGCCGCCTGCGTTATAAGGCAGGATGCTGCGCGGCTAAGGAGTGGTTAAGAGTGCCTACGTTTAACCAATTGGTGGCTCAGGGACGAAAACGGCCCCGTTATAAGACGGCCAGCCCTGCGTTGCAGGGATGTCCGCAAAAGCGCGGTGTGTGTACCCGCGTATACACGCAGACGCCGAAGAAGCCCAACTCGGCTTTGCGCAAGGTGGCGCGCGTGCGACTGACGAACGGAATTGAAGTGACTACGTACATTCCCGGCGTGGGCCACAATCTGCAGGAGCACTCGATTGTGCTGATTCGCGGCGGCCGCGTGAAGGATCTGCCGGGCGTTCGCTATCACGTGATTCGCGGCACGCTGGATGCAGTGGGCGTCGCCGGCCGAATGCAAGGGCGTTCGAAGTATGGAGCGAAGCGGCCCAAGAAAGGATAAGACAACGTTTCAAGGTTTCAGAGTTTCAAGGTTTCAAAGTCACAACCCTGCGACGGATGGTCTTTGAAACCTTGAAACTTTGAAACTTTGAAACCTGAGCAAGAAAATAGGGAGCTTAACAGCTGATGCCACGAAAAGGACATATCGCAAAGCGGACCGTTCCGGCGGATGCGGTTTATCAGTCGGATCTGGTGACGAAGTTTATTAACTCCATGATGTGGCAGGGCAAGCGCTCGACCGCCGAAGGCATCTTCTATGAAGCGTTGGCGAAGGTGCAGGAAAAGGGCGGCGACGAAGCGTTGAAGCTCTTCAAGAAGGCTGTCGAGAATGCGAAGCCACTGCTCGAAGTGAAGACTCGGCGTGTCGGTGGCGCGAACTATCAGGTGCCGGTCGAGGTGAATGCCGATCGCCGGACATCGTTGGGGATTCGCTGGCTGATTACTTATGCCCGGTCCCGCGGCGAAAAGGGAATGGTCGACAAATTAACCAACGAGTTGTTGGATGCCGCCGCTGGTAAGGGCGCGGCGATCAAGAAGAAAGAAGATGTGCATCGCATGGCGGAAGCCAACAAGGCGTTCGCGCATTACAGATGGTAGGAAGTGCACAGGTCCTTCGCGGCGAAGCGCCGCTCAGGATGACAAGAGTTTTAGCTGAGAGCTGACGGCTGAGAGCTGAAAGCTGATTTTCGGAGCCCAGAAAGAGTAAGAGTCGTGCCCAGAACAGTTCCATTAGAACGCTGCAGGAATATCGGCATCATGGCCCACATCGATGCCGGGAAGACCACTACGACGGAGCGCATCCTGTTTTATACGGGACGGACGCACCGCATCGGAGAGGTGCACGAAGGCACTGCGACCATGGACTGGATGGAGCAGGAGCAGGAGCGCGGCATCACGATCACGTCCGCGGCGACCACCTGCACCTGGCGCGATATTCGCATCAATATTATCGATACACCCGGCCACGTCGATTTCACGGCGGAAGTGGAGCGATCACTGCGCGTGCTGGATGGCGCTGTCGCAGTGTTTGACGCCGTTCACGGGGTGCAGCCGCAGTCGGAAAAAGTCTGGCGCCAGGCCGATAAATACGGCGTCCCACGCATTTGTTTTATCAACAAGATTGACAAGATGGGTGCCGATTTCGAGCATGCCGTCGATACCATCCGCAAGCGCCTCAGTGCCAAGCCCGTCGCCATTCAATTTCCCATCGGTCAGGAAGACAAGTTCAGGGGCGTCGTCGACCTGATCAATATGAAATCGATCGTCTGGCAGGATGACACCATGGGCGCGGAGTACCTTACTGAAGAAATTCCCGCCGAACTGAAGAAGAAGGCGGAAGCGTTTCACGCCCAGCTGGTAGAGAGCATTGCCGAGAACGACGACGAAATCCTGCACAAGTTTTTGGAAGGCGAAGAGATTACGGCGGATGAGCTACGCGCGTCGCTGCGGAAGTCGACAATCGCGCTGAAAGTGTTTCCGGTGGTGGTGGGAACGGCGTTCAAGAATAAAGGCGTGCAGCCGCTGCTGGATGCGGTGGTGGATTATCTGCCTTCGCCGCTGGACGTGCCGGAAACGCATGGGATCAATCCCGACAACGGGCAGCCGATTACACGCAAAGCGAACGACAAGGAACCCTTCTCCGCGCTGGCATTCAAGATCATGGCGGACCCGTTTGTTGGACAGTTGACGTTTATCCGCGTCTACTCGGGACAGCTGAAGACGGGCGACTCCGTGCGGAACGTGCGCACCACTAAGACTGAGCGCATCGGGCGGTTGCTGAAAATGCACGCCAACAAGCGAGAAGAGATCATCGAAATTTTAGCTGGCGACATTTGCGCCGCAGTCGGATTGAAGAACGTTGGAACCGGCGACACGATTTGCGACGAAGATCATCCCATCGCGCTGGAGTCGATTACGTTTGCGGTTCCCGTGATTTCGGTTGCGGTCGAGCCGAAGACCAAGGCCGACCAGGAAAAAATGGGCATGGCGCTCAGCCGCCTGGCCCAGGAAGATCCCACCTTTAAGGTTCACACCGATCCCGACAGCGGGCAGACCATCATCAGCGGCATGGGCGAGTTGCATCTGGAAATCATCGTCGACCGCATGATGCGCGAGTACAAAGTCGAGGCCAACGTCGGCAAGCCGCAGGTGGCGTATCGCGAGACCATTCGCAAGCACGCCGAGGCGGAAGGCAAGTACATTCGCCAGACTGGCGGACGCGGACAATACGGTCACGCGAAGATTTATCTCGACCCGCAGCCACCCGGAACTGGGTATGAGTTCGTGAATGACATTGTCGGCGGCTCGGTACCGAAAGAGTTCATCAAGCCGATCGATCAGGGAATTCAGGAAGCGCTTGAAGGTGGAGTGCTAGCCGGTTATCCCATGGTCGATGTGAAAGCGACCTTGTATGACGGCAGCTATCACGATGTCGATTCGAACGAAATGGCATTCAAGATCGCCGGATCGATGGCGTTCAAAGAGGCCGCGCGCAAGGCGTCTCCGGTGCTGCTGGAGCCGGTGATGGCGGTCGAAGTGGTGACGCCGGAAGATTATGCCGGCGTGATCATGGGCGACCTCAGTTCGCGGCGCGGACGCATTGAGGGTATGGAGCATCGCGCGGGTTCGCAGGTCATCAAGGCGATCGTGCCTTTGGCGGAGATGTTTGGTTATGCGACGCACATGCGTTCTTCGACACAGGGCCGCGCGGAATATTCCATGCACTTTGCCCGCTATGAGGAGGCTCCGCGATCGGTGGCGGAGGAAATCATTGCCAAGGTGCAAGGGACGGCGAAGTGACTGCCAGCGCCGCGGTTCGTCGTCGACCGCAGATTCTGGGTCAGAGAAGCAAAACGGGCCGAGTTTGAAATCGTGTTCGGACCGGATGGAATTTGGGTACGGTTTCTGAGGCGAGCCACGGGTTACGTCGTCACCGACGTGAAATGCGAGTCGGTAGACAATGGGCGGTACCGGGTGCGAGATTTTTGGAGCGGGCACCGTGGGTTTGAGATATTTCGCGAGTGCTTCTCGGAAGACTTCGCGCAGTTCGATCGGCAGATTGTCGACGAACTTATTGAGAGACAGGAATTCGTTGGCGCGTATTACGAAGCCGACGGGGATGAGTAGAGAAGTTGCATAGGTCCTTCGGCGCCAAACAACGGCGCCTCAGGATGACAAAGTCAGATGAAAAAGTTAGATGAAAAAGGTTTGAGCTAGAAGCTAGGAGCTAGAGGCTGCAATCATGGCGAAAGAGAAATTTGATCGTACAAAGCCGCACTGCAACGTGGGAACGATTGGTCACATTGATCATGGCAAGACCACGTTGACGGCGGCCATCACCAAGGTTTTGTCGAAGCATAATCCGAAGAATACGTTCCGGTCGTTCGACTCGATTGATAATGCGCCCGAAGAAAAGGCGCGCGGCATCACTATTGCGACGGCGCACGTCGAGTACGAGACGGCGAACCGGCACTACGCGCACGTGGATTGCCCGGGCCACGCCGACTACATCAAGAACATGATCACTGGCGCGGCGCAGATGGATGGCGGGATTCTGGTGGTGGCGGCGACGGACGGTCCCATGCCGCAGACGCGCGAGCACGTGCTTTTGGCGCGCCAGGTCGGCGTGCCGTATCTGGTGGTCGCGTTGAACAAGGTTGACGCGGTGGATGACCCGGAACTGCTCGAGCTTGTCGAGTTGGAAGTTCGCGAGCTGCTGAAGTCGTACAAGTTTCCAGGCGACGATGTGCCTGTGGTTCGTGTGTCGGCACTGGGCGCGCTGAACGGGGAAGCCAAGGCGGAGGCGCAGGTCGACGAGTTGATGGCGGCGGTGGACAAGTATATTCCGCAGCCGACGCGCGAACTGGACAAACCGTTTCTGATGCCGATTGAAGATATTTTTTCGATTCAGGGGCGCGGCACGGTGGTCACGGGACGTATCGAGCGCGGCAAAGTGAAAGTGGGCGAGGAAGTGGAAATCGTCGGCTTCCGTGAAACCCGCAAGACGGTGGTGACCGGCGTCGAAATGTTCAAGAAGCAACTCGACGAAGGCATGGCCGGCGACAACGCGGGCCTGCTGCTGCGCGGCATTGCGAAGGAAGACGTCGAACGCGGTATGGTGTTGGCCAAGACGGGCTCGATCACTCCGCACACCAAGTTCAAGGCCGAAGTCTACATCCTGACCAAAGAAGAAGGTGGGCGGCATACGCCGTTCTTCAAGGGATATCGTCCGCAGTTCTACTTGCGTACGACAGACGTGACGGGCGTGGCGGAACTTCCGGCGGGCACCGAGATGGTGATGCCGGGAGACAACGTCAGCCTGGTGATCGAACTGATCACCCCGGTGGCCATGGAAAAAGGCCTGCGCTTCGCGATTCGCGAAGGCGGGCATACTGTAGGCGCCGGAACCATCGCGGAGATTGTGCAGTAGCGTAACTTGTGTGGCGCGGGCACTTTGCCCGCGAGGTTCTAAGCGCTGTCGGCAAGCGGGCAAGAGTGCCCGCTCCACATGAGCAAGGGTAATACAGCGGCTTGCATCCTGCCGCCAGTTCTTTCCTCCCGGGGCTTCCTAGTGAAGATCAGTCGGGAGGGGTTAGAGAGATGAAACAGTGATTGGAAACGAGAAAATTCGGATACGGCTAAAAGCTTACGACTATCGCATTCTGGATCAGTCGACAACCGAGATCGTGGAAACGGCTAAGCGCACGGGCGCGCGCCTGGCGGGGCCCATTCCGCTGCCCACAATGAAGAACAAATACTGCGTGCTGCGTTCGCCGCACGTGGATAAGAAATCGCGGGAACAGTTTGAAATCCGCACGCATAAGCGGCTGCTGGACATTCTGGATCCGACGGCGCAGACAGTGGATGCGTTGATGAAGCTCGATCTGCCGGCGGGCGTGGATGTGGAGATTAAGGCGTTCGGGAAAGAGCATAAGTAGAACACGCGGGCCGCGGAACGAACGAATGCGTCCGTTCCCACATGAGCAGATTTAGCTCCCCAGCCGATAGCTGAACGACAGGCCATGCTGGGCATTGAAGAGGAAAAGGAAATGGCTACGAAGGTCGCGGGGATTCTGGGCAAGAAGGTCGGGATGACGCAATTGTTTGACTCGAAGGGCGACGTCCGCCCGGTCACGGTGCTGCAGGCTGGGCCGTGCGTAGTGACGCAACACAAGTCGGCGACGCGAGATGGCTATGAAGCCGCCCAGATTGGATTGGTTGAGTTTGTGAAGCAGTCGCGGCTGACCAAGCCGGCGCAGGGACACCTGGCGAAGAACAATCTTCCCCCGGTGAAGTTTATGCGCGAAGTTCCGCTCGAGGTTGAGGGAACGGCTGACGGAGATGGCTCGGTGAAAGTGGGAGACCGGGTGCTGGTCGAGATTTTTGACGGCGAGCGCTTCGTCGACATTGTTGGGATCAGCAAGGGTAAAGGCTTTCAGGGTGTGGTGAAGCGGCATCATTTTGGCGGCGGTCCAAAGTCGCACGGCTCGATGTTTCAGATTACAGGTTCGATCGGATCGTCTGCGTTTCCTTCGCGCGTGTTCAAGGGCATGCGCATGTCGGGGCACATGGGCCACCAGCGCGTGACACAGCGCAATCTGCGGGTGCTGGGCGTGGACAAGGACGAAAATTTGCTGGTGGTGGAAGGTAGCGTGCCCGGACCGGAGGGTGGCTACATTGTGATTACGAAAGCGAAGAAGCCGCCGCGGGAACGGCGTGGATTCGCAGGATCGGCGACGGTGGATCCGTTGAAGGCGGCGAAGAGGGCGGCGAAGAAAGCATAAGTTCGTGTGGAGCGGGCACTCCTGCCCGCTGGGTTTGTGGTTGTGCAAGCAAGCGGGCAGGAGTGCCCGCTCCACATAGGCAAAGAAGAGCATATATGGCAACGATTGATATTCACAATTTGGGCGGCGAGAAGGTAGGAACGCTCGACCTGGCCGATGAGATTTTCGGTGCGGTCAACGAGGATCTGCTCTGGGAAGCGGTGAAGCATTACCGCGCCTCGCAGCGTGCCGGCACGCATAAGACGAAAGCCCGCTGGGAAGTTTCCGGCTCCGGCAAGAAGTTGTGGAAGCAAAAGGGCACCGGACGCGCCCGCATCGGATCGATCCGGTCGCCACTGTGGCGGCATGGAGCGACGGTGCATGGTCCGCAACCACGTTCTTATGACTACACTTTTCCGCGCAAGAAGTTGATGGGCGCGCTACGCTCGGCACTGGCCGCGAAGCTGGCGGATGGCAAGCTGATCGTGGTGAATGCATTCGACGTGAAAGAGCCCAAGACGAAAGACTTTCGCAAGGCTTTGACATCGCTCAAAGTGGATAAAACAGTGCTGATCGTCGAAGAAGCGAAGCATGAGAATCGCAATTTGGGATTGAGTGCGCGCAACATTCAAGGTCTCGAATTGATTCGCAGCAACGAAGTGCATCCTTATCATCTGCTGCGCTACGACCGCGTGATTTTCTCGCACCCGGCGATTGAGAAGCTGCAGGTTTCCTTGAAGTCTTCCGTCTCGAAGCGGCAGCACAAGCCAAAAGAAAAAGAAGACGGCGGCAAGAAAGCAATCAGCGAGCGCCGACGGCGTCCGCGGCACGATAAAGCGGCGGAGGTTGCCTAAAAATGAAATCCGCATACCAGATCATTCAGCGTCCGGTGATTACCGAGAAGGGCCTGGCCATCAAGGAGAACCAGAACACGCTGGTTTTCCAAGTGACACCCCATGCGACCAAGACGGAGATCAAGCAGGCGGTGCAGTCCATTTTTAAGGTGAAGGTGCTCTCCGTGCGCACCGCGATGTATCCGGGAAAAGAACGTCGGCGCGGGAAGTTCGCGGGCTATCGCCCGGATTGGAAGAAGGCATATGTACGGCTGCGCTCCGGCGAGAAGATGCCGGAGTACGCGCAGAATTTGTAAAAAGCCAGCTATCAGCTCTCAGCCGTCAGCTATCAGTTAAAGCTACGGTGTGAAGCTGAGAGCTGAAAGCTGAGAGCTTCTATGGCAATCAAGACATATCGACCGACGACCCAGACGCTGCGGTATCGCACGACTATCGTCAATGACGACATTACGACGAAGCATCCGCACAAGCCGCTGGTTGAACCCAAGCAGCGCACCGGCGGACGGCGCAACTCGGGCGACATTACCAGTTGGCACCGCGGCGGCGGACACAAGCGCAAGCTGCGCATTATCGATTTCAAGCGCGACAAGACTGGGATTCCGGCGACCGTGGCGACGATTGAGTACGATCCCAACCGTTCTTCGCGCATTGCGCTACTGGCCTATGCCGATGGCGAGAAGCGCTACATCCTGCAACCGGAAGGGCTGAAGGTGGGACAGAAAGTTTTGAGCGGGCCCGACGCCGACATTCTTGTGGGTAACGCGCTGCCGCTGCGCAACATTCCACCGGGCACGCAGATTCATAATCTGGAACTGAAGCCGGGCAAGGGTGGACAGATGGTGCGGTCGGCGGGCGGTTCGGCGCAGTTGGTGGCGAAGGAAGCGGAGTATGCGTTGGTGAAGCTGCCTTCGGGCGAGACGCGGAAGATTTCGCAGGACTGCATGGCGACAATCGGACAGGTCGGCAATCTCGACCACGAGAACATCACCATCGGCAAGGCTGGCCGCACGCGCTGGCTGGGACGGCGTCCAGTGAACCGCGGCGTTTCGATGAATCCGGTCGACCATCCGCACGGTGGCGGCGAAGGAAAGACTTCAGGTGGACGGCATCCGGTGACGCCATGGGGCCAGCCGACGCGTGGATATAAGACGCGGAACAACAAGCGCACGGATAAGTTTATTGTGAGCCGGCGGTCGAAGTAGTCGTTGGTCGTTCGTCGCTGGCAAAAGCAGATTCCTCCGGATAGCTTCGCGAGCCGTCGGAATGACAAGGATTTGAGTGGCGCGACAACAGGCTGTTGGCTGAAAGCTGACGGCTGAAAGCTGAGAGCTGACTTTATGGCACGTTCAACCAAGAAAGGCGCGTTCGTGGATGCTTACCTTCAGACGAGGGTCGAGGGCATGAATGCGCGCAACGAAAAGAAAGTGCTGCGCACGTGGTCGCGGCGTTCCACCGTGGTTCCCGAGATGGTGGGGCATACGATCGCGGTGCATAACGGCAAGAAGTTTATTCCGGTGTACGTCACCGAGAACATGGTAGGCCACAAGCTGGGCGAGTTCAGTTTCACGCGTAACTTTAAAGGCCACTCTATGCGGGCGGCGACAGAAGTAGCGGCCAAGCCAGCCGGGATTCCAGGTGGTCCCGGAGCGATTACTCCTGCGGCGCCGGCAGCGCCTGCGGCACCGAAGGGATGAACCAGCTTCTAGCTACTAGCTTCTAGCTGCTAGCTAGACACTGATTCGGAGCGGATGAATTGTGTGTAACGGTCGGTCAGCTTTTGGTTCCTGGTTTTTGTTAGGAGCTAGAAGCTAGGAGCTAGAAGCTAATTATGGAATTTAGAGCGGAAATGCGGTACTTGCGAGTTTCCCCGCAGAAGGCGCGGCTGGTCCTGGAATTGATTAAGGGACGGCGCGTGGAAGAGGCGCGCAACACGCTGGCGTTCACGAAGAAGCGGGTCGCGGCGCATGTGGGAAAGCTGTTGCAGTCGGCGCTGGACAATGCGAATTTTCTCAGCGCTGAGAAAAATCTTGACGTCGAGATCGACAATTTGTACGTGAAGAGCGCTATCGCCAACGAAGGTCCGCGCATGAAGCGTATTCGGCCGGCGCCGCAGGGGCGCGCGTATCGTTATCAGCGGCGGATTTCGCATATCGAGTTGATCCTGGCGGAACGCGGGAAGAGTGGCGACGCAGGGGCGAGACATGCGGGCGATGCCAGAACAGCGGCTGCGGCTCCGGCCAGGGGTAAGCGGCGTGTTCCGGTGGCGAAAAAGGCCGGCAAGAAGAAGCTGGCTGCGAAGTAAGTTCGGCCGGACCATTGCGTCCGGGGTTACGAGAGTAGTTTTGATTTAGGAGATGCAATGGGACAAAAAGTCCATCCTTATGGTTTTCGACTCGGCTTTACCAAGCCGTGGAAATCGCGCTGGTTTGCGGAGCGGGATTACGACAAGCAGCTGCACGAAGACGTCAAGCTGAAGGCCGAGTTGAAGGATAAGCTCAAGTCGGCAGGCGTCAGCTCGGTCGAGATCGAACGTCCGGGCAACAAGCTGCGCATCATTATTAAGACGGCGCGGCCTGGCATCATCATTGGGCGCAAAGGCGCAGAGATCGACAAGCTCAAGGCCGAGTTGCAGAAGCGCACGGCGGGCAAGGACATTTTTGTCGACATCCAGGAAGTGCACAAGCCTGAGTTGGACGCGCAGTTGGTCTCGGAATCGATTGCGCTGCAACTGGAAAAGCGCGTCGGTTTCCGGCGCGCGATGCGCAAGGCGGTGGATTCGGCGTTGCGCTTTGGTTGCAAGGGGATCAAAGTTCGCGTCAGCGGGCGGCTCAACGGCAACGAAATCGCGCGTTCAGAGTGGTATCTGCAGGGACGGTTGCCGCTGCATACGCTGCGCGCCGATATCGACTATGGCTTCACCGAAGCGCGGACGACTTACGGCGTGATCGGCGTGAAGTGCTGGGTGTACAAGGGTGAAATTCTCCCGCAGAAGAAGCGGGAAGCCGCGACAGCGGCGGGCGGGTTTTAGAAGGGTTTAGCTAAGAGCTAGAAGCTAAGAGCTTATTCTATGTTGATGCCAAAGAAAGTGAAGTATCGCAAGCAGCAGCGCGGGCGCATGTGCGGCAAGGCCTGGCGTGGCTCGACGCTGGCGTTCGGCGACTTCGGATTGAAGGTGCTGGAACCGGGGTGGATCACGGACCGACAGATCGAAGCCAGCCGCGTGGCGATGACGCGCTTCGTGAAGCGCGGCGGAAAGATCTGGATTCGCGTGTTTCCTGACAAGCCGGTGACGAAGAAGCCGGCCGAAACTCGTATGGGCAAGGGCAAGGGCGCGCCGGATCACTGGGTTGCGGTGGTGCGTCCGGGAAAGATTTTGTTTGAGATGGAAGGCGTGACGCTCGCCGATGCGAGTGAGGCGATGCGGTTGGCATCGCACAAGCTGGCGCTGCGGACCACGCTGGTCAAGCGCGAAGGCACGGGGCACTAAGAAGCTTTCAGCTGTCAGCTCTCAGTAACCTGGGCTGATTTGACTGAGAGCTGACGGCTGAAAGCTGAGAGCTATTTATGAAAGTAGACAAAATCAGAAACCTGACGGAAGAAGAGCTTCGCACTCAGGAAGGCGAGCTCGCCGACCAGCTGTTCAAGCTGAAATTTCAGCTGAACATGGGGCAGACGGAGAGCCTGAAGAAGATTCGCGGGCTGCGCAAGGATATTGCGCGCGTCAAGACGATACGCGGCGAGCGCGAGCGCTCGGCTGCAACGGAGAAACGATGATGGCGGAAACCAATACATCAGCCCAGGCAGCCGAAAAAGTCCAGGGCCGCCGCAAGGAAGTGGTGGGGGAAGTGGTCTCCAACCGCATGCAGAAGACGATCGTGGTGAAGGTGACGCGCAAGAAGGCGCATCCGTTTTACAAGCGCGTGGTGGCGCGCAACAAGAAGTTCTACGCGCATGACGAGAAAAATGAAGCGCACGTGGGCGATGTGGTGCGAATTGAGGAGACGCGTCCGCTGTCAAAGCTGAAGCGCTGGAAGTTGAAAGACATTGTGCGCAAGGCGCCGCTGGTGCCGGAAGCGGCGATTGAGGTTCCAGGTACATAGACGCGCCAGAGCTGGATGCGAGTTGAGATAGACGAGGGAGATTGACGCCATGGCTGTGATGATGAGATCGATGCTCGAGGTCGCCGACAATTCCGGCGCCCGCAAGCTGCAGATGATTCTGCCGCTGGGGGGCTCGACCGGATTGAATGCTGGGCTGGGCGACATAATCACGGCGGCAGTGAAAGAGTCGGCGCCCGAGGGCCAGGTGCAGAAGGGCAAAGTGGTGAAGGCGGTCATCGTGCGCACGCGGAAAGAGCATCGGCGTCGCGATGGAACTTATATCCGTTTCGACCAGAATGCCGCGGTGCTGATCAACGATGCAGGCGAGCCGGTGGGCACGCGCGTGTTTGGGCCGGTAGCGCGTGAACTGCGCGAGAAGAAATTTTTGAAAATTGTTTCACTGGCGCCGGAAGTGATTTGAAGGCAAGTTTCAAGGTTTCAGAGTTTCAAGGTTTCAAGGTGCCTTGCGACATCGAAATCCTGGATTTGTTCTTGACATTGAAACATTGAAACGTTGAAACCTTGAAACTTTGACCTATGAGAACTGTAAGCACGGAAAATAAGCGAGTGGATTTGCGGCGGAACGACACGGTGAAGGTGATCACCGGGCGCGATAAGGGCAAGGAAGGGCGCGTGCTGCGCGTGTTTCCGAATGATGCCAAGTTGTTGGTCGAGCACGTGATGATGGTGAAAAAGCACGTGCGTCCGAATCCGCAGCGCAACATCAAGGGCGGCATCGCCGAGCAGGAGAGCCGCATTGCGATCTCCAACGTGCAACTGGTGTGCTCGACCTGCGGGCCGGTGCGCATCGGACACGAAGTGCGCGGCGACCGCAAGGTGCGGGTGTGCAAGAAGTGTGGAACGACCTTAGATAAGTAGATCTCACGAACCGGTAAACACTCCGAAACCGTGAGAGGAAAAGACCACGATGGCAAAAGATAAAAAGGGACAGAAGGAATCGTCGCAAGAGCAGAAGGCTCCCGATCAGGCGCGGCATAGCGCGAAGGAGCGTCCGCGGCTGCGTTCGCGGTTCGAGAAGGAAATGGCTCCCGCTTTGCTAAAGGAGTTGGAACTGAAGAATGTGATGGCGGTTCCCCGGCTGCACAAGATCGTCGTGAACATGGGCGTGGGCGAAGCCACGCAGAATTCGAAAGTGCTCGATCCTGCGGTGAACGAGCTAGGGCAGATTACCGGGCAGAAGCCGGTTGTGACGCGGGCCAAGAAGTCGATTGCGGCGTTTAAAGTGCGGCAGGGACAGTCGATTGGGGCGATGGTTACGCTTCGCGGCGACCGCATGTACGAATTTTTTGACCGGCTGGTGAATATCGTTCTGCCGCGGGTGCGCGACTTCCGCGGAGTGTCCAGCAAGTCGTTCGATGGCCGGGGAAATTACACCATTGGCCTGCACGACCAGTTGATCTTCCCAGAGATCTCTTACGAGAGGGTCGACAAGCAGAGAGGCATGAATGTCACCATTGTGACCACCGCAGCGAACGACAATCAAGCCCGCTCGCTTCTAAAGCATATGGGGATGCCGTTCCGGGCTTAGTAAGAGCCTTAACGATTTTCGAATCGGGTTAACGTATCAGGTTCAACGACAAAGCTTTTTGAGGATGGAATGACGACAGCAAAACGAGTGAAGGACGCAAAGATTCAGGCGACGTTTCAGAAGGCGCGTGACAATAAAGAGCCGAAGCCCAAGTTTTCCACGCGCCGGCACAACCGATGCAAGCTATGCGGACGGCCGCGTGCTTTTCTGCGCAAATTCGGCATTTGCCGTTTATGCTTCCGTGGGCTCGCTCTGCGGGGGGAGATTCCAGGGGTTTCGAAGTCTTCATGGTAGGGAGCGCGACTTTCGCATAACCCGCGAGTCGTGCTGAGGGTAGAGATCCTTCGCGGCAAACTGCGCCGCTCAGGATGACAACTCTCAAAAGCAATTGCGAGGATGAAGTAAGCTGCTGCAGGTTCTCCGCATATCGCGGAGCGAACGGGCGGCTAGAGGAGAAGCAAACGATGAGGTTGACCGATCCGGTCGCAGACATGCTGACGCGAGTGCGGAATGCACTCCAGGCCCGGCACCAGAAGGTGGATATTCCGGCTTCGCGGTTGAAGCTGGAGATTGCCCGCATCCTGAAAGAAGAGGGTTACATCTCCAATTTCAAGCCGACGGAAGAAGAAGGCCATAAGGTCATCAGGATTTACCTGAAGTACGGCGCCAACAACGAGGCCGCAATCTCGAAGGTGGAGCGCGTGTCGCGTCCCGGCTGCCGTGTCTACGTGCGCCGCAGCGAGATTCCGCGCGTGCTGGGCGGCATGGGGATCAACATCCTCACCACCCCGCGCGGCGTGATGACCGGTCGCCAGGCGCGCAGGGAAGGCGTGGGCGGCGAGTTGCTGTGCCAGATCTACTAGGGCAGCTTCTAGCTACTAGCTTCTAGCTACTAGCTAAGGCAGCGAATATCTTGAACTGAAACAGTCTGTGCGAAAGCGGGACTGCAAATCCAAGCGGCCTAGCTAGAAGCTAGGAGCTAGAAGCTAGAAGCTAGAAGCTCTTATGTCACGAATTGGAAAAAAGCCGATCCCGATCCCCAAAGGGGTGACGGTCAAAATCGAAGGCAACACGGTTGCGGTGCAGGGGCCGAAGGGCAAGCTGGACACGGAACTTCCGGCTGGCATTACATTCCAGCAAAAGGATGGAATCATCGTGGCGGTTCGCCAGGATGATTCGCAGGCAGCTTTGCACGGGCTGGCGCGAGCTTTGGTCAACAACGCAGTTGAGGGTGTGACTAAGGGTTGGACGCGCGAACTGGAAATCGTCGGCATCGGGTATCGCGCCGAAATGAAGGGCAAGACCATGGTCGTGTTCAATCTGGGGTACTCACATCCGATTGAGTATCCGTTGCCCACGGGCGTGGATGCGTCGGTGGATCCCAAACAGACGAAGATTGCGCTCACGGGGATCGACCGGCAGAAGGTGGGTCAGGTCGCGGCGGAAATGCGCTCGCTGCGCCCGCCCGATCCTTACAAGAATAAGGGCGTCCGCTATGCGGGCGAGCGGTTGAAGAAGAAAGTTGGAAAGACGGGAGCGAAATAGCTTTCAGCTGTCAGCTTTCAGCTCTCAGCAACTTCGGATGGCTCGAAGTTTCTGCTGCTGAATTTTGCTGATAGCTGACGGCTGATAGCTAAGAGCTTAATCATGCTGACAAGAATCACGAAAAACGAGAAGCGCGGGCACGTACACGACCGCATTCGAAAAAAAATGCAGGGAACTGCGGATCGCCCGCGGTTGAACGTGTACCGTTCGCTGAATCACATTTACGTGCAAGTGATCGACGACTTGCACGGCAAGACGCTGGTTTCCGCCAGCACGGCCGAAGGGAAGAAGGAAGATCGGCGCACGGGCGGCAACGTGGCCTCAGCGAAAGCGATTGGAAAGACCATCGCCGAGCGGGCCAAGGCCAAGGGCGTGACTCAGGTCGTATTCGACCGCGGCGGCTACATTTATCACGGGCGCGTGAAGGCTGTGGCCGACGCGGCGCGCGAAGCGGGATTAAAGTTCTAGAAAAGAAGCTACTAGCTTCTGGCTCCTAGCTGACCCCGAATTGGGGGTGGCTAGAAGCTAGCAGCTAGAAGCTAGAAGCCAGGAAGAATGCCAACAATCATTAAGAAGCTCGATGCTGGTTCGTACCAGCTGAAAGACCAGGTGGTCGCCATCAACCGTGTGACCAAAGTCGTCAAGGGCGGCAAGAATCTTTCGTTCGCCGCGCTGGTCGTCGTCGGCGACCCTTCGGCCGGAGTGGTGGGCCATGGCGCGGGCAAGGCCAAGGAAGTTCCGCAGGCCATTCGCAAGGCTATCGAGTCGGCCAAAAAGAATCTGATCAAGGTCAACCTGACGCAAACCAGTATCGCCCATCTCGTGCTGGGACGTTACGGCTCAGGCAAGGTGCTTCTGAAGCCGGCGCCGGAAGGCACGGGCGTGATTGCGGGTGGAGCGGTGCGCGCGGTCATGACTTCTGTCGGGGTGCAGAACGTGCTGACGAAATCCATCGGCACGACCAATCCGCACAATGTGATCAAGGCCACCTTCGACGCGCTCAAGCAATTGAAGACGCGAGAAGGTGTTGCGACCATGCGCGGCAAGACGGCGCAGGAACTGTAGGGACGGCACGACTGAGGTCGTGGCCTTCCACGAAACATTGAGGTTTACGAAATGACGGCGAAGAAAACGAAATCGGGCAGCAGCGGAAAAATCCAATTGAAGTGGGTGCGCTCCGCCATTTGTGCTCCGGTGAAACAGAAACTGGTGATCAAGGGGCTGGGCTTCACCCGGCTGAATCAGATCATCGAACGGCCGGACAATCAGGCAATCCGCGGCATGGTGGCGAAGGTGCCGCACCTGGTCGAGTTTGTGGAATAGTCCAAAGTTTCAAGGTTTCAGAGTTTCAAGGTTTCAATGAGCACAAGAAGACTTGAGACGTTGAAACGTTGAAACTTTGAAACCTGGGTTTACTTATGAATTTATCCAATATTCGAGCACCGAAGAAGGCTACGGAAAAGCGCAAGCGGGTGGGGCGCGGTATGGGCTCCGGCATGGGCAAGACTTCCACCCGTGGACACAAAGGCCAGCGGTCGCGCACCGGGTCGCGCATGATCCGGGGGTTTGAAGGCGGCCAGATGCCGCTGCATCGTCGCATGCCGAAGCGCGGCTTCACCAATATCTTCCGTAAGGAATTCAACATCGTGAGCCTGGAGCGTCTGGTGGAGATGGGGAAGGACTTTCATGGCGATCCCATCACTCCTGAAGTTCTGCGCAAGGCCGGAGTCATTAAGACCAAGCATCCAGTGAAGATTCTGGGTGACGGCGAGTTGAAGATTGCCATCACCGTGCACGCGCATAAGTTTTCGAAGTCAGCGCAGGAAAAGATCACCAAAGCGGGCGGCAAGGTTGAGGTCTTATCAGTGAAGGCGGGGCAGTAATGTTCGACAAACTGGCCAACATTTTTCGCATTCCGGACCTGCGCAAACGCATCCTGTTTACGCTGGCGATGCTGTTTGTGTACCGGTTGGGCGGCCACCTTCCGACGCCGGGAATCGATACAGCCAAGCTGGAAAGTTTCTTCACGCAGAGCAGTACGAGCGGTTCGTTGCTGGGATTTGTCGATCTATTCTCGGGCGGGCAGTTGCGCCGCATGACGATCTTCGCCCTGGGCATCATGCCGTACATCACGGCGTCGATTATTCTGCAGTTGCTAACCGTGGTGTATGAGCCGCTGGCCAAGTTGCAAAAAGAAGGCGAACTCGGGCGCAAGAAAATCACGCAGTGGACGCGGTATATCACCGTCATTTTGAGTTCGGTGCAATCGTTTGGCATCGCGGTCGGTCTGGAAAAGGGTGGCTTCGCGCTGAACCCTGGCTGGGGATTCCGGCTCATGACGATGCTGACCCTCACCACAGGCAGCGCATTCATTATGTGGCTGGGCGAGCAGATCACGGATCGCGGCGTCGGCAACGGAATGTCGCTGCTGATCTTCTCCGGCATTGTCGTGGGCTTGCCTCGTGGCGTGGTGGATTTGATCGATAAGGCCAAGAATGCGGCGTGGGGCGCGATGACGTTCCCGCTGATGGTTTTCCTGATCGTCTTCATGGTCGCAGTAGTGGCGTTCATCGTCTACGTGGAACGAAGCGAGCGGCGAATTCCGGTGCAATACGCCAAGCGTGTCGTCGGACGCAAAGTCATGGGCGGGCAATCGACGCACCTGCCGTTACGGGTGAACGCCGGCGGCGTGATGCCGGTGATTTTCGCGTCTTCAATCCTGACGCTGCCGCAGACCATCGGCTACGGCATGCGCAACAACCGCTGGTTCGGTGACTTGTTCCGCTGGCTGGGATGGGGTGAGCCGCTTTATACGGTGCTTTACGCGGTCGGCATCATTTTCTTCGCGTATTTTTATGTTTCCATCGTTTTCAATCCCAGCGAAGTCGCCGACAACATGCGGAAGTATGGGGGATTTATCCCCGGCATTCGTCCGGGGAAGCGCACTGCAGACTTCATCAATGAAGTGCTCACGCGCATCACTTTGGTGGGCGCGCTGTACCTAATTATTATTTCGTTCATCCCGGAGTGGATGATCACGGGAATTCACCTCAACCATCTTTACGGTCCGATTGGCAGATGGTTTGAAATTCTGCCCAACTGGGTGACGAATGGGTTGGGTGTGACGTTTTATTTTGGAGGAACGTCGCTGCTGATCGTGGTGGGTGTGGCGATGGATACGGTCACGCAGATTGAGGCGCAATTGATCATGCGCCATTACGACGGTTTCACGCCGCGCAGCGGACGCATCCGCGGCCGCCGCACCTGGTAGTAGTGCTCGTAGAGACGTAGCTTGCTACGTCTTGCCTGCGCCACCGGGGCATTGCGCTGCAAGTAGAGACGTTGCAAGCAACGTCTCTACGATTTGAGTTTGCTGCACCTCGGCGGGCGCCGGGTAGACTAGGCTCGGGAGGCTTTGGTCAGGCCGATGGTGCAGGAAACCTTGCGTGACGTAGGTCCTGTGGTGCTGCTCGGACCACCGGGCGCCGGAAAAGGCACTCAGGCAAAGCGCATCATGGAGCGCTACGGAATTCCCCAGATCTCGACGGGGGACCTGCTCCGCCAGAATGTGGTGCGCGGAACGGAGCTCGGCGCGGCCGCCAAGGCGGTGATGGCGCGAGGGGAACTGGTTTCCGACGATCTGGTCTGCAATATGGTCCGCGAGCGGCTGTTGCAGCCGGATTGCAAGCGCGGTTACGTACTCGACGGGTTTCCCCGGACTGCGGCCCAGGCGGGATGGCTCGATGCGCTGCTGGACCATGAGCTCTTTGACAACTCGCGTCCGACCCGGGCTTGGCCGATTGTGATCCGCCTGGACGTGGATTATAATCAACTGTTGCTCCGAATTACTGGACGCCGTTCTTGTCCTTCCTGTGGACGGATCTATAACGTCCACTTTCAGCCGCCCCGCTTTGATGAAGTTTGCGATGAAACCGGGGAAAAGCTGGTGACCCGCAATGACGACCGGTTTGAAGTAATTCAGCCCCGGCTTACGGCATACCAGGAGCAGACTCGTCCGGTTGCGGATTACTATCAGCGCACGGGCAGATTGATCTCGGTGAATGGAGATCTGCCGGTGGATGCCGTCACGGAACAGATTTTCCGAATATTGGAAGATCATCATGGGTGAAGAGTGCTCGCAAGACGAATGGCGATTGTCTGCAAATCAACGGCGGAGATAGAAAAAATGCGGCACAGCGGCCGCATCGTACGCCAGGTTCTCGACTATGTCAGAACTCTGGTGACGCCGGGCGTTTCTACCATGGATTTGGAGCGCGCCGCCGAAAAGAAGATCGATGAACTTGGAGCCAAGCCCGCATTCAAGGGATACTATGATTATCCCTGCGTTTTATGCACCTCGGTGAATGAAGAGATTGTGCACGGCATCCCGTCGGAAAAGCGCGTGCTGCAGGAAGGCGACATCGTTTCGATTGACTGCGGCGTGGTGCTTGACGGTTATTACGGCGACGCCGCAATCACGGTTCCTGTGGGCAAGGCGGTGAAGCCGGAGTTGCAGAAATTGCTGGAAGTCACCGAAGCATCGCTGTATCGCGGAATCGAGCAGGCGCGGATCGGGAACTCGATTGGTGATGTGGGCGCGGCGGTGCAGGAGCACGTGGAGGCTGCGGGCTTCAGCGTGGTCCGCGAGTTCGTGGGACACGGGATCGGGACGCGCTTGCACGAAGAGCCGCAGGTTCCGAATTACGGAGCTCGTGGGCACGGTGCGAAGTTACGCGAGGGCATGGTCATTGCGATCGAGCCGATGGTCAATTGCGGGAAGCCCGAGACGCGAGTCCTAGGCGATAAGTGGACAGCCGTTACCGCGGATGGAAGTTGTAGCGCACACTTTGAACATTGCGTGGCGGTCACGCGCGATGGTCCGGTGATTTTGACGCAGTAAAGAGCTTCTAGCTGCGAGCTCCTAGCTTCTAGCTAGTCGGGTTCGCAGTTCGCTAGGAGCTAGGAGCTAGAAGCTAGGAGCTAATGAGCAAAGAAGACGCGATTGAAGTGATGGCGGTGGTGCTGGAGCCTCTGCCCAACGCCATGTTCCGGGTGGAACTGGAAAACAAGCATCAGGTGCTGGCGCACGTTTCAGGAAAGATGCGGAAGAATTTCATCCGCATTTTACCTGGGGACAAGGTGGCGGTGGAGCTTTCGCCCTACGACCTGAATCGCGGACGGATTGTATATCGCTATAAATGATGGTCGTTTCTCAGCTGCAAGGTTAACTGATGGCTGAAAGCTGACGGCTGAAAGCTGGATTTATGAAAGTACGAGCATCGGTAAAGAAAATTTGCGATAAGTGCAAAGTCATCCACCGCAAGGGTGTGGTGCGGGTGATTTGCGTCAACTCGAAACATAAACAGCGCCAGGGGTGAAGCTTCTAGCTGCTAGCTCCTAGCTTCTAGCGAAAACTCAATCACGAGCGATTTGCTAAGAGCTAGCAGCTAGAAGCTAGTAGCCAACGGCAGACGGCAGCTTTGGAGGCTTAGAACAATGGCACGTATTGCAGGCGTCGATCTTCCGCGCCAGAAGCACATTAACATCGCGTTGACGTATATCTACGGAATCGGGCATCCTCGCGCCAGCCGCCTCTGCGATGAGGCCAAGGTCGATCCGATGAAAAAGGTTCAAGACCTCAATGAAGAAGAGGTCAATCGCATCCGTACGATCATTGAGGCCGAGGGCCTGGTGGAGGGCGATCTGCGCAAGGAAGTTTCGATGAACATCAAGCGGCTCATCGAAATTGGCTCCTATCGCGGATTCCGCCACCGCCGCAACCTGCCGGTTCGCGGCCAGCGCACGCACACGAATGCCCGCACCCGCAAGGGTCCGCGCAAGGGAACGGTCGCACAGAAGAAGAAGGCGACGGCGAAAACGTAGGAAGCAGGTTTCAAGGTGGCAAAGTTTCAAGGTTTCAAAGACAAAACCTTGAGACCTTCGAAACCTTGAAACTTTGAAACTTGAGGTTCTATGGCTAAACCAGCAGCAGCGGGCGGCGCAGCGGCCGCACCGGATAAGAAGGGCAAGAAGAAAACGTTCAAGAAGAAGGAGCGCAAGCATGTGCCGCACGGTTTGTGCTACGTGCAGGCGTCCTTCAACAACACGATCGTGACTATTTCCGACATGAACGGCAACGTTCTGTCGTGGAAGAGTTCGGGATCGCTTGGCTTCCGCGGATCGCGCAAGGGCACGCCCTTTGCCGCCCAGCAGGCCGCTTCGAATGCTGCGAACATGGCGCGGGATCATGGAGTGCGCAGCGTGGATGTGCGCGTCAGCGGTCCGGGCTCCGGCCGCGAGTCCGCTGTACGTGCGCTGGCGGCTTCAGGAATTGAAGTACGCTCGATTCGCGACGTAACGCCAATCCCGCACAACGGATGCCGTCCGCCAAAAAGACGGCGCGTTTAGTCTGCCCATAGTTGGGCGAGGTTTCAAGGTGGCAAGGTTTCAAGGTTTCAAAGACCTTGAAACATTGAAACCTTCCGAAACTTTGAAACTTTGAGTATTTCGTCCGGGACGAAGGGTGAAGCCAAACCTGTAAACCGGTCATCTAAAGGAGAAGAAACTTGGCACGTTATACCGATGCAGTCTGCCGTCTGTGCCGCCGCGAGGGCATGAAGCTGTTCCTCAAAGGCGCAAAGTGTTTTAGCGATAAGTGTCCCATCGAGAAGCGCAACTTCGCTCCCGGACAACATGGGAAGGACCGCAAGGCCAAGATCGTTGGCTACGGCCTGCAGTTGCGCGAGAAGCAGAAAGCCAAGCGCATCTACTTCACGCAAGAAGGCCAGTTTCGCAATTACTTCGAGAAGGCCGCACGCTCGCAGGGCGTGACCGGCGAGAGATTGTTGCAGCAACTGGAGCGGCGTTTAGACAACGTCGTCTACCGCTTGGGATTTGCCCAGTCGCGGCGCCAGGCGCGCCAGTTGGTGCGCCATGGGCACGTTGCCGTCGATAATCGCAAGGTCAACATTCCTTCATATGAAGTGAGTGCGGGAGAAGAAATCGCAATCCGCGAGAACAGCAAGAAGCTCACCGTGCTGGAACTGGCGAAGGAATTCGCCAGCCATGGCACGATGCCGAGCTGGCTGGAAGTGGATCGCGACAATTACAAGGCGCGAGTGCTGTCATTACCCAAGCGCGAAGATATTCAGTTGCCGGTGAACGAGCAGCTGATTGTGGAACTTTATAGTAAGTAGAGCTTTGTTGAGCAGGTTTCAAAGTTTCACTGGTTTCAAGGTTCAATGACAAGATCGTTGAAACTTTGCAACCTTGAAACCTTGAAACGTTAAACCTAGGTCCATATTTCGCGCCAGATCAGCCTCTGCTGACATTCGACCTGAGTCCGGACCGATTCAGGGAGTCAGCTTTGAGCCAAACGGCCGAAGGAGAACACAATGCTTTGGAAGGGTTTTCAGAAACCGAAACGTCTCGCCACCGACACCTCCAGCCTCACCGACAAATACGGAATGTTCTGGGCGCAGCCTTTTGAGCGCGGCTTTGGCACGACCGTAGGCAACGCTTTGCGGCGCGTGCTGCTGAGCTCGATTGAAGGCGCGGCCGTCACCGCGGTGAAGATGGAAGGTGTGCTGCACGAATTCCAGTCGATCCCCGGCGTGGTCGAGGACGCTACCGACATTATCCTCAACCTGAAACAGATTCCATTCAAGCTCGCAGGCGACGCGCCGAAGGCGATTTATCTCCGCGCAGACCAGCCGGGCGTGGTCACAAGCGGCATGATCGAAGCCGATGGCGACGTCGAAGTTCTGGATAAAGACGTCTACATCGCGACAGTCAGCGAAGGTGGCAAGCTCGATATGGAGATGCGCCTGAAGCGCGGCCGCGGATACACCTCTGCCGACAAGAACTTCGACGAGGACCTCGGCATCGGATTTATTCCGATTGACTCGGTTCACTCGCCGGTGCGCAAATGCAACTACACGGTTGAGGCTGCGCGTCTGGGACAGATCACCGACTACGACAAACTGACTCTCGAAGTGTGGACCAACGGCTCCATTACCCCCGCCGATTCGCTCGGCCTGGCCGCGAAGTTGCTGAAGGACCACATGAACATCTTCATCAACTTCGAGGAAGAGATCGAAACCGGCACGTCGTCGTCGGACGATCGCAAGCCCGAGATTCACAACGAGAACCTCAACCGTTCCGTGGAAGAGCTCGAGCTTTCGGTGCGCAGCTACAACTGCCTCAAGAATGCGAACATCCAAACCATCGGAGAACTCGTGCAGAAGACCGAATCCGAAATGCTGAAGACTAAGAATTTCGGGCGCAAGTCGCTGAACGAGATTAAGGAGATTTTGTCCTCGATGGGGCTGAGCCTGGGCATGAAGATCGACGAACACGGCAATGCCGTGCCAGGGCCTACGTCGAACCTGGTCCTGCCGGCCTCCGCGTACGGACCCGACGACCAGCTGTAAGAGGCAAGGTTTCAACGTTTCAGGGTTTCAAAGTTTCAAAGAAACTCCGCGAAGCGAATGCTTTGGGGGCACGGCTTCAGCCGTGCCGCCCTCGGCTAAGAAGAATGCGGGCTTTCGCCCCCTGAGGTTTCCATGCGTCACAAAGTAGCAGGCTATAAACTCGGACGGAACACGGCGCACCGGCGTTCGCTGCTGCGCAATCTGGTCACCTCGGTGATTGTCGAAGAACGCATTGAGACGACGGTTCCCAAAGCCAAGGCCGCCCGTCCCATTGTGGAGAAGATGGTCACGCTAGGCAAGCGCGGCGACCTCGCCGCCCGCCGCCTGGCCACGGCGTACTTGATGACCGATGAGGCCGTGGTGAAGCTGTTCGACACCGTGGGGCCGCGTTTCGGCGATCGCCAAGGCGGGTATACGCGCATCATCCGCACCCACTGGAACAAGGGCGACGGCGCCGACAAGGCTTTCCTCGAACTGCTGGGTAGCGAAAAGGTTCTCGACGAAAAGAAAGAGAAGCGCGCCGAAGCCCGGGCCAAGAAAGCGGCCGAGGCCAAGAAGGCAATGGAAGATGCCGAAGCGCAAGCGCAGCACGATGGCGGCGTTGAGCCGGTGAAGGACGAAGATAAAAAAGAGTAGTTGCTACTTCTTGCAAGGGCACGGCAAAAGCTGCGCCCTTTTCTTTTGTCTTCTCTTAGTCACGCATTGAGCGGTCAAAATTGTCATTCCGACGTGGGCAACAAGCCCCGGAGGAATCTGCTTTTTGTCCGCGTCTCTAACCCCACTCGTACATGTACGTCCGCGTCTTCCAAGGGTAATCTTTCCTTGTTTTGAGCACCTCCATAAACTCTATGGAATGGCCTTCACCCGCACACAAATCGGCATTGCCGTAGGCGCCGGAACTCTGCTGGTGCTGGTATTTGTCGGGTATATCTGGTGGTTGAGCAATCAGGGGCCAGTGCTGGCGCGGTCGGAAGATCACGATCCGCTGACCGGACTCCCGGTCTCGATCAAGATGAATCCTTTGCGCGACCGCTCGACCGAGCATTCAGCCAACAAGTTCCTCCACGAACTTCGTGAGGGACACTGCGATGATCTGCTTTCCAAATGGGAGCACGATTATCACAAGAAGTATGCGAAGTACATTTGCAGTTCCGAGGCGCAGCATCCGCTGCTCTCCTGGGAATTGGTGGATTGGGAAGAGGCTCCGCCGCTGGTCATTCTTCACTATCGCGGTAAACGGCCAAGCAACGCGGGTCCGGCCCAGCCCGGATTTGATCAGGATCTTTTCACCCTAACCGTCGAAAATCAGAGCGGCGAGTGGGTGGTGACCAAGTACGACGCGATGTACTGAGAAAATCGCGATGGGAATGCGCGGACATCTTCGCCAGATCACTCCAACTGAGTTGGTTGGCTTGCAGCGCAATCCGGAAAGCGTCAAGGAACTCGTTCGTGGCAAGGCTCCAGAGGATCTCGGCGCGATGCTGGCCGTGCTTCAACGCACACAAAAGATCGCGCTCGAGGCACGTGCCGCCGGCGTCTTAAACGATCCTGCAGAAAGAGAGCGGGTACGCGCTCGAACTTTCAAGGAACTCGACAATGCTGGTGTTAACGTTGCTGGCGGGGCTGAGGGTAGCTCGACTGAAAATGGGCTGAACCTTGAAAAATCCTGGCATGTTCTTCATTACCTGCTCACTGGCAAAGCGAAAGAAGCTCCGCCGCCGTTGGGAAACGCGATCCTGGGCGGACAGGAAATCGGCGGAGATCTCGGTTACGGGCCGGCAAGGTTCCTGACTGCTCAACAAGTTCGCGAAGTTGCGATCGCACTGGGCGCGATTTCAAAGGATGAGCTGAGGGAGCGTTTCGATCTTAAGGCGATGATAGCGGCGAATATCTATCCGGTGAGAGACAAGAGCGAACTCAGGCTGGCCCAAGACTATTTCGAAGAGTTATCGCGTTACTACGCCGAAGCCGCCGAGGGTAGAAATGCCATGCTATTATGGCTCGTTTAGACCTGCCGGAAACCAGCCTTGCTTCAAATTGCGCGTCCCGTGATAAAAACTAGTAATGCCCGACCGCCTTCCTGAGCGTGATCCTTCCGCTGCACGCAATATCTACGCTTTCGGCATCACCTCTTTCCTGAACGACACGGCCACGGAGATGGCGTACTGGGTGATGCCGGCGTTTCTGGTTTCGCTGGGAGCGGGGCCGGCGCAGTTGGGATTGATCGAGGGCGTGGCCGAGAGCGTTGCCTCATTCGCGAAACTCTTTTCGGGATATCTCACCGACCGTATCGAACGCCGCAAGCCAGTCGTAGTCGCGGGATATGCCGTCGCAAATGCAGTGAAACCATTGCTGGCGCTTGCGACCGCATGGTGGCATATTCTACTGATTCGCTTCAGCGACCGGCTGGCCAAGGGCGTGCGTGGCGCGCCGCGCGATGTGATGGTGGCGGAATCAGTGCCAAAAGAGCGATTGGGATCCGCTTATGGGCTCATTCAGTCGATGGATTCCGCGGGTGCGATTGCGGGGCCACTGGCCGCTCTCGTCCTGCTGGCACGTTTCGGAATACGAGGTGTGTTTTGGGCCGCTGCCATTCCAGGCGCGCTGTGCGTGATGGTGGCGCTGTTCGGCATTCGCGAGGCTAAACCGCGGGCGTCTGATTCGAACTTGACCGAGAAATCCGAAAGGGCTTCCAGCGAGCGCGCCGGAAGGACATCCGAGGCGGCTGTCCCTACGCGAGCATCGGAACGGCTGCCAGTAGCATTCTACATAGTTCTTATCGCGGTGACTTTTTTTTCGCTAGGAAATTCCAGCGACATGTTTCTGGTCATGAGGGCACAGAACGTTGGCATCGCGGTGGGCCTGGCGCCGCTGCTGGGGCTGGTATTCAATCTTACTTACACGCTGGGGTCGTGGCCTGCGGGATGGTTCAGCGACCATTTCTCGCGGCGTTGGATCGCGGCTGCCGGCTATCTCATCTTCGCTGCGGTTTATTTTGTGTTCGCTCGAGCTCCATCCACACTTGCGATATGGATCGCAATGGCGGTTTACGGTTTGTACTACGCCCTGACTCAGCCAGTGTTAAAGGCACTCGTAGTTGAGACCGTGGGTCAGGATACGCGTGGGCGAGCCTTGGGCGTTTATTTCTTCGTGACCAGTGTGGCCACGCTTGCCGCCAGCCTGATCACCGGAGAACTGTGGAAGCACTATGGCGCGGGAGTTCCATTTTATTTTTCCGCCGGGCTGGCCGCGGTCTCAGCGATGCTACTGGTGGTCCGGCCGCCAGGCAAGGCTCATCGCCTGCCGGCAATCATTTCGTAATCGGTGAACATGACTTCCTCGCTGACCAATTCGGGCGTGTAAATGGATTCGAATCTCTTTACCGCCTCGGACTGGCGGTGACGAATTTGTGCGACCGCATCTTCGATTTAAAAGGAGGGTTGTCCCTGAGGCGTTACCATAAGCCACGGACCGTGACTTCTGCTGACTCCGTTAGTTCTGTTTGACGCGGACAATGGCTGATTGGCTATGACCCCTGCCAAGTTTTCTGGAGCCCGCGTAGTAGAGCAAGACCAGAATCTGCGCGGCGGTTCCGGCGCAGGTGTCGAGAAGAACGTCCCACGGCGTTCCGGTGCGCGAGGGGATAAAGCTCTGGTGCCATTCATCGAGGCTGGCGACCACTGCGGTACCGAGCACCGCTAGACTCGCCCAGCGAAGAGTCCACTTAGCCCCAGTGACGATCGGCAGAGTCTCCCGCCAGGCTCGATACAGGAGGATGCTTAACATGCCATAACCGAAGACGTGTCCACCCTTGCGAATATAGAAGTGCAAATGTTCGAAGTGTTTGAGGTCAATCCCGAACAAGAAATGCAACAGCGGGTAGAGGATCCGGCTGGTGTTGTTGGAAGAGGCGAGGTTGGTGGATTCTATGGCGATAACGATTAGCCACAGGATTGCGGCGATCCAGGCCTTCAGAATACGGTGGCGGTCGGTGTTCAATCGAGTGTGGGGCCCACAGCCACGAAATCCCCACTTCTCGCAAAGGAAGCGAGAAATGGGGCATCCACACTTGAGGAAGAGAGAGGCAAACGCTCATTCGATGGCATAGTTGGGAGCCTCGCGGGTGATCATTACGTCGTGGACGTGGCTTTCACGCAGGCCCGCGCCGCTGATGCGCACGAAGCGTGTCTTCTGTAGGAGCTCGGGAATCGTCGCGCAGCCGCAGTAGCCCATGCCGGACTTCAATCCGCCGACCATTTGGTGAACGATCATCGCCACGGAACCGCGATAGGGGACGCGGCCCTCAATGCCTTCGGGAACGAGTTTGGCGAGTCGGTTGGAATCGCCATCTGCCGCGGAGACTGCGGCCGAGGAATCGCCCTCGGTGCTCTGGAAGTAGCGTTCGCTCGATCCCTGAGCCATCGCGCCAATCGAACCCATGCCGCGATAGGATTTGAACGAACGGCCTTGATACAGAATTAACTCGCCGGGACTTTCGTCGGTGCCGGCGAAGAGTGATCCGATCATGACGACGCTAGCCCCCGCGGCCAGGGCCTTGGTGACGTCGCCGGAATACTTGATGCCGCCGTCGGCGATGATAGGAACGCCGGAATCTTTCGTCGCGCGATAGGCTTCGGCGATGGCAGTGATTTGGGGCACGCCCGCGCCGGTAACGACCCGCGTAGTGCAGATCGAGCCCGGTCCGATCCCCACCTTGACGCCATCGGCGCCGGCGCGGGTTAGTTCACACGCGCCGTCGAACGTCGCTACATTCCCTGCAAGTAATTCGAGATGCGGCAATTTCGACTTCACCAATCTCACCGCATCGAGAACTTTTGTGGAATGTCCGTGCGCGCTGTCAATCGCGATCACGTCGACTTTGGCTTCCGCTAATTCCTGCGCGCGCTCCAGAAAATCTCCGGTCGCGCCAATGGCCGCGCCTACGCGCAACCGGCCCTGTGAATCTTTGGCAGCGTTGGGATACTTCAGTTTCTTCTGGATGTCCTTAACTGTGATTAACCCTTTGAGGTTGTATTTGTCATCGACCACGAGAAGCTTTTCCACGCGATGCTCATGCAGAATTTTTTCCGCCTCTTCGAGGGTGGTTCCCACGGGCACGGTGATGAGATTTTTCTTGGTCATCACTTTATCGATGGGAATATCGAATCGCGTTTCAAAGCGCAGGTCGCGATTGGTGAGAATCCCGACCAGTTTTCCGTGATCGGTGATGGGAACGCCGGAAATCTTGTACTTGCGCATGACTTCAAGCGCGTCGCTCACTCGATCGGAAGCCGACATGGTGACTGGGTCGACGATCATGCCGCTTTCCGAGCGCTTAACCTTGTCAACCTCATTGGCCTGCTGCTCGATAGTCAGATTGCGATGAATAATTCCGAGTCCGCCCTGCTGCGCCAGCGCGATTGCCATGTGCGATTCGGTCACCGTGTCCATGGCGGCGCTTACCACCGGAATGTTGAGGCTGATGTTGCGCGTGAGTTGCGTCTGAGTGCTGGCCTGCGCTGGAATTACATCGGAGCGAGCGGGCAGCAGAAGGACGTCATCGAAAGTAAGAGCCTCAGGAACGGGAAAATGAATCATAAGTTTCTCTGGGGAATGCCGAGCCGTGCGGTTAAACCCTCATTCTAGAGATGGCGGAGGATTGAGGCAAATCGGATCTGCGGTAATGGTGAGTCTGTCGACCTTTTTTCACCAGTCGTGGCGATTCGGTAATTACCGACAACCAACGAGGACCTGCACAGGACCAACCAACGTGTCACAGGCAAAACCTGCTGCCATTTGAGCACCTTTTGTGCGCCGGTATTCCGGTCGGCGAGCGCTAGTTCAGTTCCCTGACCCAAATGTTGCGGAAGCTAATGGGCGGACTCGGATCGCCGTGGGCCTGCAGCTTGATGGGTGCGCGGTCGAACTTCTTGTAGAAGGGCTCGCCGATGTAACGGGTTTCGCCCTTCAACTCGAAGTGATTTTCGACCAGGACGCCGTTAAGGAAGACAGTAGCGTAAGCGGGACTCTTCAGTGAGCCGTCGGCATTGAACACGGGAGCGGTCCACACCACGTCGTAGGCTTGCCACTCGCCGGGCTTGCGCATCGGATTCGCCAGCGGAATACTCTGCTTGTAAACGCTGCCGGCCATGCCGTTGACGTAGGTCTTGTTGTTGTACGAGTCGAGGACCTGCAACTCGTATCCGGCGTCCCCGGAGCCGGTCGAGGCCAGGAACAATCCACTGTTGCCACGCAACTGGCCAGAGCCGGTAACGTTTTCGGGAATTCTCCATTCCATATGGAACTGGTAGTTCTTGAAGCTGCGCTTGGTCTCAATATTGCCAACCGATTTATTTACTGTGACCACATTGTCGGCGACGATCCATTTCGCCGGCCCGGAGCGGTCCTGCGCCGACACCCACTCGTCCAGATTCTTGCCGTCGAACAAGATGATTGCGTCGGAGGGAGGTGCTCCGCAAGTGGCGCCCGGCATTACCATCTTCGGCTCCGGTTGCCAGACTTCAGTGTCTTCCGGTTTGGCTGTGGATTGTTGGGCGCAAAGAGAAACCGCCGCGGAGCCGAGAATCACGAACACGAAAACGTTCCACATTTGTGCGCGCATACTGACCAAGAGCATACACCTAAAGTTGAATCCAAGGCCGTGGGGTGTTGGATCGCTTTCTCAACAGTGTCAGTGGCGAAATCCGTTTTCACCTTTCCCCTTGACTTGATTCTGTGTTAGTGCGCACAAGGCGCTTCTGCCGCTGTTTGTCTTTTATCCACCGCGGGCGTATATTAGAGAACTGAGAACTGCTGTGTACCGGCAATTGGCGAAGCACACCAGTGGGCGCAAGCCCACTTTTTAGTTGGGCCCTTCGGGTGGTGCAGCCATCGGCCTGTAAGCTATTTGATTCATGGCACTTGACGTTGAACGTGTGCGGGAAATCGCGGAGCGGGTGGCCGTCTCCAGCGGGCTCGAAATCGTCGAAATTGAGTTTCTCGGCGGAGGTAAGGCCCGCATGCTGCGGGTGTTTTTGGATAAGCCCGCTGCGGGAAACGAACCGCTCTCGGGCGTTACGCATGAAGACTGCGCGAACTTCAGCCGCGAGTTTGGCACCATCTTGGACGTGGAAGATGTCATGCCGGGATCGTACACGCTGGAAGTTTCGTCGCCCGGTCTCGATCGGAAGTTGATTAAGGCCGCGGACTTCAACCGCTTCACTGGCAGCCGCCTGAAATTGACGACCCGGCAGCCGGTGGACAACAACCGCCATTTCGAAGGACGGCTGGAAAGTTTTAAGGACGGCCGGCTTACGCTGGACTTGAGCGTAGCGAGTCACAAGTCGCGCAAGAAAATGGGCGCGGCGGCAGGTGAGAAAATAGAAATTGATTTCGCCAATGTGGAGAAGGCGAACTTGGTGCCGGAGTTGTAAGGTTTCAAAGTTTCAGGGTTTCAACGACCTTGCAACTTTGAAACTTTGAAACGTTGAAACTCTATTTATGGCTAGCGAGCTTTACAACACGATTGACGCACTTAGCCGGGAAAAAGGCATTGATCCGCAGATTGTAGTCAGCGCGGTGGAAGACGCCATTGTTATGGCCACGCGAAAGTACTACAAGTCGCAGGAAAATCTTCATGCCAAGCTCGACAAGGAAACCGGCAAGATCAACGCCTACGCTGTAAAGACCGTGGTCGAAACTCCGGAGCAGGTGGAAGATCCGAACTTGCAGATCACTCTGGAAGATGCGCGCAAGGTCGATCCCGCTCTCGAAGTTGGCGGAGAGTTGCAGATTCCGAAAGTGACCGAAGGCATTCTGGGACGCATCGCGGCGCAGTTGGCGAAGCAGGTAATTTTTCAGAAGGTACGCGAAGCGGAACGCGATACGGTTTACAACGAATATATCGGGCGCGTCGGGGAGATCGTAAATGCGACGGTGAAGCGCGTCGAGGGTCCCGACGTGATTTTCGATATCGGCAAGGCGGAAGCTCGCATGCCCCGTAAAGAACAGTCGCGGCTGGAGTCATTTGCTATCGCGGAGCGCGTGCGGGTGGTGATTGCGCGCGTCGAACGAGCTTCGAAGGGCCCCGGCGTTGTAGTGTCGCGCGCCGCGCCGGACCTCGTGCAGCATTTGTTCCAGACGGAAGTTCCGGAAATTTACGACGGAACAGTCGTGATTCGCGCGATTGCCCGCGAGGCTGGGGAGCGCACCAAGATTGCCGTCATGTCCAAGGACAAGGACGTGGACGCGGTGGGAGCTTGCGTCGGCATGAAGGGAATGCGTGTGCAGTCAATCATCCGCGAGCTGCGCGGCGAGAAGATCGACATCATCGAATATCACGAAGATGCGGTGACTTTCGCCGAAAAAGCGCTGCAGCCTGCGAAGGTGAGCCGCGTCACGGTGGTCGATAGTGCGGACAAACATCTCGAAGTTGTGGTCGACGATAGTCAGCTTTCTCTCGCCATCGGCAAGAAGGGGCAAAACGTTCGCCTGGCGGCGAAGCTGCTCGGCTGGAAGATCGACATTAAGAGCGAGGAAGAGAAGCGGCAGGAAGTCGAATTGCAGATGGCGGCAATGGCACCGCAGGCGTCGACTCCGCTCGAAAATGTCACGGGACTAGGGGAAGGGCTGGTGGAAAAGCTCAGCGCCGCTGGCGTAACCACGGTGGAAGCCCTGGCCGACATGACGCCGGAACAGCTTGAGGCCATCGAGGGCATTGGGCCTAAAACGGTGGAAAAAATCAGCCTCGCGGTGAATAATTACTTTGCAAGCCTGGATGCGGGTGCCGCCGAAGGGGATGCGCTGGCTGAGGACGTTAGCCCGGAAGCTGAGGGCGTTGCTGACGAAGTTGCCGACGAGGCGTCTGGCGAAATTGCCGCAGAAGAACAGGCGATGGCTCCTGAGGTGACGGCGGAAGCCGAAGCCGCCTCAGACGAAAAAGAAGAGCGACTGCCAGAAGACGGCTCCGCTCCCGAAAAAAGTGAATAGTTATTTGTGACAAAGATGGCACGTCGCGCGGATATCTGCGCTGGCGTCCGGGTGCAGGACGCGGACTCCGTGAGGATGCGATGAAGACTTAAGCCAGCGCGGAGTACAAGAAAGGCCGGATGAGCAAGGTTCGAATCAACGATCTCGCCAGGGAGCTGGAAGTTAAAAGCAAAGCCATTCTCGACGCTCTACCGATCGTCGGGGTGACGGAGAAGAAGACCCATTCCAGTTCGCTCGAGGAGCATGAAGCGGAAAAAGTACGGGCCCACATCCGCGGCTCGTCCGAAGCGCAGTCCCCGTCTGCCCGGGCCGCACGCCCGCTGCGCGGCGAAGAAGAAATCCGGACTAAGATTGATTTGTCGAACATCTCCCGGCCGGGAGATGTCCTGAAAGCTATCACCCAAAAAAAGGAGGCGGCCACAGCTCCGGCTCGGCCCGCAGTGGCTTCCGTCGCGTCCAAGCCGGCGGTTGCGCCTCAGGTGACGAGACCAACGCCTACTGCCGCTTTGCCGGCGACTCCCGCAGCGACGGTTGCGCCGCCACCACCCGCTGCACGACCGGAGGTGGTCGTCCCGTCGGCGGAGAGGTCGGCTCCGAGTGCGACCTCTGCTGCCCCTCCGACTGCTCCAACCATCCCTGCGCCAGTCCGACCGCCAACTCCTTCGGCAGCGCCCACCATTAAGACTCCGATGCCGGCGGCGCCCTCGTTGACAAGCTCTGCCGTTCCTCAGGCTCCGATCATGGCACGACCGCCCGCGTCACCGGCGGGTCCGCCGCAGCCTCCTGCGCCGCGCATGATTGTTCCGCAGACCGGACCGCGTCCTGTCTACAAAGCTCCGCCGCCGCGTCCCATCGTTCCGGTTGCACAGGCAGGCACTCCTGCGGGGACAGCGACGATGCGACCCGCGCCCGGACGTCCAGTGCCGGGACAACCAATTTTTCAACGCCCGCGTCCCCAGGTTCCGGGCGGAGGTCCGCCGCGTCCTTTACGCCCCGGAGAGCGGCGTCCGATGCATCCGACGCGCCAGGCACCTGCGGGGGCGCGCCCTCTGGGTGTTGGTCCGGGGCTGCCGCCGCCGGGTCCAACTCGTCCCGGCAGTCGTCCCGGTGCTCCCGCTCGCCGGCCTGGCCAGCGCTATGTTCCGCGTGGAGTAAAAGAAGGGCCGATGAAGGGCTACACGCCACCGCCGCGGATGGTGGTGTCGAATGAGCCTCTACCGATCACGCGCAACATAACGATCACGGAAGGGATCAGCGTTAAGGATCTTGCAGAGAAGCTGGACATTCGCGCGAAAGATTTGATTTCCCGACTGCTGGGTCGCGGGGTTTTCGCAACGATTAACCAGACGCTCGACGCCGAACTGGCGAGCGAGGTGGCGC
>Ga0185299_10001418_pt1 | contig 46676 bp, 40 predicted proteins | sample PaiPotPPA55metaG_FD_128002 | JGI IMG/M metagenome (GOLD analysis project Ga0185299, IMG submission 128002) | Iron sulfur acid spring bacterial and archeal communities from Banff, Canada, to study Microbial Dark Matter (Phase II) - Paint Pots PPA... ... | reverse complement strand
CCGACGGCATGTTGGTGATTGCCGCAAAGCGTGGCAATGCGCGGGCGCTCGAAGAGCTGGTCCTTCGTCACGAACGCAAAGTTTTTTCCGTGGCACAACGAATCATGAATAATCGCGAGGATGCCGAAGATGTCGTGCAGGAAACGTTTCACAAGGTTTTCCTCCATCTCGACAGCTTCCAGGAAAAATCGCGGTTCTCCACCTGGCTGACGCGCATCGCCATGAATGAAGCCTTCATGTTGTTGCGTCGCAGGCACGGAGTTTTCGTAGATCTGCCCGAGAACGCTGACGAAAGCGCGCAACCCGCCTCGGAGACATTCGTGGACCAGCGCCCCAATCCCGAAGAGGCCTGTTCGCAAAGCGAGCGTACCCATTTGTTAGCGGAAGCAATCAATCGCCTGGGTCCAAAGGTTCGCACCGCAATTCTTCTTCGTGACATCGAAGAAAGATCCGTCGAGGAAACCGCGCAGATTTTAGGCACTACCCGCAGCGCCGTGAAAGCGCGTGTTTTTCAAGGACGCCGGAAGTTACGCAGAATAATAACTCCTGGCCAGCCGTGGGAATCCTACGCCTCGCGCACACGGCAAGCCCAGCGCCCCAACTAGTACAGTTTTCCGTTTCTGGTGAGATCTGTTCTCATCTTGTTGCAGCCATCGCGGGTACCCGAGACAGCCTTTCGTATTCTTCTTCAGACAATCGCAGGGAAGCCGCAGCCACGTTCTGCTCAAGATGTTCGAGGGAAGAAGTACCCGGGATGGGCAGCATGATCGGCGATCGATGCAGCAGCCAGGCCAGCGCTATCTGTGTGGGGCTCGCATTGCGTGCTTGTGCAATCCGGTTGAGCACTTCGCCGGCAACTTTACCCGCTCCCAATGGAAACCAGGGTATAAACGCAATTCCATTGCGCTCGCAATAATCCACTACGTAATCCCATTCGCGGTCCGCAAAGCTGTAGCGATTCTGCACCGACACAATGGGAGTAATTTTGCGTGCCCTTTCGATGTGTTCTTGGGTGACGTTGGATAGCGCTACCAGGCGAATTTTGCCTTCGTTTTGCAGTTGCGCCAGAGTCTGTACCGACGCCTCAAAGGGGATGACCGGATCCGGTATATGCAGTTGATAAACGTCGATGCGGTCCAGGCGCAGCCGCTTCAAGCTTCCCTCAACGGCTTTGCGAAGATGCTCGGGACTGGCATCGTGCGTCCACTGATTCGGACCCGGACGATTCCAGCCTCCCTTGGTAGCAATGACCAGGCCCGCCGGGTATGGATAGAGCGCTTCGGCGATCAACTCCTCGCTGACGTGGGGACCATACGAATCCGCGGTATCAATGAAATTGACACCCAGTTCCACAGCCCCGCGAAGAACAGCCAATGCCTTACTGCGATCTTTCGGCGGTCCCCAGATGCCCTCGCCGGTAAGGCGCATTGCTCCGAAACCGAGGCGATGCACGGAAATTTCTCCGCCCAGAGATATATTTCCAGCCACACTTGCAGAAAGTTCTTTCTTATTCATGATCTTCCTCCGATATTTTTTCTTAACTAAGTCCGAATTACTTCCAGCTCTGCTTTCTATCCAAGCCACTCTGGATTAGCGTAGGTCCCATCAAACCGATGGCTCGTTTTATAAAGCTCGAACTGTCCCGCTTCCGCGGATTTTGCGGTTTTCGCGAGTAGCTCAGTAACTTGCGAAGAGTTCATCGGTTGAAAACTGCGAGCCGCTTGCAGCGCTTGTTGAAGAATCGGCAGTGAATCGCAGCCGGTAATCACCACACTCGTTGGAAGATTCATCGCATAGTGCAGGCACTCCACGGGGGTGGCCGTCTTGCTCTCAAGAATCACGTGATCACCCATGGGCTTCATTCCGAGAACGCCAATGTCGTTCTTGACCAGCACGGGCAAAACTTTCTTTTCGAAACTATTGAAGTGCGCGTCCATTACGTTGAGCGGCATCTGAACCGCATCGAACGTGAAACTGTGTTTTGCAGCGGTGCTCAACATTTTCAAATGGATGTCCGGACTCTTGTGGCCGGTGAAGCCGATGAATCGGATCTTGCCCGCCTTTTGGGCCTCCAGAACCGCCTCCATCCCTCCGCCTTCGGCAAATATGCGATCCGGGTCCGTATCGCGAATCACTTCGTGAAATTGAAGCAGGTCGATCCGGTCAGTCTGGAACCGGCGCAGAGACTCGTTGATTTGGCTTCCAGCGGCGGCTTTGGTGCGCCCGTCGATCTTGGACATCAGGAACGCTTTTTGGCGGTAACCGTCGCGTAGCGCGTTACCCATGCGAATTTCACTCTCGCCGCCGTTGTAGTCCCAGCAGTTGTCGAGAAAATTCACGCCCTCATCAAGACCAGTGCGAATGATGCGAATGCTTTCCTGGGGATCCTCCTGTTTGCCAAGATGATAGCCACCGAGCCCGACGACCGAAACTTTCTCTTTGCTGCGGCCCAAGGTTCGATACGGAATACCGTTCCTGGAGTCTGCTCGTAGGGACTGCTGCCCCGCATGGGCCAGAAGAAAGGATGCTGCCACAAGCCCGAGAAATCCCCGCCTGGAAATGCCGTCGTCCGACTCGTCGTGATTTTTAGAAACCGGCTGGGAATAAGCATCAGGTAAATGCTCTTCGCTATATGGATTATTCATGTATTCCATACTCCTTCTCCCAAAGCACTTGCTCGATGGCAAGACGATAAGTCCCTCCGCACCCCACAACGAATACGTCGCTGAGCTCGGTAACGACATTCACAACGTGAGAGTTTCACGATGCGGCGTGGGCAACCTGAATCGCCTCCAGGATATTTACCTCAAAGGGCTCCTGTAATATTTCCCCGCCGGCTTGCTCGAGGCGCTTGAAGTGAGGACTGGCCTTGTGTCGATCGAGCGCCGATTGATTCTCCCAAATTTCGTAGAAATAAAAGCGCCCCTTCGAGTCTGACTCATATAGGTCATACGTTTTACAACCCGACTCGGCGTGAGTGGGAGCTAACATGCCCCTCAGAAGCTCCCTCAGTTGCTTTTCTTTTCCTTTACGAGCCACGAATTTTGCAATCACACGTACTTCAGCCATGGTTGCTCAACCTCCTCGTTTTATCGTCGCTTGGCAATCGCGTTGCCATACTATTTCAAAGCTGGATCAATCAACGTCAGATCCGTTGCCGGATCAAATCGTTTCTGCATAGTTACTGGATCATCCGTAAGCATTACTTCCAGCGTCGGCGAAACATTCGCGTCGAGAACATGACCGCCGAACGTTGATCCGTCCGGACTGCCCAGCGCCATGTGCGTATGCACTAGCGGTTTCCCTTGATAGAGCGCGATATCGCCGCTCATCCCAATCAATTCGTGTTGACCGTTCACGGGAATCTTCTTGTACATTTTCCGCTGGGGATCGAACCATCCGAGCGTCGCGCCATTCACTGCTCCGATAGCAGTGAAATGCGCACTCGTGACGTGATACTGCTCGGCAAACTCCAGCAGTCCGGAAAAAGCCTCGTCTCCCTGGTAGAAAATGACCACATATTGTTTCGTGGCCTCTCCAGGGTTCAGCAACCGAACTTTCATCTTGGGCGCCTTGCCCCTCGGAACGGCTTCCGACGGAGAAACATATTCGCTTCTCTCCTGCGAATACCCCATCAAGCACGCGATTCCAATCAATCCGGCTATGCAACCTTCCAGTATTAGTTTGTTCATGGTCTTGCTCTCCCATTCACTTCTGCGCGTTGGCGGTGGAAGCCAAATGGGCGTATTTTTCCATTTGCAGGATTACCGCCGAAAAATCTTGCTCCGCTCCTTCGTCCGCTTGCCTCGCGTTGATCTCGAAAGCAGCTCCCGCCGCGGGCATTCGCGCCCCAACCGCTGCCGCGAGATTTAGAATCAACCCGAAATCCTTATTCATTAGCCGAATCGGAAATTGCGGGCTGTAGTCGTTCTTCATCACTCTTTCCAGTTTGCCCACATGCGCTGGGGCGACCACCGCCGTTTCTGAAAGAACGTTCAGCAAACGATTGCGATCGAGCCCGGCTTTCTCGCCCAGTGCGACAGCTTCGGCAATCGCCTGCATTCCGATTCCGAGCAAGGTGTTCACCACCAGCTTCATGGTCGCCCCGGAGCCGCTTGACCCGAGATAGAAATACTTCTTGGCGATCACGCGAAAGATTGACTCGGCAGCGTGGAAGCTCGCCTTGTCTCCGCCACCAAACAGAGTCAGCAACCCATTTTCGGCAGTCGGGGTACTGCCGGAGATAGTCACATCGAGAACTTCAAGTCCACGCTCTTTGCCTAGTCTCGAAAGTTCCTGCGAAGTTTCGGGATACACGGTACTCATGTCTATGATCAACGCATCGCTAACCGCATTGGCGAGCACGCCGTCAGGTCCTCTATAAATGTCCAAAACTGCCTCATCGCTTGGTAGGCAGGACAACACGACGCTGCAGCTGGCAGACAGTTCCGCAATATTCTGCGCGGCGGCTCCGCCATATCGCATCAACTCTTCGGCCTTGTCGTGGTCGCGGTCGTAGGCTGTCAGCCTGAAGCCGGATTCAAGCAGCCTTCGCGCAATCGGCCGGCCCATGTAGCCGATCCCCACAAATCCAAGCCTGTTCTTTTCCTGCGTGATTGGTTTCAACATAAATGCCCTTAGACTGATTCGCGATTTCCAATTCAACTTGCACACTGGGGGAAAGCACGCTGTGTGCCGTTTCGCGAGGAACTACCGAGATTCATGCAAAATCGTTGGCACCGAGCACGATACGAAATTAAACAGACAGGACTTCAGCCTCAGGCAGCGAGAGTTGCCTGTCGAATCCGTGGACCACTGTCAGTCTGTTGGAGAGTGGATGTTCTTTCGTGGAAGGCCCGAAGTGTCGGAACCGCAGTCGCTGTGTCCAATATTCTGACACGCGCGTTCACCCCTCGTGCCTCGTTGCCCCTTAAATCAACTCACTTGGCGCGACCTCGCTTACATTGGTTGTGGTACTAAAGGTGCCTTTACGCTCAAAAGCGAGTCACTGCAAATCAGGACGGTCGGAATTAACAGAACCGCGTCGAAGGCCGGGGCTATTGCCATCCGCCCGGGCTGATCGATACGCTCCCGCGTAATTGCGGATAGGTAAGGGCAATGCGAACTACAGGCTTTTCGAATCGGCCCGCACGGTTGGCAGTCGCCGCCCTTGTTCTTCTGTGCGTGCCAGTGGCGGCCCTGGCTGATCCTGCGGGCAGCCCTCTAAGTCCGACCAACATTTTTGCGCCGGTCTCCACGCCCGCCCATTCGATCATGGGACTCTCGCTTTTTGTGCTTGCGGTTACCGCAGGCATATTCGCAATCGTCTTCAGCCTGCTGGTGTACTGCGTCTTGAAATTTGGGAAGCCGGCAGACGATGACGGCCGCGAGCCTCCCCAGGTTTACGGCAGCAACCAAGTGGAACTAGCGTGGACCGTGATTCCCGTTCTCATCGTCGTGGTTTTATTCTTAGCCACGGCTCGAGTCCTCGTCGGCATCCAGACAGCTGCTCAGCCGCGCAACGCGATTCAAGTGATTGCCATCGGCCATCAGTTCTGGTGGGAGTACCGCTATCCGGGCCTGAAAGTTGTGACCGCCAACGAACTCCATGTGCCCGTGAGTGACGCGGCCGATCCAAGCCCAACCTTTATCACCCTTCTCTCTGCGGACACCGATCACAGCTTCTGGGTTCCCCGTCTGGGCGGCAAGACCGACCTGATTCCCAATCACCCCAATTCCATGTGGTTCGATCCGCAGCAGACCGGTCTCTACCTCGGCCAGTGTGCGCAATATTGCGGAACGCAGCACGCCAAAATGCTCCTCCGCGTCTATGTGCAATCACGCCAGGATTTCGACAATTGGGTTACAACCCAAACACAACCGGCGCGCGCGAGCGCATCCGTTTCTGAGGGTCAGCACATTTTTGAGACAACCGCCTGCATCAACTGTCATGCCGTGACCGGCACCGTGGCCAACGGGCGCTTCGGCCCGGACCTGACCCACCTGATGAGTCGCGAAACAATCGCATCCGGCGTTGCGCCCAATACCCCCGAAAATCTCCGCCTATGGATCAAGAATTCCGACGCCATCAAACCCGGTTCCAAAATGCCGGCCATGGGATTGAGCGATCACCAGCTGGACGCTGTGACCGCCTACTTGACGACGCTGCACTGAATGAGTTGAAGGGAACACGCAATGGCGACTGACGCAATCTCAACGTTCAGGCCCGACGCGGTCTCGCTTCCTCTTGTCGCTAGGCTTCACGATTGGGTAACCACTGTCGACCATAAGCGACTGGGCATCCTGTACATCGTTTATGCCTTGGTGTTTCTCATCATCGGCGGCATCGAAGCGGCCATCATGCGCATCCAGCTCATCCGCCCGCATAATAATTTCGTATCGCCCGACGTTTTCAATCGCATGTTCACCATGCACGGCACCACCATGATTTTCTTCGTGGTCATGCCCATGTTGTTTGGATTTGCGAATTACCTCATCCCATTGATGATCGGTGCCCGGGATATGGCCTTCCCGCGTCTCAATGCCTTCAGCTTTTGGCTGACAGCGTTCGGAGGCGTCCTTCTCTATTTTAGTTTCCTCGGAGCCAACGGCCTGTACGGCGCCGGAAGCGCTCCCGATGTCGGATGGTTTGCCTATGCGCCCCTCACCTCCAGGACGTTTTCGCTCGGCCACAGCACGGACTTCTGGACTTTGAGCTTGCTGGTGTCCGGTTTCGGCAGCATCGGTACGGCAATCAATATCATCGCAACAGTTTTTTGCCTCCGCTGTCCCGGAATGACGCTGGCAAGGATGCCGCTTTTCGCGTGGCTCAATCTGGTAATGGCGGTGCTGGTGATACTTGCCGTCAGTCCGCTTTCCGCCGCGCAGATCATGTTGGCAGTCGATCGTTACTTGGGCGGGCACTTCTTCGATACCCAAGCCGGCGGCTCGGCAGTAATCTGGATGCACTTTTTCTGGATTTTTGGCCATCCCGAAGTCTATGTGCTGGTTATTCCCGCGTTCGCATTTGTTTCAGAAATAGTCCCCGTTTTCTCCCGCAAAGCAATTTTCGGCTACCCCGTCATGGTGGCGGCCACAGTTTGCATTGCCTTCATCTCCATGAGCGTGTGGGCCCACCACATGTTCACCGTAGGCATGAGTGCGAACGTCAACACCTTTTTTGTGCTCTCTACCATGGCCATCGCTGTTCCGACCGGCATCAAAATTTTCAACTGGTTGGCCACTATGTGGGGCGGGAAGATTCACTTCAAAACGCCGATGCTGTTCTGCATAGGCTTTCTCTTTCAATTCTTGATTGCTGGCCTCACCGGCATCATGTTAAGCGCGGCCCCCTTCACGTGGCACCTCGCGAACTCCTACTTCGTCGTCGCCCACTTTCATTACGTCATCGTAGGCGGCATTCTTTTTGCGACTTTTGGCGCCTTCTATTATTGGTTTCCGAAGATGTCCGGAGAGATGTACAACGAGAATCTCGGCAAATTGCACTTCTGGCTCTTCGTTATCGGATTCCATCTGACCTTCGATTTCATGCATATTCCCGGTCTTCTCGGAATGCCGCGCCGCATTTATACCTACGAGCCGGGGCGTGGTTGGGACACTTTGAATCTGATCGTGACCATCGGCGTCTTCTTCCAGGCCGCGGCCATTCTGGTTTTCGTAGCCAACCTGCTCTGGTCGTACTTTCATGGCGACTCCGCCGGTAGCGATCCCTGGGACGCATGGACTCTGGAGTGGTCCACCAACTCGCCGCCGCCGGTATACAATTTCGCGACTATTCCAGAAGTCCGCAGCCGTCGCCCACTCTGGGATCGCAAGCACCCGGAAGATCCCGACTGGAAATACGAGTAAATGGAACGCTCATGAGTGCTCAACACACAGTAATTTCTGACGCCAACATCACCTGGGAACTTCCTTCGCGCGGACGTGTCGGGATGTTCTGCTTGATTTCAGCGGAGTCCGCGATTTTTACCATTTTTGTCGTGGCTTATCTTTTTTACGTTGGCAAGAGTCTCACTGGGCCGATGCCGAAAGACGTGCTGCATGCTCCGATTTTCTTCACCATTTGTTTGCTTTCGAGCAGTCTGACGATTCACCTCGCCGTCAAATCGCTGAAGCGCGCGAAAGTTGGCAGCTTCGTACTGTGGTGGTTTTTCACACTCGCTCTTGGAGCAACTTTTCTCGCTGGCACAGCTCGCGAATGGCGTCACTTGATCTACGACGAAGGTCTTACCATCCAGACCAACCTGTTCGGCACTACCTACTATTCGCTCGTTGGTCTGCATGCTTTCCACGTGACCGTGGGCCTCCTGGCCATAACAACCGTTTTGCTGTTCGCATTATTCGGATATGTACGCCAGGAGCACGCCGAGCGCGTCGACGTCCTGGCCCTTTACTGGCATTTTGTGGACGCCGTGTGGGTCGTTGTCTTCACCGTTGTCTACGTCATCGGGCGCTGAAGGGAGATGCACGACTTGGAGACATCTATAGAAACGCGACAAGCCGCGCCGGCATCCGTGCAGCTACCCGCGCCAACCGCGTGGCCGATCGTTCTCGCATTTGGCATCACCTTGGTATTCGCGGGATTGCTGACAAGCGAATCTGTAACCATCCTCGGCGCAGTGCTCGCTCTGGCCGGCACAGTTGGCTGGTTTCGCGATGTTCTTCCCGACGAAGCCCACGAGACCGTGTTGGTTTCTGGCAAAGTCGAGCCGGTGGTCACCACTCGTCCCGAGGTCGCTCGCGTCGGATGGATAACCGACGAAGTGAATCGCTCCTGGCTCCCGCTGGAAATTTATCCCGTCTCTGCAGGCATTAAAGGCGGCCTGGCCGGCAGCGTGGTAATGGCGATCCTCGCCATCATTTATGGAATCGCCAGCAAGCATGGCATCTGGTATCCGATCAATCTTCTAGCTGCGGGTTTTTTCCCAGCAAGAGTGACGACCGCCGGAATCGCTGCCTTTCATTGGGACGCTTTCCTGATCGCAGCGTCCGTTCACTTGGTCACCTCTCTAATCGTCGGTCTTCTCTACGGTGCAATGCTTCCTATGTTTCCCCGTCGGCCGATCCTGCTGGGTGGCTTCGTGGGGCCGATCCTGTGGTCCGGCTTGCTTTACAGCATCCTCGGAATTGTCAATCCGGTACTCAACCAGCGCATTGACTGGTTCTGGTTTGTGCTCTCGCAGTTGGGATTCGGCATCGTTGCCGGCATCGTCGTCACCCGCCAGGAACGCATATCCACTTGGCAGCACCTCCCCTTCGCTCTTCGTGCTGGCATGGAGACGACCGGAGCGGCGGAAAACGAAAACCCAGAGGATCGGCGCCCATGACACGTCTGCCCATCTTTCTGTCTCTATCGGCTTCTGTCGTTTTCGTCTGCGCTGCCTGCAGCGGTTTCGCCGGGCGTCCGGGACCAAACTCAGAAGTTATCGCCCCTGATCAAATTGTGGAGTTCGACATTCTCTACGTACAGAACTGCGCGGGATGCCACGGCGCTGGCGGAAGCGGCGGGGCGGGCAATGCCCTGCGCGACCCCATCTTCCTGGCAATCGCCGACGATTCCGCGATTCGCAACGCAACGTCCAACGGAGTGCGTGGCACCCCGATGCCCGCATTCGCACAAAGCGCCGGCGGAATGCTCACTGACAAACAGATCGATGCCTTAGTTCGCGGAATTCGCTCCTGGGCTTCATCTAACGATCTTCGCAGTGCCAACCCTCCGCCCTTTGCAGCGAAAACTATCGGCCACGCGCGGCACGGCGCCGACGTCTATAAAACGTTCTGTTCCGCGTGTCATGGCCCCGATGGAACAGGAGGCAAAAGTGCCAGCTCAATTGTAGATCCTTCGTATCTGGCCCTCGTGAGTGATCAATATTTGCGAACTGAAGTGATAGCAGGCCGACCGGAACTTGGCGCGCCAGACTGGCGCGGGAATGTGCCTGGCAGACCCATGTCCGATCAGGAAGTCACCGACGTAGTCGCTTGGCTGGCCGCCCGGCGTGCCGTTATCCCCGGCCAGCCCTACTCGGATTCAAAGACCGCGCAATATCAGGAGCATCACGATGTCTACTGACAGCACTATTTCCCGGCGCGCGCTGTTTATGAAATTAGGAATTCTATTCAACGGTTTAGTTGCCGCAGCACTTGCCGTTCCGGTTGTTCGATTCCTCTTGTCCCCCATCGTCCGTGGACGCGCGAACGGGTATCTCTCATGGGTATCACTGGGTTCCGTCAGCCAATTCCCGGAAGGAGAAACCCGCCTCGCCACGTTTCAGAATCCGTATGTCACGCCAACGGACGGCAAGACGGCCGCCACTGCCTGTTGGGTACGGCGAGTCGAAGCGCAGCAATTTCAGATTTTCGCCATTAATTGCGCGCATCTCGGCTGTCCCGTGCGTTGGTTTCCGCAATCCGGGCTGTTCATGTGCCCATGTCACGGAGGTGCGTATTACCAGGATGGAGCACGCGCCTCCGGCCCCCCGGAACGTGGATTGTTTGAGTATCCGCACACCATACGCGACGGCTTGATCATGATCCAAGCCGGTGAGTTACCCACGCCAGGCTCACCGACCGCCTCTCTGCTTGGAAAGAAACCGCCATGCGCTTGATCGCTCAGATCGCTGAATGGTTCGACCGGCGATTGCAGCTCGCCGCGCCCATCCGTGAAATTGCCGAGCACCCCGTGCCGAAAAGCACCGCCAGTTGGTGGTATGTGTTTGGAAGCGCTGCTCTGGTGGTGTTCCTTCTGCAACTCGTCACCGGAATCATGCTCGCGTTCGTTTATGTTCCGTCTGCCAGCGAGGCCTGGAACAGTTTGCAGAGTTTGAATCACGACGTAAATTTGGGTTGGTTGATCCGCGCCATGCACGGTTGGGGCTCAAACTTCATGGTGGCCATTGTCCTCATTCACATGGTGCAAGTTTTTCTGTTCGGCGCTTATAAATTCCCGCGCGAACTCACTTGGATAATAGGAGTGTTTCTCCTGCTGATGACCTTGGGTATGGCATTCACCGGACAGGTCCTTCGTTTCGATCAAGATGCGTATTGGGGACTTGGGATCGGAGCATCCATCGCCAGCCGTGTTCCATTTCTAGGTTCGGCCATCGTGAAACTGATGCTCGGTGGACCAATCATCGCTGGCGCCACTCTATCCCGCTTTTTCGCCCTGCACGTTTTCGTGATACCAGGCATGCTGATTGCGTTTGTCGCCGTACATCTCTTGTTGGTGCTGAAACTCGGGATTAACGACTGGCCAATGCGCGGGCGTATCGTCAAGAAGGCAACCTACGAAAAGGAATATCACGAATTAACGCATAAAGACGGCGCTCCTTTCGTGCCCTATGCGGTGTGGAAAGATCTGTTCTTCGCCGCGTTTATTCTTTTGGCGGTGGCCGCCTGCGCCGCGTTCTTTGGCCCCTTCGGACCGACCGGCCAGCCCGATCCGACCATCATCCAAACCGCGCCAAAACCGGATTATTTCTTTTTGTGGCTTTATGCGGTGCTTTCTTTCCTCCCTCCATCCATGGAGACGCCGGCTCTGCTCATCGGCCCGGTCATCGTGATCGGCGCTTTGCTGCTTCTGCCGTTTCTGTCCGGCGAGGGAGAAAAAAGTTGGCGTCGGCGCCCGATTGCTGTTCTCACGATCCTGCTTATCGCCGTTACTCTCGCGACCTTCACTCATCTCGCGGGATTTACCCCCTGGAGTCCGCACATGAACGCATGGAGCAGTGACCCCATACCTCCTCGCTTCCTGCAACGCCGGACTGCACTCGAGCGGCAAGGCGCTCTCGTTTTCCAGGCGAAGCAATGTCATAACTGCCACGCCCTTGGCCAAGATGGAGGTCAGCGCGGTCCGGCATTGGACACCGTAGCCGTGCAGCTTACCCAGGACCAATTAATACGTCAGGTAATTCAAGGCGGTGGAAACATGCCGGCCTACGGTAAAAATCTCAGTCCCGCCGAGACGACAGCTCTAGTGGCATTCCTTCAAACGCTACATCCAGCGGGACAAGCGCCAGCGCGCGACGCTTCGCGAGCCATGGCGCTCGGAAAAACTGGAGAGAATTAATTCGTCGTGCGCTCCACAAGTTACACATGATGACACCTCCAATTCAATCCGAGTTCGCGCCATGGTCCATCTCCTACCGAGTTACGTTTGGTCTGTTCCTCGTGGCGTGCGCATACTTCTGCGGTTCGTTGCGTACAAGGAGTTCCAGTCCAAACCTGATTTTGCCGTGGCAGGTTGCGGCCTTCATGAGCGGGATGTTTGCGCTGTGGCTTGCCTTGGGTTCGCCGCTCCGAACGCTTCACCATGAGCTTCTCTCCATCCACATGGTGGACCATATTCTGCTGATGGCCGTGGCTCCGCTTTTGATTCTGTTCGGAGCTCCGTTCCGGTCGTTCATCCAAGTCGTACCGCAGCGATTCATTCGCAAAGTGTCCACCGGATTTCTGTCTTGGCTCCCGCTGCGTCGATTGGGCCAGCGGTTGAGCCGCGCTCTTGGAAATCCGATTTTCTGTTGGCTCGCCGCCGTGATCGCTCTCATCGCATGGCACGTTCCGGCCGCGTTCGATTTGGCAATGCGCTCCAACGTTTGGCACGCATTCGAGTACGCCTCCTTTTTTGCAAGCGGTCTTCTCTTCTGGTCGCCGGTCATCCAGCCTTGGCCAGGCCTCGCGCACTCGCCACGGTGGTCCACTGTTTTATATCTTTTTTTTGCCACCTTCCCGTGCGACATGCTTTCCGCATTTCTTACTTTTTGCGACCGCGTTGTCTATCCGTCCTACTTGTCCGGAATTCGACGGTTCTCAATTTCACCTCTTCAAGACCAGGAGTATGCGGGCGCCCTGATGTGGGTTTGCGTGACATTTATTTATCTGTTGCCCGCAGTGGTAATCACAACCCAACTGCTCTCTCACTCCCACGATGCAGACCGATTATCTTCCTCGCCAGTTCGTCCAACATTTTGACAGTCTGTCAGGGAGTGGTCCTCTTTCATTACCTGATTTGGCTCCCACCTTCCATTTCGCTTCTAACCCCTTTCGATGGAAGCGTAATCGCGATTCAATCAGGTACATCAGCGTGGAATTACGCGTGCTCTCCTTCACCGTGACGCCGATTGGCAAAGAAGGAGAGCGTCATGAATAAAGATCAAGTGAACTGGCTATTGCAATCCATCCCGGACCCGGAGAACGCCAAGCGTTTTTTGTTGGCGCAGTACCAGCGAGGGCGTATTTCCCTTCAGCTGATGAAGGATGTAGCGCCGGAACCGGATGGCATCAACTGCGCAATATTGTTGCGCTGGAGCGAACACGCGGCGATGACATTAGTTCTTGCCAATGCTTGGTAAGCGCACGCGAGTAATTAGCACGGTCTCTGCAGTAACAGAACCAACGCGCTGCCGGCCAGGTATCGCCGACGCGGCAGTATTGATTGCGCAATTAACATTAATGGGCGAGGTCGCAGAAAATGACACAAGAATCGCTTACGTTCGCTAGTTCACCGTTTTGGCCCATCGCGATTGGATTTTTCGGTCTCGGTACCGGCTACTTTATCTGGGGTGGTCAGGCTCTTTTCGGTTATCCCCAAAACAGTCCTGAAGTCGATCGCACGATGGGCCTGTGGGGTTTTTGGATGCCGGGTTTTTGCCAATTCCTCACCGGCGTTTATCTCATGGTGGGGTTGACCTGGTTTAATGTCTTCGGCAACGCCGCACCGCTGTACATGGCCGGTGTGGCATTCACGGTGTACGGAATCCACTGGTTCGCAATGGCATATCGGCGCTACGTCGGGTCAAGCGCCGCACCGGACGGATGGATGGCGATCGCTTATCTCTTCATTTCGGTCCTCGGAGCATTCGTGTTTGGCCGCGCCGGAGACATCCCCGTCATGATTATTTTCATTGGCTTGACCTTGATTTATCTCGTCGAAGTTCCAACGCGCTTGGCCGGGTGGAGGGCCGGCGGCCGACTTGTGGCGCTGTTCCAATGCCTCACCGGAGTCTGGCTTATGTATTGCACCTGGGCGGTCACCGTAAATACTGCCCTGGGTTACAAGTTCTGGATCTAATCCGCGTTTGAGGGGCAATTCGATGATAGCGGTAACAATCGATGGCATACTTCACGAAGCGAATAGCGGTGAACGCCTGATCGACGTAATCAATCGGGCAGGCATCAACATTGCTCAAGTTTGTTATCACCCACAGCTCGGTCCTATCCAGACCTGCGATACCTGCATGGTAGAGATCAACGGGCAACTCACGCGAGCCTGCGCGGCCATCGTGTCTGCGGGAATGGAAGTTCTCACAAACTCAGTAAAGGCAGCCGCAGCGCAACGAGAGGCCTTTGGCCGGATTCTTAGCAATCACGTTCTCTACTGCACCGTGTGCGACAACAACAACGGAAATTGCACCATCCACAACACCGAAAGATTGTTGACCATGGAGCATCAGCCTATTCCGTATCATTCCAAACCCTACGAAGAGGATCACACCAACCCGTTCTACCGCTACGATCCGCAACAATGTATTCTTTGCGGCCGGTGTGTGGAAGCCTGCCAGGACTTGCAAGTCAACGAAACCCTTTCCATTAACTGGGAGGATCCTCATCCCCGCGTGCTCTGGGATGGCGGCTCAACAATTGGTGAATCGAGCTGCGTCTCTTGCGGTCATTGCATTTCTGTTTGCCCCTGCAATGCGCTGATGGAAAAATCCATGCTCGGCCATGCCGGATTTTTCACCGCCCTCCCAAAGCCTGCGCTGAGCGGCATGATTGATGTGGTAAAGGGCATCGAGCCGGAGACCGGCTATGGTGCGATCCTTAAGCTCTCGGAAGCCGAGTCGCACATGCGAGACTTACGAATCCGCCGCACTAAGACCGTTTGCACCTATTGCGGTGTCGGCTGCAGTTTCAACATTTGGACGAAAGATCGCCACATCCTGAAAGTGCAGCCTTTGGATGGCCCAACCAACGGCGTCTCCACCTGCATCAAAGGGAAATTTGGCTGGGACTTCGTGAATAGTCCGGACCGCTTGACGAAACCACTCATCCGCGAAAACGGCAAGTTTCGCGAAGCTTGGTGGGACGAAGCGCTCGACCTGGTGGCTCGTAAGTTTGCAGAGATCAAGGCCAAGAACGGGCCCGATGCGTTGGCATTTGTCTCGTCTTCCAAGTGCACCAATGAAGAGAGCTATCTCATGCAGAAGCTTTCCCGCGCCGTCATCGGCACCAACAATATGGACAACTGTTCGCGCTACTGCCAGGCGCCCGCCACTCAAGGGTTATTTCGCACCGTAGGTATTGGCGGAGACTCTGGCTCGATCCGCGACATTGAGAACGCCGGCCTCGTCCTCATCATTGGCAGCAACACCGCGGAGAGTCACCCAGTCCTCGCGACTCGCGTAAAACGTGCCCACAAGCTGCGCAACCAAAAACTCATGGTTGCGGATTTGCGCGAACACGAAATGGCCAAGCGAGCCGATCTTTTCTTCCGCCCTAAACCAGGAACCGACATGGTTTGGCTTTCCGCGATCAGCCGCTATCTGCTGGACAACGGCATGGCCCACAAGAAGTTCCTGGCTCAATGGGTGAATGGACTCGACGAATACAAAAAGAGTCTCGCGCCCTTCACCATGGAGTTTGCCTCTCAAACGTGCGGCCTTCCCGAGGACCTTCTAAAAAATGCCGCGCACATGATTGCCGAAGCCGACGGTGTCTGCGTCCTGTGGGCCATGGGCGTGACGCAGCACTCCATGGGTTCTGACACTTCCACCGCCATCTCCAATCTTCTGCTCATTACCGGCAACTACATGAAGACGGGCAGCGGCGCGTATCCCTTGCGAGGGCATAACAACGTTCAGGGTGCCAGCGATCACGGCGCCATGCCCAATTTTCTTCCAGGCTATCAATCCGTCGATGACCCGGAAGTTCGCTCACGTTTCGAAGCAAATTGGAAAGTGCAATTGCCTTCGACAAAGGGCCTCGATAACCACGAGATGATCGAAGCGATTCATGAAGGCAAGCTCAAGTCCATGTATCTATTTGGCGAAGAAATGAGTCTCGTGGATTCCAATGCAAACTTTGTCGGCGACGGACTTTCGAAGTTGGACTTTTTCGTTGTCCAAGATATCTTCTTCAGCGCCACCTGCCATTTTGCCGACGTAGTGCTGCCCGCCAGTCCAAGTCTGGAAAAAGAGGGCACCTTCACGAGCACCGAAAGAAGAATCCAGCGGCTCTACGAAGTGTTCGAGCCTATGGAAGGCAGCCGCCCGGATTGGCGAATCATTCAGGACATCGCCAACCGTCTCGGCGCGAACTGGCAGTATCAGCATCCGTCCGAAATTTATGACGAAGTCGCTTCGCTGACTCCCCTGTTCGCGGGCGTGACCTACAAAAGGCTCGAGGGTTTTAAGTCGCTTCAGTGGCCGGTTGCAGCCGATGGAACGGACCAACCGCTGCTTTACACAAAAGCATTTGCCTTCCCCGATGGCAAAGCTCGCCTGTTCCCGCTCGCCCTTTCAGAGCCCACCGACCAGCCCAATGCTGAATTCGATCTTCACCTGAATAATGGACGTCTGCTTGAACATTTCCACGAAGGCAATCTGACTTATCGAATTGAAGGAATTCGCGAGAAGACTCCCGACACTTTTGTCGAAGTCTCACCCGAGCTTGCCAAACAGCGCGGGATTCAAAGCGGCACTTGGGTGCAGCTGACTTCGCGTTACGGACAAGTTCGAGTGCGTGCTCTGGTTACCGATCGGGTCCACGGCAAACAACTTTACATGCCCATGAATTCGGTCGAGAGCCCTGTCAACCGGCTAACCAGCAGCCACACCGATGCCGTGACACACACGCCCGCGTACAAAGAATCGTCCGTTCATCTCCGCGTGCTTCCAGAAGTCGGCGAAAGTCCCCTGCCGCGCATCAACCATCGCTTCGGCCATCCAACGCCCCAGCACGGCGTCGAGGTGGAACGGAAGTGGAAGCGCCAGGATTATCACCTGCCGGGTAACGGGCTCGTTCAGATTCAAACAAATTAATTAAGGATGGAGAACCATGGCTAAACCGATTCCCCTCAAGTTGCCCAAACGCAACCCCCAAGAAGAATTTCGCTCTCGCTTGGAGAAGGCGCCGGACGCCCATGCCGAAGCACTGCTAGCCAGTTTTGATGTGCTGCAGTCTCTCCATGATAAAGGAGTCCTAGAACTACTGCGAGGCATGCTCGGTGGCGGCAACACGATTCTTGAAATCGTTGTGGACGCCAGCAAAACGCCGGAAGCGATTCGCGGAATCCGCAATCTTGTGATCATGACCAAGATTCTCGGATCAGTGGATCCAGAATTATTGAAGAAATTTACCGAAGCGATTCCTAATGTCCTGCTGGGTGCAGCGAAGGCGCAGAAAGCGGAGCCGCCAGGCTTCTGGGAAACCTTGCGCATACTTCGCAGCAAGAACCTGCGTCGCGGCCTGGCGGTCGCGAATAATCTGCTTGAAGCGTTGGGAAGGAATTTCTCAGCTCAAAAAAATTGATTTTGAAATTTCAGAAGTACCAGGTCTTTCGTTTTAAACAACTTCACATTCTGTCTTCAACTCTGCTATGCGGGAAGCGCATCCCGGTTGGGACGTGAAATGCCCAGCTTTTGCATGCGGAAATAAAGCGTAGATCTCTTGATTCCCAGTCGTGCGGCGGCCCCGCTGGGACCGGCAACTACCCAACGCGTCTGCTCAAGCGTCTTGAGTATGTGATCTCTTTCCGCTTCTTCCAGCGTCACAGCCTGGCACTCCAGCTCCGCGGGACTCTCCAGCGTCGACAGCGGAGGTCGCAGGACATTTCCCGAGGTAAGAATCACACTGCGCTCGATAAAATTCTGCAGCTCGCGAATGTTCCCAGGCCACGGGTACGACGTAAGTTCGGACATAGTTTCTGGGGAAACCTGGTCGATTTGTTTACCCATCCGATGGGTATAGATCGCCACAAAGTGCTCCACCAACGCCGGAATATCTTCGCGACGCGCCCGTAACGGTGGCAGCGAAACGGGAAACACATTCAGGCGGTAGTAGAGATCGCTTCGAAATTCGTTACGCTTCGCCATCGCTGCCAAATTTCGGTTAGTCGCGGCAACCAGCCGAACATCCACTTGATGAGTCCGGGTGCTGCCTAAGCGCTCGAACTCCTGTTCTTGCAGGACGCGCAGCAGTTTCGGTTGCAACGCCGGCGGAATATCTCCCACCTCGTCCAGAAACAAGGTTCCTTTATCGGCCAATTCGAACCGGCCAATCTTTTGTGCTATGGCGCCGGTGAAAGCGCCTCGCTCGTGACCAAACAGTTCGCTCTCCAGCAGGTCGAACGGAATTGCGGCACAATTCAATTTTACAAATGGCCGTCCGCACCGCGCGCTCAAATTATGAATCGCGCGTGCGATCAACTCCTTGCCCGTGCCGGTTTCTCCTTGAATAAGAACGGAAGAATCGGTGGGCGCAACCTGCTGAACTTGCTTTAACACCGCTTCCAAAGCCGCGCTGTTGCCTATAATCTGTTCGAATCTGCGCGGACTCCGATCCTGATCGACGAGTCCAAATGTTGCGACAGCGGCCACGAGAACCTCCTTGCGTATCCCACCGCACGCTTCTACCAACAGGCTCAACTCTCCAGAGCGGCCCGAACACTATCCAGCAGCACTTCGTCGTTAAACGGTTTGGCCATAAACTCCACAGCACCTGCCCTCAGCGCCTGCATCCGCATTTTTTCGTCGCCATGCGCTGTGATGAAAATAATCGGAATCCTGCACTTTTCCGCGTTCAGCTGCGCTTGCAGTTCGAGACCCGACATTCCCGACATACGGATATCGGCGATTAAGCATCCCGCTTGGCGCTGCTGGCCGGACCTCAAGAATTCCTCCGCCGACGCAAACGCCTGTGCCGGCAAGCCAACCGCCTTCAGCAGGCCCTGTAGCGCGCCGCGAATCAAATCGTCGTCGTCAACAATTGCAACCATTTTCGTCTTCTCCAGAGGAGCCATAGCGGAAATCTAGCATCGTCGCCAAAATCGGCGCAATTATACTTTGGTATGAGCGCTCACTTGTTTTCCGCAGCTCACATCTGACTTTTAACTCCGTTATATCCAGGTATATCCAGGTCGCCAACGGTCCGGCTCGACCCACCTAAATGGCTGACCGAAACCACAGCCCACAAGACGGCTCCGACGCCTACTGCGACGGAATAACTGCTCAGTTGCAAGAAAGCAAGTGAGGCGAATAAGCTGTAGGAGGTAGATCGCTGAGCCGTCCGCCCAGAACTTACTTTTGCGCTCGCAGCTCAGCCCTCATTGCCTTTATCCAACGAATGAGCGGTTCTGAATCTGTCTTTTCGCCGTCGGCGCAATCGGATTTCATTTGAAGGAGTCTGGACCCATAGCTCGTAGACCATGCCGTCCATGCTCAGAGCTCAAGTTTGCCAGGATCGAAAGTTTAAGAAATTCATTCACAAGTTTAACAATTAATTCGTTGCTCTTCTCTTCTACTTTCTCCACACTAACGCTTCCTAGGATCTCGGCGACGCTTATTCTGCCGAGTTCATCGAGGTCGGAATCACAGGTGGTTGCTGAGAGAGAACGAGAAAGTCACCCGCGTTGCTCAATATAATCTAAAGCGCGGGAAGCCGCCAATCACAGACTGTACGAGAAGGCATTGAAACGGAAGCCCTCGATAAGCGAATAACAATCCGCGCCTCGATTCCCCAGAACTCGTCCGGTGACAATCCATGTGTATGTACAGTCCGTTACATGTAAACTGCGCACAAATAGTGACGATAGACACTACGAATTCAAAGGCAGGGAAAGCTTGCAAATATGGCGGAGAGGGTGGGATTCGAACCCACGGTAGGATTTCTCCTACACACGCTTTCCAAGCGTGCTCCTTAAACCGCTCGGACACCTCTCCACGTGCGAGTCGCGCAATGGAACGTAATCAATTTAGCAGAATCTTCTCGGTCGCGCACCGACCGTCGTCAATCATCATGAACGAACGCCGTCTCCTCGCTCTTCGAATCGCAAATCGCCGTGCGATTTTTTCTTGGCACAGCGCCACCGCGCTTCTAACCGCTGGTGCCCTCTGCTAAACTTCTTGCGGCCACTCCGGGGTCGTCTAATTGGTAGGACTCCAGACTTTGAATCTGGCTATCGTGGTTCGAGTCCACGCCCCGGAGCCAATCTTTTTTTACAGTTGAAACAACGACGCTTTGTGGTTAGCCCTCAGGCGGTCCCCCCGTGTTTTGTGACCCTCGGCGGCACTCAGTGGTATTTCTACCGATTGCCATTCCTGCGGAACGTACCGTTATTAATCGTGCACAAACGAAAGGTTTAGCCGTCACCGTGACCAATACTGGGGTGCTGCATTCTTAAGAAAGGGAGATTTACGTGCTAAAGCGTCTAGCATTGAATATCGTGATGTTATTTATACCCCCACTGGCACAGGCTGACAGCGTGTGGACGTTTGACGGGGAACTGACTGACCCAGGCACTTGGCACCCGGGATTTCCTTTTCCTCACTGCAACTGCGATTTGGACGGCGTCATGGTATTCGATAACAATTTTAACGTCTTGGCTTACAGCTGGACCGATGGCACTCATACCCTGGATCAAAATAACAGCACCATGGTGTTCGAAAATAATCCACTGACCAACCCGAATATTTCGTCCAATCCACAACCGTTATCCACTTGGTTAGTGAGTATCACCGGGTCGGACGTATTTTTTCAAGATAATTGGTTGGGGCCTAGACGGCGCCGTTTGACACCGCTAAGCTCTTCAGTCAGCTGAGAGCATAAGAAATTCTGGCGACGGCGTGAACTGATTTCGAAAACCCACCCTGTAAAGTCATTTTTGCAAATCGAACCCCGGTGTACCCAACGTAGGCCATTTTCATGACTGGAAGTGAAACCACGACCGTCATCGACGAGGCGTTTCTCTCGGTGTGGCGCCAGACGCTCGTAGAACAAAAAAAGATCGTCATCATTGACAACTCGACCCTCTCCGTTCATCGCACAACCAAACAACGTCTGGCACAAATTGATTTTGAGTTGGACGGCGTTAAATTTCGCGGCCTGGAACAAAACCCGCAAACCAAATCCCGTTGCGCAAAATGGCCCGCGAAGGCGGCGCGAAAGTCATGCAGTTTTTGCGCGCGGGCCGATACGTCGGCGTAGTTGCCGATAGAGTCTTGATGCACTACAGTTCCGCGGAAAAGGTTTAGCTGTCCTCCCGCAGTTCTGAGGTCATTCATTTACTTGTGTGAACCGGGAATTTATTTCGATGAGTTGACTCAGTGCAGTAGCTAAACGCACCTACTCCTGCGTCATGTAATCGTCGGAATGATTCCAATCGATGGTAGGGTCCAGGGCCGGATCCGTCCCTGTTTCCTTAGGAGTGGTTTTATCCATTTTGCGTTGGACGCGCTTTTCTTCCTTCATTTTGCGCTTTTCCATTCGCTTCATTTCTTTTTGCCGTTTCTGAAATGTCGTCGTCATTCTCTCTCCTCGCTACAGAGTGCACACCGGCCGGGCCGGGGGTCCATCAACTCATGCAACGTGCAGGCTACCAGCGCGGTTCGCGCGGCTGCCGGACAGATTCGCGGTAATCTTCGTTCGAGAAGCGGTCACGTCCTCCGCCGCCTTTGCCGCGCCCTCCGCCGCTGCCACCACTTGGTCCACGACCGGTGTTCGGCCCGCGACCAGCGCTCGGACCATTGTTGAAACTCCTCGGGCCGCTGCGTGGTGGTCCGCCCTCGCCTTTGGGACGCGCTTCGTTCACTTTCAGGTTTCGGCCACCCAACTCCTTGCCATCCAGCCCCGCCATGGCTTTCGCCGCTTCCTCGTCGTTAGGCATTTCGATGAACGCGAATCCACGCGCGCGACCAGTTTCGCGATCCATAGCCATGTGCACTCGCGTGATCTGCCCGAACGGTTCAAACAATGTTCGCAGGTCGCCTTCGGTGGTTTGAAAGCTCATATTCCCTACAAATAAACTTTTCATCGTAATTCTCCCGGTACCCTTCGAAGCGCCTGAGTGCAGGAATTCGCGCAGCCGTTTCCCGGCACCACACAACTTGGCTGAAAATTGGCTGAACCAGTGGAGGAAGGGCTACGACGCGCGTTCCAGGAAGTTCAGGCAATCCGACTTCGGGAGCCTACGCACAGACGATATCATAATTCGCCGCCAAAAACCGAATGGACATTTGGGCCCTTCGGCAGACCCGGACACGTGCCCCAGCCTCAGTGCTGCGCGCTACACTTCGTGCAAATCGCCGACCGCGCGCCACGCTTGATCAATGGCCACGTCGGTGTACGCGCTGGCACCCGCATCGGAATTCGCAATAGCGATGCGCCCCACCCTCCTGCGCCCGATGACCCACGGTTTTTCCTCTTCCTTCCAATCCGGATCGAACAGTGGATTCGGCGTGAACGCATACCCGTGCGCCCAGCGATTCACCGTTATCCCTTCGATATCGCGCCCGGCATCGAAGCCCGCCACTCCTAGCATTCTGTTCAATTGATCGCGGATATTTTTCTCAAAGGTATCGAACGGGGTGTCCAGTAATTCCCTGCGCCCCGCGCGATTCTGTTCACGCTGCTCCAGCCCTGGTTTGCACGGCGTGCGCAACATAAAAAGAACGGCTGGCTCAGTGGGGCTAGCGGGAAATTTGTACGCGCCCAGGCTCACTGGAAAATCCAGCGCCGTATAAGTGTGATAGCTTCCCGGCGCCACGATGTGGTGCACATTTAATTTTGCGAAGGGCTCCCAATTTCGCAACGCCACGTGCGTGTATACCAGCGGCATTTTCACCAGAAAAGACAGCGCTTTGCTTTGTTCCGCGGGCACGTCCGGGCAAATGTAAGGAATCATTCCGTTGTAGCACGCCAACACACAGTTTTTCCCGGTCACCGTGTGCAACTTTCCGTCTCGCATGTAGGCGAGGTGCACTTCCTGCGTCACTCCCTGTTCAGCGGAGTTCCGCACGTGGACAACCGTGCTGTTCAAACGTATGCGCATTCCCGAGTCGGAGGAGTCCAGCTTGCTGTAAACAGCGCGCGCATTCACCACATCTTCCATCGAACTCCCAGGCATCGCGGATGGAATAAGCGAGCGCACCAGCAGCCGTGCGATCGATGCATTGCCGTCCGGGAAATGATAAATGTACGGCTCTTCTTTTTCCGGAGCCGGGAGCCCAAGCCCATCGAAACCTGCATAGCTGAACGAGTTATAGTCATCGACGCCTTCGTAACACTCCATCGCCGGCACCGCTTCAATCCCGATGCAAAACAGGTCATGCGGAAAAGTCTGAAAAAATGGCAGCGCCTTGGGAGTGAGCTTGCAATATTTCGTCAGGTATTCTGCATAACTGATTTTTGTAAGCAACGCGATTTTCTCGTCCAGCGACATGCCCGCCAGATAATCTTTTTTCTCCATATACACCCGCGCGATATCGCGGCGCACTTCAACGGCTAAGGGAGTCTTGGCCAGAAATTCCGGCCACGGCGTGGTGTTCATGCCGGTGACCAGGCGATCCTCGCCGAAAGTCTCTCTATCAAAGAACGCCGCCGTACCCATCGTCGAATAAAGCTTCCGGTCGTAGGCCCGTTCGAATTTCTCAACATGCACGCCAATATCCCGAATCAGAGCCTTCGCCACATCGCTATATTTCCGAGGGCTCTCAATCGACTGCGTCCCGCCGTAACTAAGCACCATCCGGCCGCTCGCTTGAAATTCATTGCGTTTGGCATGGCCGCCAAAATCATCGTGGTTATCCAGAATTAGAATGCGGGCGTTCTTCCCCGCACGCTGGCGATAGAAATACGCCGAAGCAAGACCGCTGATTCCACCGCCGACAACTATCAGATCGTAGTTTTCGCCTGTCGCAGTCGCCTTTCCGAGATCATTCCAAGGCTGCCCGTCGCGCATGAGATGCGCGAACGTCACGCTCCCGTCATGATTCCCACGCATGCCCATTTTTGCCGGCGGATAATAACCAGGCGCGTTCTGCGCTGATATTTCATCCAGTGCTGCCGCAGCCAACAACGCTTCAGCGTCGAATACTTTGGAAACTCCAGCGGCGCTCGCAACGGCCCCGCCGACGCCCACGCGCACCCCATTCAGAAAATCACGACGCGTTATTTTTCGGCCCATTCCTATCGAATCCTCAATTCTCTGACCATCGTGTGCGATACTCCGTAAATTAAAAACATCATCTATTTTTAGCTCTCAGCCAACTCCATCATGACCGAACCCCACATCAGGACAACAAACCCGTGGCCGTACCTGGCGTTAGCGGCTGGCGTTTTGTGCATCGCATGGTCGGCAATTTTTGTGCGCTGGACGAACATGCCCGGCCCGGCGTCCGCATTCTATCGCATGCTCATTCCAGCAGTCTTACTTGTTCCCACCTGGTTCATCGGTGGCAAATCGCCACGTGTGAGTCCTAAAACGCTGATGGTCATCGCTGTCGGCGGCATTTTCTTCGCGCTCGATCTCGCATTTTTCAACACTTCTATCTTGCAGACATCCGCCGCCAATGCCACTTTGCTGGGCAACAATACTCCGGTCTTCGTTGGACTAATCAGTTGGCTGGTCTTTCGCCAGCGCCCCAGCCGCGATTTTTGGCTGGGATTATTTCTCGCCGTGGCCGGATGCGCAGTCATCGTTTCCGGCGACCTGGCTCAGCATTTCAAACTCGGTTGGGGCGACGCTATGGCCCTGGCGGCGTCCGCGTGCTTCGCGGTGTATATGCTGGCTACCGAACGCGTGCGCACGACCACCAGCACGTTGGTCTTTCTGCGCCTCGCGATGATTTCCAGCGCGATCTTTCTTTTCATCATCAACATCGCGCTCGGCATTTCGCTGAAAGTTCCGCACGGCCGTTCCTGGGCTGCACTCTTCGGCCTCGGCTTGGTCTCGCAACTCGGCGGCTACCTCGCGCTCACTTACGCCTTGGGTCATCTGCCCGCCACGGCAGCGTCGATCAGCTTGTTGTCGCAGGGGCCGATCACCGCGGTGCTGGCTGCCATCATCCTGGCGGAGCCTCTATCCACGTCGCAAATCATTGGCGGCGCGCTGGTGCTTGCTGGAGTAGGCTTAGCCAATCGTCGAATTCGCCCGACCGGCGAAGTCCCAGCCAACCTACTCGAAACCTCCCAACACAAATAAATCGGCCAATCGCGGCGGCCCTCGGAACAGCGTAAAGCGCGTTTATTTCGGCGCCAGCACTTCAACCGAGTTTCCAGACGGATCGTGCAGATAAACGGAACGTGTCCCATCACGGTGCGTCTTGGGCTCACCAAACAACGCAGGGTCCCGCAGCAATGCAAAATGTGGCGGGTGTTGTTGCGGCAGCACAAACGCCACACGTATATTCGCGAATTCCAACAACGCCCAGCTATCGTCTTGATAAGTCACTTGGCATTTGAAATTTTTGAGATACCAATCGACCGTGCCCTTCACATCGCTCACCGCAACGGCGATGTGATCCACAGTGTCAAATGTTTTCGATTCTTTGGTCTCGGACATTCACGCCTCTCCATTTTCGTCGGCTGGGAGCGCGTCCCAACCCACAAAAATAAGCTTACTCCAAGCCCCCCGCGACATAAACGGCCGGAAATAGCGGCGCATACCGCACATACCCCAAAAGCCCTAGCGTCCAACCTGAGGATGTAACGCCGCAGACAACATCTTTCGCGCGGAGGTTGCTACCCCTTTGCACTCGGCAGCATACTCAGAGACATGGCTGTTCCGCGCAGCTCGTTTTTCCTGGGCAGCGCCATCTTGGCGATAAGCTTCTTTCCCAAGCCGGCGCAGGCGGATGAAATTCGTCTAAAGGATGGCCAGAAGCTTTATGGCGTGATCGTAGCCTACGAAGACAACATGTTCAAAGTGAAGACCGACTTTGGATATGTATTGGTCGAAAAAGACAAGATCGCTTCCATCGTCCCCAATGTCACGGCCGCGCACAATGCCCCAAAAACGGAACCTCTCGCTGCGGACAAACCAGCGCCAGCCAAGGCCGCCGCCGTGTCAGCGCCCGAGGCGGTTCCTCAGAAAAAAACAATTTCTTTCACTGGGCCAACCACGCCAATAGTTCCGCCCACAAAAGCTACAAATAGCGCTGCTTCCATCGCGAATCCACCAGCGCTCAAGCCTACAGCCAAGCCCCCTGTCGCAACACTTGTAACGGCGGACCAGCCCAGCAAGCCAAAAGAAATCGAACCTCAGGTTAACCGCGAGACTTTACAAGGCAACACGTACATCAATTACACCCACGGCTTCCAAATGTATAAGCCGCCAAGCTGGAAATTGCTCGACGACGCGAGCAAAGAAATCCCCAACGCTATCGTCGCCATGGGTACTGCAGACGAATCAACCCTCATGGTGGTTGGCACCGAAAAAACGAAAGGCTCCCTGGAAGTGACTGCCGCTGATGTGGAAAAACGTTTGCGCGAAACATATGGCAATTACCGCCGCATTTCACAGCGAAAGACCGTCGCCGGTGGCTTCCCAGCCGTGGAGATTCATTACCGTGGGCTAGCCGATGAGCACGACTGGTCGGGAACTCTGTTGGTGGTCTCTCGTGGCGACGACGTTTTTTCCGTCCTGGGAATGACTTATTCGGACAGCGATTTAATCCAGATTCAGGAAAACGTGATCGGCCGCGCGATCTCCAGCCTGGAGTTCAACAAAAATTAATCGATACAGATAAATGTCTTAGCGCCGCAGAAATACTTGAGCAACTTGCAGAAACCTCAAGCCCCGACAGCCACCGGAGTGTCACTCTGTTTGCGATGTTCGCGAATAATCGCAATCAACGATTGCGCCGCGCGCGGCAAGCTGCGGTCGCGCCGGTACACCAGCCCTAATTCCCGCCACAGATCCACGCCTTCCACATTGAGTAGTTTCACTTCCCCAGCTTTCACTTGATCGCTGGCGAAACTCTCGCTGATGAAAGAAACGCCCGCATCGGCCGCCACAAACTTCTTAATCATCCCGATACTCGGCAGTTCCATCGTGACACGTAGCCGCGAACGATACGGGCGGAAAAGTTTGTCCAGCACCTGGCGCGTAAATCCCGTGCGCGGAAAAATCAACGGCTGCGCCGCAACTTCTTCCAACGTAATTTTCGATCTGTTCGCCAACGGATTCCGCATGCTGACCATGAAGCGCAGCCGGTCGCGGTAAATGTGATGCACCTTGGTGTTCAAGGCCTTGATCGGCAATGTCACGATGCCCACGTCGATCGTGCCATCTTCGATGCGCTGCAAAATCTTGTGGCTGAAGTTTCGGTAAATGCTGATATGCACCAGCGGGTAGCGGCGCTGAAATTCCGCGAAAATATCCGGCAAAAGATACAGGCAGGTCGCTTCATTAGCGCCAAATAAAACCGTGCCCTGCACCACATTCCCGCGGTCCGCTACGCCCTGCAACGACTCGTCGCGCAAGCGCAGCAGCCGCTCCGCGTATTCGAATAGCACTTCTCCCGCCGGCGTCAACTCCACGGACTTGGCGGAACGATCCAGCAGTTTGGCTCGATAGGCTTGTTCCAACTGGCGAATTTGCGCGCTCACTGCCGATTGCGAGCGAAAAACTTTTTGTCCCGCGCGCGAAAAACTCTTTAACTTTGCGACGTATACGAAGGTGGCGAGTTGGTCGAAATCCATAGCGATTGCTCGGCGGTGATTATAACTGATTTACAACAATCCGCGAGCGGTTGCGTTGCCCCTTTCAGAATCATTACAGAATGTTAATATCTGCCGCTTATACCCGCCTTTTATACTTGCAAGGCCGTCTGTGAAGTCCGTTGTTCCGGCTCGACAGGCATCAAAATATCGCGATCTTTCAGTTTTTCCAGCATCGGTCGCCAGGTCGCTTCGATAGTTCCCTGGAAATGCACCGGCTGCACCCGCACCATCGGAAGCGTGCCCGGATGCAACAGCAATTTCGCCGCCCGAGGACTGCCCGTAAAATAAATATGTTCTTCAATTACCCGCCGCAGCGAACTCTCTTCGGCAGCATCAATTTCCGCCAGCATGACGAATTCCCGATGCAGCACATCGTCCACTTCCGAGCGCAACACGTACGCCAATCCGCCGGTCATGCCTGAACCAAAATTCACTCCCAGCGGCCCAAGTATTACCGCCACACCGCCAGTCATATACTCGCAGCCGTGCTGGCCGACTCCCTCAACCAGCGCGAGCGCACCGCTGTTGCGCACCCCAAACCGTTCGCCCGTGCGTCCCGCGACATACAGCTGTCCGGATGTCGCCCCATACAGCACCGTGTTTCCCGCCAACACGTCGCCGCGCCGCGAAGCCGCTCTGCCTGCCGAGATCGAAATCGTACCGCCCGACAATCCTTTTCCCACGTAATCATTGGCCTCGCCACGCAAACGCAACGTCATGCCTTCCACCAAAAACGCTCCGAAGCTTTGCCCCGCTGAGCCGCGATATTCATGCACAATCTCGCCATGCACCCGCCGGCCAGTTTTGTCCCGGCGCATCAATTCCCCGCTCATGCCCGCGCCCACGCTGCGATCCGAATTCTGAATCGTTTCGGTTTTGCGCGGAGCTCCCAGGTCCTCGGCGAAATACCGCGAAGCTTCCTTGGGGGCCGGGTGCAAAGCCGGCTCCTGTTGTGGGGCCACGCGCCGCGATTCGGAAATCGGCACGATCAGCAACGCATCCATTCCGGAGCGCGTTTCCAACAGGTCGTACCATCCAGACAATTCTTTAAGAGAACGCACGCCCAGTTGCGCCATGCGATTCCGCACTTCCTCAGCGAGGTACTGGAAATACGCCACCACCATCCCCGGCTTCCCGGTAAATCGTGCGCGCAGTTTTTCATCTTGTGTGGCAATCCCTACAGGGCAGGTATTCAAGTGACATTGCCGCGCCATCACGCAGCCAATCGCCAGCAGCGACGCGGTTCCAAATCCAAACTCGTCAGCGCCCAGAATGGCCGCCAGAATAATATCGCGCGCAAATTTAAGGCCTCCGTCCACGCGGAGAGAGAGACGTGAACGGAGGCCGGCGCGAACCAAAGTGTCATGTGTTTCGCGCAACCCAATTTCCCACGGCAGGCCCGTATTCTTAATGGACGTAAGCGGCGACGATCCGGTTCCACCATTGTGGCCGCTGATCGTAATGACGTCGGCGCCCGCCTTCGCAACACCTGCGGCGATAATTCCCACTCCAGCGCCCGACACCAGCTTCACTCCAATTCGCGCATAAGGATTCACCGCGCGCAAATCGTGAATCAACTGCGCCAGATCCTCGATGCTGTAAATGTCGTGATGCGGTGGCGGCGAAATCAGCGGCGTCCCAGGCGTCGCGTGTCGGATCCGCGCGATATATTCCGTAACTTTGCGCGCCGGCAGCTGCCCGCCTTCGCCAGGTTTGGAGCCTTGCGCCATCTTTATTTCAAGTTCTTCCGCGTGCACTAGGTAGTCCGCGGTCACTCCGAATCTTCCGGACGCCACTTGCTTGATCTTGTTTGCCGCTTCCGGTTCGTAGCGATAGGTCTCCGGATCTTCGCCGCCTTCCCCGGTGTTGCTGCGCCCGCCCAACAAATTCATGGCCACCGCTAAGGTGCGGTGCGCCTCTGGGCCCAGAGAACCAAGCGACATCGCCTGCGTGCTGAAGCGCTTCAGCACCGATTCGGCAGACTCCACTTCCTCCATGGCGACAGGCGTTCCCGGCACGATATCCAGCAAATCGCGCAGAAATACCGTTCCCTGGCGTTCCGCCAGCTCTTCCAGCGCGGAATATTTCTTCGCATCCGGCGCGCGCACGTGAGCGTGCATACGCCGCACCAGCTCCGGCGAATTAGCATGCAGCTCCGCACCTTTGCGGAAACGATACAACCCCGCATCGCCCAAGTCCGGGGCATGACCATCCGCCGTCGCAGCGAAAGCTTTTTCATGCATCTTCAAATAATCGGCCAGCAGTTCGTCCAAAGTCTTTTGGCCAGGAAAATCCGCCGCATCTTCAAAAAATTCCGCGCACAAATCTTCCGCCAGCCCCACTACTTCAAAGAGCTGGCTATTGCGATAACTCGCAACCGTAGATACGCCCATGCGCGCCAATACTTTTCGCAAGCCCGCGTTCACGGATCCCCTCACCCGCTCCGCCCCGCCGCTCTCCAGCGCTTCCGCGAATTGATCAGCCAGGTACGGCAAAACCGCGCTCGCCCCCGCAGCCACAAGAAGCGCCACATGATGCGTGTCGAAAATCTGCGCCGATTCCACCACCAGCGGCACATCCCACAATCCTTCGCGCACCATCGCTTTCCACACCGCCGCCGTGGCCAGCAGCGCCGGCAGGCACGCCCGTTCCCGCCCAATCGCACGATCACTAAGGAGGAGGAATCCCGGGCGTCCGCCGCTACTCAGAGGGGTAGTTGAGAGCTGAGTAACAGCGCGGCGCGCGCCCGGGACTCCCGTGGCGGCAAGGAAGGTCATATCGATGCGGCGCGGCTCATCAAATGCTTCGACAAGCGCCGCGAACTGCGCGGCATCAATTAAGGGCGTAGGTAAAGTGACGCCGCCTTTCAAGTGCACTTCGAGCGACATCACGTGCGATTCGCGCAGCGGATCAATGGGCGGATTGGTGACTTGCGCGAAACGCTGCTTGCAGTAATCCCACAACGTCCGCGTCAGCGTCGAAAGAAATGCCGGAGGCGTGTCGTCGCCCATGCTCCAGTCGACTTCTTTTCCATGTACCAGTGCGGAAAACAGCGTCTTGAATTGATCTTCTGTCCAACCCGCCGCGGCAGCCATGCGTTTTGGTTGTTCAATGGGCGCAAGCGCAGGCACCGCGCGAGCAACAGAATTGCTTGCCGGCCGCTGCGAGGCCGGCAAGCGATCCACATTGGCCGCTAGCCGCTTCAGAATGTCGCGCCAGCGAAGGAAAAGCCCGGATGTCGGATCAGCAAGAATCATTTCCCCCGGACCCAAACGCTGCCGCTCCGCTATGCGCGATTCTTCAAAATCGATCAATCCGGTCTCGGATCCCGCAATCAACAAGCCGTCATGCGTCAACGAATAGCGCAGCGGCCGCAAGCCATTGCGATCCAGTTTTGCGCCCACCGATTGCCCATCAGAAAAAACCAGCGCAGCTGGCCCGTCCCAGGGTTCCCCTTGCTGCGAAACCGCCGTCAACGCGGCGCGTACATCGCGCGACAGTACCGGATCCTTCTCGAACGCCGGCGGAACGAGCCCGAGCATCGCCTCTTCTGCTGACAACCCCTCCAGCAATTTCAACTCAAACGCATTATCAAAACTCGCCGAATCGCTGACATTGGGCTCCAACGCTCGGAACCACGCCCCCGCCTTCAACGCCGCGCGCTGTTCGCGTTGTTTGGCCCGCATCCACCGCCGGTTGGACACGATGGTATTGATTTCCCCGTTGTGCGCCACGTGCCGGAAGGGCTGAGCCAGGTCCCACGACGGCTGCGTATTCGTCGAATAACGCTGGTGAAAGATCGCGAAGGTAGTGGCGAAAGACTGGTCGCGCAAATCTTCATAAAACTGTGGAAATTGCCACGGCGTCAGCAAGCCCTTGTACACCACCGTGCGCGACGACAGCGAGCAGATATAACAGCGTGCCGGCATGGCGATTTCCGCACGCTTGCGCATCATGGCCATTCGGCGCTCAAATCGCGCCGGCAGTTTCGCGCGATTAATCGGCTCCACGAAAAACTGCCAGATCTCCGGCATCGTTTCCAGCGCCCGCCGTCCCAGCGATTTCACGTCCACCGGCACGCGTCGCCATCCCAACACGCGACACCGCTCGCTTTCCGCCGCATGCTCTATCGCGGATCGCGCGTCGCTCACCGCATGGGCTGCCAAAAACGCAAATCCAAGCCCAAAATTTTGGGGAAGCTCGATGCCCTGTTCTCTTGCTCTAGCGCGGAAAAAATCTTGAGGGAGCGAGGTGAGCAGACCCGCGCCATCGCCGCTGGCACCATCCGCATCCACGCCACCACGATGCGTAAGTCGCTCCAGCGCGGTCAAAGCATATTGAATAATGTCGTAGTTTGCGGAACCGCCCAGGCGCGCTACAAAACCAGTGCCACAGGCATCATGATCGGGATGTCCCCAGTTCGGATGCCGCCCATTCTGCCCGGCGTCGGCGCGCGGAGAGACGGGTAACCGCTGGTCTGAGTACCTTGGGCGCCCGGAGGCCATATGTTTGTATAGGCCGTGGCGCGTAGCAAGTAAAACGCAGAATTTGAATTCGCCGGATTCGTTTTCTAACGGGAGGTCTCGCTGCCGGGATTGTTACGGGTTTGTGACTAAAACTTGGTGACTTCCGAGAAGTGGAATTCACGCACCTTCATCGCCGGAACCACCATTTCAAACGCTTCTTCGCCAGTGGCGCGTACCGCCGGCCCCATAAGCTCCACATTCCGCAACATCTCCAGCAAAGATTGGTTGAACCGGAAATTCCGCACCGCCGAGACTACGCGCCCTTTCTCCACCAGAAATAAGCCATCCCTGGTCATCCCGGTCATGATCTTCTCGTACGGGTCTACTTCCCGGATGTACCACAAACGTGTCACCAGCAGCCCGCGCTCGGTCGCAGCAATCATTTCTTCCAATGACGATTTGCCCCCCGAGAAAACCAGGTTCATGGGCGCCTCGCCATATTCGTTCGGAAGCATAAAGCCATGCCCGGTCGGTTTTTTGCCCGCAATTTTGGCGCTGTTGCGCGAATACACTAGGTTCTTCGGAACGCCACGATCGACCAGTTGCACTTTTTGTCGCGGAATCCCTTCCCCGTCGAATGGTGCTCCCAGTTGCAACGGATGATACGCGTCATCGTAAATTGAAATATTTTTGCCAAATAACTGCTTACCAATACGCGCGTTCAGGCACGACCGCTTATCTTGCAACGCGGTGGCGGCAAAATCGTAGAAAAGAAATCCAACCAGATCGAGCACCGCGGCCGGTTCCAGTATGACGGTGTATCGCCCAGGCGGGAATTCGCGAGCCTCTACCGCAAGATGCGCTTTTTCACTGGCTCGTGCAGCCAGATTCATGGGATCGAAATTTTGCACATCCGGGGAATTCGCCTTGGCCCAGCTCGCCGCTGGCTTCTCCTGCATGGTAATGGAAAATTCCGCGTGCGTGTCGCGGTACGTCGCGAATAAACCGCGCGAATTTCCAATTGCTGTCTGATTCTGCCCCGTGGCAAAAATTCCGGCGGCAACTTGGCCGCGTTTGATCGCCAGATCGCACGCACGGCGCACCGCCAGCGCGCGGTCGTCGGGAGTAACCGCCGCCGTGTGCTTTACAAACCGATTTACTCGCGAATACTTCTGTGCCCCCGGCATCGGCAGTAACAGCGGATTTTTCGGTTGGCTGGCTGCCAGTGAAAGCGATCCTTCAATCGCGTTTAGCAGCGAATCCTCATCGATTCTATTTGTCGTCGCGCGCGCCGTGCGCCCCTCAAATACCGTTCGAATCGAAACCGTTAGTCCGTGCTCCGCGACATTCTGATGGATCGCATTGTTTGCGAAACGCGTCAGGGCATCCGCCGCTTCATCCACATGAACTTCAGTTTCTTCCGCGCCAATCTTTTTCGCCAGCCGCAAAACCGTCTCGATGATTTGCTTAAGTTCGCGCTCCGACAACAATTCGATCGGCTCGGCTAGTTTTCTTGCTTCCCGGCGCGCATGCGTTTTAGCGGAGGCTCTCATTGATCCGCGAACGCCGCCCCGATATGAACATTCCTGAATCGCGATGGCGACGCGCCGTGCCCGGTCCCCATCGTTTGCATCGGCTGTCCCTTGCCGCAATTCGGCGTGCCCCACAAGGTCCAGTGTTCTGCATTGCAGATGGCGTCGCAGGAATTCCAGAACTCCGTAGTAATCCCGCTGTAACTGGGGTTTTTCAGCATGCGGATTTTCTTGCCACCTTTAATTTCCCACCCAAGCTCCGTGGAAAATTGAAACTGATAACGCCGGTCGTCGATCGACCACGAACGATTGGTCTCCATCAAAATTCCATCGTCGGTACTTTGAATCAAGTCGTCAAAATCCCAACTGCCCGGCAGCAAACTCACATTGGTCATGCGAATAATCGGCAAACGGTTCCAGCCTTCGGTGCGCATGGTGCCCGACGAGCGCTTCAGCCCAATCAAATGCGCAGTCTCGCGATTCGAAAGATAGCCGCGGAATTGCCCTGCCTCAATAATATTCGTGCGTTGCGCGGGCACACCCTCATCGTCATATCCAAACGTCCCTAATCCTTGCCCATGCTCAAGCCGCGCGTCCGCCACCACATTCACAATTTCCGACGCGTACGCGAGCCTGTTCACCTGGTCGAGCGTGAGAAAACTGGTCCCCGCAAAATTTGCTTCTTCGCCCAGCACCCGATCCAACTCAATTGGATGCCCGACCGATTCGTGAATCTGCAATCCCAGCTGGCTGCCGCCGAGAATCAGCGTGCCTTTCTTCTCCGGGCATTGCGCCGCGCTGTGTAGTGCCACCGCTTCTTCGGCAATCACCGCCGCGTTTTTCACCAGTTCCAGCGATTCGATCAGCTCGTACCCCTGCAAAGCGTGCTGTCCGCCAAAACTGTTCGGATACGAACGCTTCTGAATTTCCTCATTTTTAAACGAAGTCGCCGCAATCCCGCATCCCGACGTCACTTTTCCTTGATGAATACGCGATCCAATACTTGAGGCAAACCAGCTATCCGTTTTGCGGAATTGCATATCCGTTTCCGTCAGCGTCACGCCCTTCACGCGCCGCATCTCGGCGTCCGCAGCCAAAAGAAGACCAAGTTGCGTCTCCAGCGGAATTTCAAACGGGTCTTTGCGAAACGGACTCTGCCAACTATCGATGTGCGCTTGCTCGTCAACCATCACCACGTCGTGCCGTTTGGCGCTAGCCGAAGCTTTGGCAATCGCCACCGCTTGCGCCGCACAATTTGCCACTCCCTCACGGGTCAGCCGATCAGTAGACGCGAATCCCCAGGCTCCATTCTCCAGAACGCGAATCCCTAAACCAATAGATTCAGACTGCGCCAGCGTGCCAACTTTTCCATTTTTGGTGGTCAAATCACGCTGGCGCTGATGCATAACCCGCACATCGGCGTATGAAGCCCCGCGGAGTCGTGCGGTTTCCAAAGAACGTATGCACAGGTCCCACATAAATTTTTACCCTGCCAAGTCTACGTAACACCCACAACTAAAACAAATCAGGGGCGCAAAATGCTGCGCCCCTGTGAGACTCCTACTAAATATTCACCAGCCGAAGTTACGTGCCTTCTTGCCACGACGCTAAATAATGTTCCTGCTCCGGCGTCAGCTTGTCCAACTTGTGTCCCATCGTCTCCAGCTTCAAGCGCGCGATTTCCTTGTCCAGATGTTCCGGCACCACATAAACCTGCGGCTTGAGCGTCTTGTAATTAGCCCGCAGGTACTCAGCAGAAAGCGCCTGGTTCGCGAAACTCATGTCCATCACTGAAGCTGGATGCCCTTCTGCCGTCGCCAGATTGACGAGCCGCCCTTCGCCCAACAAATAAACCTTGCGATCGCCCTTCAACGTATATTCATCCACCAGCGGACGAACTTCGCGCTTGCCGCTGGACATTTTCTCCAGCGCTGGAATATCAATCTCCACGTTGAAGTGCCCGGAGTTACAAACAATCGCGCCAGCCTTCATCTTTTCAAAATGCTCGGCGCGAATCACGCTCTTGTTCCCGGTCACCGTGATATAGATGTCGCCTTCTTTCACCGCCTGTTCCATCGGCATCACGCGGAATCCGTCCATCACTGCTTCAATGCCCTTCACCGGATCAATTTCCGTCACGATCACATCCGCGCCCAAACCCTTCGCGCGCATCGCTACACCGCGTCCACACCACCCGTAACCGGCCACCACAACTTTCAATCCCGCGATCAACACATTGGTCGCGCGAATCACCCCGTCGATGGTGGACTGCCCGGTCCCGTAGCGATTGTCAAAAAAGTGCTTGGTCATGGCATCATTCACAGCCACGATCGGATACTTCAGCGTTCCATCCTTAGCCATGGCCCGCAAACGAATCACGCCCGTAGTGGTCTCTTCCGTCCCGGCAATCACGTGCGGCACCAGGTCGGTGCGCTTGGTCAGCAACATAGTCACCAGGTCCGCGCCATCATCCATAGTGAATTGTGGTTTATGATCCAGCGCCGCGCGCAAGTGCGTGTAGTAGGTTTCGTTGTCCTCGCCCTTGATCGCGAACGTCGGAATGTTGTAATCGCGATTCAGCGACGCCGCCACTTCATCCTGCGTCGAAAGCGGATTTGAGGCGCACAACACGGCATCTGCCCCGCCGTCACGCAACGCGATCATCAAGTTCGCAGTCTCGCTGGTAACGTGCAGGCACGCAGAAACGCGCAACCCCTTCAGAGGTTGCTCCTTCAAAAACCTTTTCCGGATCGACTCGAGCACCGGCATCTGTTGCTGCGCCCACTCGATCTTGCGTTTGCCCGCGTCAGCCAGCCCGATATCTTTCACATCACCTTTTTTCAGTTCAGCGGTAGCCAATGAAATGCTCCTTAATTAAATTTTGCCGGCGAAAATTTCGCTCGAGGAAAGGGAATAAAAATTCTCGAAACACAAAAACTTGAAATGCACGAAAATTACTGGCGCGCTCCAACTTCCGCGGTTGCATTCGCCTTGTTCGACGATGCGCCAAGCCCGGCAGCCTCGCGCAAAGCGCTGGCGCGATCCGTGCGCTCCCATGTGAATCCCGGCCCTGTGCGCCCAAAATGCCCGTAAGCCGCAGTCTGCTTGTATATCGGCCGCCGCAAGTCCAGCGCCTCAATAATTCCCTTGGGCGTCAGCGAGAAAAATTCACGGATCAACGTGGTGATCCTTTCTTCCGGCACGGCTGCCGTGCCAAACGCATCAACCATTACCGAAACCGGCTCAGCCACGCCGATGGCATAAGCAAGCTGTACTTCCGCTTTGCGCGCCAATCCGGCGGCCACGATATTCTTCGCGATATAGCGCGCCATGTAGCAGGCCGAGCGGTCCACCTTGCTCGGATCCTTGCCCGAGAAAGCTCCTCCGCCGTGGCGGCTGTAGCCTCCGTAGGTATCCACGATAATCTTGCGTCCAGTCAGTCCCGCGTCCCCCATCGGCCCGCCAATCACAAATCGCCCGGTAGGATTGATGTGATATTTCGTTTTGGAATCCAGCATCGCGGCGGGGAGGATGGGCTTGATGATGTGCGTGGTAACGGCCTCGCGCAAATCGTCATTGGAAACTTTATGGTCGTGTTGCGTGGAGATCACTACGGTATCAATTCGCGCTGGCCGCCCATTGCGATATTCAACGCTGACTTGCGATTTTCCGTCAGGCCGCAGGAAATCAATTTTCCTGGATTTGCGAACGTCCGAGAGGCGCTGCGTAAGCCGGTGCGCCAACTGGATCGGCATGGGCATCAGCTCTTCCGTCTCATCGCAGGCGAATCCAAACATTAATCCCTGGTCGCCCGCGCCGCCGGTATCCACGCCCATCGCGATGTCCGGAGATTGACGTTTCACCGTGCACATCACCGCGCAGGTTTCGCAATCATAGCCGTATTTCGCGCGGTCGTAGCCCACGCCTCGGATGGTCTCCCGCACCAGCTCGTCATAATTCACGTGCGCACTGGTGGTAATCTCTCCGGCAACCACCGCTAAGCCGGTCGTAACCAGCGTCTCGCAGGCCACGCGACCCATGGGGTCCTGCCGCATCACTTCATCCAGCACCGCGTCCGAAATCTGGTCCGCGATTTTATCCGGGTGACCTTCTGTCACGGATTCCGATGTAAACAGAAAATTGCGTAAGGTTTCGCTCAAAACAAATCTCCTTCGTGTGTTTTGCCGGGGACGGCTGTTAGGCGGCGCTAGCTGCGCGGCTTTCTAATTATAGTAGGTACCTGTGAACCCTACCATTCGAAAAGGGAAGAATCAAATTGTTGAATCCAAATGCGTTACAAGCCATCTGAATGGCAATAACAGGCGGTCGAGTGGAAAAGTATCTATTCCTGGGGCGCTCTTAGGCCACGTCCGCGTCGTCCAGTTGCACTCTTAACTTCCCTCTAGTCCTCTTCTTGGCCATCAAATACGACCGGATAAACGGGTCCAGGTCGCCATCCAACACGCGGTCCACGTCCCCCACTTCAAACTTGGTCCGGTGATCCTTGATTAGCCGATATGGTTGCATCACATAGGACCGTATCTGGCTCCCAAAGGAAATATCCAGCTTGGACTCGTCCAGTTTGTCCGTAGCCGCCTGGCGCTTTTGAATTTCCAGGTCGTATAGCCGCGAGCGCATCATCTTCATCGCGATCTCACGGTTTTTGTGCTGGCTCCGCTCCGCCTGGCACTGCACCACGATATTCGTGGCCAGGTGCGTGATGCGCACCGCGGTTTCAACTTTATTTACGTTTTGCCCGCCCGCGCCGCCGGCGCGAAAGGTATCCACGCGAATTTCTTCCGGCTTCACGTCAATCTCAATGCGGTCATCAATTTCCGGAATTACAAACACCGAAGCAAACGAAGTATGCCGCCGCGCCGCCTGGTCAAATGGCGAAATCCGCACCAGCCGGTGCACTCCTGTTTCGCCGGTTAGCAATCCATAAGCATTTTCGCCGGTGAATTGAATGGTCGCGGACTTGATCCCCGCTTCTTCGCCGGGCGTTTCATCGAGCACCAACGCATTCATTTCCTTGCGCTCCGCCCAACGCAAATACATGCGCAGCAAAATGGACGCCCAGTCTTGCGACTCCGTGCCGCCGGCGCCCGGCTTGATGGTCATGATGGCGTTCAGGTGGTCGTTCTCACCCGATAGCAGCGTCTTGGTTTCCAGCTCCGCGACGTAGGTCTCCGCGGCGTTCAGCTCGCGATCCAGATCCTTCAGCAAGTCGTTGCGCTGGTCCGCATTGGTTTCTTCCTGCGCTAAATTGATGTACGTCTCAATGTCTTCGGACATGGACGCAAGTTTATCGTCCGCGCCCACCTGATCTTCAGCGCGCTTGCGATCACGCAGCACCGCCTGCGCGGCTTCTTGATTACTCCAGAAATTAGGGTCCGCGACGCGCGCTTCGAGGGATTTCAGGCGCTCGCGATGCTGCGGGGCGTCAAAGATAACTCCGCACAAGCGTGATGCGCTCTTTCAATCCTTCATACTTGTGCTGCAAATCTTCAATAATCATACTCGGGAACGCGAAGAGACCGGGTCAGGAACCACATGAATTGGCGAAGCCAGAAAATCCACCGGTATCGGAATACTGTCGCGCGAAACATTTCCTTTCCAGAAAGTTGAGGCCAACAGAATAGCGGAAACCACCACGCAGAGCCAGGCGAACCAATCTCCGAACCGCGTGTAAATGCTGCGGTCGGTGCGAAAATCGTATGGCAAATCGGCGGTCGCCCGCACATCCGTCGGCAACGGCTCGTACATGCGCCCGTAAGGATCGACGGACGCCGTATATCCATTATTGGTCACGCGTAGCAGCCACCGGCGATTCTCCACTGCGCGAACACGAGCCATCAATAAATGTTGCCGCGCCGCCGCCGAACGTCCGAACCAGCCATCATTCGAAATATTCACCAGTAGCGTTGCGCCATCCGCGGCGAAGTGTCTGATCTCCCCGGGATAAATCGCTTCGTAACAAATAAATACTCCCAGCGAATATCCGCCTGGCAATGGACCTACTCCGTATGCTTGACCTTTCCGAAATCCGCCAACTTCATCCGACACCCGATTCACTACTTCATGAATCAACGGGAAGGGTTCGTACTCGCCGAAGGGCACCAGGTGGATTTTGTCGTACGAAAAAATCCTTTGCCCTTGCGGATTGAAAAGCAACGCGCTGTTAAAAGGAACCAATGTGGCGTGCGCTGTTGACGCCACTCCATCCGCTGGCGGCTTCCACTCGATAACTCCCACCAGAAATGGATGAGCAAAATTTGCCGCCAGCTTGCTGGCAAATTGCGCGAATCGCCGATCTTGATAAGAAAACGGTGCCGGCGCTTCCGGCCAAACCAACAAATCAACGTCGTGGCCGTGGGGCGCAAGACTCAGGCGCGCCGCTTCCAGCATGTCGCTGGTATGTTCGGCAAACCAGTTCGAACCGTATTCAGGCGCTTCCGGAAAGTTCAGTTGCACCGCACGCGCCACGTGATTGGCTTGCGGCTGCGGAACGAGTCGCGGCCCGATCAACATTGCCGCTATCACGCATGCCGCTGCCGCAGCGAGTAAGCCCAATCTTCGTCTCGCCGCCCTCGGCGGTCCGACTTCCGCCCACGCCAGCAAGGAATTGAATGCCGCCACCAAAAACGACAGCCCATAAATTCCGGTGATACTCGTCAGTTGAACAAGCCCAGGATTCGCCGCCGCTGGATAACCCAACAAATTCCAGGGAAAACTTATTTCCGGTAAACGCGCGCGAACAAATTCCATAGTCACCCACACGAATGGCGCCCCGATACAAGCCAGTTCAATGCTGCGCGTCGCGAGCCGCTGCACGATCCATGCGAATATCCCGATTAGAATTCCCCATACCGAAGCGATTAGCAGCAGCACGCCCCACCCACCGAGACCAGACACACCGCCATGCACCGCCAGCACGGTGGCAATCCATGGCACCGACGTCAGGCAAAACACCAGGCCATGAAGAAATCCGCAGCCAAAAGCCACCCGCGGACGCGCCGCAAAAAGCGTGAGCAACAGGATCCCGATGCAGATCCAGGAATAAATGCTCAGATAAAAACCAGTGTAGGAGAGAGAAAGCGCAGCACCGGAAACCGCCGCGATTACCAACCGCAAACTCGTGGGCATCCGCTCGCCCGGACGCGGACGCAGATGCATTAACCAATTTCGTTGCGTCATCCGCGCTTCACGATAGCCCGGAAACCTGCGCCCTCCAAACCCTTCTTGGCGGCTTCCGCGGATTTCTTATCCGAGTAAGGTCCCACCTGCACGCGGTAATATTTGCTTCCTTGCGGGGTCAAAACGAATGCGGGAAATTTATTTTTTTGCAAACGCTTGGCGAGGTCCAGCGCATCCGATTCTCGACGCACCGCCATAACTTGCAATGTGTACCCACCAGACTGCGGCGGTTTCGGGGCCTCAAAAACCGCGGCGGCTGACTTGGCGTTTCCGTTATTTTGCGGTGCAGTTCTTGCCGAAGACGAAACAGTCGCCGGTGACACCGGCTTAAGATGATCACCCGATTCCTTCTGTTTGTCAGAGCTGTAAAACTCCCAGTCGGAATTAGGGTTCGATTCCTCGGACGCTGGCGCGGCAGTCGCCGGAGCGGCGCCTGAATGCTTCAAGCCGGAATCGGATTTCCTCACCGCCGCGTCCGGCACATCATGCAGGGTACTCGCCGCGCGCACTTGCCCATCGTACTGACTGCGGCCCATCACATAACCCAGCGTGAAAAATATCGCGGAGAAAACCAACATCAGCAGGAATAAGCCGATGACGTGCCGGCTCTCCAGCACCTTTTCGCCCCCGCCTCGTCTTTTACCCGCCATCGATTACTTTCTCTCCATCTATTTCACGCTGGCCGGCCCATTGCCCAACGCTCGGGTCCACTGGTTAATAATATCGATGGGCAAAGGAAACACAATCGTGGTGTTCTTCTCAGTACCTATTTCCGTTAAAGTTTGTAGATATCGCAGCTGAATTGCGGTTGGTTGCGTTTCCAGAACTTTGGCGGCATCCGCCAATTTTTGCGACGCTTCGAACTCGCCTTCCGCATGAATAATTTTGGCCCGCCGCTCGCGCTCCGCCTCCGCCTGCCGCGCAATAGCTCGCTGCATCTGCTCCGGAATATCCACTTGCTTCACTTCAACCTTGGAGACTTTGATGCCCCACGGCTCCGTATCCGTGTCCAGAATAATCTGTAGCTTGGCATTCACTTTGTCGCGCTGCGATAAAATTTCGTCCAATTCGAATTGCCCCACGATGCTGCGTAGCGTCGTCTGTGCTAGCTGCGACGTGGCGTATTGATAATTCTGCACCTGGGACATCGCCAGGTTCGCATCCACCACCCGGAAATAACAAACCGCGTTCACTTTTACCGACACGTTGTCGCGTGTGATGATGTCCTGCGGCGGCACGTCCAAAGTTTCGAGCCGCATATTGATGCGGTACAGCGTTTCTATGGGCCAGAAAACCAGGTTGATTCCCGCCGTCTTGGCTGAAGGCAGCAGGCGTCCCAACCGCAGCACGACTCCCCGCTCCCACTCCTTAATGATGTACAAAGAATTCCAGAACCAGATCAGCCCGACGCCGATAATCACCACGATTCCCAGGAAACCTATTTCCATGCTGTCCTCCCCAACCCGGACGACCGCTTAACTGTGGCTCACTGCCGGCGACTGCGCCGGTTCGACATAAAGTTTCAACCCTTCGATTCGCAACACCCGCACCGGCGCGCCTTCCGGTGCTTCCTGCGACGACACTGCGCCCCACAATTCTCCGTGAATCCGAATCATGCCCTCCACCCCGGCGCGCAGCCTCGAGACCGCGATTCCTTGTTCGCCGATCAATTCTTCCATCCCCGTTGCCGCTTTCCATTTTCGCGAGCGCAACACTAGCCTCATCAGGAACACCGTCAGCGCCGCGAACGGCAGCGTGGCCGCCAACGCAATTCCCAAACTTACTCCGCCATTCGTCAATGGCGAGCGCACCAGAAACATCGCCCCCAGCAACATCGATAGTATTCCGCCCAGCGCCAGCACTCCGTGGCTCGTGAATTTAGCTTCCAGAATAAAAAATCCCAACGCCAGTAAAATTAAAAATAGCCCGGCGTAATTTACCGGCAGCAAGTGCATGGCATACAGCGCCAGTACCGCGCAAATTCCGCCGAAAACACCCGGCGCGACCACTCCCGGATGCGTAAATTCCGTATAAAGACCCAGCACACCGATGAGCAGCAAAATAAAAAATGCGTCCGGCTCCACGATACGCGCCAGGAATCTCTGACGCGCCGACAATTCGAATGGCACAAAAGTGGGGTGCGAGATTGCCAGCGTAACCTTGCTTCCGTCAAACCGCGTGATCGTTCGCCCGTTCAGCTGCCGCAACAAATCCTCAGGCGAACTCGCCACTACATCGATCATCTTTTGGTCCAGGCATTCTTTTTCCGTGAAAGCCTTGGCTTCAGTGATGGCCGTCTCCGCCAGCGCAGGGTTTCGCCCGCGCTGCTCCGTGAAGCTGCGCAAAAACGCCATCGCATCATTATTTATTTTCTTGCGAAATGTTTCGTCAATCTGCTGCGCGAATCCGCCAATCATAATCACCGGCGATGCCGCGCCCGCGTGCGTACCCGGCGCCATTGCCGCGATATCCGCCGAAAGCAAAATATAAAATCCTGCTGAAGCTCCCCGCGCGCCAGTCGGCTGGACATACACTGCCACCGGCACCGGCGAGGCCAGAATGTGCTGAATAATATCCTTCATCGAGTCGCTAAGCCCGCCAGGCGTATCCATGGTAATCAGCACTAGCGCGGCATGCCGTTGCGCGGCGTTCTCCAACCCCTCGTCCATGTACGTCGCGAGAATCGGCTCCACTTCCCCATTCAACTTCAGTTCCACCACCTCTGCCGCTTGTGGCGACGAGTGTTCCTCCGCAGCCGCCTTCAAACGCACGCCAAACATCAATGCCAAACACGCCACGCCCAGAACAGTCGCGAATATCCCGACGCGTCCGAATCCTTCAGGCCTCTGCATAAAAAATCCACTCGAGCGTTTCATCGCGGGCGCCCTTTCGGAGGAGCTTCTGCCGGCTTTCCGTTTTGCAAATATTCCAACAATTGTTTGGCTTCCGTATAGTTGGGCGCAAGCTTCAGCGCGTGCTCCACTTCGCTGCGCGCCAGCGCAGGCTTTTTCTGCTCCAGGTACACCCGCGCCAGCGTAGTGCGCACTACCGCCGAATCGCGCGCCTCTAGCGAAGCCAGCAACTCTTTAACCGCGTCGTCCAGTCTGCCCTGCCTGCGGGCGATTTCGGCCAGGCCGAGGTGCGCGGCGGCATTCCCTTTGTCGGTAGCCAGCGTCACGTGATACTCGCGCTCCGCGGCATCCAGTTGACCGCCGGAGAGTTGCTGCCTCGCGCGACGCAAATGCGCTGCGGGAGTGTCTCGGGCGTCCTGCGGCCCGCCCGTCGCCGCGCGCGCTTCCGCCGACTCCATTTCAAAACGCAGCGTGTCCGGATCAATCTCCGTGGTCACCCGTTCGATATGCATCAACGAATCGTTCTTTGCATCCAGGTGTGTAGTCGCCACGCCATTGGGGCCGAAAGCCTCCAACGCGGCGTTTCGCTCCTGGTCTGCCTCTTCTTGCTTGCCGGCTTTTTCTAGCGCCGCGACTAACAACGCACGGTCCTCTGGAATATCCGGTTCGCGATGCGATGCTTCGCGAAATTGCGCCGCGGCACCGCTAAAATCTCCTTGCTGCATCGCGATTAATCCCAGATTAAACGGATAGTCATCTTCATCCGGATCCAGCGCCGACGCGCGTTTTAAGTCCTCCTGCGCCGCCGGAAATTTATTTTGCCGGGCTTTCGCGATCGCCAGATTATTCAACACTTCCGGAAAATCCACTCCCGGAGCGCTGCTGCCACGCAGTAAAGTCTGCAACATCGCAAATGCTTCTTCCGCCTGGTCCGGTTGATTCATCGACAGCCTGCAGACACCAACGGAAAATAACGACTCTAAATAACGATCGTGCGTCTTCGGCACCTTGGCAAACCACGGCAAAGCCGATGCGCAATCTCGTTTCGTGAAATAAGCTTCCCCAAGCGCGTAATTCGGTTCCACCCATTCCGGTTCCAGGTGCACCGCTTCCCGCAACTCCCGCACGCGCGTTTCGTCGTCGTTCGCGATCAGTCCACGAATGTAATGCTCAAACGCATCCAGGCGTACGGTCTTATGCAACTGGCTGAATTCCGTCAGGCTCAACGGGTACGCGTGATCGTTCTCCGACATCATCCGCCACATCAACCGCGTGTGCAGGTCCATCACCGTTTCCAGCGGCCCGCTTTCGTGCAACGGCGGCAACAGCGCCGCGGGATTAACCCGCAACAACCGGCTATCAATCGTCAAATTTTTTCCGTCGTAATTAAAGCTTCCAAACACCACGAAGTCCGCGTCCAAATCCTCGGCCACATGCAACATCGTCGCGCGGCTCAATTTCGCCGTGGTGGGGATGCCGTAGCGCTCCAACTCCCCCAGTCGCCATGAATGGGAGTACACCTGCTCGCCAGCGGACGAGAGTCCCTGAATAGTAAGTTCTTCCAGTCCTTCAGAAAGCCAGTCCAGTCGCGACGCAGGGCCTGAATTTTGGAATGGAAAAACCAGATAAATTCCGTGTAGCGAACCGCCTTTGCTGGCTGTCGCAGTAGATGATGAAGTTCCAGATGATCCGGCGCCCGCCGCATTTCCTGCAGCGCTCCGCGAAGAAGAAGCATTAGGCCAAGCTTGCGCACTTTGCGGTGAACAATAATTCCAGGTGGGAAACAACAAGCTGGCAACTACAGCAATTAAAATTTCATGAGTGTAACTACGGGGCACCATGTTCAAACATTGTATCAGAGGGAAACCACTCTAATTGCTCGCCATGTTCCTCACAGGAACGCCCACCGCATTTTCCCGAATTCCCTTAACCAAAAAGATGCGCTTAGCGTTGCGCGCTTTCCACCGGCTTAGGCGTAAGAATTTCCTGAATCTCAGCATTTTTCAGCACGCTCGCAAAGGCCGGATCGGTCTTGGCGTTATTCAACTCTTTAAAACCCTCATCCTTGGCCTTGCGCAAATAAACGATGCATCGGTCAATATTCCCGGCTTGCGCGAAGGTTTTCGCTAGCATGTAATAAAACCGTCCGCGATCAGTCACCGACCGGTCTTGCAAAATTGAACCATTCCGCGAGCCACTATGCTCAAAGAATGTCGGATCGATGCTCAGCGCCTGATGAAAAGCCGCCAGCGATTGCTCATACTTCTTATCCCCGAAATAGGCATACGCCAAATTGCTGTACAGCACCGCCATATCTTTGCGCACGCTTATGGCTTTTTGGTACGACTTGATGGCTTTCCCATATTTCTTGCGTTGGTACCACACCGTCCCCATATTGTTGAACGCATCGGCGTAAGAAGGATCGGCCTTCGTGGCCCGCTCGTAATACTTCAGCGCCAGGGTGAGCGCCTCTTGCTGGTGCAGCGCGATGCCCAGCTTATTCAAATACACCGCATTGCGCGGGTTCTCGTCCGTCAGTCGCTTGTACGTCTGCGCCGCTTCGCGATAGTCCTTGCGCACCATGTACAGATCGGCGAGTTGCTCCGTCGTGAGCGCCGGGCGCACCACGATTGCGGAGGAATCCACCCGCTCCTGCTGCATCGCGGGCACATCCGAAAATAGTTCATTACGATCGAAAGTTTGTCCTGCGGAGGGAATGCTGAAACTTAGAAGGAGAAAACTTGCTGGAACTGCCGCATGAAACTTCATCATGGGGAGTCTCCCTTCTCCGGCGGAGGCTTGGCCTTGTCGGGATCCTTCTTCTTGCCCCCAAAGATACCAAAAATCTTCTGTAAAGCACCCTTTTTCTTTTGCCCCGCCTCCCCTTCGACACCACT
>Ga0185299_10001417_pt1 | contig 46681 bp, 45 predicted proteins | sample PaiPotPPA55metaG_FD_128002 | JGI IMG/M metagenome (GOLD analysis project Ga0185299, IMG submission 128002) | Iron sulfur acid spring bacterial and archeal communities from Banff, Canada, to study Microbial Dark Matter (Phase II) - Paint Pots PPA... ... | reverse complement strand
GGGCTAAAGCCCTGGGCTATTCTGTTTAGCCACTGCGTGGCAATCGTCGAGTCGCCCATTCGCCGCGCCGCCGCGCCGCCGCGCCGCCACGCCGCCACGCCGCCACGCCGCCACGCCGCCACGCCGCCACGCCGCCACGCCGCCACGCCGCCACGCCGATACGCCGATACGCCGATACGCCGATACGCCGATACGCCGACACGCCGATACGCCGACGTGAATAATGAGAGTTGGCATTCCAAACAATTTCAGGTCTTTTCGGAAATCGGTTTCGTTGCTCGACTTGTAAACCTCGAGCATCGGCATCAGAGAAGAGCGTAAGGCGACACCCATTATCCAGTCTTTCGTGCCCTCAAAGACTTGGGTATCAGCCGTGGCGGAAGCGAAGAATTCGTCCAAAGAAGCTCTAAATATGCTGGCCCGATCTTTCTGCATGCCCGCATAAAACGGATCGAAGATTAAGCTTCTATCTATCCCTTCAAGATTGGCTTTCGATTTCAAGATCGCCGGCAAAATCGTGGCGATGAGAACCAATTTATCTATTTTACTGTCCCCATGCCGGGAAAGATATCGTCCTAACACGCAGCCCCAATGCGAGAACGCGACCACTGAGAATCGTTGCAGATTTAGATGATTGATCAGAGCGGCTAAATCATCTGCGAAGGTATCAAAATCGTAACCGCCGGCCGAGCAATCGGACCGAGCGAAACCGCGTTGATCGTAGACGATACAACTATAGCCATGGTCAACCAGATACGGAACCTGAAATTCCCATACGTCAGCGCCGATATTTCCTCCATGTATCAGAACAAGCGGGTCCCCTTTGCCCCACACCGAGTAAAACAGTTCGGTACCATCTGCAGTTTTGAAGTACGACATTAGAATCTCCTTTGTAGAATGTGTTGTGACCCGTTTGCTGTGTGAGTCGGCGCCAGTTTCTGCGATCCGGAGAACGCTCTCAATTACCTCACAGGTAAGTGGGACAAAAGGAGTTCATTAGCTGCAGGAGTTCAGAAGTTCAGGATGCCGAATTACCTCTCCCTGGACCAAGGATTCTCATCGGCGATGCCCGCTTCGAACGAGAAACATTCTTTTTGGCTTGAAAGTTCACCTGACGCCCTACGCTGACTCCTTGAACTCCTTGAACTCCTTGAACTCCTTGAACTCCTTGAACTCCTTGAACTCCTTGAACTCCTTGAACTCCTTGAACTCCTTGAATTCCTTGAATTCCTTGAATTCCTTGAATTCCTTGAACCAAATTACCTGCGGGCGAGATGTTCCTCTAACGTGCCAGTATGCCGAATGAGGTCACGGCCGGTGAACTGCTCCGCCGGTGGCGTAATCAGCGAGGGCTGAGCCAACCCGCGCTCTCGATTAATGCGGAGGTTTCATCACGCCACCTCTGTTTCGTTGAGACCGGCCGCGCCAATCCCAGTCGTGAAATGATCGTACGCCTGGCTGAAGAGCTGCAGATACCGTTGCGACATCGCAACGCTATCGCTATCCTCAGTCGCTCGATCAATCAAAACGTACGCTGCGCTGTGACGCGGCTATTCCGTTGGAGCTAGAGACCAGTTGTGGCGATGTCAGCCTGATCACGACGTCGATGGTGTTCGGGTATCCGCGAGATGTCACGGTCTCAGAGATCGCCATCGAATGTTTTTTTCCTCAAGATAAAGAGTCTGCCGAAGTGCTAAAACGTTTCGCGACGAAAGCGCCTCCGGTAAGCATTCGGGCCTAACTTGATGGGCAAGCAAAGCAGGTCTGTGCGATTTTGGCGCTATCTCGATGACGTAGAAGTCCGAACTTCCCACTAATCACGAATCCCTAATCACCTCTCAGATAATGGCCGCGCTACCCGATTTTCGTCTTGAAGCTTATCTTGCTCGCTGGGAGTTCAGCGCCCGATTTCACATGACCGCGTCGGACGCCGAAAGCATCTCACTGGCGGATTTGTTGGCTCTGGCTGAGCCCGGCGATCGCGCGGCATTCGAGCAGTTGTGGCTGGGATATCTTCCACCGGCAGGAAGTGAATCTCTCCGTCATGCTATCGCCTCGACTTACGCTGCGGTATCTGCCGAGAACGTTCTCGCTTTTGCCGGAGGCGGTGAGGCGATTTATACGGCATTGCACGCACTGCTCGAGGCCGATGATCACGCTATCGTAATTACCCCAACTTATCAGTCACTCGAAACGATTGCTCTTTCGCTTGGCCAAGTCACGGGCGTCGCTCTGGACGCGGCCGATGGATGGAAACTCGACCTGAACCAAGTCAGCAGTGCGGTCAAGTCCAATACCAAGCTGATCGCGATTAATTTTCCTAATAATCCCACGGGCAAGCTGTTGTCGCGAGGTGAGTTCGACCAACTCGTCGAAATCTGCCGGGAGCACGGTTTATCGCTATTGTCAGATGAGGTCTATCGACTCAGTGAACGTCCGCCTTCGCTTAGGTTGCCGGCCGCTGTCGATCACTATGAGCGTGGTCTCTCCCTTAGCGTAGTGTCCAAGGTTCACGGTTTACCCGGGCTGCGTATTGGTTGGATCGCCAGCCGAGACCGTCAACTGTTACAACGAATGGAGCGGATTAAACACTATCTCTCCATCTGTAACTCATCGCCCAGTGAGGCCCTGGCCGTTATCGCGCTTAAGGCAGGCGCGCGCCTCATTGATCGGAACCGGGCGCTGATCGATGCCAATCTTTGGTGTGTCGAAGAACTGTTCGCGGAGTTTCCCGAGTTATTTGAGTGGAGTACTCCGGATGCCGGGATGGTCGCGTACCCGCGCTATAAAGGGGCTGACGGCGTCGAAACGTTTGTACAATGCTTGATCGAAGAAGCGAATGTTCTGCTTTTGCCCGCTAGTATCTTTCAATCCAAGCTTACGCCGCTGCCGCCAGACCGGTTTCGAATCGGCTACGGAAGATCCTACGTGCCTGCCGGGCTTGAGGCCATGCGCGATTGGTTAGTAAAGCGAAGTAAAGCTGGGCTATGACACAAACCAATGCGAAAAGTTAACGTCAAAGACATTACGGAAGCGCCTTGGTCATCTCCAAAAGGAAAATTTGGCGGCGCCAGCAAGGAAGTTTCCGTGGCGCTGGGGCGCCAGCCGGAATCGACTGATCTGAACGAGCAGCATCCATTCGATGTCGAGATTTGTCGAATACCGCCAAACAAGATCAACTGGCCGTATCATTCGCATAGCGCTCAGTGGGAATTTTACCACGTGATTTCAGGAAAAGGTGTTGTCCGCCATGCAGGAGGAACGACTCCGATTGAAGCCGGCGACGCCTTTGTTTTTAAGCCCGGTGAACCTCATCAGATCACAAATGATGGGGCGGAAGATCTCATTGTGTACATCGTGGCGGACAACCCGGTCGGCGGATCCTGCCATTATCCCGACAGCCAAAAATGGGCCGTGCATTCACCCGAGCTACGACTGATCCGTTCAGAGGCCTTGGACGACTATGACGGGGAAAGATAGCCCTGGCGACGTCTGTTGCGGCTATTCTTCTCTTGCGTTTTTTAAACGAATTCGAACGGCTGAGGCGTGATGCCGAGCTTCAGATAAAGAGGATGATGCGGGGCGCCGCTCTTGTTCTTGAGCAGGCATTCAAACGCCGCGGCTTTCGCGACCAGTAAATCGACGACGTGCTGGTCGCGTTCCCGAAATCGGCCATGATCACCCCAGCAAGCGATCACGCGGTCGGCGGCACAGACCTCGGTCAATAGGTGGGTGTCGTTGTCTGGCCCAACCGGATCCGCAGCTCGCTTGAGTTCGCGAGGGTGGGTAGTCCGAAACGCAAACAGGTTCAGCATCGCGACCTCCGAGAAGCCCCAGTTTCTGGAGTAGCGGCATACCGCCGCTAAGGTTTGATCCAGAGTAAACTCGTCTGCGGTGCTCGGATTGAGACCTATCCACGCAATTCGCCGCCGAGGTTTCGGAACGGCGGTGGCGCATTCATAACGGAGAACGTATCGGTAGACACGGTCCGAACTAAAGATGCATCTGTTCATTGAGCACCGACGCGGTTCCTTGTCAGGCTGCTAACGAAGTCCAATGATGATGGCTTTTTCCGCTAAAGAAAAGTTTTCGTCGCTCCGTGTCAGGTCGAAAGGCGCCTTCGAGTAGAGCGGAGGTTGCTTCCGGCGTGGCGTTGGGCGGCATGAGCGAGGAACGGATGGCATAGATAGACGGTCCCAGCCGGACCAGTGGCCGTTGTTTCCGGTAAATCGCTCGTTATCCCGTCTAATGCCTGGGCTACCTCCATAAATGACAATCCGTCGCGCCCGGCCGGCCCTAGCAAGCGGGCAACCCGGAGATGCGAACCGTTTCGAATGCGGGTGGGGGCATCCAGATCTCCGACATCCGTTCGCCGTTCGGCGCTCGGCGCTCGGCGCTCGGCGCTCGGCGCTCGTGCTCGTGCTCGTGCTCGTGCTCGTGCTCGTGCTCGAATTCGACCGGTGGTGTGGAGTATAAGAGTTTTAGAGTAGCGAAGTATTCCGCACTGTCCGAATTGCACCTCGCGTCAGCGGAGTTGTGACCGCTTTTCCGCGCGCAAGCCGGATTTGTATTTGGGCCAATTTCGCAGCGACTCGACTGAACTCGCCGAAGTCTTGCTCGCCATAGTCGGGCGGCTGCCCATAGGCGTCAGCCTAAGGAAACTAGCCTTTGTCCCGGAGGGACTAGATGATGGTAGCCAGGCATGAAATGCCTGGTAAAGGCCCAGACATGATCCGTCCCGTAGGGAACGGTGTGATCGGTGGCGCCATGCTTTGTTCACCATCCAAGACAATAGCGCCGCTCGCCAACCGATCATACCGTGCCCTTACGGGACGGGCTTCTGGATGTCACGTTCCAGGAATTTCATGCCTGGCTACCATCATCTAGTCCCTCCGGGACAAACACACCTCTTCCTCTTAGGTTTACGCCTATAGGCGTCTGCGGAAGACGGCGGGTGCATTCGCGGTTGCTTAGTCTCCACTTTGGCCGGCTGCCGCAGGCGAGAGCTCAGCTCGCAATTGGCGCCCGTGGTTCATGTTAGCGGCTAATAACATGCCGAGTATCTGAAGACCTGCCGCCACCGCTAGAGCGCAGGCGAAAGCGTTACCATACGCGATGGCACCGGCTTGCTGACCCAGGACCGCAAAAAACACACTGCCCACCGCGGCCACACCTACCGCCGCGCCAATCTGGAGAGTGGAGGTTACCACACCAGCAGCTAAGCCGGCTTGTTCAGGCTCGACCTCGGCCAAAACGATGCGAACCGTGGAAGGTTGCAAGAGACCTTGACCCACTCCGGCACAGATCAGCCCCACATAGAAAATGATTCCGGGACCTAAGCCTGCATACAAAGCGGCAGCGGTAATCGCAAATCCGCCGGCGAGCAGACCAAAGCCAATGCTAAGGATATGGTTACCAACTCGCGCGTAAAGCTTGGCTGACCGCAGCGTTCCGGCGAAGAAACCAAAAGCGAATGGCAAGATACCGATGCCTGAGGCTAACGAGGTCCAGCCTAGTCCATTCTGAAGGTAAATGCCGAAGGTGAGGAAAAAAACGCTGATGCAATAGAAAAGAAAAGCCATGGCTAAGCCGGTCACAAAGGTGCGGTTCTTGAATAGATTCAGATCTACCAGCGGGCTACTGCCCACCCGCCCTAACCATCTTTCGAACCAGATGAACAATGCCAGGAGCGGCACGCTGGCGGCGAATGAAATAAAGGTCCAGGCCGGCCATCCAGCTTCGCGCCCGCGGGTGAGGGGATAGATAATTGACCCGAGCAGTAGCGACAGCAGAAGGACGCCCACCCAATCGATTTGTGTTCGCTTCGACGGCTTAATCTCCGGCAAGAATTTCATCGCGCCGATTAAGGCGGCAATCCCAATGGGGACATTGATTAAGAAAATGCTTTGCCAGGTTAAACTGAACGGATGCAGCGTGATGAGCGCGCCTCCCAGCAGCTGGCCAACGATCGACGCTAGACCGAATACCGAGCCATATAGGCCAATCACCCGGGGCTGCTCTTGCACCGAGAAAATCGTTCGAATAGTCGCTAAAACCTGGGGCGCCAGCACCGCAGCGGAAGCTCCCTGCAGAATCCGCCCAATAATCAGAATCGAGCCATTCGGAGCCAATCCGCAGATTGTCGAAGCCACGATAAAACTGGCCAGCCCAGCTATGAACATCCGTTTGCGACCGAACAGATCACCAAGTCTGCCGCCGGTAATTAAGAACACGGCGTAAGCTGAAGAATAACAGGAAACAATGAGTTGAAGCTGCCCTCCTGTGGCCTGGAGCCCATCCCGTATGGCGGGAAGCGCCAGATTGACGATATAGAAATCCAGCGGAGGCAGAAATGCACCGAGCAGAAGCACCGCCACGATCAGGGTGCGGTTCGTGGCAGGCTCGGGAACAGTCTCACCGAGACCGCGAGTCGATTTATCAGCTAAAGCACACATGATTTGATGACTGAATGTTCAATAAATTGGCAAAAAAATTTAAGATAGAGTTTAACTCAGGGCGGCGATCACCAGGTCGACCGTTGCCGCCAAATCTTTCTCGCCGTAGGTCCTGACTTTCCCGAGAACACGCAATCCCTGGATCACGCACAACAGGTAATTACCGACGGTGCGTTCATCCAGGTTGGGATTGAAAAGGCCGGCTGCCTGGCCACGGACAACCGCAGCCGATAACAGGGCGGTCATTCGTCGAAAGATTCGTTCTACTCGATCTTCGACGTCCGGATCTTCCGGCAACATTTCCAACGCGGTATTGGTAACCAGACAGCCGTGTCTGCCGGCCAGCACGGTGGGAGTTCGCGTGTAGTAGAGGAGCGCTGTCCGCAAGCCCTCCCGGGTTGGTTCACGTGAACTCAAACTTTCGGCGAGCCGAGCCAAATTCTTCTCCCCGTATTGATCGATGGCTGCCAGCAGCATCCCTTTTTTGTCCCCAAATGCCGAATACAGGCTTCCTCGCAACAAACCCGTAGCCTGACAAAGGTCCTCGATCGACGTAGCATGATACCCTTGATCCCAAAAGAGTTTGCCCGCAGCGTCAATCGCAACCGCCGGATCAAATTCCCTGGGCCGTCCCCGATCGGCGGTACCGGTTTTTTCAGTAGGAGGAACTGGCATAGTAGCGGCCAATTTATGACTGAACGTTCAATAATCAAGCCGAATGTAATGATCAGGAGGGCGTTTTCCCTAGTTTGGCGGAGGGAATGTGGTCTGGTGCGCCAGTATACGGTTTCTGCCCCGAAGGGGCAATAGGACTCAGCCCAGGGTTTTAACCCTGGGTTAGGATATGAAAGTGGATGTGCCCTGAAAGTGGCACCAGGTCGGCGTTGTTCGGTCGAGTTTCGCGCGTAAACCTGCGCATCATTTTCTGGCGCCACTTTCAGGGCGCGTCTTCTCGGAACGGCTGACCCAGGGTTAAAACCCTGGGCTGAGTCCTATTGCCCCTTCGGGGCAGAACCGCATGTTCGTTCGATTCTGTGAGTCCAAAACAGCGCGGTCTTAGTAATCGATATCACTCCTTAAAGCTTCCGGTTAGAAACGCGAGATCCTTCGCGCTCAGCGTCGCGTTGGCTGCTTCGATAGAATCCAGGAGATCCGCGCTCGTCTTCGGGCCAACAATGGGAAACGTTGGGAACGGGTGGTTAATCAAATAACCTAGCACGATCGCGCCAACACTTAGGCCAGTCGACGATTGCAGCGTTTTAATTCGTTTAAAGCGCTCCTGGTTTTCCGGACTGTCAAATAGCCCTTTCACCAATTCGGAAGCTTGATTAAGCGTGCCTTTTTCCAATCGCCGGAAATAGCCATTTGCCTGAGGCGTATAAGGAAACGCCGCGATATTATGCTGGGCGTGCCATCGGGCGAACGGATCATCGGTATAGGCCCAGGTTGGATCACCCTTCGAAGCATCGGCTTTGGCCAGGCTCCATTGGTTTTGGATCCCGATGAAGCCATCGACGCCGAGTTTTTCCGACGCGGCTCTAGCCGCTTCCGCGCGAGGTTGTGTCCAGTTCGACAAACCGCTGTACCGAATCTTGCCGGCTTTTCGAAAATCTTCGAGCATCAGCATGACTTCCTCGACGGGAGTACTGGGATCATCGCGGTGCAGCCAGTAAATATCGACGTGATCAATCCCCAGCCGTTGCAAACTTGAATTAAGATCGGCTTCGACCACCGGCTTCGACATCCGAGGTTTGTCCATGCTATCGAGCCGGGGATGAGCGCCTTTTGTTGAAATAATCAGCTGATCCCGATTTTTGCGGGTCCGCAGCCAGTTACCCAGAAAGGTCTCGCTGCGATGCTCCCCTTTAGGGAGCCACGCGGCGTAGATTTCGGCGGTATCCAACACATTACCGCCTGCATCAAGATAGGTATCGATGAGTTTGTCAGAGGAAGATTCATCAACAGCGGAGCCGAACTCGGCGGTACCAAGACAAAGTACAGACGCAGTGAGGTTGGTGTGAGGGATCGGGCGGGTTTTCATCTCGTTATCCTTTGTACTACAACGAGGAGTCTTCAAACATTTTGACGGGATTCACGTCCTTGCGAAGACAAAATAATTCACAACAAGGTCGCGAAGGCCGCTAAGACAAATCAATTGTCGAAGCTTAGTCGAGACTGTTTTGTCTTCGTGGCCTTTGTGCCCGCCCGCATCGCTACGCGAAGCGTTGCGGGCGGGTCCTTGCTGAGAGATTTCCGGCTATTTGGTTGCGGCTATGCCGCTTTGCCTTTGCGTCTTTGCGTGACGTTGTCCGCAGTGGTTTTAGCACTTGAGCCCGGCTAGCGGGTTAGGGAAAGTGTCGGCGTTTTCTTCGTCGGTGCCATCGACACAAGCGAAATCTTTTTCGACTAGAATTCGCAAACTCGTTTCGCTATCGACCGGTTGCCCGCCTTCGATGCCAACTTGTTCGGTAGAGGCCCACTTCATTACCTCATGTGACGGAACCTGAACGACGATACCGCGCGCGGTGACCGTGGCTCTCGATGAAGAAACCGCGGCCGTCGACTCCAACACGTAGTCGAACCTGTCGTCGTCACCGGTTCCTATGAGAATTTTCTCTTCCACTCGTCCAGTCCGGGCGAGCTGTTCCACTTCACAGCGCTTCAGCCGAAACCGAACCGAATTAAATTGCAATCGTAGTTTCACTATCAAGTTAAGCCTAATCTCATTCAGTCGCACTGGCCATGACCTAAATGAGCGATCTAAGGATGCGCCAACGGAGTAGGGACGTTAAGAAGCGATTGATAATTGGTTGGCTGGCGATGATCCCTACGGCGGCTAACTTTTGCTCCGTAGGAGCTTAATCTTTATAGCTGCCTGTATGAAAAAGCGATCAACTCCGTAGGAGCGACACATAGGGCATCCGTTTCCGTTCTTCCTTTTGCGTGAGATTTTTCCTGACCTCTCTTTCTTCTTGAGCGCCTGACCGGCGACCCGTATGTGCCTTAATGCCCAAGATCCCTTTATCTGAGGGCCGTTTCCTTTTTGGACGTGATCCGTTAGCGTACGCCAATGCCCGCCCCGATTACCCAGAAGAACTATATCAAAGGTTGCTGACGCGATGTGAACTCGGACCCGGAGTCTCGGCGTTTGAAATTGGAGCAGGGACCGGGTTGGCGACGCGACGATTGCTGGCTTTCGGCGTGTCGCCGCTGTGGGTGATCGAACCGGATGCTCGCTTGGCTGGTTTTCTTCGAGAGAGAATTTCTAGTGACTCATTCCGAGTCGATCAGGTCGCTTTCGAGGAGGCAGAATTGCCGGAGGCAGAGTTTCACTTGGGAGTGGCGGCGACCTCGTTTCATTGGTTAGATCAGGGATCCGGGCTAGCCAAGGTCTATCGATCGTTGAGGAGTGGCGGCTGGTGGGCAATGTGGTGGAACCATTTCGCGTCTGGCGACCCAGACCCATTTCAGTTGGCGACCGATCATTTATTCGTCGGAACGCCAGACAGCCCATCGGTAGGCAAGAATCAAGGTGTTCCCTTTGCGCTGGATCAGCGGGCGCGGCTTGGAGACTTGATATCGGCCGGATTTTGTGACCCGGACGTTGAGCTCTGGCACTGGACGACCAGGTATGATACGGCTCGCTTGGTTGCGCTTTATTCTACGTTTTCTCCGATTCAGTCTCTTGAGCCGGAAGCACGGCAAGTTTTTCTAGCAAACCTCGCCCGAATCGCCGACGAACAATTCGGCGGACACGTCGAACGTCCGTTTACCTCGGTGCTCTATACCGCGCGTAAGCCTCAGTGAGGCGCCACACTCACCAGGCGCTTCAAAATCGTCCTCGTGCTCCCGACTTCGCCCCGTCGTCTGAAACTCCCGACGTCGCTCCGTCGTTCGAAACTCCGAAGGCTATGTCGGACAAGCCGGGAGGCTACGTCGGGCAGGACTTCGGCGAGCTCAGTCGAGCCGCTGTCCTCAAATCCGGCCATCTGCTATTCAGCGAGCTTCAGGCGAGCTGCCGAAATCCATAGGCAATGCCTATCCTCCTAATGGGTAATATCTATTGGAATTATCAGACTCCATAGTGGTACGTCGCTTGTGGTGAGACCAACGCGGATTCCACGGATTCCATTGAGAGACTTAGAACCAGCGTGGCGCGTGTGATACGTCACCCAAAACTTAAGGAGAAACATGTTAGAGGAAAAAAAAACGGAAACCGAAGCAAAGTGTCCGTTCCATCACGCTAGTAGCGCGGGAACGTCGAACCAGGATTGGTGGCCTGAACAACTGAACCTGGGCATTCTGCAGCAGCACTCCTCGCTGTCGAATCCAATGGGCGAGGAATTCAATTACGCCCAAGAGTTCAAAAGCCTTGATCTGGATGCCGTGATTCAGGATCTCAAGACCCTGATGACGGATTCTCAGGACTGGTGGCCCGCAGACTTCGGGCACTACGGGGGTTTGTTCATTCGTATGGCGTGGCACAGTGCCGGCACCTACCGCATCGGTGACGGTCGCGGCGGCGCCGGCAGAGGTCAGCAGCGCTTCGCGCCCCTCAACAGTTGGCCGGACAATGTCAGCCTCGACAAAGCGCGCAGGCTGCTCTGGCCGATCAAGCAGAAGTACGGCCGGAAGATTTCCTGGGCCGATCTGATCATCCTCACCGGCAACGTCGCCCTGGAAACAATGGGCTTTAAGACCTTCGGTTACGGAGGCGGGCGCGCCGATGTTTGGGAACCGGATCAGGACATTTACTGGGGTGCGGAGACCACTTGGCTCGGTACTGACAAGCGCTACTCCGGCGAACGCGATCTCCAAAATCCACTCGCTGCCACCACCATGGGTTTAATTTATGTGAATCCGGAAGGCCCTGAAGGCAAGCCGGATCCAGTCGCGGCGGCCCATGATATTCGGGTGACTTTTGCTCGTATGGCCATGAATGACGAAGAAACCGTTGCCCTGATAGCGGGCGGCCACAGCTTCGGCAAGACCCACGGCGCGGGCCCCAGCACCCATGTGGGACCTGAGCCTGAGAGTGCTGCGGTTGAGGAGCAAGGCCTCGGTTGGAAGTACAGCTATGGCACCGGTACGGGCGCGAATGCGTTCACCAGCGGCCTGGAAGTCACCTGGACCACTACCCCGACGAAGTGGAGTAACGACTTCTTTAAACACTTGTTCACGTATGACTGGGAGCTCACGAAGAGCCCGGCTGGTGCGTATCAGTGGAAGCCGAAGGGTGACTCCGCTACCGTCCCGGACGCATATGACTCGTCCAAACGGCACGCGCCGAGTATGCTGACTACCGATCTCTCCCTGCGCTTTGACCCTGTCTATGAAAAGATTTCCCGGCGCTTCTACGAGAATCCAGACCAGTTAGCGGACGCCTTTGCCCGCGCCTGGTTTAAGCTGACGCACCGCGACTTAGGGCCGCGTGGCCGTTACCTCGGCCCGCTGGTACCGGCGGAAGTGCTGATCTGGCAGGACCCGGTTCCCGCGGTCGATCATGAGCTGGTCAATAACAAAGACATCGAAGCCCTGAAAGCGAAGGTTCTCGCCTCCGGCCTGCCCATCTCGCAGCTCGTTACCACGGCCTGGGCTTCGGCTTCCACCTTCCGCGGCGGTGACAAACGCGGCGGAGCCAACGGTGCGCGCATCCGCCTTGCTCCACAGAAGGATTGGGAAGTAAACCAGCCCGCAGAGCTGGCACAGGTGCTCAGCAAACTCGAAGCGATCCAGAAGGAGTTCAATGCCGCGCAGAAAGCCGGCAAGAAGATCTCGCTAGCCGATCTCATTGTTCTCGCTGGCTCGGCTGCCGTCGAGGCTGCGGCGAAAAAAGCCGGTCAGGAAGTAAAAGTTCCTTTCGCGCCAGGCCGAACCGATGCTTTGCAGGAGCAGACCGATGTGGAGTCCTTTGCGGTTCTCGAACCGCGTGCAGATGGCTTCCGCAACTACGTTCACCCGGGGCTTGAGGGCTACGCTGCCAACCTGCTAATCGATAAGGCGCAACTGTTGACCTTGACTGCTCCCGAAATGACGGTCCTGATCGGCGGTCTGCGAGCACTGGGTGCGAACTATGGTCATACCCAGTACGGCGTCTTCACCAAGCAGCCTGAGACTCTGACCAATGACTTCTTTGTCAACCTGCTCGACATGGGTACGAAGTGGCAGAAGTCTTCAACAGAAGGTGTACTGGAAGGACACGACCGCAGCACAGGCGACCTGAAGTGGACGGCCACAGTGGTTGACCTTGTCTTTGGATCGAACTCCCAGCTCCGCGCTCTTGCCGAGGTTTACGGCAGCAGCGACGCGCAGCTAAAGTTCGTGCGGGACTTTGTGGTTGCATGGACCAAGGTTATGAACCTTGATCGGTTCGACCTGGTCTGATGTCGACTTGCCAGAGGCTCGTGAAATCGCATATAGCAGATAGCAAATGCGTCGAAAAAACCAGCGCTGGGCAGCGAGCAACTTTGCTATTTGCTATCTGCTGCCCGGTGCCTGAAAGCGCTAAGCACTCGCGGTTCGTAGAGAGCAGACAATAACAAATATTACGGGCTGGTCCTACTTGGAGTCGAGCTTGATCGCGCAGGTGGCGACTAGGTCGTTCGAACTCGACTCCGCTCGGATGGCCTGCTTCCGCGGCGGAAGCTTCACGCGTTCGTCGAGTTGCATGCGCCCGTGTAGGGAATGGAGCTGTAATAACCAAAAGGGATCGATCAAAGGTAGCGCTTACTAGTGACTTTGCCGGTTGGCTACACATCGCAAGAAAATTTGCTCGCCATTTGGCAGCCGAGAACTCAATGGAATTCATTTGGCTGGAAGATTTCCTGGCATTGGTGGATTCTGGGAGTTTTTCTCGGGCGGCCGAACTACGTCATGTCACGCAACCAGCCTTCAGCCGCCGGATTCGGGCCCTCGAACACTGGGTAGGAGTAAATCTATTCGAGCGTAACCGCCATCCGGTGACGCCAACGGAAGCGGGCCATCGTTTCCGCCTGGTGGCAGAGGAACTTCTCCGTCGCCTGATTGAAGGCCGGGAAGAAACCTGCCAAGCTGACCAGAACGCTGCTGGCAAGCTGAAGTTTGCCGTCACTCACGCGCTTTTATTGAATTTTTTTCCCGCCTGGCTGCACGCTTGGGAGGTTAAGGCTGAGCTTGGAGCTATTCATCTAGTCGCTGACAATCTACAGGTTTGCGAAACGCTGATGCTTCGCGGGGAGGCCGAGTTTCTGCTTTATCATCATCATCCAGCCGTACCAAACCGGCTACGGCCGAACCAATTTCGCTCTGTCCAAGTGGGCGATGACCGGCTGTTACCGGTCGTCGCTCCGGATCAGGTGGGCCAGCCTCGCTACGTTTTACCTGGCGCGCCGGACGCGGCGCTTCCCCACTTGGTTTATGGTTTGGAATCTGGGCTCGGCCGGATTCTCAGTTCTATCCGGGGAGACCGCAGTCAACCAGCTTGGCTTGAGCCCGTATTTACCTCTCATCTTGGCGCAGCGTTAAAAGCGATGGCGCAAGACGGTCGCGGTATAGCGTGGCTACCGTTGAGCTTAGTCAAGGACGATCTGGGTAACGGTTCTCTCATGCGTGCCGGTGATGAAAGCTGGGATACGCTCATGGAGATCCGGTTGCTGAGCCCTCATTCTCTAAAAAGGCCGGCGGCAGAGAGGTTCTGGTCGTTGGTGGCTAACCACAATGCTTGAATGTGTATCGTTGTTGAAGTCGGATCTCTACCGGGGTTCCCCTGTAGAATTATCAACGACATATAGGCTATGTCCATTTGGCATTGGCGCGAATGGATGGGTTAAATGTAATACCCAACTGGTAACTATCAGTACGTCTTCACTCTGAATCAAAGCGACCCCAGTAATTCATTCGAGAAGATATGAATGCTACACCCGACGAAGCTCAGGGTCCGCCCCAGTGCCTAACTGCGTCTGCCGAAGAAATTGTGGGGAATGAACTCATCGCCTACGACATCGCTAGCGACGGTAACTGGTTCCGCATGAGCTTTAGCTGCGTTAACGGCAAACGATGTTCTCTTAGCCTTCCAACTGAGTGTCTTATGGGACTCATTATGACGCTACCGCGAATGATGACGCAGGCGCTCTCGGCTCGATTCGGTGACGACCGTCTCCGCCTTGTCTACCCGGCGGAGAAGGTGCTTATCGAGGGGTCTCCGGATCCCAATACTTTCATTATGACGTTGAGGACACCTGACGGGTTCACTGTCTCTTTTTCACTCAGTCGACAGCAACTAGATGCGTTAACGCTAAATCGTTAACAAAAAAAAAGATATAGAATCGAAATCGGAGGAAAATCTATGGTCTCTACAAAAATGTTTGACCTGAGCGGACGCGTCGCGGTTGTGACTGGCGGCAACGGCGGCATCGGCCGTGGTATCGCCCTAGGTCTATGGCGGTTACGCGATCCGATGAACGCTGAGCATCGGTTTCCAACCAAGAAGTTTTCAAAAATGAGTATAGACATCGAGCAATTCTCCTGTGTCTCGAAGCTGGTGGCGTTGATTGACCTGTATTTGGACTTAAGTCTACCGTTACCCGCCGCACTTCGAGCGGCCGAGGCAGATCTCAGTAGTTGGCGGGTCGAGAGTTCATGGCCCCTTCCGGAATTGGCTTTCCAGAGCCCTGAGGAAGCCGGGCGATGGCGGCAATTGGGAAACAGTTAGTCCGCGTCCAAGATCGTAGCGTTTAAAAGAAGAGCGCGCGAAGTTCCGCTAGCATACCGAGTATGTCGGTTCGGCATTGGCCGACTGTCACCGTTCACCGTTATTGTGCACTCACATCTATGAAAATCGGTTTCGTTAGTCTTTATGGTCCGGGTCACTTTAATCCAATGAGCGCACTCGCTCGGCAGCTGCAGTCGCGCGAGCATGACGTCGTAATGCTTTCCCTTCCCTTTATTGAGCCGCTCGCGCGAGCCGCCAATCTGCCATTCATTCCATTTGGCGAGAAGGATTTTCCGGACACGGTGAACGCTGAGATTCTTGGTACCATGGGTCGCCTGGAAGGAGCACAAGCCCGGGAATTCGCGGTTAACGCGCTGGCGAAAGCAGCGGCAGTGCGATGGAGGGAACTACCGGAGTTACTGTCTGCGAACGGCGTTGATGCTCTGGTATTAGATAATTATGATTTCTATGCCGAAGTAGTGCCGATCTATCTCGGGATCCCGTACGCGACGGTGGCAAATGCCCTCCACTTCGATTACTCCGGGTATACGCCGTTATGTATTTATGGTTGGGAGCACGAGAATACACCGGAAGCCCGACAAAGAAATCTCCGAGGGGTCTCGGAATTCACGCAAATGCTGATTCGCAGCAATGCTGAAATGATTGCCGAAGTGGAGAAGGTCGGAATCAGACCCAACTGGGAGGACCCATCGTCTCTGTTCTTTGATCTTCCCTGGATCACGCAATGTCCTCGCGAATTTGACTTTGAAAGCTCTCACTGGCCAGAACAGTTCCAGTACACCGGTCCGTTCCATGACGGAGAAGGCCGTCCGGAGCTAAGTTTTCCGTGGGATCGATTGACCGGAGAACCGATCGTTTATGCCTCGATGGGAACAGTTCAGAATGGTAACCCGGAGGTGTTTCGTACCATCGCCACAGCGGTCGCCAAGCAGGACCCTGCCCAACTTGTGCTTTCCATTGGCAGTGTACTCCGGCCGGAGCAGATCGGTCCTGTGCCGAAAAATGCGATCGTCGTTAATCGGGCGCCACAATTAGAGCTGCTGAAAAAGGCGTCGGTTTGTATCACCCACGCGGGATTCAACACGGTCCTGGAAGCGCTTACCCAAGGTGTTCCCCAAGTAGCCATTCCGGTAACTCATGATCAGCCGGGCGTGGCTGCGAGAATAGCCGCCCACCGGACTGGGGTAGTTACTTCGTTAGAAAAACTAACCGCCTCCGGACTGGCAACGCTTGTTGAGGAGGTACTAAGCAATCCGATGTACCGCGATAATGCGGTTAAATTCCAGCGGGCGATTGCCAAAACCGACGGATTGTCTCGGGCCGCGGATCTGTTAGAAGAGGGGTTCGGCCTGACCAAGAAGGTCCGCGAATGAGGAGTCAGGTGGTTGCTGTTGACGTTGAATTATTGATAAATTATACGCGGGAACGGTTTCCGCATTACCGGGATTCGACCCTCGAGATTCGTGCCCTCGAAAAAGGGGGTTCAGATCGTAAATACTACCGGGTTCGACTCGGCGCCGATTCATCATTGATTCTTGCAAAATACCAGAAGGAAAAAACAGAAAACGTCCGCTTCGTAGGAGTCGCTAACTTTCTTAAGGGAATCGGTGTCAATGCGCCTTTGATCTATTTTCACGATGACCAAGAGGGTTTGATTTGGATGCAAGATCTGGGCAATGAAGATCTGTGGCATCATCGGATGAAGGCGTGGCCGGTTCGGAGAATCCTTTATCAACTAACCCTTGATCAAGTGATCAAATTGCATCGAACCGACCCAGCGGTAGCCCGCAACCGCGATGGTCTGCCGGAGTTCGATTTCGCGCTGTATCGTTGGGAGCAGGAGTACGGGCTGCAGAACTGTTTTCGGCGGTGTTTTCAGGTATCGGCTGACCGAATACAAACGCTGTGGGCCCGTCGGGAACTGATTGAACTGGCCGAGGAGCTATCCGGCCACCCACGCGTATTGGTGCATCGGGACTTGCAATCACAGAACATCATCATCACCGAGGACGAGCCGTTTCTTATCGACTTTCAAGGCATGCGGCCCGGCTTGGCTGCTTACGATCTCGCTTCTTTGCTTTACGACCCTTACGTGGACCTAGCCGACGCTGAACGAGAGGCATTACTCGCTTATTATATTGAACGATCAGATTCAGCACTCGATCGCGGACAATTCCACGATATTCTCTTGCGCTGTGCGATTCAGCGTTTGCTCCAGGCAGTTGGAGCCTATAGTGTGATCGGAATACTGAGAGGCAAGCCGGAATTTCTTCGCCACATCTCGCCCGCCGTAAAACGCCTTCGGCAGATTGTCGCGATGATTCCTTCCTTTGAGTTTTTCACGGATTTCTTAAACGAGCTGCCGGATACGACTCGACCTGTTTTTCTTGAAACGTGAATACTCTAGAAGAGCCCGGGCACGGTGTGAAGCGGACAGCCAGGCGTATGGTCGCCACAAGTCTGCGGCTGGACAAAGCCTTAATCTTCTGTGCTACGCAACCGTCAGCTTCGCCGGCCGGCCGGCAACTGAGACCATGAACGCGGCAACTGGAGCAAAAAACGGGCCGTCTTCGTAATCTTGGCTATTCTGGACGTCAAGACAAAGTGACTGGCCGGAGAAGTAACTGGAGGAAGCAACAAAATGGAGCCCTACAACATCGCGTACTACTTGGAATTGCAAAGACAATTGTCTGGTGTCGAGGGGTCCTGGCGAGAGGCTTTGGTCCGGGACCCAGAGGAGATGAACTTCCCGGGGGCTCATGCTAACCCGAGCCAGAGAATCAAGGTAGAGCCTACCGATATAGTCTTGGCGATTCTCTCGTTTGCGGCGCTGGTGACTTTAGGGTTAGCCTGCTTTCTGTCCCCAACGTTTCTGACTTAACATTGATGAGAAAAACCCGACTAGTCTTAGCCATCATGACGCTGATCGCCGGAAATATTAATGCTGGAACTGAGGAGCAACAGGTCGTAGACACAGTGAGTACGATCTTCACGGCCGCCTTCGCCGACGATACGGCGAAGTTAGATTCCGTCATTGCTTCAAACTTTTACATTTTCGATGGCGGTGCCCGATTTAACGGAGACTCCATCATGGCGTTCATCAAGGCCCAACATGCTGCCGGCAAGCATTACGAGTGGAGTGTGACCGAACCCGACGTGCACATTAGTGGCGACACCGCCTGGATCGCGTATGTCAATAAAGGCAGCATCACGGACGCTTCTGGTACCACGAAGCAGAATTGGCTGGAATCGGCTTTCCTCGAAAAACAGGCAGGCAACTGGAAGATCGTCTTCATGCACAGCACCCGGGTTCCGCCGCCGCCTAAAGAAAACCACGGTAAATGACAGTAAAACAAGTCTCGGAAACTAATTCTTCCAAGAAGATCGCAGTGGTAACAGGAGGGGCCGGGTTTCTCGGGTCTCATTTGAGTGATCGCCTGTTAAGTGAGGGCTTTCAGGTCATTGCGATCGACAACCTCATAACTGGTTCGACCGATAATATCGCGCACTTAGCCGGAAATCAGGACTTCACGTTCATTCGGCACAATGTCAGCGAATTCATCTTTGTTCCAGGTAGGGTTGATTACGTATTCCACTTTGCATCACCGGCCAGCCCAATCGATTACCTCGAGCTCCCGATCCCAACCTTAAAAGTGGGCGCACTGGGAACGCACAACGCTTTGGGGTTAGCCAAGGAAAAGACGGCTACCTTCGTGCTGGCCTCGACCTCAGAATGCTATGGGGATCCGCTGGTTCATCCGCAGACTGAGGAATATTGGGGTAACGTGAATCCGATCGGTCCGCGCGGAGTGTACGATGAAGCCAAACGCTTCGCTGAAGCGATGACCATGGCCTACCATCGGTTTCACGGGCTCGATACCAAGATCGTCCGGATCTTTAATACCTACGGACCCCGCATGCGTCTGAAAGACGGCCGCGTGGTACCGGCATTCATTAGCCAAGCCCTAAACCAAGAAGCGCTGACCGTGTTTGGCGACGGCGGACAGACCCGTAGTTTTTGCTACGTCTCCGATCTGATTGACGGCATTTTCCGGCTGGCGCTGAGCGATTATCACGAACCGGTAAATATTGGTAACCCGCGGGAAATGACGATTCTCGATTTTGCGAATAAGATCTTAGAGATCACCGGAGCGAAGTCGCCAATCATTACCAAACCGCTACCAGAGGATGACCCGAAGGTTCGCCAGCCCGATATTACCCGAGCTAGAAAGCTGCTTGGTTGGGAGCCTAAAGTAGATTTTGAATCCGGAATTGGTGAGACGCTCTCGTATTTCAGACAAAGACTGGGGACCTAGAGGGCTCAGTTATAGGCTATAGGTTATAGGTTATAGGTTATAGGTTTTAAGTTAGAGGTTATATGTTTCAAGTTTCACGGTCTTCTGCGACCCGCTTTGACCTAAAACCTAAAACCTAAAACCTAAAACCTAAAACTTATAACTTCTAACCTACAACTAAGGGGGGCTCCGGACAGGAATTGCGGCAGCTAGATCAAAGCCCGGCGGGCAAGCCCGGGTGTGAGTTCTATTAGCTCCTAACAAAACTGTTCAACTGCCTATGAAAATTGCAATTATTGGGTCCGGTTACGTCGGTTTGGTTACGGGCGCTTGTTTCGCTCAAGTCGGCCATGAAGTGATCTGCGTTGATAACGACGAACGAAAAGTGAAGGCGCTTAACAACGGCAACATCCCGATCTATGAGCCAGGCCTCGAACAGATGGTTCTGCGGAATGTGGCGGCGCATCGCCTGCAATTTAGCGGCAGCATCGAATACGGAGTCGATAACTCCGAGGTCATATTCATCGCTGTTCCCACCCCTCCTCGAGGCGATGGCAGCGTGGATCTGACTTACATCGAGCAAGTCGCTCGTGAGATTGCGACAGTGCTCAAAGAGTATCGGGTAATCGTCGATAAGAGCACTGTCCCAGTGAAGACCGGAGAAAAGGTTGCCGATACGATACGGCGGTATAACAAAGTGAATGTCGACTTCGATGTGGTTAGCAATCCTGAATTTCTTCGGGAGGGCTGCGCGGTCATCGATCTCATGGAGCCTGATCGCATTGTGATTGGATCAAACAGCGAGCGCGCTTTAGCGATTATGGCGAAGGTTTACGAGCCGTTTTTGGCGCCGATCATGGTCACGGACGTTAATAGCGCCGAGTTGATCAAGCACGCAGCGAATTCCTTTCTTGCGCTCAAAATCTCTTATATCAACGCGCTGTCCGGTATTTGCGATGCGACCGGAGCGGATATTGAAAAGGTGGCAGAAGGGATCGGAGCAGACAAACGCATCGGACGCAGCTTTCTCAACGCGGGTCTGGGATACGGAGGATCTTGCTTTCCCAAAGACATCGCCGCCTTCATTGCCATTAGCGAAGAAATCGGTGAGCCTTTCCATCTCCTGCGAGAGGTCCAAAGAATAAACCAGCGTCAGCGCGAACGCTTTCTAAAGAGGTTGCGCGACACTTTATGGGTGTTAAAAGATAAGCGAATCGCCGTTTGGGGTCTCACCTTCAAACCGCATACCGACGATGTGCGGAGCTCGGTGGCCATTGAGCTGGTAAATGATCTTATTCAGGAAGGCGCCTACGTGACCGCGTACGATCCGAAGGGTAACCAAAGAGTTCAAGAACTCGATCTTTGTCCCGGAGTTCATCTAACCAATTCTGCTCTCGAGGCAGTACAGGATGCGGAGGCGTTAGTTTTGGCAACGGAATGGCCCGAGTTCAGTGAGGTGGACCTCACCGAGGTACGTCACCGGATGCATACGCCCATCGTTTTCGACGGCAGGAATCTATTCGATCCGGTCACAATGCGAGATCTCGGTTTCCAATATTTCGGAATCGGGCGTCCTCTGGCAAACTCTAGTTATCTGAATAGTAACGGTACAAGCACGCATGGCGGCCTCCTAGCCATCCGCGCTGAATAACCTACTTCGGCAGGCCGGGCAAATAGGGCCGGTCCGGGACTTCTGCACCTCATCATTGCGTATAAAGCAAGGCGTGGCGGCTCGCGGGGATGGTTTTCGAATGAGTAATGGAGCACTCTGGTGGCCGCTCCATTCGTCATACAATCTATGAAAATTGGCTTTCTCAGTTTTCCGCTGACTGGACATCTAAATCCGATGACTGCACTTGCGCGCAAGCTGCAGTCGCGAGGCCAGGAGCCTGTCTTTATTGGAGTTCCGGATATTGAGCCGGTGGTTCGCGCAGCCGATCTCGACTTCGTACCGTTTTGCGAAAATGAGTACCCACCAGCTTCAATAGCGAAAAGCTGGGGGCCGGTAGCGAGCCTGCAGGGTCTGGATGTGATGCGCTACACTTACCGGGAGTTGACGCCTGGCCTAATTAAAGCGGCATTGGAGCATTTGCCTGGAAAGATAGTAGAAACCGGAGTGAACGCGCTGATTCTCGACACGGCTTACCGGCTCGTCGAGATGGTTCCCATCCATCTGCATCTGCCTTATGTTCAGGTTTGGAATATACTTCACTTCGATTTTTCCGGTTCCACGCCACTCGCTCTCTACAGTTGGCCTCATGAAACGACCCCGGAGGCTCTCGCTAGGAATGTTGAGGGATTGCAGCTAGTTCGCGAGTATCGCGAGGTGGTAAGACCGATTGCTCAGTCCTATGCCGAGCGGAGCGGACTCGAGATCGATTGGAGTAACCCCGCCGCCACGGTTTCCAAATTGGCAGTCATTACCCAGACACCAAAAGAGTTTGATTTCCCCATTCCTCATCTGCCTCCGCAATTTCACTACGCGGGTCCCTTTCACGATGATGAAGGGCGCGAGCCGGTTCCTTTCCCCTGGGCCAAGTTAACCGGCAAGCCCTTGATATATGCGTCCATGGGAACACTGGTGAACGGCCTCCATAACGTGTACGGCGCCATTCTCGAAGCGGTTAGCCAATTTCAGGAAATGCAGGTGGTCCTTTCGGTAGGCAAGAACTTCAATCCAGGCGATCTGGGATCAATCCCGTCGAATACAGTCGTCGTCCCTATGGCTCCACAAATCGAGCTGCTGAAGCGGGCGGCGCTTTGCATAACCCATGCGGGGCTAAATACCGCTTTGGAGGCTTTGGCAGAGGGAGTTCCGATAGTGGCGGTCCCCATCGGGTATGATCAACCGGGTGTTGCCGCTAGGATTGCCTATCACGGGGTTGGTGAATTTGTAGAAGTTAGTAATTTGACCGCGCGACATTTATCCGAGTTGATCGGAAAGGTAACAACAAATCCGAGCTATCGCGATAAGGCCCGCTGGTTCCAAGAGGTCATTGCAAAGACTCGCGGATTGGACTTAGCCGCCGACATAATTGAACGCGTATTCGGAGAACGCGTTGAAGACAAACAGGGAGAAGCGGCGATGTCATTCTCCGGCCGGGATACAAATCGCTAGGGCAGGGGAGTCAAACAGGGAGAGGAGCTAGGAGCTAGGAGCTAGGAGCTAGGAGCTAGGAGCTAGGAGCTAGGAGCTAGGAGCTAGGAGCTAGGAGCTAGGAGCTAGGAGCTAGGAGCTAGGAGCTAGGAGCTAGGAGCTAGGAGCTAGGAGCTAGGAGCTAGGAGCTAGAAGCGGCGTCGGCTGTATGGGTGGCGGACAGGGCTACGGCGTGCCTCCTAGCTCCTAGATTCTCGCTCCTAGCTCCTAAACTGATTACTTATTTAAAACTAGCGCGGAGGGCATTTTGCGCCCGAAGATTCTCCGACGGTAGACCGATCGTGATCCGAGCCCAGTTGGTGTACGGTGGATGCGCGCGTCCGATATCGACCCCTTGCTCGCGCATGGCCGCCGCCACGGTCGGTTGCGGCCGTCCTGCATCAAAAAACACGAAGTTCGCCTGACTATCTGTATTTGGCAGATTCAGTTCGCGCAACACAGAGAGCCAAAGCGACCGTTCCTTGGCAACGGCTTCGCGGGTAGACACCACCTGCGACGGGTCAGCCAGGGCGGCAGACGCCGCCACCAGATTGAGACGGCCCAGCCCTTCCGCACCACCCGCACCTTGCTTGCGTAGCGCATCGGCCAGCGAGCGCGGGGCCAGTACATAACCGATCGGCATACCAGCAAGACCGTGTATTTTGTCAAAGGTGCGGAAAACAACCACGTTGGCTCCTTCGCGAACTAGCGAAGCCGCCGAGCGGTTGTCGAAATCAGAGGTGTATTCAAGGTAAGCTTCATCGACCACTACCACTGCGCTCTTTGAGGTTTCGCGAAGAAAGCTCTTAAACGCCTCATCGTCGTTAATCGTCCCTGTGGGGTTATGTGGATTTACGAGATAAATGGCTCGCGTCTTAGCATTTACCTTTGATTTAAGCGCTACCAGGTCGTTCTGGTACTGAGCATTCAAAGGGACGGGAACGCCGACGCCGCCCACGCGCGCGGCGGCATCGATAAGAGCTAGATAACCAGGAGTAGAATAAAGGAACTCGCCGCCCGGACCGCCTGCACTCCCGAGAAATAACCCCAGCAGGTCAAGGATTTCTCCAAGCACAACCTGCTCGACCGGAATATGTTCATATTCGGCAATCTGCTCGGCGAGCTGACCAGCCAGACGTACATCTGCATAGCGGCTTAATCGGCCAAACTCCAGTTGGAGCGCGTGCGCGACATTGGGCGAGGGACCGTACGGATTCTCGTTTAAAGAAAGTCGTATGAGTGGTTCCGTCCTTGCTGATGGCGTGGGTTTAGAGACCTCCGCGAAGACAAGTTGCGGCGCGACCACGCCGGCGCCAACAATGAGGCCCGAACTTTTCAACAGCTCTCGTCGGGTAAAGTCATTCGACATAGAAGCCAGTCTTACATCAGCACCCTGCGGACATGGCTTGGTTTGTCCCAATTGCCGCAGATGCCTGCCGAGCGATCAGTTTCGAAGGAAAGGCGATAACCCGCGCAAACCGGTGTGGTAAAACTTGTCTTTGAGACCTCCGCGTCTGCTAAGAATTCTGTGACTTATTCAAATGTTTCCCGCGTAGAATGTCCGTGGCCTTCTCCGCAATTGCCATGACGGCGGCGTTGGTATTGCCGCGAACGACGGATGGCATTACCGATGCATCGACAACCCGCAGACCTTCGACGCCCAAAACCCGAAGATCAGGGTCGACGACGCGGCCGATGGCGCAAGTGCAGGTCGGATGATAGTTAGTGCCAATCTGCTGCTCAATAAATGCGACGATGTCGGCCTCGGAGTCGGATGCCGGAACGGAGAAGGGGGCGCGCTTCACCTTCGATAGGACGGGTTGAGCGAAGATGTCCATCGCCAACCGTACGCTGGAAATTATCGTGGCGCGATCTTCCGCGGTCGCCAGATAGTTGTGGTAAATGCGCGGTTTCGCGTCAGGCCGGGCCGATCGCAGCGCTACTTTGCCACGGCTGGTCGGCTTCAGCAGGGTTGTCGTCATACAGAAGGCGTGATCGAAGGGCGCCGACAAGCCTTCATCGAAATACATCGCGGGCGCCATTTCGAATTGGCAGTCCGGTACGTTCTTATCGCCATGCGTAGAGAGGAACACTCCAGCCTCAGCAATGTTTGAGGTCAAAGGGCCGTGGCCTTTCTGGTAGAGCGCCACATCTTCAGGTGATCCAGCGCCGAAGAGGGATCTCGCGTCCGTGAGGTAGCTCATCGGCAGCAGCGGATGGTCCTGCAGGTTAGTTCCAACCGGAAGATCGACGGCCACAGGAATACCAAACGAGTTGAGTTCTTCGGCCGGCCCGATGCCTGACAACATCAGGATTTGAGGTGAGCCATAGGCGCCTGCCGCGAGGATGATTTCTCTTTCGGAGACAAGGGTTTCTGTCTGGCCATGACGATGAATTGAGACGCCGCTGGCGCGGCGACCATCCAACCGTAGCCCTAGCACGAGAGTGTCTGTGAAAACTTCCAGGTTCGCGCGTGCGCGCGCGGGGTGGAGATAAGCGGAGGCGGCGCTGCAGCGAACTCCGTTCCGCTGCGTGAGCTGAAAGCGCCCGACTCCCATTTGCAAGGCCCCGTTGAAATCATCATTCGGGCGATAGCCCGATCCCACAGCCGCCTCGATCAAATGTTCCACTAGCGGATGCAGGGAGCGGCCGTCCTGCACAGTCAGTGGACCTGAATGTCCATGATAACGTGAGTCGCCCCGCTCGTTGTCCTCTGACCTGATGAAATAAGGTAGCATCTCACGGTACGACCACCCCGGTGCACCCTCGTCCGCCCAGCCATCGAAATCAGCGGCGTTTCCACGGATATAGATCATGGCGTTCATCGCGGAACTGCCGCCGAGGGTTCTGCCGCGAGGCAGATAGATCCGCCGATTCCGGAGACGTTGCTCCGGTTCGGTCGCAAAGTCCCAATCGTACTTGGTCTTAAACAGCTGGGGAAAAGCGACAGGCAAACTGATCTCCGGCGCGTCGTCCGGACCTCCCGCTTCCAGCAAGGCCACGCGCACATTCGGATCCTCGCTCAGGCGCGCCGCGAGCACACACCCGGCCGAACCGGCCCCGACTACTATGTAATCAAATTCCGGTTGCGCGTTGACGATTCTGCGATTTGTATCGGTCTCCATAAATCTGCGACCCATTCACTGAACAACGTGAGTGATTGTCTTGAAGCTTTCTGGTACGTTGTTAGTTTGCCGAGTCCCGAATTTGTCTCTGAGATGCTCTACGGGCATTTAGTAAATATCGACGCCTGCCCAGCAGATTAAGAATTTGTGCATCACTCCGTTCAATCTTCCGTTTAGCCGCTCGGTGCGGGTAATCCAATAGTTCTAGACAGCTGATCTTGCGTTCGCGTATCAACGCCGCAAGATGGGATGCAGAAGCGAAAGCCATTTCTTTCATAGTTCGATCCTCAGAACGCTCTCTGAATTGTAGTGAGAAGTTTATAGACAGGGAATTTGATGATCGGCCGATGTTTGTCTCAACATCCGCAATCGTTGTCCGAACTGTCGCGTACGGTCCAGAAGCGACTCCGCCGATCCGATCGCAATTCCGGCAATTGAGACACGAAGCGACCGATTTCGGAAGCGGCGTGTATATCAACTTGACGATGAAAATCGCCTTTGTATCTCAACCGGCATCCGGACACCTCAATCCCATGACTACGCTGGCTCGAAAGCTTCAGTCGCGTAATCATGAGGTAATATTCATTAGTATGCCAGACGGTGAGCCTTCCGTTCGGGCTGCCGGCTTAAGGTTCGTCCCCTGTGCCGTGAAGGAGTTTCCGGTTGGCTCGCTCGATGAACGCCTGCGCCGCTTGAGCAAGCTCCAAGGACAGGAAGCGCTGCGCATGGCGTTAGAGGCTATGGCCACCAGAACAGAGGCGATGTTGAATTCATTACCTGCGATCTTAACTGAACTCGGGGTTGAGGCGGTCGTGCTGGACACAGTTCTGATCTACACGGAACTAGCCCCGATGAGCCTTGGTATGCCGTATGTTCACGTCGCCAACGGGCTGCATTTCGATTGGTCCGGCTATACACCACTCTGTTTCTATGACTGGCCGCACGAAACTACTCCGGCCGCTCTAACCAGGAACCAAAATGGCTTAAAGAGTTTCCTCAAAATGCTCGCCCCGACGATTGCCGTCGGTAGGGCATATGCGAAGCGCGTCGGCCTCCGGGTTGACTGGGACAACCCCTCCGCCACAATCTCGAAGCTGGCCTGGATCACCCAAACTCCCAGAGCGTTCGATTTTGACAGTAATCACTGGCCGCCGCAATTCCGCTATACCGGTCCCTTCCACGATGGCGCCGGTCGCATAGACATTGATTTCCCGTGGGAACGACTGACCGGAGAACCTCTCATCTATGCGTCGATGGGGACACTTCTAAACGGGCGAGCCGACGTCTATCGCATGATTACCGGAGCGACTGCAAGCCGCAAAGGGTTTCAGCTTGTGCTTTCCGTTGGGGGTCAGGTTAATCCAGAAGAGATTGGACCGCTGTCGAGCAAAACCATCGTCGTTGAGCGCTCACCGCAACTGGAACTACTGAAGCGCGCGGCGGTCTGCATTACCCATGCGGGATTGAACACCGTGCTGGAGTCTCTATCTCAAGGCGTTCCTCAAGTCGCCATCCCTGTTAGCCTTGATCAGCCGGGTGTTGCCGCCCGGATCGCCGAAAAGAAAACCGGATTGTTTGTGCCGGTGAAAGACCTGACCGTATCCCGCGTTTCACTTCTACTTGATCAGGTGCTCAATGACTCTACTTACCGCGATAATGCACGTCAGTACCAGAAAGTGATTGCCGAAATCAACGGAGTTTCTAAAGCAGCCGATCTGGTAGAACAGTCGTTGGGAGCCGCAACGTTGTAGAACCTCGGGCTCAGTAAATCGATCAATTAGACGAAACCCTGTCAAGCGCGGGGTAACCTGGCATGTTTCTTGGCTTTGTCCGGTGACCGATTCTTGCTGACCGAGTTTCATAGATATTTAAGCGATCACTTCTGAAAGACCTGAGGGACGATTCTGACGCAGGACCTTGCTCATTAAAATGGTATTAGACGTTCAAATCTTAGATGCCGGCCGCCCGTTAGCTTATCTGCCGTAATCCTTGTTCGAATGACCGACCATCAATCGCGCGTGCCTAGCAGAATTGAGTTAATCCTTCGCCAGCCCATCTGCCGAACGGCTCCCGGCGGCGAACCACGCGGGTAAACGCCCATGGATGCCGCTCCTAACGGAGCTGATCGCGTGTGCGCTGCCGTGGCTATAAAGATTTCGCTCCTACGGAGCTAGAGCGACCGAGGGCCCCGGTCCAACCGACACGGATCGCCTTATACTTGACAGACCTGTCCACAATAGTAATCTGTGAGCCATGTCTCGCCCTAAAGAATTTGATCGGGCGGAAGCACTGACGGCGGCAAAGGCTGTTTTCTGGAAGAAAGGTTATGACGCCACTACGACCGATGACTTGCGTCATGCGATGAGCATTGGTCGGCAGAGTCTTTATGACAGCTTCGGCGGTAAAAGACCACTCTATCTAGAAATTTTACAGCGGTACAATACGGAGCGGGTGGGCGCGCAAATCACGCGCCTGCGTGCGGCCAAGTCGCCGTCGGCCGGTATTCGGAATCTCCTGCTCGCCTTGGCTGATGAGCCGGAAGCAGAAAGGAAATTAGGGTGTATGGGGGTCGCAGCTATCTGCGCATTCGGCGACGAGGATCTTGAGATTACGGCGATCGGCCATGCCAGTAGCGCGGTGCTAGGATCCGCCCTGGAGGAAGTTCTGCGCAAAGCCAAGAAAATGGGCGAAGCCAAGCCGTCTCTGGACGAGCGGGCGGTCGCCCATTTCCTTCAATCCACCATGGTGGGCATGAAGGTCACGGCGAAGGCCGGGGCCAGTTCGGCAGTTTTGCGCGCTATCGCTGCCACGGCATTGAAAGTTTTAACGGTTTGATCAGAGACTTTTTTTACACAATTATGGACAAATATGTCCATAAAAGCCCACTCCGCCTCACTAGTTTATCAAAAATAAGTATGGAAACTAACTCATCACCGATCCGAGTAGCCCTGGTCACTGGGTAGTGTTTATTCAATGACCAAGGCGGCAGTGGCGGTTCTGGCGAGAGGTTTGGCCGTTGACGTCGCTCCCCGGGGAATTACCGTCAACACCATTCAACCGGGTCCCACTGAAACCGATATGAACCCCGCAGATGGTCCCCATTCTGCCGCGGTTAAAAATCTTGTACCGCTCAAGCGATTGGGGCACGCCGACGAGGTCGCCGCCATGGTCGGTTTTCTTGCCAGTCCAGAGGCAAGCTTCGTTACCGGAGCCGCCTTGAACGTGGACGGCGGCTATCTGGCCTGACCCCTCCCGGGACGTGGGGTACTACTAAGTGCAGTTCCGGTGAGCTTCGGGGTAAGAACCCAAACCAACCAAAGCTGGACGAAGGACCTCACGCCGCCACCGGTAAAGGAGCATTAAAACGAACCGCGAATGGACACGAATAGACACGAATAAAAACACTAACCGCAGATAATGGTCTAGGGTAGATCGGCGCCAAAGAGCTAGAGACATTGATACTGGCAGAACGCCTTTCATGGATCAGCGGCATGAAGTAGGCCCACAAACGAAATTTGAGTAATCTGTGTAATCTACGGATCCATATCATCTGCGTAAATCTGCGTTCATCTGCGGTTAAGGTTCTTATTCGTGTCTATTCGTGTCCATTCGCGGTTTGTTTTTAATGCGCCAATCGATCTTCTTATTTAGTGGTCGTCCAGGAAGTGTAGCACCGCGCAGTTGAAAAGCTCAGGATCCTGTAAGAAGGCGAAATGGCTGGCGTTGGGTAGAATTAGCAATCCGGCGTGTGGGATGGTTGCAGCGATGTATTCCGTGTGCTCGCGCTTGATCGCTTCGTCGTGGTCACCGTCTACCACCAAAACGGATGCGGTGATAGCCTTGAGCTGCGCATCTGTCCAGTTCGGCTGGCTCGCCCACATCTTACTGATTTGCGCGACAAAAGCATCGTATTCCTTTGGTGTGGCCGAGTATCCCGCGTACTCATGTCCGGCGCGCTCAATAAAAGCGCCGAAGGTCGGGTTCTTCTCAACGCCCTCCTTGACGCCCGAAGTCACGGTGTTAGCCGCAAAAGCGAAGACCTTGCCAATCCGGTCCGGATGACGCATGGCGAGGTCCAGGCCGAGGATAGCCCCGTCACTCCAACCGACGATGTCAGCTTTTGAGACTTTCAGTATATCCATTAGTGCAACCACGTCGTCCGCCATCAGATCATAGCCATACGGCCGAGAGTCGCGGGTGCTGCGGCCATGGCCTCGACTGTCCATCACGATGACGGTATGGTGCGGCTCCAGCGCCTTTACCTGGTTGCCCCAGTAGTCTGCGTTTGCCAGGCCGCCATGCAGCAGGATCACCGGCGAGCCCTGTCCGAAGACCGCATAGTAGATACTGATTCCGCTGGCGTTGGCTTGACCGCTATGTTCGGAGCGGATTGGTTTAGGTGTGGGCGGCAGCACCTCCCAGCGTTCGATGGCTTCGGCAGGCAGCGTCGACCACGCGAGAATCAGCAACAGTAGGTGCGCGACGTTCTTGGCTAATGCGTATGGGAACCCAATTTTCATAGTTGCCCCATCACTCAATTGGTGAACCATTCATCACGGTGCACTGGAAATCGCCATGGCGGAAGCGTATCCAGCCGACAAATGCTTCTTTCTGAGAAGGCGCGACCATAAAAACAGGGCAAACAGCTGCGCACCCGTAGGATTCGGCTGCGCAGCCTGCTCTACGCGGATCTGATCAGCGAACGGCTTGAATGGTATCGGTCACTCCCAAGGACTCTTCTACCAGATCGGCGGCGACAGCCAGTCCGTTGGCTTCGGCAATCGCGTTTTGCAGTTCCCTGGCATTCTTCCGATAGCTGGAGTTCGTTAGTACCTCATTTAACAGGTCGGAGAGGTGGTTAGGAGTTAACTTATCCAACGAAGTGACGACACCGGTTTGCTTGTCCATGATTCTGGCGGCGACGCCCGGTTGATCAAAGGTTACCGGGATGGCGACTTGGGGGACACCTTGAGCCAGGGACTCCAACACTGTATTCAAACCCGCGTGAGTGATACAGACCGAGGTCTGCTTGAGCAAATCCAATTGGGGCGCTCGCTTTACGATGATGGTATTGCTCGGGACCTTTCCGATCTGCTTCGGATCAAGTTGATCCCCGATCGAAAGCACGAGTTGAACATCTTTATGCTTGGCCAGAGCAGCAACAATGGTACGGAAGACATCTACCCGGCCATTCAAAATTGTCCCCATCGAAGCATAGATTAGCGGCTCGCCGGTTAGTCGTTCCCAGGGGAAATCCAGATGCGCCCGGCCATTCCCATCGTGAAATGGACCAGTTAGGTGGAACTGGGAAGGCCAACGAGAACTTTCATAATCGAAGGCTCGCGGAACCTGGCTAATTGCCGCTAACGGGGAGACGGTGGAGGAGGGATCGTTCCAGTCGATTTCTAGTCCGACCTTTTCCGCGTGGGCTTTGATGCCGGCGTTGGCGCCGTTCAGGATCTGGGTAAACTTCGCGATATCCTCCCGATTTCTGGCTAAAGCTTCAGGAGTAGTCTGGTGAGGCCGGCCATAGAGACAGAAGGGCGTTTGACCGGAATAGTCAAAGTGAATCGCGGCGGCCACGTGTAGATATGGCATACCTAACTGTATCGCCCCCAATTCCGCATAGAACTGAACGGTATCGATTAGAAGGGCATCGACGCCGCTTTTTTGGACAACGTCCGGCAGTGATTTCAATATCAACTCCGACTGGCCCATCATCACCTGGGCAGCAAATTGGAAAGCTTCATCTCCCTTCATTTTGCTAATTTCTGGCATGTTTTCGTGAACCTGATCTTGGGCGTCGACCGGAACACATGGTAGGCCGGCAGCCTCTGACGAATAAAGGAAGACCACATCATGATTGCGAGCCTGAAGTTGACGCGCCAACGTTGTCATCGGATTGATGTGACCCGGTACGTTAGGACAAATAAAACCTAGTTTCATAGATAGTTACTCCCGTTGTGATTCTGGCAGCGTTAACTGGGTGGTCTGGCTGCACGTATTTAGTTAGGAGCTAACTAAGGCTCACTACTTCGAACGCGGTCCGTTTTTCTTCCGACTGCCGGTGTCCTTGTCTAAATGGCGGCCCCGCGGATCCGCGGATATGTTCAGTGCACAAGCGGTTTCCGACAGAGGTTTTTTACAGAAGGGAACGAAGGTAACGAAGGTGAACGCGGTCAAGCCGTGGTCGGACATGGCTAAAGCGGCATTCCTTCGTTACCTTTGTTACCTTCTGTAGAAAAACTTCTGTGGGGCTCGGGCCGCCGATTCATTAAAAGCCGGCCCGTTCGGACGGCAATAGCGGCAGTTCGGACAAAGATCGACCGGGCTGTCATCAGCTGAGCTTTATTACACGAGTGGCACTTTAGTAATTTTGGGCTGCTGCCCGTCATGCGTTCAGCTGTTGGCAGGCTTGATGGGTTCATCCGCACCGATTCAGAGTGGAACTGCGTTATCTTCTTTACTTCGCGACGGTTGCCGAACTGCAGAGCTTTACCCGAGCGGCGGAAAGGCTGCGCATCGCTCAACCCGCTATCAGCCAGCAAATCAGAACGCTCGAGGAAGAGCTGGAAGTAAAACTGCTCGTCCGCACCAAACGCTCGGTTCGGCTTACGGCCGCAGGACAGGTTTTTCTTAGGGAAGCGAAAGATATTCTCAACCGCGTTGAACGAGCGAGAACGGATGCGCGCCGGGCAGCTCAGGGAGCAACCGGCACCTTGTCGATCGGATGCTTCGGCTGGACAGCAGCCCTCTTTTTGTCGGAGTTGATTCATGCCTACCGTATCCGGTACCCGGCCGTGCGGATTATTGTTGATGAACACTTACCCTGGGAGCAACTGGTCGCCCTGGAGGCCGGACGCATCGACGTGGGTTTCACGCGTTCGTTACCGAAAGCAAAAGCCAGCCGCTTCCTGCAGGAGCGGGTTTACTGCGATCGCGTGGTGGCGGCATTGCCAGATCGCCATGCGCTGGCTGGATGTCGTGAAATCAGGCTCGAACAATTAGCGGATGAGGATTGGGTGTTTTTAAGTCGCCGCTCATCGCCCGAAGTAGTCGATGAATTTACGCTCCTCTGCACAAAGGCCGGCTTTTCGCCGCGCATTATCAACGAAGCAGCCAGGATCCAGACTGTGTTCACCATGATAGCGGCCGGAATCGGTGTTTCCCTGACGCCGAGTTACATACGCCGCTTTAACCCGCCTGGCGTGACTCTCGTTCCTATTCATCCCGAGCCGCCTCCGATTGACCTAGTGGCTGCCCGTCCTCTAGGTGAGCCGTCGCCGACAGTGGCCGCTTTTCTCGACATGCTCCGGCAACAGCTTCCCCGGATTCGGCGCCAATACGCTTATCGTCGCAGACGGACTAGTGCACCCAATCACTAACGCCGTGAGCGCCGGGAACGCCGACATCGGATATCAGTTCCCGGCGTTCCCGGCGCTCACGGCGTTTAGTGACTGGGGTAGGACCGGGACCGCTCGGACAACGATTACGGCAACCTGGACAAAAACGGGCACGGGTTCGAAACAGCGATGTCTAGTCTTCTCGATGGGAAAGGAGTCGCGTTTCGAAGAGCTTTTTCTGCCTTACTTAGACGCGGCTTATAACCTTGCCCGTTGGCTGGTAGGTCGAGATAAAGATGCAGCCGACATTGTCCAGGAAGCCTATGCTCGCGCTCTTCCAGGGTTCTCCCAGTTCCACGGGGACAACCCACGAGCTTGGCTGCTGGCCATCGTCCGCAACACTGCCGATAGTTGGCTTAGAAAACCTCGCCAGGAAAAGGAGCTAGTTCGATTGGACGAACCGCCCGCTCCTCCGCCCCCGAAAATCGCGCTCTCGGGATTGTCTCAAGATAGACAACGACAGTTATTAGAGGAGGCCTTGACCCGGCTCCCCGCAGAGTTTCGTGAGGTGTTGCTCCTGGTTGAAATCGAGAGATGGTCTTATCAAGCCATAGCAGCGGCGCTGCACAAACCAGTGGAAGCCGTGATTGCTCGCTTAGGTACCGCCCGTCGCCGCTTGCAAAAAGAGCTCACTTCATTGCATCAAGTCAGCGACTCGCGCAGTGACGGTCCGAGCCGGACCGCCGGTGATCAAAACGGGCTGCCGGCAATGCAGTGCGAGGCGCACGGGCACTAAAAAAGGAGCTATCTGCATCCATGGCTAGTTAGGACGCCAATTGCGGCAGCGGGGACAGACTAAAGCTGATCGGCGAGCTCCTGAACTTAACTTACTAAGACGCCGAGACTGCTTTTTCGAAAAAACTATGAATTCTACACCGCACAAAGCGCCAGACGCGGTCGGGTCCCAGATCGCGCCCGCACTGGCAGAAGACCTCATAGGACAGGAACTTCTCACCTACGAAGTCGCCGCCGACGGCAGCTGGTTTCGCATGCGCTTCACCTGCACGAATGGCAAATCAGGTTCTCTCAGTCTTCCGACCGAATGTCTTCACGGACTGATTATGACCCTTCCGAAAATGATGACGCAGGCACTTTCGGCTCGATACGGTGACGATCGTCTCCGTCTCGTCTACCCGGCCGAGGCGGTTCGCTTCGACACGTCTCCGGATCCGAACACTTTCATTATGACATTGGTGACCCCTGACGGATTCACAGTCTCATTTTCCTTAAGTGGTCAGCAGTTGCGTACGTTGAGCGAAGCCGGCATGAATGTTTAGGCGAATTCCGTGCGGGGTGTGTGGACGTGTTCCCAGGGTTAAAACCCCAGGCTGAGTCCTTTTGCCCCTTCGGGGCAGAAATCAAATGCTTCCAGAAAGCCCCTCTAAGTTAGCGCTTATGGGCTAAAGCTCTGGGCTGTTCTGTCGGGCCATTTCATGGTCAAGAACCGGCACGAGCCCTGAAAGCTTTGCCTAGAGCGTGACTCTCTCATGTGAATGCCACGCTTAAACCCGGAAAGACCAATCACAAATCACCAATCACAAATCACCTTTCTCAGCCTCTCGGTGTGAGAATCGATAATCGCTTCGACTTATTACTCAGAGAAGAAAGCGATATTTCACAAATAGCCAGAAACCAGCTTTGGTTGGCGCGTTGTTTACAATACTGAGCGACCCCCGGAGGGCGGAGGCGCCCAAAGCTCTAGGTTTGAGCTGTTGTGGGCGGGATTTTCGCAATTGCTGAGTTTTTGCGCGTCAAAACACTGGTAATGATTATTTCAAGGAAAGGGCCTGCTTGGCCCATTATCGTAGTAAAACTACCGCTTGACTGTTCGGTAAAGTTGCGGTTGTTTCGCCACTGGACTAGGAAAATGCCACGTAGTCGAGCAGTTTTCACGGCGTTGAGTTGGCACGCGGCCGTTCGCTAAGCTTATGAATCTGGTTTTTCTGCTCCTATCGGACTCCCAGGACGCACTTTTTTCCTATCGTTATCCCCCCGGATGCACTTTTTTAATGACCGCTTCCCGGGGTCTTTGCGATGGATACTATTTTTACTGAAGTTTGTGCGTTGGTAACGGCGGCATTTGTGCTCACGCTGGTGCCTGGCTTCAGGCGATCAGAGCGGTCTTTGCTGTCGATGCGCGATCGAGGAACTGCATTGCTCGTGTTCCTGATTCTCGGTTTAGTCGAAGAAGTCACCAGTTCAGAGGTCGGCTGGCTCAACGAACGAATTGTGGCAGTGTGTGCAGCCGGTCTGGTGGCGGGCCCTTTCGTTGGGGTGGCGGTCAGCGTCTTTGTCACCTGGTTGGCGGTGAGGTTCGACGGTCTGCCTTTCGAATGGATCGGTATTTCGATGTTATGCGGCGGTCTCGTCGGCGGATGTTTGTTTCGGTGGCGTCCTCAATTAGCCCAACGCCCGTTAACCGGATTCTGTCTGACTTTGGCTGTATCGTTGCTCCGGAATTGCCTTGTATTCATTCATGCTCCAACCACCCGAGGGATGTCACCTACCTTCGAGCAGGTTTGGATAGCGCCGGTTTTACAGGGTTTGGGCGCAGCCCTGATTCTGGCAATAGTTGAGCAGGTACGTGACCACGATGAACAAACTCGAGTCGCAGCCGCCGCTGAAGTACGTGCTCTCCAAGCCCGCATGAATCCCCATTTCCTCGGCAACGCGCTGAACGCTATCGCTGCGTTGGCTGTGGTAGCTCCGGGGGAGGTGCCTTCCGCGGCGGGGCGGTTGCGACAATTTCTACGTGCCAGTTTCGATCAACACGAGCGAGCGCTAATTCCGCTAGAGGAAGAGTTGGCTTTGGTCTCCGCTTATCTCCATATCGAGTCGCTGCGATTGGGCAACCGATTGAAGGTGAAGCGGGTGATTGATCCGCATTTGTCCAAGGTTTTAGTGCCTCCTTTCGCTTTACAGCCGTTGGTGGAGAATGCAGTGCTGCACGGACTCCATTCCTGCGCGCGAGCGGGACGCTTAGGTCTTCGGGTACATGCGGCCGGATCTTGGTTAGAGATGAGCGTCAGCGACGACGGGCAGGGAGTTCCGCCGGAAGATGTCGAGCAAACCTTCTTTGCCGAGGGCCCGGATGTCCATGCCTTGGCCCTCTTACGCAGGCGTCTGCAAGGTCTGTACGGGCGCTCTTTTCAGCTGGTAGCGTGCAGCCAGGTCGGACAAGGCACCACCGTGACTTTACGTGTCCCGTTGCGGAAATGTTTCGGGGGTCTCTCAGAGTCGCCTAGAACTATCCCGCCGGGCTTCCGAGGACTGGCATTGCAATAAGACTTAATCTATGTGGATCCGGATTCGCGCGCTGATCATCGAAGACGAACCTTTGGCGGCCGAGTACTTGGCTGCACTCTTGGACGATACCTACCAGGTAGAGGTAGTCGGGACCGCGACTGAAAGCGAAGAGGGGTTGCGTCTTTGCGCTGATCTCCGGCCAGATGCTGTCTTTCTCGATATCAATTTGCCTGGTAAGGACGGGGTTTCACTCGCCACCCAGCTCGCCATGCTGCCTCAGCCGCCTCATCTGGTTTTCACCACGGGAAATGCAGGTCGCGCCACGGATGCCTTTCGTTTGGACGCGGTGGACTATCTCTTGAAGCCACTGGATCCGGATCAGATCACCGAAGCAGTTAATCGCCTTCTAGCACACCTGCGTCCTTTTGAGTCTTCTTCGTTACCCGCTCGCCGTATTGATTCGCCAGCGACGCCAGACAAAACGCCTTTTACGGGCGGAGCCGGCGAACTGCTGCCAGTTAAAGATGCAGACCGTGACCAGATCCGATTACTCGCGCGTCGCGAGGTTGCCGCCGTGCTGCGACGGGATCGTCGCACCTGGGTGCACACGGTGCGGGAGGAATTTGCCACTTATTATCCTTTGGCCGACCTCATACGGTGGCTCGGCGGCGATCCGTTTATCCAGATTGGAAGGCATGCCGTAGTAAACCTACAGGCAATCGAACATGTGATTCATTACGGCGACCGCCTTTATCGCGTCCGGTTGCGTGACCGGGCTGGGACTGAAATCACTGCCTCGCGTACCGGTGCAGCACGTTTGGCTGCGGTGCTGAAGATGCAACGGACATAGAGGCCAGAATAGCAAATCGCAAATAGCAGATAGCAAATATAGGAGGGCGCTCGGCCCTGCCATGCGTCCTCGGTAGGACTATCTGCTATCTGTTATTCGGGAACGAGCTTCTGGCGAATTCCCGTGCCAGTTCGAACAAGCATCGCGGCAATTCGGACAAGAATGCCTTTCTCCGAAACCTTACGTCTATTGTTTTTGATGCAGCCATCTGCTCCGGCAAGTGCAAGAGTTAGAGCGGGCAGCATGAAGAATTTAATGAAGACACTGCAATTAATTTTAGCCCTTATGACGCTGTTTGCTGCAAATACAAATGCTGGCACTCAGGATCAGCTAGCCGCGTACCGACAACAAATCGATTCGATTGACCAACGTATTGTTGACCTATTACAAGAACGCGCCCGAGTAGTTGCGGAAGTAGGTAACGTCAAGCGCGAAGCGCATCTACCGGTAACCGTTCCGGGCCGAGAGCAGCAGGTCATAACTAAGGCTCAAGATCTGGCCAAAGGCGGTCCGCTGCCGGCCGACGCCGTCGGACGTATTTATCAGAAGCTTGTAGAAGAGATGCGCAATTGGGAGTCCAATCTCGATGCGACAGCGCAGCAAGCATCTGGTCAAGCGCCCAGAGGCGACGGTAAATAAGGTTTCTCGACAGCGTGAGGGTCGCAAAATGCAGGTTCTGGCGATAGTCCAGCGAATGCTGGCGGGTTGCTAGTTTTTTTTATGACCGCTACCGGAATGCCCGCGCTGAGTAGTATCTTCAACGCCCTTTGTGTGTTGGTGACGGCAGCATTCGTGTTGACCTTCGTGCCGGGCTTGAGATTACGGGAGCGTTCTCTGCTCTCGGTCCGCGATCGAGGAACTGCATTGTGCGTGTTCCTGATTCTTGGGTTGATCGAAGAACTGAGCGATTCGCATAGCGGTTGGCTCAACGAAAGGATTGTGACCGTGTGTGCGGCTGGTCTGGTGGCCGGGCCCTGGGTAGGAGTGGTGGTCAGCGTTTTTGCGACTTGGCTGGCGGTTTCGTACGACGGCCTACCTTTAGAGTCTATTGGCATTTCGATGTTATGCGGCGGTTTAGCGGGTGGGTGGCTTAACCGGCGACGCCCTAGATTGGCCGAACATCCCTTCACCGGATTTTGCTTGACGGTCATCGTGTCGTGGTTGCGCGGCGGGTTGACGATGTGGTACGTCTCCAGCGCACCGCCTGTTCCGCAGATATTCGAGCAAATGGGAATCGCGCCGGTGCTACAAGGGTTAGGTACAGCATTAATCTTGGCGATCGTGGCGCATGTGCGCGACCGCGACGAGCAATCAAAGGCCGCGGTTTCGGCCGAAGTGCGCGCGCTGCAAGCCCGGATGAATCCGCATTTCCTGTTCAACGCGTTGAACGCTCTCGCGGCCCTGGCCACGGTCGCACCGCGGGAGATTCCACGCGCCGCAGGCCGGTTGCGGCATTTTCTGCGGGCCAGTTTCGATCAGCACGAAAGAGTCTTGGTGCCGCTCAGAGAAGAGTTGGCGGTTGTCCATGCGTACCTTGATATCGAATCACTCCGGCTCGGCACTCGATTGAAGGTGGAAGAGATGATCGATCCAGGGTTAGTGGAAGTCTTAATACCTCCTTTTTCGCTCCAACCGTTGGTTGAGAATGCCGTACAACACGGATTACAATCCTCGGCCAAAGCAGGACGACTACGCCTCGCAGTTCACCAAGAGGGACAATCACTCGAGATGAGGGTCAGTGACGACGGGCAAGGTGTGCTCTCGGCCGATGTGGAGAAGATTTTCTTCTCTGCAAATTCGCAGGTGCACTCGTTGGAAGTATTGCGCCGGCGGTTGCATGGACTATTCGGTCGCTCATTTCGCTTGGAGGTGTCTAGCCACGTCGGACACGGCACGACCGTAAGCCTGAGTATCCCCCTGCGCATGCAGTTCGAAGTTTCGGGACGGTCGTTCGAAAGCGATGCTGCGACCCCAGGTCACCTGGCGTCAAGTTAGATGGGGCTGGTTTTCGTGTCCCGGAGGGACGTAAGGGCGTGTCGGCGTATCGCGAAGCGGACAGAGCCGATGCCCTCGCCACGAAGTGGCTAAACAGAATAGCCCAGGGCCCTGGGTAGGACCGTCATCGTGGCTGCGCCCTGAAAGGGCGCCCGAACAAGGTTCCGAGCGTGCCCGTCGCGTCTGTGACAATCCAGGATTTGAGCGCGATGTGTGGCGAGGTAACACATGCGGCTTACGAACAACCCTTTCGGTCGCCCCTTCAGGGCGAATCTCTTTTGGAACCCAACCCAGGGCTAAAGCCCTGGGCTATTCTGTTATGCCACTTCGTGGCATTCGCCGTGTCGCCCCTACTCCCTTGCTGGCACCAACTTGCCCGCCGGTGACGACTCGAACACGTATGGGCTCCGCGACCAGATGGGACTTATGCGACTCATGAGAACAATGGGTCAGTCACATTAGTCCCATGTGTCTCATAGTCCCATTGAGCATCCCCAACCTCGCGGTCGCGAGGTGCAATTCCGAATTAGCGCAGTACTCCAACACTCCAACACTCCAACACTCCAATACTCCAATACTCCAATACTCCAATACTCCAATACTCCAATACTCCATCACTCCATCACTCCATCACTCCATCACTCCATCACTCCGCGTGACCGGATTCGAGGACGAGGACGACGACGAGGACGAGTACGAAGCGCCTCACGAGTAGCAGGGCCATACGTCATCGCGACACGCCCACACGCCGAGACGCCGACACGCCCCAAACATCCCTACCAGCCTGATCGTGTTAAATTTTCACATTTCGGCGCTTGATTCTGTGACTAAATCACATTAACCATCACGCCTTGTCTTCTCTTAAACGCATAGAGAGCCGGGCTTCTCTCATCCTTGACCTGGTCGATCGTCAAGGAAGCGCCACCTACGTCGCCTTGGCCGAATTGTTGCGGGTCTCATCCATGACCATTCGGCGCGACTGTGACGAGTTGGTGCGGCTCGGGAAGGTCATTAAGACAGTCGGCGGAATACAACAGGCAAGCGCGGCGCCGTATCTTTACGAGAACAGCGCTCGAGAACGCCTCGCCAGTAACCAGACGGAAAAGCGAGCCATTGTCGCAAAAGCGCTCGAGCTAATCCAAGAGCAGAAGACCATCTTTCTCGACGGCGGTACCACCAATCTGACTTTAGCCAAGCTGATCGCCACTCGGCGATCAGGACTAACCATCCTGACCAATTCAGCCTTAACCTGCCTGGAGCTCAGCAAGGGTAACAACACGATCATTGGCATCGGGGGTGAGTACGATCCTGTCACTCTTTCTTTTGCCGGCCCGCAAGCGGACGAAATGGCGAAGTCCTTCTTCATTGATCAAGCTTTTATTACTACGAAAGGCATTCTTCCGGAGGAAGGCACCTACGAATCTGCGGTGGCGACCTCTCGCGTAAAGCAGGTAATTGCCGGACGCGCTGCGGAGATGGTTCTCCTAGTCGATCACACGAAGTTCGGAGTCCGCGCTCTCAGTAAGGTGCTCGACATTTCGCAAATTCACCAAGTGGTTACCGATGAAGGGACCGGGAAAACTGATCTCGAAGCTCTCAGACGAGCAGGGATTGCCGTTCACATCGCTGCGCCGATCAGCCTGGAAGTAGACTATGTCTCTTTGGCCCATTAGCGAACTGATCCGGCACGCGCGCGAACATCACTACGCGCTGGGCTATTTCGAGAGTTGGAACCTGGAATCACTGCAAGGTGTGCTGGATGCCGCGGAACTGAGTGGGTCACCAATCATCATCGGCTTCAACGGTGAGTTCCTCAGTGCCCCTAACCGCAGGTTAAGGGAACGCATTCGCTGTTATGCCGAGTTAGGAAAGGCGGGAGCTGCCGACGCCAGTGTGCCGTGCGGATTAATCTTTAATGAGTGTCCGGACGATGGTTGGGTCAGGAGCGCAGTTCTAGCCGGATTCAATTTGGTCATGCCGGCGGATGCAACCGCGTCCTATGAGGACTATCGCGACAGAGTCGCAGCGATCACTCAATTTGCTCATCGGAACGGCGTGGCGGTAGAAGCTGAGATTGGTCACTTACCGTTTGGGATTTCCGACCGTAAGAACGGGCATTCTCTGACTGATCCAGAGCTGGCTGCCCGCTTTGTGGCGGAGACCGAGATCGACCTGTTGGCAGTCAGTGTTGGTAATGTTCATGTTCTGACCAGAGGCGAGAAAGACCTCGACCTACAGCGATTGTCCGAGATCGGCGACCGCGTTAAAAATCCCCTGGTTTTACATGGCGGTACTGGTATCAAAGCCAGTTCGCTCCGCGAAGCGATCAGGTTAGGAGTAACCAAAGTTAATTACGGTACCTACCTGAAGCAACGCTACCTTACGGCGCTGCGTTCAAGTCTTACCGCGGATATAGAAAACCCCCACGAACTGTTAGGTATGGGCGGTAAATACGATGTGCTGATAGCGAGTCGGGCAGCCGTGCGGGATGCGGTTTTGGAACGCATCGAATTGCTCGGTTGTTGTGGAAAGGCGAATTAGGATATGAAACGGATAGGATGTAGTGGCATTTTGGTGAAGGATACGTTTTGTGGACCGTTCCCGGCGTTGCCGCGTGCAGGGGAATTAGTAGCGGTCGATAACATCAAAACGAAAGCGGGCGGATGTGCCGCTAACGTGGCGATTGATCTGGGCAAACAGAATCTCTCGGTTGATTTGGTTGGATGCCTGGGCCGGGATGCCGCCGGCGAAACCTTAGTGAAAGCCTTGCAGGCAGCCGGGGTAAATTGCGACCGGCTGATCTACACCCCGGATTACCCTACCAGCGAAACCATCATTCTGTTAGTCGAAGGAGAAGACCGCCGCTATATACACACCTTCGGCGCTAACCAGGCGTTTTCCGTTTATCACATTGATGGCGACTGGCTGGCTGGACTGGACCTATTTTACCTGGGCGGTCTGTTTGCCATGCCCGATATCCAACTGGACGAATTGTTGACCCTGCTTCATTTCTGTCGAGAGCACAACGTGGTCACCGTAGTCGACGTGGTTCTACCGGCAGGCTTTATCTATGCGCCGGAAGTCCAAAAGCTGCTGCCCTATATAGACTGGTTCTTGCCCAATGACACCGAGGCAGCCGCCTTGACCGGTCGGAACGATCCCTGGGAGGCAATGCAGATGTTAAGACACTGGGGTGCAAATGGGTTAGTCATAACGTTAGGCGAACGAGGTGCACTGGGAGTCCATGGTGATGAATGCTGGCATTGCGGTGCTTACTCGGGGCCGACGGTCGATCCTTCCGGCGCCGGTGACGCCTTCGCCAGTGGCTTAATCACCGGCATCGTCCAGGGATGGGACTTTCGCCGCTGTCTCCGGTACGCGAGCGCGCTGGGAGCGTCAGCGAGCCGGGCGATCGGCACCACCGATGGGGTGCTCAACGCAACGGAAGCCGAGCGGCTGATCGGCGAACAACCCGTTGCGATGAGTGCGGAACATCTGGCTAACACGCCGGTCTCATGAATTTGCGAATGCCGGATCTGTCGACTACCGGTTCCCCAATCAAAGTAGTTCGCTGGTTGGTGGCGGTAGGAGACCCCGTCGAGCGTGGTCAGGCTGTTCTTGAAGTGGAGACGGACAAAGCCACCATGGAAGTGGAAGCGCTCAGCTCCGGCACGCTGGTACAACAGTTGGTAGCCGTAGGCATTGAAGCGTCTGCTGGTGACGTTCTCGCCGTTATCGGTGAAGCCGAACCGGACTCTGCTCCCGCCATTCCTCGCTCCGATCAGCCAAGACTGAATCGCGACTTCCTGCTGAGTCTTTACGAGCGGATGTTACTGATTCGCCAGTTTGAAGACCGGGTGAAAGTGCTTTTTCTGGAAGGGATCATGCCGGGCACTATTCATCAGTGTCAGGGGCAAGAGGCCACCGCTGTCGGAATTTGTGCCGCCCTTAGTCCAAGTGATTTTATTACCTCTACCTTTCGCGGACATGGGCACGCATTGGCTAAAGGATTGACCGTCCAGGAAATGTTAGATGAGCTATTCGGCGCGGTTACCGGCTGCTGTAAAGGGAAAGGCGGCTCCATGCATATGGGTAATTTGGACAAGGGAATGGTTCCCGGTATCGCGATCGTGGCGGGCGGGATCCCGGTGGCAACGGGAATGGCGCTTGCGTTCAAGTTGCAGAAAACTCAACAAGTCGTTGCCTGCTTCTTTGGAGATGGGGCCATTGCCGAGGGCGCGTTTCATGAAGCGCTCAATATGGCCGCTCTCTGGAATTTGCCGGTGTTGTTTGTCTGCGAGAACAATCTGTATGGCGCTTCTACACGTATCGATCAGGTCATGAAGAATACCCGAGTTTCTGATCGGGCTGCCAGTTACGGTTTCCGCGGTGAAACCGTCGACGGCAACGATGTGCTTGCCGTCTACGAAGCGGCGATAAGGGCGACTCAGGAATGTCGCGTCTGTCAGGGACCAGTCTTACTTGAGCTCCTGACCTATCGCCGGACTGGACATTCGCGGCGCGACCCCTGCCATTATCAACCTAAAGAAGAACGCTCGGCCTGGTCACAGAATGATCCGATTATCCGGTTCGCCGAGGTGTTGTTAGCGGACGGTAACGTCGATCAGGCGGATCTCGATCAAATTCAAGTAAGAGTCGATGAGGAAATTGAGTGTGCGGTGGAGAAAGCCAAGATCGCTCCGCAACCGGTAATTGATGATCTTTTGACCGATGTGTATGCAAGCTGAGCGTTTCGCACGAAGAGAGGAGACGCGAATAGCCGCGATGTCTGTCAGATTTTACCGCGCAGCGGTGCTACACCATAGCCCAGGGCTTCAGCCCTGGGTTAATAGTACCAAAGGACACGCCCTGAAAGTGGCGTCCGAAGTCGTGCGTTTGGCGTCCGGTGTTGGTTTGGTCGACGGTGCCCTATGTTGGTACGACTGTTGGAATCAATACGTTAAGGGGTTGAACCCAGCGCCCGGTCGCCACTTTCAGGGCGCATCTTCCCAATCGCGTCACCCAGGGCTAAAGCCCTGGGCTGTTCTCTTCTCCCCCTTCGGGGGAACCTGCTACCCATGAAACGACAAGCGATCGCTGAAGCTCTTCGTGATGCCATTGCCGAGGAAATGGAGCGAGACGAGACCGTCTTCTGCATCGGCGAAGATATCGCAGTACCAGGTGGTTGGGGCGGCGCTTTTACCGTTACCCTCGGCCTAGAGAAGAAATTTCCTGATCGGATGATTAACACCCCGATCGCGGAGCTCGGATTTTTCGGAGTTGCGGTCGGGGCCGCTATGATGGGGATGCGACCAATTGCCGACGTTCAATACGGCGATTTTCTTTTTTTGGCCAGCGATCAGATCATCAATAACGCCGCCAAGATGCGGTACATGTCCGGTGGTGTCTGCCAAGTCCCGCTGGTAATGCGGGCGCCGGTTGGTGCCACTGGTCGCGGTTCCCAGCATGCTCAAAACATGGAGCGCTATTTCACCGGAGTTCCCGGGTTGAAAGTTGTGGCCGTGTCGAATGCTTACGATGCCAAAGGGATATTGAAATCGGCGATCCGCGACGGTGACCCCGTCTTGATTTTCGAACATAAACTCCTCTACGGCTCAAAAGGCGCTCGCACGGAATCGGGCGCTGTCGACGCCACCAGTGAAATTCCGGATCACGATTATCTGGTGCCACTTGATCGAGCTGCCGTTCGCCGGCGCGGCTCGCAGGTCACAATTTTATCCTGGTTGTTGATGCTGCATTTCAGCCTGGAGGCAGCTCAAAGGCTCGCCGGCGAGGGCTTGGATATCGAGGTCATTGATGTGCGCAGCCTTGCCCCGATCGACTTTGAAACGATCGGGAATTCGGTTCGAAAAACCGGTCGGGTGATAATCGTAGAGGAAGGCCCTAAGACCGGCGGAGTTAGCGCCGAAATCGCCGCCGGCATCCATGAGCGATTCAGTGAATATCTCAAAGCGCCCGTAGCTAGAGTGGCTTCCCCAGATGTCCCGGTGCCGTTTTCACCGATCCTGGAAAACGCTTATCGTCCCAGTGTGATGCAAATCGTGGAAGCGGTTAGGAGTTTTAGGTTATAGGTTTTAGGTTATAAGTTGTACGTTTTAAGTTGCTCGCCGGGCGGACCGAAACACCTAGAACCTAGAACCTAAAACTTATAACTTATAACTTATAACTTACAAACCCGCGTTCTCTTCAATATCAGCACGACCGGTAACATCAGGAGCGGCGCGAGCGCAGAAACGGCTAACCCCCAGTGCAGACTAACCAGATCACCGATCCAGCCGACAATCCAAGGCATCAGAATTCCACCTGCATTCCCCATGGCGGCCAACGCCGCGAACATGGTTGCTCCTCCGGCCGGATAGCGATCGGCGGAAACACCTAGGACCGTAGGCCAGAGTGCGCTTCCGGTGAAACCCACTACGATACAGGCAGTTAACGCCCAACCTGGTACCGGCAAGAATGATCCCAGGAGAAAGAGGAGCACGGATGAGCCACAGCACCAGGCCAGGACAATGAAGGGGTTAACTCGTTCGCCGATTGAACCTACCACTATCCGGCCGGCCGCCATCAAGACGGAGAAAGCGAAGAGAGCAGCGCCACCCATCCATTTCGGAAAACCTAGCGACGTTTCGGCATAAGCAGGTAACCATTGGGCCATTCCGAGTTCGGTAGCGCCGCCCAAGAAAAGTGCGATTAAGCAACCCCAGAACCACGGTTCTCTTAGCAGGTGAGTCATCGGTGAGCGCCCAGCCTGTTCGGACTCATGGACCAGCTCGGGAAAATGCAGGAACCCGAAAATGATGAGCAAGGCGAGAGGAAGCGGCAACAGCAAAAGAGAGGCCTGCCGCCATCCCAAGCCGACTTGTAACGCCACCGTACTCGCCAGAATGGTCACCACTGCCCCGACGCAGTAGAAAGAGTGCAACCAATTCATGGCGGCCGATCTTCGTTCCGGGTTAAGCACCGAGACGACCGGGTTGAGGACTATATCCAAAATGCCCGCGCCGAAACCGAGCCAGAACACGGCGATGCTTAGTGCCCAATAGTTCGGCGCAATCGACATACCGATGAGACTTGCCGCCATGACGGCATTGCCGGCCAAGGCAAACACCTTCGCGCCCCATCGATCCGCGAGCGGCCCGGCCAGTAAAATACCAAACACCAGACCGGCAAAGGAAAACGCGCCCAGTCTCCCCAGCTGCTCTTGGCTTAGACCATGCGCACCGCCAAAACTAGTGCTGAAGCTGGTCAAAAAGATCGGCAACAGATTGACGCCGATCGCCAAGCTCATCATCGCGCCGTAACAGAGGATTGTCAGGAGGCGAGGGCGGAGCATGGTGATTGGTGATTGGTGATTGGTGATTGGTGATTGGTGATTGGTGATTGGTGATTGGTGATTGGTGATTGGTGATTGGTGATTGGTGATTGGTGATTGGAAAGAAGTGGCC
>Ga0185299_10001415_pt1 | contig 46709 bp, 34 predicted proteins | sample PaiPotPPA55metaG_FD_128002 | JGI IMG/M metagenome (GOLD analysis project Ga0185299, IMG submission 128002) | Iron sulfur acid spring bacterial and archeal communities from Banff, Canada, to study Microbial Dark Matter (Phase II) - Paint Pots PPA... ... | reverse complement strand
CTCGTCGTAGACCCCGAAGTTCGTCGACCCGGCGACCGAGCGCCGCACGGTCTCCAGACTGCGACCGAGCGCCCAGAACGCATCGGTGGACAGCCAGCGGTGCACGAGGTTGAGATCGAGGCGTTCGGTATCGTCGTCGATCTCGTAGCCGTCGGTTCTGCGTGCGATCACAAAAACGCAGACTAGGGCATCGGGCGCGGCTACGCCCACCGTTAGATTTCGGTCACCGGGCCCGGCGCCCGGGCGGCGGGAGCTCGCCGGAGCCGCGCGGGATGAGCACGGTCGGCAGCACGACCCGGCGCGGCGCGTCGGAGAGGCCGGCGAGCCGGTCGAAAAGCAGCGTCGCGGCCACCCGGCCGAGGCCGGCCGGGTCCTGGGCGACGACGGTGAGCCCGGGCGCGATCAGGTCGGCGAGTTCGAAGTCGTCGAAGCCGACCAGCGCGGGCCGGTCCACCCGTCCCGACAGTTCCCTGAGCACCGCGGTCGTCAGCCGGTTGTTGCCGGTGAACAGCGCGGTCACCGCGTCCGGCTGGGACAGCAGCCGGTCGAGGGCCGCGCGGATCGCGATCGGCTCCGGCCTGCCCATCACGATCAGCGCCTCGTCCACCGGGATCCCGGCCGCGTCGAGCGCGCCGCGGTAGCCGGTCAGCCGCTCGCGCGCGGTGTAGATCGCGGGATCGTCGCCGAGGTACGCGATCCTCCGGTGGCCCCCGGCGATCAGGTGGTTGATCCCGTCGCGCACGCCGCCGACGTTGTCCGCCAGCACCACGTCGGCCGCGAGATTGATCGGCGGCCGGTCCACGAAGACGACCGGGACGCCGGCCTTGATCTCGTGCGCCAGGTACGAGTGGTCGGTCGCCGACGGGACGATGAGCAGGCCGTCCACGCGGCGCTCGCACAGCGCCATCGCCAGCTCCTGCTCGCGGTCCGGGTCGTCGTCGCAGGAGCCGGTCAGCAGCAGGCAGTCGTTGTCCCGGACGACCTGCTCCACGGCCCTGGTCAGCACCGAGTAGAAGGGGTCGGCGACGTCCTCGAGGATCAGGCCGATGCCCGCCGCGCGGCCGGTGCGCAGCTGACGGGCCGAGTCGTTGCGGCGGAAGCCCAGCTCGGCGATCGCCTGGGCGACCCGCTCCGCGGTGGCCGGCAGCACCCCGGGCTCGCCGTTGACCACGCGGGAGACGGTCTTGAGGCTGACGCCCGCGCGCGCGGCTACGTCGTTCATCGTGGCGCGACCGGAGCGCGTGGTCGGAACGGACGAACGGCTCACTGCTTGGCCCTCCAGGGGTTCACGCGGCGGACGGGGATTGTCAACGGCTGTGGTCCGCGGCCGCCGGGCCCGAAGAGAGGCCCGGCGGCCGCGAGCGGTGCTCACTGTTTGTTGCGAGTCACCTTAGGTCATGCACGTTCACGCTGTATGAGAGAACGCGCGAGTCGGTCGGAACTGATCATCGGTCGATGGTCACGGCAGCGTCCAGTTCTGGGCTCCGGTCTGGTTGCAGGTGAAGATCTGCAACTGCGTACCGGCCGTGGTCGTCGAGTTCGGGTCGTCCAGGCACTTGCCGGACTGCGGGTTGATCAAGGAGTTGTCGGTACCCACCTGCCATTGTTGCGCGCCGGTGTTGTTGCAGGTGTACCACTGCACGAGCGTGCCGTTGCCGGTGCCGCCGTTGCTGACGTCCATGCACCCGCCCTCGATCTGAATCGTGCCGTTGGACCCGATCGTCCACTGCTGCGCGGCGCTGCCGTTGCAGCCCCAGATCTGCACGTGCGCGCCATCGCTCGCCCCGGCGCCGTTGTCGTCCAGACACAGCCCGCCGAGTACCCCGGACGAGTCGCCCGAATACACCGCGCCGACCGCCGGGGACGCGGCCCCGGTGAATCCGATCGCGAACACGTGCAGTCCGCCGGAGGCCACGTTCGACGGGAGCGTCACGCTGGCCACGGTCTTTCCGGCCGCGAGATCCATCGGCCGGGTCGCGAACAGGTACGTCGAGATGTTGTTAGCCGACGCTCCCGCCTGGTTCCGGTACGACATCGTGGCCACGGTCGTGTCGCTCGCCAGCACGGATGTGCCGCCGCCCACCGCCCAGTCGCCGAACGAGATCGGCACGTTCTGCGTGCTGCCATCGGTGTAGGTGACGATGGCCGTGCCCGAGGACGGGCCGTTGCTCGCCGAACCGAGGAAGGAGATCGCCCCGGAACCGGACTCGGCGATGGTCTGGCCGTTCGCCTCGTAGTTGTCCGGCTGGCCCGAGGCGACGTTCGGCCAGGTGAACGACACGCCGTTCGCCGTCACCGTCGAGCCCGGATTGATCCCGGCGGCGCTCAGCGCGGAGGCCGAGTAGCTGTACCCGACGCCGTCGTAGTCGGCTGACGACGAGGACGAATCAGCCGAGATGCCGACGTCGGTGTAGGTGGGATTGCCCGCGTACGACGGCGGCGTCTCGTTCGCGGCGTTGGCCCAACTAGTGTTGGCCGACGTGCCGAGGGTGAAGGCCAGTGTTCCGCCGCTACTGATCGCCCCGCTCGGCACGTACGCGCCGTTCCACGCGGAGCCGTTCCAGGTCGCGGACTGGATGTACGGCGCGTTGTCCGCGGCGCCGTTGCCGTCGATCGTCAGGGTATTGCCGCTCGGCAGCGTGATGACCTCCTGCGTGAACATCGGCGAGCCGAGCGCGAGATCGGCGGTGCCGGGCGTCTCCGGGTACATGCCGAGCGCGGACCACACGTACCAGGAGCTCATCTCGCCGAGGTCGTCGTTGCCCGCGAGGCCGCCGGGCGCGTCGGTCCAGATCTGGTCCTGGATCTGGCGGACGACGTCCTGCGTCTGGTACGGCTCACCGGTGTAGTCGTACTCCCAGGGAATCTCGAGCGCGGGCTCGTTGCCGAGGTCCGTGTACCCGTTGGTGCCGGTGAACGAGGACAACACGGTGTTGAGGTACGTGTTCAGCGTGGAGTTCCCGCCCATCGCCGTGGCCAGGCCGTGGATGTTGAACGGGACCATCGGCGTGTAGTTCCACGCGTCCTCCTCGACGAAGTTGTTCGTCGAGGTCGGGTCGAAGCCTGAGGTCCAGGTGCCGGAGTAGTCGCGCGGCTGCATGAATCCGCTGTTGTGGTCGATGATGTTCTGCCAGTCCTGCGCGCGGTTGGCCATCGACGTCTGGTCGGTCGTGTCGCCGAGCGCTCCGGCGAGGGACGAGATGGCGAAGTCGGCCGAGTCGTACTCGAGCGTGGTCGCGGCCGGGCCGTAGAAGTTGCAGCAACCGTAGCTGCCGTTCGTCGGCAGATAGCCGACCTGTTCGAGGTATGTCAGACCGGGCCGGTTGTTATTGGGTGTGGTGGCCTCGGCGAGCATGTCGGTGAGCGCGGTCGACGTGTTGAAACTCCGGGCGCCGAACGCGTAATAGTCCGCGATGATCTCGTCGGCCGGGTCGCCGACCATGACGTACGTCTCGCCGTTGTCCTCAGACCACTTGGGGAACTGGCCGGTCTGCGCGTAGTCGTCGATCATCGACTGCGCGGTGTCGGAGGCGGCCTGCGGGTCTATCAGTCCTTCGAGTTGGGCCTGCGAACGGTAGATATCCCAGCCGGAGTAGTTGGCGTACTCGGCCGAGTGGCCGGAGTCGACGGTCTCGACGGCGCCGTTGAAGCCGAGGTACTGGCCGTTGACGTCGCTGATGATGTTCGGGTGCAGCGACGCGTGGTAGAGCGCGGTGTAGAAGACGGTCTGCTGCGCCGAGGTGCCGCCCGCTATGTCGACCCGATCGAAGACGTTGTCCCACGCGGTGTGCGCGGCGGCCTGCGTCGCCGAGAAGTTCCAGTTCGGGTTCTCGGTCTCACGGTTCTGCGCCGCGTTGGCGGTGGAGACGAAGGAGACGCCGATCTTGGCGAGCACCGTCTGGCTGGACGTCGTGTTGAAGGTGACGTAACCGTCGTTCGCTGAGGCCAGCGGCGTGATCGCGGAGGCCTTGGCCTTGGGAAGCGAGCCGTGCAGCGTCGGCTTGTTCTTCGCCTCGGCGGAGTTCTTGGAAGCGCCGGTCGTGGTCGGCGTCTTGAGCGTGGCCTTGACGGCTTGGCTGCCGTCGGTCGCGAAGGGCACGTTGAACACCATGTCGAAGTACACCGTGTAGCTGTTGGTCGCTCCGCAGAAGCTTCCGCTGGTGACCTGGCCGCTGACCTCGGTGTCGTTGACGACGTTGAACTGCGTGTTCGAGTCGCCGTTGGCACTGCCGTTGAGCTTGAAGATCAGGTTCGCCTCGGTGGTGGAGGGGAACGTGAACGAGGCCATGCCCGAGCGCGGGGTCACGGTGAGCTGCGTGGTCACGCCGTTCGAGGTCTGGACCGAGTAGTAGCCGGGGGACGCGCTCTCGTTGGAGTGGGAGAACGAGTCGGTGGCGCTCGTGTTCACGGATCCGACGGTCGGCAGGATCGGGACGTCGCCCTCCCCCGGACAACCGGGACCGGACAGGTGGGTGAGGCTGAACCCCGTGATGGACGAGTCGTTGTACTCGTACCCTCCGCCGTCCGGGCGGCTCGGGGTGTCCGGGCTCCACTGGACCATGCCGAAGGGATCGTCGGCGCCGGGGAAGTCGTCCGCGTTGTTCGTGGTGCCGATGAACGGGTTGACGAGCGAGGCGGGGTCCGAGACGAGGGCCGGGCGGACGGCGGCCGACGCGGGTGCGGCGGAGGCCAGGGCGAGCACGGTCGCGGCCGCGGCGAGCGCGGCGACGGGGGCGGACGACCGGGACACGCGCTGACGCAATGGTATTGGTGCCATAGTGCGAAGTTCCTTCCTGGCCGGGCGGGCGGTGCGGGTGGGTGGGCCCGGCCGAACTCGGGTGAAGCGGGGAAGGTGCACGGGCGCTGAGCGATGACAACGTTGTCACCGCGATGTGGGGGTGTCAAGGGCCCTCGGGCAAACTGGTTGGACCGGAACGAAGCAAGGCTCTGCTTCGCGCGCTGGGCCCCGGCGGAGCGGCGCGCGGCGGCCGGCGGCCGGCGGAATCCTGCGGACGGCGGATGGGAAAGGTGGCATGATCAGACCGTGCCAAAGACGCGCATGCTCCTGATCCGCCACGGCGATTCGCACAGCAAGTCCGACGGCGTGTACGCGGGACCGCGCGCGTGCCGCGGGCTGACCGAACTCGGCCGGGAGCAGTCCGTCCTGCTGCGGGACCGGCTGGTGGCGAGCGGGATCAAGCCGGACGCCGTCTACAGTTCGACGATCCACCGCGCCGCGCAGACCGCGGGCATCCTCGCCGACGCTTACGGCCCGCTCGCCCCGGTGCACGAGATCGGCCTGTGCGGCTACCGCCTCGACGACTCGCTCGACGGCCTGAGCTGGGAGCGGATCCGCTCCGAGTTCCAGCACCTGGACGAGGCCGGGCGGCCGGACGGCGGCGTGTTCACGCCGTTCGAGGAGGGCAACGAGTCCTGGGCCGAACTGGTCGCGCGGGTCGGCCGGGCGCTGACCGGCCTCGCGGTGCGGCACGCCGGGGGCACCGTGCTCGCGGTGATGCACAAGGAGTCCGTGGAGGCCTCGCTCATCGCCTTCGGCGCGCTGCCGCTCCACCGCGGGTTCGACGTCGAGATCGGCCGCGCGTCGATCACCGAGTGGGTCACCGAGGACGATCCGGCCACGCCGTGGAACCTGGAGTCCCCGCGCGGACTGCCGGTGCGCTGGCGGCTGAGCCGGTTCAACGACTGCGCGCACCTCGAGGGCTGACCCGGCCGCGCCGCTCGAACCTCACTCGTAAGGGGTCGATGATACGGCGGCGGGACTAAGTACGCCGCCAGCGGGCATCAGCGCTCCGACTGACGCGACCCACCGCGTCGGCGACGCGGACCCGCGAAGGGCGCCCGGCATGGAACTGGCCGTTTCGTACCTCTTTCTGCGCCGCGCCGTCGGCCTGATCGGCACGCTGCTGCCGATCGTGGTGCCGCTCGGCTACTCGATCACCACCGGACATTGGCTGCTGCTGTCCTCGATCAGCAGCTACTACTACACGGACGTGCGCAACATCTTCGTCGGCACCCTGTGCGCCGTCGGCGTGTTCCTGATCTGCTACCGCTACCGGCGATGGGACGACATCTTCGCCACACTGGCCGGCGTCTTCGCGATCGGCGTGGCCTTCTGCCCGCCGGTCACGCCCGACCCCTCCGGCCTGGCCAGGGTCATGGGCGTGCTGCACGTCGTGTTCGCGGCCTCGTTCCTGATCACCATGGGCCTGATGTGCCTGTTCCTGTTTACCAGGTCATACACGCCGAAGGGCGAACGCTCCAGCGGCAAGAACACGCGCAACCTCGTCTACCGCATCTGCGGCGTGCTCGTCCTGGTGTTCACCGCGCTGGCCGGACTGTGCGCGTTCGCCCCGCAGTCCTTCATCGACGACGTGCATCCGCTTTTCTGGTGCGAGGCCGTAGCCACCTTCGCGTACGGATTCGCCTGGTGGGTCAAGGGCCAGACGCTCTGGAAGGACGTCTAACGACGTCTAACGCAGCTCGCGCCGAACCACTAGCCGGATGCCGGACCAGGAGTCGTCGATCGCGCAGATCTTGTTGTCCACCAGGCCGGTGGGCAACGCCAGTTCGCGCACCACGTCGGCGTCCACCTCGGTCGCGATCCCGGAGGCCCGCTTCGGCCAGCCCACCCAAAGCCCGCCCTCCGGCGTGAGCGCGGCGCGCCCCTCGCGAATGATCGACTCGAGCCCGCTCCGCTCCACCCCGAACCACACGATCACATCGAACGGCTCATCCGCCGCGTCCAATGCATCGCGGATCTCGACGCCCTCGGGCAGCACCCCGAGCGCGGCCTGGAACCCCTCCGGCGCGTTGAGCACGGCAAACCGGTGACCGGCCTTGACGCCCAGCTTCCGATGCAGCGGCGTTGGCACTCCCGGTGACCCCATGGCCACGATTATCGCGGGTGAGACGCGGACCCTCAGGTAACAGCCCCCGCGATCTCATGCGATCTCCTGCCCACGCCGGAAATCTGAGCGGCGAACGCACGTTGGCGGACCCCAACCGGGCTAAGCGGCGAGAGGCCGGGCCCGGCATACCCATCTCCCGGGCGATAGCGTTGAGTGCGATGCCCGCCGCTCCGTCCTCCTTCGATCCATGAGCGTTCTACTCCACGACAGATCCTCGACCATCAGTCACTAGTGCTACAGCGTATAACTAGCCAGCTCGACAAGTGCTCCGAAGTGCCACAACCCCGGAATTGGAGGCCTCAGGATGTCCGAACAGGCGAAGGCTCAGATCGGTGTGACCGGGCTGTCGGTAATGGGCCGCAACCTCGCCCGCAACCTCGCCCGCCACGGCCACGTCGTAGCGCTGCACAACCGCAACCCCGAACGCACCCGCAGCCTGGTCGCGCAGCACGGGGACGAGGGCGAGTTCGTCCCGTCCGAGTCCATGGCCGACTTCGTCGCCTCGCTGCGCCGCCCGCGCGCCGTGATCGTGATGGTCAAGGCCGGCGCCGCCACCGACGAGGTGATCGGCCAGCTCACCGAGCTGCTCGAGCCCGACGACATCGTCATCGACTGCGGCAACACCCACTTCACCGACACCATCCGGCGGGAGAAGGAGCTCACGGCCAAGGGGCTGCACTTCGTCGGCACCGGCGTATCCGGCGGCGAGGAGGGCGCGCTCAACGGCCCGAGCATCATGCCCGGCGGCTCCGAGCAGGCCTACCGCACCCTCGGGCCGATCTTCGAGTCCATCGCCGCGCAGGTCGACGGCACGCCGTGCGCGGTGCACGTGGGCCCGGACGGCGCCGGGCACTTCGTGAAGATGGTGCACAACGGCATCGAGTACGCCGACATGCAGCTGATCGCCGAGTCCTACGACCTGCTGCGCTCCGGGCTCGGCGCCAGTCCCGCGCAGATCGCCGACATCTTCCGCGAGTGGAACGAGGGCGAACTCGAGTCCTTCCTCATCGAGATCACCGCCGACGTCCTCGCGCACACCGACGCCGCCACCGGCCAGCCGTTCATCGACATCGTCGCCGACCGCGCCGAGCAGAAGGGAACCGGCCGCTGGACCGTGCAGAGCGCCCTGGACCTGGGCATCCCGATCACCGGGATCGCCGAGGCCACCTTCGCCCGCTCGCTGTCCGGCCACAGCGACCAGCGGCTGGCCGCGCAGCGCGCCTTCGCCGGGCGCGCCGCCGAGACCGATTCGGCGAGCCTGGTCGAAGATCCCAAGCAGTTCACCGACGATGTGCGCAACGCCCTGTACGCCTCGAAGATCGTCGCGTACGCCCAGGGCTTCGACCACATCAAGGCCGGCAGCGACGAGTACGGCTGGAACATCGACCGCGGCGCGATGGCCACCATCTGGCGCGGCGGCTGCATCATCCGGGCCAGGTTCCTCAATCGGATCCGCACCGCCTACGCCGAGAACGCCGAGCTCGAGAGCCTGCTGGTCGCCCCGTACTTCACCGACGCGGTGGCGGCCGGCGCCGAGAGCTGGCGACGGGTGATCACGACGGCGGTGCGCGCCGGAATCCCCACCCCCACCTTCTCCTCATCCCTGGCGTATCTCGACGCGCTGCGCCGCCCGCGGCTGCCCGCCGCGCTCATCCAGGGCCTGCGCGACGATTTCGGCGCGCACACCTACCAGCGGGTGGACCGGCCGGGCAGCTTCCACACGCTCTGGGCCGGCGACGGCAGCGAAGTCGAAGCCTGACGCTCGAAGATCAGACCCGAAACGGGAGGGTGCCGGCGACCTGGTCGCCGGCACCCTCCCGTTTCGCCTCCGGACCCTGGTTCAGGCCAGCTGGAAGGCGTCGGCCAGTATGTCGATCTGCGTGGCCAGCAGGGTCGAGGGCTCGTCGCCCATGTCGGCGAACTGGCCGGCCGTCTCGAGTCCGACCGTGCCGTGGATCTGCGGCCAGACTATGATCGCGCCGGTCAGCGCGACAGCCGCCGCGTTATCGTCCGCGCCGAGACCGGTCCACTCCGCGACCCAGGCGGCCACCTCGTCGTTCTGCCGCAACCAGCGCGTGAACTGGCCCATAAGCTCGTCCAGCGTACGCAGCGGCCGCCCCTGGGCGAAGACGGTCAGAAACGGCCCGAGCGCGGAGCGCGCCCGCATCACCGTCCCCGTCGGCGGCTCGAGGCCGGGCACCGGAGTCCCCTCAAGCAACTGATACAGATGCGGGTACTTCTTGGCCCAGCCGCGGTACGCCGCCGCCAGCGCACGCAGCGCCACCCGCCCGCCCATCGTGATATCCACGGCGTGGATCACCTCGGCGGCCTCCTTGTAGGCGTCGAGCACCATCTCCGCCAGCAGCTCGTCGCGGCCGGCGAAGTACCGGTAGAGCGCCGGCCCCGACATGCCGATCTCCTTGGCGATCCGCAGCAACGCCACACCCGCCACCCCGCCCTCGGCGAGCTGGCGCACGGCGATGTCCTTGATCTCCTGACGGGTCTGCTCCCGATAGCGTTCCCGCGGGCCGCGCACCTGAGCCGCCATGTACCCGCTCCTCCCAGAGGTCCTTGGACGCACCCCGCGGGCAGGCCGGCCGCCGGCGAGATCATAAATGGCTATCACGAAAACTCTACTGTATCGCGATTGCAATATATACTCAACGACCTGCCGCTCACGAGCAATGTGTATCGAAACCGGCCTGATCCGGCGGTTGCGCGCTGAGACCCGCCACTCCGGGGCAAGCGTATGGGGACACGATGACGCGGTTCCGGCCTGGGCACGGGTCGGTAGGGGCGGGCGGGAGACCGCGAGGGGAGTTGCTGTGAGCCAGGTGCATCGCGAGGCGCTGTCAGCGCGGGTGGTCGTGGCGATCCGGCTGCTTTTCGTGGCGCTCGGTATGGCCAGCCTGATTTTCGGCTATGCGGGGCTGAGCCGCTACCTTCATCTGCAGATCATGCACGGGCTGCGCCCGGCCGGCGACGATTCTCCCAGCAACCTCGTGTACTACGACATCGAACTCTTCCTCGTCCAGTCCACGCCGCTGTCCGCGGGCGGACCGGTCCCGTGGCAGCTCCAGATCGCCCGCTTCGCGGCCCCTGGTGTGGCGCTCTACGCCCTCGCGGAACTCGGCGTCGCGCTGTTCGCCACCCGTATCCACCGTTCCCGCCTGCGTCGGGCGCGGGGACACACGGTGGTATGCGGTTCGACGCGCGCCGCGAAAGTGCTCGCCGCCCGGCTTCGCTCGACCGGATCCCGGGTGATCGTCGTCGAGTCGGCGGCCGCGCACCAGATCGAGCAGGCCACCGTGCGGGACCCGGGCCTGCCGCGCAACCTCGCCGACGTCGGCGCGCACCGGGCGGCCGATCTGTATGTCTGCCTCGAACTCGGCGAGCACAACGCGCAGATCGCCAACGCGGCGGCGCGGCTCCGGCACGACACCGGGCATCCGAAGAAGATCCACGTACTGATACCGGATCTGGAGCTGTGCACCGCGCTCAGAGCGCGTCGCTGGAGCCTGCCGCAGTCGGGGGCGCGCCATATCGGCTTCTTCAACCCCGAGGAACTCGCCGGGCAGAAGACGGTGCGCACCGACCTGACCGCGCTCGAGGAGCCGACCGCCGAGATCGCGATCGCGGGGACCGGGCCCTTCGGACGCAGCGTTCTGGTCGAGTTCGCCCGGCAGTGGGCGGCCCGCGGCCGGGAGCGCGAGGCACTGCGTGTCGTGCTGATCGGCCCCGACGCGGCGACCACGGCGGCGACGCTCCTCGGCCGGTATGCGTTCCTCGCGGGGGCCTGCCGCATCCAACCGCTGACGGAGCCGCTCGACGTGGTCCTCGCGCAGCGCCGGGACGACCCGTCTGCGCACCGCCTGACCAGGTTGTACCTGTGCCAGGAGGACGAGGCCGAAGCGCTCACCGCGGCACTCGACCTGGCGGCCCACTTCCAGTCGACCTTCGCCGAGGTCGTCGTCCGGCTCGATCGGATGGCCGGTATCGCCACCACGTTCCGCGCCGGCCGGAACACCGACGGCCTGGTCGACGCGCTGAACGGCCGGCTGCGCCCGGTGGACGTGACAAGCGTCAGCTGCGATCCGGAGCTCATCGAGGACGACCTGGCCGAATGGCTCGCCCGCGCCTGCCACCAACGGCACCTGACCGAGCGGCTGCGCGCCGGTGCGCGGCCGGGCGCCTCACCCGGGCTGCTGCCCTGGGAGGAACTCGGCGAGGAGTACCGTTCGGCGAACCGGGATCAGGCCATGGACATAGGGCGCAAGCTGACCGAGATCGGCTGCCTGCTCAGCCCGCGCCGAGCCGGCGGACCCCGTTTCGAGTATCTCGGCGGCGAGGTGGAGCGGCTGGCCGAACTGGAGCACGAGCGGTGGGTCGGGGAACGGACCCGGCGCGGCTGGCGCCGCGGGCCCGCACACGACGAGGAGGGGAAGCGGCACCCCGATCTGGTGCCGTGGCGCACGCTGTCCGCATCGAGTCGGGAACTCGACATCACCGCGGTGCGGGACATCCCCGCCATGCTCGCCGACGCCGGTCTCGCGATCGCCCGGGTCAGGCCGCCCGACGCGGAACGACGTCGTCCGCCGGCTCGGCCGGAGCCGGCGGACGGCCCCGCCGCGATCCTTCCGGCCAAATCACCGTAACCGGAATCCGCCGCGCACGCGCCGCGCTCACGGCGTGCGCCGTTCCGCCGAGCTGGCCGGACTGGGCCCCGCTCCACACCGCGACCAGCCGGTCCACCGAGTCGAGCATCATCTCGTTCGCCGCCGCATAGGCTCGGGGTCCGGCGTTCGCCCATCCGGCGGTGCGCACCGAGCCGGCCCGCCGCAGCAGGCCGTGGAACACGGGTGCGTACCGGTCGGGGATCTGCGAGTCGGCGTAGTCCGCGGAGGGAAGGATCACCTCGAGACTGCCGTCAAGAGCCAGCACGACCTCGGCGAAGACGCAGTCCGCCCCCGGCGCCAGGCAACTGACGCCGATCAGCGGGCGGGATTCCCCGAGCACCGCTCTGCGCATCCGGCGTAGCTGATCGCGCAGGTCCGCGGTCACGAGCCGGACCGTCGTCCTGCTGAGATCCGTGTGCCCGGTGACGCCGACCCGCAGCGGGCGCGCGGCGGATTCCGGCCTGCCGATCACCGATATATCCGACTGCTTATGATCCTCTCCCATATTTTCAGCTTGCCCGCTCGACGAATGGCGATAACCAGCCGCGCCCCCGCGCGCCGTCCCGGCCTCGAGCCACTGCTCCGGGGAGGCGGCGGCCGTCCGCACACCGTCGCCGGAGCCTTACCCCGACGCCGAATCCGACGCGTGCTCATCGGCATCCGGATCGACCGTGACAGTGTGCGAGTTCCGCAATAAACTGAATCGAAGATTGATTCAGGCCCCCACTCTCATGTGTCGTCGTGAATCGACGGCTGACGCCACCACGGTTCCAGGGGAGGAACACTGTGAGCGAAGACCTGCTGGCCAATCCATCTCCACCGGAGTCCACGACCGCCGAGCTCGCCGGCGAAGAGCTCGGGCGCCTCGACGAGGCGCGCCGGGACGGCGACGAGGAGCTCCTGCGCTGGGGCAGCCGCTACTCCGGGAAGAACAGTCGGCAGCGCTACTCCCGATTCCAGTCGTCCCTCTGAGCGGTGCCCGGTCGAGTCGACGGGTCAACCGGAGCTGACATGCTCCCGATCAGCCACTTCGTGCTGAAGGTGCACAGCCGGTGTGATCTGGCCTGCGACCACTGCTACGTATACGAGCACAGCGATCAGAGCTGGCGCACCCGGCCGCTCGGTATCAGCCCCTCGGTGACCCGCCAGGCCGCCGCGCGGATCGCCGAGCACGCCGCGGCGCACCGGCTGCCGAGCGTGCACGTCATCCTGCACGGCGGCGAGCCGCTGCTCATCCGGTCGGCGCGGGCGGGCGAGGCGGCGGTGCTCAACGTCTTCGAGAACTCGGCCGACGACGCGGCCGCGCACCCCGCCGTGGCCGCCCGCCAGCACGGCGCCGAGGACCTCGCCGACACCTGCCGGAAGTGCCCGCTGCTCGAACGGTGCGGCGGCGGCCACTATCCGCACCGCTACCGGACCGGAAGCGGTTTCCGAAACCCGTCCGTCTACTGTGAAGATCTCAAAGCACTGATCATGCATATCGGCGAGCCGAAGCACGCGGGTCCGGGCGAGACGCACGCGACCGGCCCGTCGCCGATCGCCAAGCATTTCGGCTTGGCACAGGTCGCGGCGATCGCCGACGGGCCGGTGGATCGCGAATTGGCGCAAAGGCTGGCGCTGACGCAATTGAAGTACACCCAGGCACTCTTCTACGACGTCGGCGAACTGGTCTCGGATCGGACCACGCCCGCGAAACAGGTCGCGGCCGACGGTTGGGAACTGCTGCGCGCGGTGGGCGCGCAGGCTCCGTGGGCCGTGCGGACGGTGCTCGCCCTCCCGTTCGCCCGGGAATGGGCCAGGCACTGCGAGGAACGGTTGCTCCGCCAAGGGCAGCTCTCTCCGGCGGAGGGCTGCCACATGGCGGGCTTCGCACTCGCCGCCGCGCTACGGGCCGGAATGGACGCCACGCTCACGCTTCCTCGGGGTGAGCGATCCGTCCACCTTCCCACTCTGGGCACTGTCATCTGCGGCGGTTCGCCCGACAAACAGGCAATGATCGGTGTCAGGGCCGGCTGGTTCGATGAATCGACTACCGCCATCGAGGCCTGGCACTCCTCGGCTCGAGGCGTTCGCCCAGGAGACGGCTTCCTGGTGGAAGACCTCGACCCCTACCGGAATTCGTACGGCCTTCCCATCGCCGGGCGTCTGTCGGAGCCGGCGGCCGCGAGGTGGCGCGAGATGGCGGAGGCGTCCCTCAAAGCACTGAGCGAGTGGGCTCCCCGCTATGCGGAACAGGTCAGCTCATGTGTACGAGTCCTGGTACCCCTCGCCCCCGATCCCTCCGGCAGAGAACGCAGTTCCACATCTGAGCTGGCCTTCGGCGCGATCGCGGCGGCGCTGCCGAGCGACCCCGACGCACTCGCGATGCTGTTGGCGCACGAGAGCCAGCATCTCGTGCTCGATAGGGTATTCGACGCGTTCGACCCCTGCGATCCCGACGACGAACGCACCTTCCCCGTCCGCTGGCGCGATGATCTCCGGCCGATTCGCGGAGTGCTGCAAGGCGCCTTCGCCCATCTCGCGATGGCCGAAGTCTTGCTGGCCCGGCGGAATGTGGCACCCGGCGACACGCAGCAGGCCCATGCCCTGGCGATCGAGTACGGCACCTGGTCCCAGGACGCGCTGGACCGGTTGGCGGCGGCCGATGCGCTCCTGCCCTTGGGCGCGTCTTTCGTCCAGAGACTGAACACCAGGATTCGGCATGTATTAGAGGCCTGAGCTAAGCCGGAAACCGTCGAGGAACTCGCGATGACGTCGTTGCGAGCCCCGGAAAGGCGGGTAAGACTGCATACTACTAACGAGCAGCCGGGCGAAGGAGGGGCGCCGTGCCTGACGCAGCGGATACGGCCGGGCCCCCATGGCCGCGGCCGGAGATCCCACACCAGCTCAACCCGGTCCATCCGGTCTTCTTCGTGAGTCACGCGACCGCGTACGACCCGGAACTCGACGTGCGGGGAACGGAGCCGAACGCGCTGTTCTCCGAGTTCTACCGCGACCTGTCCCAGGATCTCAACCAACTGGTGGCCCGCCGGGCCGGCGCGGATCCCGGCTTCATCGACCGCGGACTGCGCGCCGGGGCGGGCTGGGAGCCGGAGATCCTCAACGCGATCGGAACCTGCCAGGTGCTCGTGGCCCTGGTCTCGGGGCCGTTCGCCGGAAGCGAGTGGTGCGGCAAGGAGTGGTACGCCTTCACTAGCCGGCGCACCTGGCGGCGGTCGGACAACACGCTGATGGATCGTCCGTTCTGCGCCCTGCCCGTTCTGTGGACCGTCGGTCCGCAGAACGACTATCCGCAGATCGTCATGAAGCAGCAGCAGTTCAAGCCGCGTCCCTCCACGACGATGCAACTCGACCGGATCTATCTGCGCGAGGGGATCTACGGCATGTACATGGTCGAGCCCGCGGCGTATCGGGCCTCGGTGTGGCGTCTCGCGCAGGAGATCAAGAAACTGGTGACCGAGTACTGGGTAGAGCCCCTCATTCCCACGGACAACAGAACCCTGATCAACGTGTTCGCCGAGGAGGAGACGTGAGCGTGCCCGACGACGCCGGTCCGGCCCCGTATTTCTTCCTCAGCTACGCGCACACCGCTCCGCTGGCCGGAATGCCGACGGAGCCGACCGATCACCTGGTCAAGAGCGTCTTCGAGGACCTGTCCGAGGCCGTGCGCCGGGCGGCCCGGCTCGACCGGGGCCGGCCGGTGGGTTTCTTCGACGGCCTGCTGACGGTCGGCGAGGACTGGAACGCGCGGGTCACCCGGGAACTGGGCGACGCGAACGTGTTCGTCCCGCTCTACTCGCCGCGGTATTTCAGCATGACCTGGCCGGGCCGCGAGTGGCAGTGCTTCAGCAGCCGGCTGCCCGAGGACTCGGCCGAGGAGCTGCGCGCCCATATCGTGCCGGTTCTCTGGGCCCCCATGGCCGACACGATCGGGCCCCCGAACCGACCCGATCCGCTCGCCCTGGCGAACGACGTACCCGAATACGAGGAGAACGGCCTGCGCGCCCTGAGCATGCTGAACCTCTACGGCGAGCAGTACAGGCAGGTCATCGCGCGGCTGGCCAGGCGGATCGTCGACGCCGCCCGGGCGAGGCCGCTGCCGCGGACCGCGGTCACCCCGATCGACCGGATGCCGAGCGCGTTCCAGTACAAGGGCGTCGAAGACGACTTCGTGGTCGCCGTCGCGGCGCCGACCAGGGAGACCGCCGCCCCGGAGCGCGATGCCCGGTGGTACGGGGAATCGAGCACCGACTGGCACCCCTTCGAGGAGCAGGGCGGCGTCCGGCTGGCCGACTACACGCTCGCCGTCGCCGAGCGGCTCAGTTTCAGCACCAAGGTGCTGAGCGTGCGGCAGGCGGCCGAGGAGGCGTTCACGACTCCGGAGGTCGTGCTGATCGACCCCTGGATCGCGGCGCCGCTCGGGCGGGGCGAGGGCGATGAGCTCGCGGGCCTGCGTGCGCTCTATTCCCGGACTCGGGCACAGCACTGGGCTCTGCCGGTGGTGGTGCTGAACGAGCGGGACCCCGAGTCGACGGCATGTCAGGACGCTCTGGTTGACCGGATCACGCGTATCCTTGACGAAGTCAAGGCACCGTCGGCCGCGACCCTGCGCAGCGGGAGCGAAGTCGTCACCTCGTTCAACGACTTCGCCGGGGCGATGCCCGGCCTGGTGGCCGAGGCGGAGCGCCGCTACCTGCGGTACAGCCCGGACTTTCCGAACGACCTCAGCGGCGGGGGGCGGTCTGCGCCCGGTGACGGTTCCCCGCTGCTCGACTCCGATGGGTGGGAGCTGCGCGATGGTTCAGGCGCGTGACGGACGGATCATCACTTTCTACTCGTTCAAGGGCGGCACCGGGCGCACCATGGCGCTCGCCAACGTGGCCTGGCTGCTGGCCTCGAGCGGCAAGCGGGTGCTGACCGTGGACTGGGACCTCGAGTCGCCGGGACTGCCGCGCTACTTCAACCCGTTCCTGTCCGCGGAGAGGGTCCGCGACGCGCCGGGCGTGATCGACCTCATCCGCGAGTTCGACACTGAGGCGACGCGGCGCCGCCGGCACGGCGACGCGTTCGAGGACGTCCGCGGATTCGCCCGGGTACAGCTGTACGCGATGTCGCTGAAGTGGACCTTCCCCGAGGGGGGCAGCCTGGACTTCATCTCCAGCGGGCGGCAGAACATGGACTACACGACGACGATCGGCAACCTCGGCTGGGACACCTTCTACGAGAAGCTCGGCGGAGGCCGCCTGTTCAACGCGCTCCGCGCGGACATGAGGGACAACTACGACTACACGCTGATCGACAGCCGCACCGGCTTCGGCGACATCTCGGACATCTGCACCAAGCATCTGCCCGACACCCTGGTCAACTGCTTCACGCTGAACACGCAGGGCATCGAGGGCGCCGTACAGATCGCGCTCGACCTGAATAAGTACAAGGCCAACGGCACGGGCAAGCGGATCAGGGTGCTGCCGGTGCCGATGCGGGTCGACGACGGCGAGAAGGGGAAGGCCGACACCGGCCGCAGCCTCGCCCGCCGGAGGTTCGAGGGCCTGCCCGCCGAACTGTCGGACCAGGAGCGCCAGGCCTACTGGCGCAACGTCGAGATCCCGTACAAGCCGTTCTATGCGTACGAGGAGATCCTCGCGGCGTTCGGCGAGAACGAGAACGCGGGCCCGACAAGCCTGCTCGCCGCCTATGAGAGGCTGGCCGGCTACGTCACCGAGGGCGAGGTCACCGCCGCGACGCCGATCGAGACCGGGCTGCGCGAGCGCTTGCTCAGGCGTTTCGAGCGCAGAGCGCCGAGCAGCGTCAGCCGGATCCTGCTCGACTACGCGCCCGAGGACGAGGCGTGGGCGGAGTGGATCGGCCGGGTCCTCGGTTCGGTCGGGATCTCCGCCGGGAATCTCGCCGACGCCGCCGGGACGGCTTCGAGCAACGGCGCCGCACCGCTCACCCTGACCGTCGTCTCGAAGTTCAGCAAGCGGCCGGACGTCCTCGCTCGGACGCTCTCGACCGAGGCGGAGACCGACCAGGACGGCGAGGACCAGAGCGACCGCCGCGTGCTGTACATCTCCGACATGAACCCGCTCAGCAAATACACCGCGGACGCCTCGGAGAGCCTGGCCGGCCAGTCCGCCGAGGAGGCCGCGCGGCGGATCACCCGCCTCGTCGGCTGCGATCCGTTGCCCGAGGAGGTTCTCCGCAGGCTGAGCGAGAATTACCCGGAGAACACGCCGGAGCTCAACAATGCGCTCGTCCGCAATCCCCGCTTCACCGGCCGGGCGAAGCTGCTGCGCGAACTACGGGACGCGGTACGCACGCATCGCACCACCGCGATCATCCCCGACAAGCTGCCGAGCGGCGTGGGCAAGACCCAGCTCGCGCTCGAGTACGTCTACCGCTACAAGTCCGAGTACGACGTCATCTGGTGGATCGAGTGCAGCCAGCCGGTATTCGTCGACATCGCTCTGGTGGACCTCGGACGGGCACTGAACGCGAAGCACGGGGGCGAGCGGATCACGATCGACGCCGACGGCACGGCGGCGGACGACGCGCTGGCCGTGGCCGGCGCGCTCGGGCAGGGGCGGCCGGTCAGGCGCTGGCTCCTGGTGTTCGACAACGCCGACGAGCCCGAGGCCATCCGCAAGTACATCCCGGGCGGTCCGGGCCATGTGCTGATCACCTCCCGCAACCGCGCGTGGGAGCAGGCAGCCTCCTCCTCGCTCGAGATCGGGGTCTTCGACCGCGAGGAGAGCATCGCCCACCTGCGATGGCGTGCGCCGAGCGTCTCCGAGGACGATGCGAGGAACATCGCCGAGGAACTGGGCGACCTGCCGGTCGCGATCTCGCTGACCGGCGCCTGGCTCGACGAGACGGGCACGACCGCACCCGCGTACCTTCGTCAGCTCGACGAACGCGGGCCGATGGCCATCCCGGAACCGACGGAGGGCAGCCCGCTCGACGGCTATCCGGACAAGGTGGTCGCGGCCTTCGACAACTCGCTCGATCGCATCCGCACCCGGTCTCTCGCCGCGCATCGTCTGCTCGAACTGTGCTCCTTCATGTCCGAGGGCAGCATCTCGCTCTCGCTGATCTACACCCCGGCCATGCTCGAGCTGCTGTCCAAGATCGACCCGAGGCTCGCCGATCCCGGCGACATCGCCCGCCATGTGCAACTGCTCAACCGGCTGGCGCTGATTAAGCTGGACAACGTGGCCCGGCAGTTCACCATCCACCGCCTCCTGCACGCCCGGATCCGGCAGCGGCTGAGCGCCGAGGACTTCTCCGCGATCAGGCACCAGGTGCACCTGTTCCTGGCCGAGAACAGGCCTCGGCGCGGCGTGGACGACCCGGAGACCTGGCCGCGCTACCGGATGCTGTGGCCGCATCTGGCCCCGTCGGCGGCGGCGGCCTGCGGCGAGGAGCGTGTACGTTCCCTGATGATCGATCGAATCCGCTACATGTGGATCCGGGGAACGCTCGAGGAGACCGCCGTGGCGGCTCGCGAGCTCGAATGGCAGTGGTCGCGGACGGTCGAGGCCGAGCCCAAGGGAGACGAGCCCTCGCCCCTCCACACGCAACTGCTGCACCTGCAATTCAACATCGCCAACGTCCTGCGCGACCTGGCGGAGTACGCGGACGCCTGGGACCTCGACACGAAGGTGCTCGAGGAGCAACGAAGGCTGCTGGGCCCGGAGCATCGCCATACTCTGATGACCGCCGGCGGACTGGCCGGCGATCTGCGCGCCCTGGGCAGGTACCAGGAGGCGTTGGAACTGTCCGAGGAGACCTACAAGACCTGGCGGGACGTGTACGGAGAGGACCACGAGCGGACGCTCTACGCGGCGAACAACCTCGCGGTCTCCTGTCGGCTCGTCGGCCTGTACGCCGACGCCCGCCTGTTAGACGAGGACACCTACGGACGACGCAAGGCGAACGAGCCCGAGGACGCCAGCCCCACCACGATCGCCTCGGCGAACGCGTTCGGCCGCGACCTGCGCGAGGCGGGCGAATACACCCGGTCGGTCTCCTTCCTGGCGGAAGTGGCCACGATCGCGCGACGCCAGAAGGAGCCGAGCCCGCGGGCGATCGCCCTGGTCCAGGTGAACCTCGCCGCCTCGCTCCGGGCGGCGGGCCGATTCGCCGAGGCCACTCCGATCCTCGCTGAGGCCGTCACCACGCTGCGTGAGCTGCTCGGGCCGGACCACGCGGAGACGCTGATCGGCCGCCTCTGCGTCTGCGCGAACCTGCACGCGGCGGAGCAGCACGAGGAGGCCGACAAGGAACTGCGACCCGTCATCCTGGCCTATCGACGGCTGGTCGGCGAGGACCACCCGCTCACCCTGGTCAGCAACAGCAACCGCGTGGCGCTGCTCCGCTCACTCGGCGCGAGCGAGGACGCGCTGAGCACCGCGCGCGACACCGTGGACCGGATGCGGGCCCTCCTGGGTGAAAGCCACCCGTACACCGTTGCGGCGCGGATGAACCTCGCCGCCTGTCTTGCCGACGTCGGTCGGCTGGAGGAGGCACGCGCCCTCGACGAGGCGTCCGTGCTGCACCTCGGCCGCCTGCACGGCGACGAGCACCCCGACTCACTGCGCGCGGTGGCCAATCTGGCGCTGACCTGCGAAGCGCTCGGCGAGCCTGGCGGCGTCAGCAGCCTGAGCCGCGCCCTGGGCCGGCTCGAGGAGCTGATCGGCCGCGAGCACCCGAGCGTCATCGCCCTGCGGTCTGGAGTTCGTAACCACCGAGTGCTCGACCCACAGCCGTTCTAGCCAGCGAGGGGGCCGACGTCAGGACCGGATCGACCAACCAGCTGAGCACTTCGGTGAAGATCTCGAAGGCGGCGAAGTGCGCGGCCCCCTGCTCGATCCTGAACTGCACCGCGTCCTTCTCCTGCCGGCTCCGCCGGCCGTTGCGCAGCTCCCGCGCCATCCACCGGGTGTGCTCGGCCGGGGCGAAGCGGTCGTCGCCGCCGTGCCAGAGCAGAACCGGGCACTTGACGTCGTCGAACTTGAAATCCCACGGATTGCGCAGGGCGACGGCGTCGTCGATCCAGCCGTCGGCGCCCTGCAGGACCGCCTCGGCGTAGGTCTCGGTCAGCAGGTTGCGCATCGCACGGTCCTCGACGACGCGTCGATCCGCCGCGCCGAGTTCGGGGAGCAGGAACCTGATCAGGCTCTCCGGGTCCTGTCTGATCCCCTCGGCCCGCGCCAGCAGGTTCCGCGCCTCCGCGATCCCTCCAGCGGGGGCGGCGGCCACGCTGCTGTCGACATCCGCGAAGTCGTCCACGTTCAACGTGGTCATGCCCTCGTCCCACTTCAGCCCGGACGCGTCCGGCGGAGCGGCGCTGACCAGCAGCGCGACCCGCTCAACCATATCCGGCAGCAGGGCGGCGCAGGCGAGCGCATGAGGACCTCCGCCGGAACGGCCGACGACCGCGAAGCGTTTGAGACCGAAGTGGTCGGCGATGTGCTTGACGTCCGTGGCGGCGTGCACGACCCGGCGTCCCGGCTGTCGTCTGGAGAGCCCGTAACCCGGCCGGTCGTAGCAGATGAGGCGGATGCCCATGCGCTCGAGAACGATGCCGCGCGGCCGGGGTCCGAGACGGCTGCCCGGCATTCCGTGCAGCAGAATGACCGGATGCCCGTCGGGGTCTCCCCACGACTGCACTGCCAGGACCACACCCTGAGCCTCGACGAGCTCGGGTAGGTCGGGCGCATCACTCACCGGGCGTCACCGCCATCCTCCCCGCCGACCATAGCCTCAGCATCACACTTCTCAATATGGGCACACTGGACCAATGGTGCAAATCGGAACGCGGATGCCAGCGAACTGTCCCCTACGTCGAAGTGCGAGACGGGTTTGAGAGTACTGCGAACCATGGCATGGTCGCCATGCCTGAACGCAATTGAATGCCACGCGACAGGCACCGGTTCCCCTCCACAATCCGCGGCCTGGACAAACTTCCGGATACGCCTTTGTGGCGGATCACTGTACCAAGCGTAGGCAGGTGATTACTACACGCAGTGGCGAACCGTAATCCTTCTGACGCTCGGGGCCGGGAGCGCTGATCGGCGGCGAGCCGGTCTGTAAGCCGGGTTCTGTGCGCGCCCCGCGAACGGGGCGCGTGGCGACCATCCATCTACGGTGCGCGTTGCCACGCACCTCCAGCGGTCTACCCGCAGACTCGGGCGGGCCGCCCTCAAGCGTCTGCGCGGGTCGGACTTTCGTCCGGCCCTTCTCGACCTTGCTCCGGGTGGGGTTTACCGAGCCGCCCACGTCACCGTGGGCGCTGGTGCGCTCTTACCGCACCGTTTCACCCTTACCGCCACGAGCTTTTCAGGGCTCGGGCGGCGGTCTGTTCTCTGTGGCACTGTCCCGCGGGTCACCCCGGGTTGGCGTTACCAACCACCCTGCCGTGTGGAGCCCGGACTTTCCTCGAACCCGCCGGTCGCCCGGCAGGCTCGCGGCCGCCCGACCGACTCGCCGCGTCGGCAAGTGTAACGCGCGCGGCGGGTGGGACGCGCACCGACGATCTTCCCGGCGCGGCAGGGCTTGTAGAATTCGCAGTCCGCGGCCCGATCGGAGGATGGCCTGATGCGTTTCGCGCTGCTCGGTCCGCTGGAGATCTCCGCCGACGGGCCGGTCGAGGTGCGCGGAGTGCTGCGGCGCACGCTGCTGGCCAGGCTGCTGCTGGACGCCGGCCGGACCGCAGTGCCCACGGACGAGCTGGTCGAGCTGCTCTGGAGCGGGCAGCCGCCGGCGTCGGGCCTCGCCGTCCTCTACAACCAGGTCACCCGCCTGCGGCAGAACCTGGGCACCGGCGGCGACCGGGTCGTGGCGACGGCGGCCGGCTACCGCGTCGAGGTGGAGCCCGGTGAGCTCGATCTCGAGGTCTTCGCGACGTGTTGCGCCGCCGGCCGCACGGCCTTGGCCGACAGCCGCTGGGCCGACGCTGCCGCTTCGTTCTCGGAGGCGCTGGGCCTGTGGCGCGGCCGACCGCTGGCCGGCCTGCCCGCGCTTGAGGACCACCCGCGCATTCGACAGCTCGAGGAAGAGCGGTTCCAGGCGTTGGAATCGCGGATCCACGCCGATCTCAGCCTCGGTCCGTCCGCAGAGGTGATCGCCGAACTTCAGACGCTGGTGCGGGGCAATCCGCTCCGGGAGGCCCTGGCGGGCCGGCTGATGCAGACCCTGCAACGGGTCGGCCGCCGGGAAGAGGCGCTCCAGGTCTACCAGTCGTTGAGTGATGCGCTGGGCGAACTCGGCATGGAGCCGACCCCGGAGGTGCGGGAGATCCGCGCCGGGTTGCTCGCGGCCGCCGCGACGCAGCGCCCGACAGCTGCGGCAGCAGCAGGCCCCGGTTCCCAGCTGCCGGCCGACACCCGGTTCTTCTGCGGCCGGCAACGCGAGTTGGACGAGATCAGCTCCCTGATCGCGCCGATCATCGGCACTACGGACGACGGCGGACCGGCGGTCGTCGCGATCGACGGCCCGGCCGGGGTCGGCAAGTCCGCGCTGGCGATCCGCGCGGCGCACCGGGCCTGCGCCGAGTTCCCCGACGGGCAGCTGTTCGTCGACCTGTACGGCTACACGGCCGGCATCGACCCGGTCGCGGCCGACGACGCGCTCGCCCAACTGCTGCGGCTGCTCGGCGTACCGCCGCAGGCGATCCCTAAGGACCCCGTCGAACGTACCGCGCACTACCGTGACCGGCTGTCCGGAACCCGCACGCTGATCGTGCTGGACAACGCGGTCGACGCCGCGCAGGTACGCCCGCTGCTGCCCGCGTCAGCCGGCTGCCTCGTCATCATCACCAGCAGGCGCCGGCTGACCGGCCTCGACGACGCCCGCGCGCTCTCGCTGGAGCCGCTCAGCAGTTCCGCGGCGGCGGAGCTCCTCGGACGGGTGGCGGGGCCCGGCCGGATTCCCGACTCGGCGCCCGCGGTCGACGAACTCATCGACTTCTGCGGACGCATCCCGCTGGCGCTGCGCATCTCCGCGGCCCGGCTGCGCCACCGGATGGCGGTGAGTGTCGAAGACCTCGTCGACGAGCTGCGCGACGAGCAGAAGCGTCTCGCGCGCATCCGGGACGACGACCGCAACCTGGTCGCCATCTTCGACTCCTCATACCGGGCGCTCGGCGACGACGAGAAGCGCATGTTCCGTCGCCTGGGCCTGGTGCCCGGACCAGACTTCGACGCGTACGCCGCCGCGAGCCTGGATGGCGGCGACCCCTCGAAGGCCTCGAACATCCTCGAAGCCCTGCTCGATCAGAACCTGATCCTGCAGCACGTCCACGGCCGATACCGCTTCCACGATCTCGTCCGGCTGCACGCCCGCGAGGTGGGCGGGGCCGCGGGCGATGATCAGGACACGGCCAAGGCCTTCGGCCGGCTGCTCGACCACTACGAGTTCGGCGCGCGCGAGGCCGACCGGCACTTCGCCCGCCACTCCCAGCCGGGCCTGACCCGCCAGACCCCGGAGTGGGTCACGCTGCCCGCCCTCGCCGAGCGGCAGGACGCCATCGCGTGGATGAGCGCCGAACTGGAGAACCTGCTGTCCGCCGCCGATCGGCTGGCCGCGACCAGGTCCACGCGCCTGCCCGCCCTGGGCGGGGCCATGGCCGGCTATCTCGTCCAGGCGATGCTCCTGCGGGAGGCGGACGTCCTGTACCGCGCCTGCGCGGACGTCGCCCGCGCGCACGGAGACCGGCTCGGCGAGGCGAACGCGCTGGCGGAGATCGGCTCGATGCTGGTCCTCGGCAGCGGCTTCAAGACCGCGATCGCCCCGCTCGAACAGGCCGTGGGGATCTACCGCGAGCTCGGAGAGCGGCTCGGCGAGGCGAACGTCCTGCGGGAACTCGGCCGCGCGCACCGGATGACCGGGGATCTCGCCGAGGCCGATGCGGCACTCGACCGCGCCCTCGGCCTCTACCAGGACCTCGGCGACACCCGCGGCGAGGCCAACACCCTATGGATCCGGGGCACGGTGCTGCAGGCGACCGGCGACTTCGCCGGCGCGATCGCGCTGATGGAGCGGGCGCGGGAGCTGTTCCGGGCGCTCGGGAACGACAAGGGCCTCGCCATCAGCCTCGCCCTGCTCGCCCGGGTCCGCCGCGAGATCGGCGACTACCGCGGCTCCGACGAGGCCCTGAGCGAGGCGCTGGAGATCTTCCGGGAGGTCGGGCCGAAGGTCAACGAGGCCAACGCGCTGTGCGAACTCGGCCGCCTCCGGCTGGTGACCGGTGACTACGCGTCCGCCGAGCTCATGCAGAACCAGGCGTTGGAGATCTTCACCGAGCTCGGCATCCACCAGGAGACGGGCTACGTCCTGTGGGACCTCGGCCGGATCCGGCTCGCGCTCGGCGACCACGTCCGCGCACGCGAGTTCCAGGAGCGCGCGCTGTCGACCTTCGAAAGCAACGGGGACCGCATCGGCTCGGCCAACGTCGTGCTCGCCCTGGGCCAGGTCAGCCTCGCGGAAGGCGACTACGCCGCGGCCGAGCGGCTGCTCGACCAGGCCATGTCGGCGTTCGGCGAGGTCGGTGACCGGCTCGGCTGCTGCGAGGTGCTGACCAGCAAGGGCGGCTTGGCGGCGGCCACGAGGAGCGCGGCCGAGGCGTCCGAGATCTACACGCGGGCGGTCGAACTCGCCTGCGAGCTCAGCAGCCTGCCGGAGGAGGCGCGAGCCCGGTTCGGCCGCGCACGCTGCGCCGAGGCGTTGGGCGAGCGCGACGCGGCGCTCGAGGACATGCGCCAGGCCGTCGCCGTCTTCACCCGCATCGGCGCCGCGGAGGCCGCCGCCGCGACCGACTACCTGCGCTCGCTGGAGGGCGCGGAGTCTTAGCGCGACCGAGGCTCAGCCCAGGTGGCCGAGCGCCAACTGCGTCAGCAGCGCGGCTCCGTCCGGCAGCACCCGGTCGGCGAAGGCGGCCTCCGGCGAGTGGTTGAACGGGGCCGTCTCGTAGTCCCGGCCGTCGATCGTCGCGCCGAGGAAGACCATCGCGCCCGGGACCTCCTGCAGCACCCGGGAGAAGTCCTCGGCCCCGGCCAGCGGGTTCGGCATGCGGACGAAGCGCCGCTCGCCGAACAGTTCGCCGACCGTCCGCTGCACGGTGTCGTAGGCCGCCGCGTCGTTGACCGTCACCGGGTACAGGCCGTGGAACTCCGCCTCGACCTCCACGCCGTGCGCCCGCGCTATGCCCTGGACGAGGTCGAGCAGCACCGGACGCACCTTCTCCTGCGCGGCCGGCGAGAAGGTGCGGATCGTCGCGTCGAAGTGCGCGGTCTCCGGGATGATGTTCTCCTTCGTGCCGCTGTGGAAGGAGCCCACGGTCACCACGATCGGGTCGAATATATCGAATTTACGCGTAACGGCCGTCTGAATCGCCGTCACCATCTCGCAGGCGACCGGGATCGGGTCGTTGGCGCGGGCCGGGGCCGAACCGTGGCCGCCCCTGCCGCGCACCGTCACGCGCAGGTCGGAGCAGGAGGCCATCAGCGTCTCCGGCCTGGCCGTGAAGACGCCGCACGGGACCAGGCCGCTGGAGACGTGGATGGCGTACGCGGCGCTGGGCTTGGTGCCGGTCGCCTCGAGCACACCCTCGGCCAGCATGTGCCCGGCGCCGTCGTCGCCCTCCTCGCCCGGCTGGAACATGAACACCACGTCCCCGGCCAGGCTCTCCCTACGGGCCGTCAGCAGCTTGGCCGCACCGACCAGCATGCTGGTGTGCAGGTCGTGGCCGCAGGCGTGCATCACGCCGTCGAAGCGGGAGGGCGGCACCTCGTGCACGGCGGTCTCCTGCAGCGGCAGCGCGTCCATGTCGCCGCGCAGCAGCACGGTCGGTCCCGGCTTGGCACCGCGCAGCACCGCCGTGACCGAGTTGAGCCCCTTGCCGAGGGTCAGTTCGAGGCCGAGGCCGTCGAGCGCGCCGAGCACCTTCTCCTGGGTGCGCGGCAGCACGAGGCCTAGCTCGGGTTCGCGGTGAACGGCGTGGCGCAGAACCGTGAGCTCCTGCGCGATCTCCTGTGCGTCTGCTGTGACTGCTGCGGCTTCGTTGGACATGCCCCGGAGCATAAGCCGAGCACGCTGCTACGGCCAGTACAGCGCCGCGCTCCGGGCCTTCTCCAGCAGCTTGCGCGCGGCCAGTCCGGCGGCCACGGCGGTGGCGCCGAAGAAGATCAGCCACAGGCCGAGGATCCAGGCGAGCACGACCAGGCTCGCGCCGGGGAACAGCAGGACTAGCAGGCCGACCGCCATGGCGAAGACGCCGCCGGTCGTCCCGGGCGAGCGGCCCGGGCTGGTGCGCGCCCGCTGCCGCGCCCCGAAAGCGATCAGCGCACCGCTGACCAGCCAGAACACGCCGATCACCAGGGCCAGGCTGGCGGCCGCGTTGAACGGCTGGGCCAGGCACACCACGCCGAAGCCGACGGAGAGCACCGCGAGCACCAGCGCGACCATCCGGGCGACCGGGTCCACGCCCTTGAGCTGGAGCGCGGACACGAACCGGTATCCGCCGGTGATCAGCAGGTAGACGCCGAACAGGGCCGTCAGCGCCTTGACGGTATGCCCCGGCCAGACGAGGACAAGGAAGCCCAGCACCACCCCGGCCGCGCCGAACACCACCGGGAGCAGCCACATCCGGCGCCACCGGTCGACGATCGCCGCCGCGTCGGTTCCGCCGGGGCGGTCGCCGCCGCTCTGCTCCGGGCTGTGCCCGACGACCTCTCCCTCCAGGGGTTCGCTCATCGTTTCCCGCCCGCCTCTCCGCCGTCCCGTCGCGCCCTCAACCGTTTCCCGGCGCTGTTTCGCACTATGCCACAGACCATCCCGCTGTGAAGGCATAGCGGCTGCTCCGGGCCGCCGTCCACTCCGTATGATGCTCTCATGTCCACCACTCCCGAGCCCCCTGACGCGGAGCACGAGGACGACTCGCTCGAGCACTGGCAGCACCTCACCGCGACGATAGGCAACGCGATCAGCGCGGACTTCCGCCGCGCGCTGGCCGCGGCGGTCATCGCCTGCCTCGGCCTCGCGGTGACCACCGCCTCGGGCGGCGTACTCGGCAACACCGACGCCCCCTTGGACTACTTCAAGCAGCACGGCGGTCTGGCCACGACCTGCGCGATCGCGGGCGCCGTGGTCTTCTTCGCCTGCGGCGTGATCGCGGTGCGCTCGGCCACCAACGAGATCTTGAAGGTCGTGCCGTCCAAGGTGGGCGACGACCGGAAGGTCGGGCTGCGCTGGATCTGCCTGGTCGCCGGGTACCTGCTGATCATCTTCGGCACGCTCGGGGCGCTCAACGTGCCGATCGAGCGTCTTGCCCTGGGCGCCTCGATCACCGGCGTGATCCTGGGCATCGCGGCGCAGCAGTCGCTCAACAACGTCTTCGCCGGGCTGATCCTGCTGATCGTGCGGCCGGTGACGGTCGGGCAGCAGATCTCGATCCGCTCGGGCCCGATCGGCGGGCCGTACACCGGCGAGGTGGTGGACATGACGCTGACCTACGTGCGGCTGTCCACGCACCACGGCGAACTGCTGCTGCCGAACTCGACGATCCTGACCGCCGTCATCGGCCCGCCCGGAGCCTTCGACGACCAGCTGGGGACGCAACCCTCGCCCGGAGCACCGCCCGCTCCGGCTTCCGAGGAGCCGGTCCTAGCCGCAGAGCTCTCGCAACGCCGCGACTAGCGAGTCGGTCACGGCCCGGTCCCGCACCGCGATCCGCAGCCAATCCGGGCCGAGACCAGGGAAGGTGTCGGCCCGGCGCACCGCGAATCCGTGCGCTTCACGCAGCCGCAGCCGAATCTTGTCGGCGCCCTCGACGTGTAAGAGGACGAACGGGGCACGTGCGTACGCGCGAGCGGGCAGCGTGCAGCCCGGCAGTTCGAGCAGTCGCTCCTCCAGATAGTGCCGGTCCGCTTCGGCGGCCGCGGCCAGCTTCTCCGCCTCGGCCTGCGCGAACGGCTCGCTGCACGCGATGGCCGCCGCGAGCGCGGGGCTGGAGACCGACCAGAGCGGTTGGGCGGCCCGCAGCGTGGCGAGCACGGCCGCGTCACCCGCCGCGTACCCGATGCGCAGACCGGCCAGACCCCAGGTCTTCGTGAGGCTTCGCAGGACCACGAGTCCGGGCAGGCGCGCGGAGGCCAGCGATGCGGGCTGGCCGGGAACCGCGTCCATGAAGGCTTCGTCGATGACCAGGGTTCTACCGGGCCTGGCCAAGAAGGTCAGATCCGCCGCCGGATGGAGAACACCGGTCGGATTGGTCGGATTGCCGATGATGACGAGGTCGGCGTCCTCGGGCACGAACGCGGGATCGAGGCGGAATCCGTCCTCGGCGGTCAGCAGCACGCGCTCGACGTCGTGTCCAGCGGCGCGAAGTGCGGCCTCCGGCTCGGTGAACTGCGGATGCACGACCACCGCGCGCCGCGGCCGCAGCGCCCGCGCCAGCAATACGAAGGCCTCCGCGGCGCCCGACGTCAGCAGCACCTCGTCCGCCGACCGCTCGTGCAGCCGCGCGACGGCCACTGTGGCGTCCGTCGCATCGGGATACGCCGCGAGCTCGGGCAACGTGGCGGCTATGCGGTCCAGCAGCCAGCGCGGCGGCCGGGCAACACGGACATTGACCGCCAGATCGACCAGCCCGGGACCGACCTCGCGATCCCCGTGATGCCGCAGGTCGGGCTCGTTGGTCATGCCGCCATCATGGCGGGCGCATCACGCGGCGACCAACCCGGCGCCGAGTCGCTACGATCCCGGGGTGAGTACGACGAGCACCGGAACCGCCAAGCCCCGGTCGACCACCTCGGCCTCCGCCACGATCCTCGCCGCCGGTCTGCTCGCCGGCTACGCGGCCGACTCGATACTCGCCGATCCGCAGCGGGGCCATCCGGTCGCCCTGTTCGGCCAGGCCGCGCGCAGGCTGGAGAAGGCCTGCTACGCCGACTCGCGCACCCGCGGCGCGCTCTACGCGGCCGTGTGCGTGGGCGGCTCGGCGGCGCTCGGCCACGTCGTGGACCGGTCCATCGGCCGACGCCGCGGGCTCGCGCTCGCCGCGACCGCCACCGCCGCGTGGACGGTGATCGGCGCGAGTTCGCTGCGCCGCGAGGCCGATGCCATCGGGGATCTGCTGGAGAGCGGCGACCTGGCGGGGGCGAGGGAGCGGCTGCCGCGGCTGGTCGGCCGGGACCCGCGGGGCCTCAGCGAATCCGCGGTGGCGCGCGCGGTGATCGAGTCGGTGGCCGAGAACACGTCCGACGCCGTGGTGGCGCCGCTGTTCTGGGGCGCGGTCGCCGGGACGCCGGGGCTGCTGGCGTACCGCGCGGCGAACACCCTCGACGCGATGGTCGGCCACCGCAACGAGCGCTACCAGAACTTCGGCTGGGCCTCGGCGCGGCTGGACGACGTGCTCAACCTGGCCCCCGCGCGACTGACCGGCCTGCTCACGGTGGCCGCCGCACCGACCGTCGGCGGCCTGCGCCAGCAGACGTGGCAGGTGCTGCGGCACGACGCGCGCAGCCATCCGAGCCCGAACTCGGGGCACTGCGAGGCCTCGGCGGCCGGAGCGCTCGGGCTGCGGCTCGGCGGGACGAACGTGTACGGCTCGCGGGTCGAGGAGCGTCCGCAGCTGGGCAACGGGCGTTCGCCGCGCGGCTTCGACATCGGGCGGGCGAATAAGCTCTCGAAGGCCGTGGGCACGAGCGCCGCGGTGCTGCTCTCGGCGGGTGCGCTGCTGGGACGCAGGGGTCTGCGGCATGGCTGAGCGGAACATCGGGGCGCCGCGTGGGTCGCTGCTGGTCGCCGGGACGACGTCGGACGCCGGGAAATCGGTGCTGACGGCTGGAATCTGTCGCTGGCTGGCGAGGCAGGGCGTGTCTGTAGCTCCTTTCAAGGCGCAGAACATGTCCAACAATTCGGCCGTCTGCGTGAATCCGGTCACCGGCGAGGGCGCGGAGATCGGGCGTGCGCAGGCGATGCAGGCCGCGGCCGCCGGGATCGTGCCGGACCCGCGGATGAACCCCGTGCTGCTCAAGCCCGGCTCCGACCGCAGCAGCCAGGTCGTACTGCTCGGCAAGCCGTACGCAAACGCGGACGCGCTCTCCTACCAGGACCTCAAAGAGGAATTGCGCACGCACGTCCTCGACGCCTACGACTCGCTGCGCGCCGAATACGACGTCGTGATCTGCGAGGGCGCGGGCTCCCCCACCGAGATCAACCTGCGTCGGGGCGACCTGGCGAACCTCGGCCTGGCCCGGGCACGCGAGCTGGCGACGATCGTCGTCGGGGACATCGACCGCGGCGGCGTGTTCGCGGCCTTCCACGGCACCGTCGCGTTGCTCGAGCCCGAAGACCAGGCCCTGATCTCAGCGTTCGTCATCAACCGCTTCCGCGGCGACCCGGCGCTGCTCGAACCCGCGCTGGGGATGATCCGCGAGCTCAGCGGCCGGCCGACGCTCGGGGTGCTGCCGTACCTGCGCGACCTGTGGATCGACGCGGAGGACTCGCTCAGCCTGGAGACCGCGGGACCGATCGCCGCGCGGCCGCCGCTGCCCGGCACCGCCCCGCTCGGCGTCACGGTCGTGCGGCTGCCGCGGATCTCGAACTTCACCGACGTGGACGCGCTGCGGCTCGAGCCGGGGGTCGAGGTCTCCTTCACCACCTCGCCGCGCGGCATCGCGGAGGCCGACCTGGTGCTGATTCCGGGGACGAAGTCGACCGTCGACGACCTCGGGTGGATGCGCGAGCGCGGCATCGCGGCGGCGATCGCGGCCCGGCACGCCGCGGGCCGACCGATCCTCGGCGTCTGCGGCGGCTACCAGATGCTCGGCCGGACCATCGAGGACGAGGTGGAGAGCCGCGCCGGCCACGTCGAGGGGCTCGGGCTGCTGCCGGTGCGCACGACGTTCGCCGAGCGCAAGACCCTGGCCCGGCCTGCCGGGTACGCCCTCGGCGCGCCGATCGGCACCGCGTACGAGATCCACCACGGCGCCGTCGAAGTGCTCGGCGGCGCACCCCTCATGACCGAGTCGCCCGACCCCGGATCCCGCGCCCTGGACGGCTGCGCGGCCGGCCACGTCCTCGGCACGCTCTGGCACGGAGCGCTCGAGTCCGACGGGTTCCGCGCCGCGCTGCTCGACTGGGTCCTGCGCGCCGCCGGGACCGGCACCGCGCGGCCGCGCTCCGGGGTAGCGTTCGCGGCCGCCCGGGCGGCCCAGTTCGATCGCCTGGCCGACGCGGTGGACGAGTACTGCGACACGGCGGCGCTGCTGCGGCTGATCGAGCAGGGACCGACGCCGGGCCTCGTCGCGCTGCCGCCGGGCTCGGAACGCAAACCCGCTGAGCTCCCGGAGTGAGTCTCATGAGCTTTATGGGCTTGACGGGCGACGGGATGTCTGATGATCGGATCGGATGGCGGGCCGGGACCTGCGCGAAGCGCGCGGCGTCGATGAGCACCGTGGGATTCACCTTAGTTTTCCGAGAAAGCCCTCGGCTTGAGCCGGGGGAGGAATCGGCTCCGTCGAGTTGCATACCGGTTGGGTAACGGCGCGCGGTTGGCATGTGGCGTTCGAACGGATTGTCGGTGAGCGTGGGTAGCGTTGCGTGTTGTGATCGTGACGCGGGTGGTGAAGCTGCTGCCGACGCCTGAGCAGGCGTCGGCGTTGGCGGTGACGCTGGACGCGTGCAATGCGGCGTGTGGGCTGATATCCGAGGCCGCGTACGTGGCCTCGGTGTTCGATCGCAATGGGTTGCAGAAGGCCGTGTACCAGCGGGTGCGCCGGGAGCACGGATTGGGCGCGCAGGCGGCGGTGCGGTGTGTGAAGAAGGTCGTGGACGCCTACACGGCTCTGCACGCCCAGGTGAAGGCGGGATTGCTGGGCAAGGAGGGTTCGACGCGGCGGGTCAAGGCGCTGGGCAAGCCGATCGTGTTCGGCCCGTGGTCCGCGCAGCCGTTTGACGACCGGATGCTCTCGTGGCGGCACGATGCGCGCACCGTGTCGATCTGGACTATCTCCGGGCGGCTGAGGGACGTGGCGTTCACCGGTGAGCCGGGGCAGCTCAAGCAGGTCGCCGAGTTGCGGCGCGGCGAGTCGGACCTGGTGTTCCGCGACGGGATGTGGTTCCTGTACGTGTGCTGCGAAGAACCGGTCGCAGAGCTGAACACGGAACCGGTGGACTTCATCGGGGTGGATCGGGGGATGGTCAATCTCGCGACCACGAGCGACGGAGTGAACTATTCGGGCCGTAAGTTGACGCGGTATCAGCGCTGGGCGGCCAGGAAGCGCGCGGAACTGCAAGCGAAGCGGACCCGGAGCACCAAGCGGTTGCTGGCGAAACGCAGAAAGCGGGAGGCGAGGTTTGCCGCGCAGGTCAACCATAAGATAGCCAAAGAGATCGTGTCCGTCGCGCAACGCACCGAGCGTGGTATCGCCCTGGAGGATTTGCAGGGCATCCGCGAGCGGGGACGGTTTGGCCGCGACCGGCGGGACGCGTTCCACAAATGGCCCTTCCACCAACTCGGCGCCTTCCTGCAGTACAACGCCCTACGGGCTGGGGTGGCGTTCCTTGAGGTGGATGCGCACTACACCTCCCAGATGTGTCCGCGCTGCGGGCACACCACCCGGGCCAACCGGCCCAGCCGGGATCTGTTTCGTTGTCGTCGGTGCGGGCTCGCCGGTCCGTCCGACCACGTCGCCTCCTTGAACGTGCGTCAGCGCGGCAGGGTGGCGTGGGTTTTTGTCAACGCGCCCGCACCAGCGGCCTGTGGCCCGGCCTGATCAGCCGAGTTAAAAACCGCACATGGTGGATGCGACCCGCCACCCCCTTCGTATCGGGGTGGACGGGAGCGCAATCCGGTGTGAACAACCGAGCTGCACAAGCTCGGCCGTTCACGGCCGAGAAGTTGACCCACCGTTCTTGGGGAGTCGAGCGGCAAGATCAGCACTCCCCCGGCTGATGCCCCGTGAGAATCCTGGCAAACGGCTGAAAATCTCGCTCATCTGCAGCCTTTATGCTACGAACGCAGTCGTCGTCGTACCCGAAACCCCGGCACCGGTTCGGCCGTTGTAGGGGCGGGGAGGGTGCGGGACACGGGTGTGGACGACCGACGAGCGACGAAGAAAGAGGAGACGTGGGCAACCCTCTGGCCGGGCGGACCCCGGACGGCGATGCGGGACTCGGGGCCTGGATCGAAAGGGTGTCAGGGCTCAGAGAACGACCGGGGTACGGCTTCTTCGGCACCAGGCCGGGTCTGCTGCTCGGGCTCGTGCTCGCGGGCGTGGCCGCACTCGGCGCCGCCGGTTGGTCGCTTTCCGTCGGCCATCCCGGCGGGCATCGCTCCGACGGCACCGTCGTGGCCGCCGACCCGGACGACGCGGTCGTGCCGACGCGGCTGGTCCAGACCGCCTCGGGTAACTTCGTCTACCCCGGCACGCTCAACCTGGCCTGGCCGGGCGGCGGCAGCGCGGCGATCGAGGTCGAGGGGATGGGGCTGCTCGGCCACAGCGGCAGCATGACCTCGCGGCACGCGATCGCCAGCATCACCAAGACGCTCACCGCGTACGTGATCCTCAAGGACCACCCGCTCTCGGCCACCTCGTCCGGCCCGACGATCACCCTGACCAAGGCGATGGCCGCGCAGTACGACGACGCCATCCAGGACGACGAGTCCGCGGTCGTGACCAGCGTCGGCGAGCGGATCACCGAGCGGCAGGCGCTCGAGGCGCTGCTGCTCGCCTCGGCCGGGAACATGGCCGACATACTGGCCCTCTGGGACCGGGGCTCGGTCAGCGCGTTCCTGAGCGAGATGAACGCGGAAGCCCGCACGCTCGGCATGACCCGCTCGACCTTCACCGATCCGGCGGGGCTCGCCTCCAGCACCGTCTCCACGATGAGCGACCTGCTCAGGCTTGCCGAGGCGGTGCAGCAGGCCCCGGCGCTCACCGCGATCGTCGCCGAGACCAGCGCCGTGATCCCCGTGGCCGGCACCGTTTACAACGTCGACCGGGACCTCGGCTCGTACGGCATCGACGGAATCAAGACCGGCACCACCGGGGCCGCCGGCTCCTGCCTGCTGTTCTCGGCGCACATCCAGGTGGGCGGGCACACGCTGACCATCCTCGGCGTCGTGCTCGGCATGCCGGGCTCCAGCGGCATCCCGTACACCGCGCTCAACGCCGCGCTGCGGCTGGTCGCGAGCGCGGAGGCGCAGATCGGCCAGGCCACCGTCGCGCGCACCGGCAAGGCGGTGGCCGCGCTGGAGCAGGGGGACGCGAAGGTCGCCGAGCTCGGCGTGGCCGACTCGCTCGCGGTGGTCGGCTGGCCCGGTCTCGGCTACCGGGTCGCGGTGGGCGGCACCGCTTCGGCGGCCACGCTGAGCGTCACCCGGACGGGCGGTTCCCCGGCAAGCGCGAGCATCCCCCTGCTCCGACTGGTGTCCCGGGCCCCGGCGGCGGGAAAGTCCACCAGGGCGGGCTGATCGGGCAGCGCGCGCGGCAGCGGGACCGGTGAGCGCGGGATGTGCCGGCGGGCCATGCCGGTAAGGAGCGCAACCCACGAGTCGGCTACCATCAACGGTGTTTCACGATCAGAACGCGCCCCGCACGGGGGCGAATCCGAGGGGGTGGAAGCGGGTGACGAGCTTGCCTGTCCAGCGCCGACCGACCCGCCGTCAGATCGTGCTTGTCGCGCTCGTCGCGCTGGTGTTCCTGGTGAGCCTGCTGACCGTCCAGAACGGCTCTGTGAACTTCGGCGTTTACCGGCTCGACCTGGACGTATACCGAACCGGCGCGCAGGCCTGGATGCACGGCCACGCGCTCTACGGCCCGTTGCCGCCGATCGCCAACGGGCTCTACGAACCGTTCACCTACCCACCGATCTCCGCCGTGGTGATGGCCCCGCTGGCGATCATGTCGTCCACGGCCGCGGGCACCACGATGACCGCGATCAGCCTGTTCCTGCTGATCAGCGTGCTCGCGCTGTTCCTGCGGGCGACGAAGCTGGCGACCTGGCGCGGCTCCTGGAAGCTCGCGATGGCAACGCTGCCACTGGCGGTGCTCATCGAGCCGGTCCGCACGACGCTGGCGTACGGTCAGATCAACATCGTGCTGATGGCTCTCGTGGCCTTCGACTGCCTGGTGCCGAGCACCTGGTTCACGGTGCGCGGCCGCAAGGTCGGCTGGCCCCGGGGGGCGCTCACCGGCGTCGCGGCGGCGATGAAGCTCACGCCGCTCGTCTTCCTGCTCTACTTCGCCGCCCGGCGCGACTGGCGCGGCTGTCTCAGCCTCGTCGGGGGCTTCCTGGTCACGAGCGGCATCGGCTTCATCTTCTGCCCGCACGACTCGTGGCAGTACTGGACGTCGACGGTCTTCCAGACGAACCGGATAGGCCCGCACGTCTACTCCGGCAACCAGTCGATCACCGGCGTGCTCTACCGCGCGCACCTGGCCGGCCCCACGGAGAACAAGGTCTGGCTCGGCATGTGCGTGGTGATCGGCGCGCTCGCGGTGGTCGCGCTGTTCAAGACCGCGCGGCAGGGCAAGACGGTCACCCTGCTCGCCCTGACCGCCTGCACCGAACTGCTGGTGTCCCCGGTCTCCTGGTCGCACCACTGGGTCTGGGTGGCGCCGGTGCTCATCTGCGCGCTGATCAAGGGCTGGCGGCTGCGCCCGAGGTTCGGCTGGCGCTACTTCGCCATCGCCTCGGCCGTCACCGCGGTGTTCCTGTCCGAGCCGCAGGTCTGGTTCCCGCACGAGAACAACCGCGAGTACGGCTGGGCCCTGTGGGAGCAGGTCATCGGCAGCGCGTATGTGTGGGTGGCGCTGGTGGCGCTGTGCATCATCGCCTTCCGGCCCGGCCAGCCAGCCGAGGCCTCGACGGATCCGAAGCCCGGCCCCGCGGTCGAACCGAGGCCGCGCGCGGATCAGCCGGAAGCGGACCTCACGGACGAAGCGGCGATGGAGAGGCTGACGAAAGAGGCCTCAGCGGGAGCCGGAAGCCCCGGTCCCGATAGGCGCTCCTAGTTTTAGTGCACTGCTGGCCTGGCCCCGGCGCGGATAGCCGGGGGCCAGGCCTTTTGCTCGCGTGTAATACCCTGGGGGTATCTCGCGAGCGAGGAGGCACTGGTGGACGTGGATCTGCGCAAGGTGCGCTATTTCGTCGCGGTAGCCGAGCAGTTGAACTTCGGGCGGGCCGCCGAGGCCCTGCACATCGCGCAGCCGGTGCTTTCCCGGCAGATCAGGGCGCTGGAGAACGAGCTGAAGGCCCAGCTGTTCGTGCGCGACAAGCGCACCACCGAACTGACCGAGGCCGGACACCAGTTGCTCGCCGACGCCAGGCCCCTGCTGGCCAACGCCGACGCGCTGCGCCGCCGAGTGGGCCGCGCCGCACGGGGCACGGACACCTTCACCGTCGCCTTCATGCCCGGCCTGATCGTCACGGCCGCCGTGCGCGCCCTGGTCGCCCGGCATCCCGGCCTGAACGTGGAGGTGATGCGCACCGGCTACGACGACCAGACCGACGTCATCCACGACGGCCGCGCCGATGTCAGCTACGTCCGCCTCCCGATCGACCGCCGCGGACTGCGGGTCCGCCCGCTGACGGCCGAGCCGCGGGTGGTCGTCCTCCCGGCGGATCACCGCCTGGCCGGCAAGGACGGCGTCGAGATCGCCGACCTGGCCGAGGAGCACCTGCTGCAGAACCCCGACCTGGTCCCGGAATGGCGCGACCTCGCCGAGGAGGTCCGCTCGGGCCGGCGCCGGGCCGAGCCGGTGGCAGCAGCAGCAGTGCATACCGTCGAGGAGAAGCTGGAGCGGGTGGCCGCCGGCCGTGGCTTCGTGGTCTTCCCGCTGTCCACCGCGACGTTCTACACGCGCCCGGACATCGTCCACGTCGCCGTCCGCGACATCGGTCCCAGCCAGGTCTGCCTGGCCTGGGAAAGCTCCCGACGCAGCCCTCTGATCACCGAGTTCGCCGCGATCGCCGAGGAGTCGGCGCGCTAGCGGCCGCGGCCGCCAGCGCCTACCTCACCACTTGTGGACCGGCTCGGCCTCGACCTCGTCCGTCTCGACACTCTCGCCGACCTCAGCCTCGGAGGCGGAGGTCGTGCTCACCACGGGCTCGGGCTCCGCCTCGGCCTGGGCGACCACCGTCGCGCCGGGCGCGGGCTCGGTGGCGGCCTTGTCGGCCGAGGAGCCGCCGCGGGAGATCAGGGCGCGCAGGCGGGGCGGCACGAAGGGGCCGTCCACCGTCGAGACCCACAGGTCGCGGAAGCCGAAGTACGTCGCCAGCACCAGCAGCAGGTCCCGCAGGCAGACCACGAGGGTCGGCACCAGGTGCGCGTGCAGCAGCTGCTGGAAGGCGATCGGGAACTCCCACTGGGTCAGCGGCAGGCAGATCAGCACGAGCAGCGAGCTGCGGCGCTGGGTCGTGTCCTTGTACAGCAGGCAGAAGCCGGCCACGGCGAGCAGCCAGATCAGGTACTGCGGGCTGATCACGCGGCTCAGGGTGATCATGACGAGGGTGCCGACGAACGTGGCGTCCGCCATCACGGCTGGTCGCCAGGTCTTGCGCCACCACCAGTAGGCCATCAGCGCGAACCCGCCGGCCAGCGAGAGCAGGGCCACGTAGTAGGTGGCCGAGACGACGAACGAGATCAGGCCGTGGCCGTCCGGGACAATCTGGTACGAGCCGTAGACCACCTTGTTCGTGATCACGTGCTCGAGGTGCAGCCGCTTGCCGAGGACGAACGGGATGCCCCAGATCGACTCGATCTCCAGGCCGCGCCCGCCCTGGTTGCTGACGAAGCTGAGCGTGCCGGAGAAGAAGAACGACAGCGTCGCGATCGTGCCGATCACCGAGGCTGCGACGGTGGCGATCGTCTGCCAGCCCTTCTTGCCGCGCGGCATGCCGAAGACCGCGAGACCCGGCCAGATCTTGATCGCGGTGCCGAAGCCGATCAGCACGCCGGCCACCCAGCGCCGGTTGTTGAGCTGCCGGCCCTTGCTGCCGTCCGCCATGACGAGCGGCAGGCCCTTGCCGAGCAGCGCCAGCGAGAAGACCACGCACAGCGCCGGGAAGACGTCGTAGCGGCCGTACACTATCGGGCCGAGCAGCGGGACGCCGAGTATCCAGTACCAGGGCCCGGCCCAGGTGCCCCGGCGCGTCGCGGTCCAGATCAGCATCGTCGTGATGACGCAGTCGGCGAGGAAGGTCATCGCCGTGAAGCCGGTCAGGTAGTGGATCCCGAAGGTGTGCGAGAGCCACTCGGGGAAGACCAGGATCGGCGCCAGCAGCGGCGGGTACTGCCACTCGGTGTCATGCGGGATGTGGCCGTAGTACAGCGAGTCCTGCGCCCACTTCAGGTACGTGCTGACGTCGCCGACGCTCTCCTTGCCGTACGTGCTCATGAAGTGCTCGGTCGCGATGAGGTAGAGCACGGCCCTGGTCACAAACCAAACGGCCAGCGCCGTGATCACGCGCCGTTTAGTCAACGACAATTTCATCTGGGCCTTCTTCTCCCCGGTTGGCTCGGCGTGCTGAACCCTTGACGAGCCGTCATCGGCGCGGGCGGTTCTGCGGACCAGCGGCATCATACGGTTTCGGGCTAAGGTAAGGTCGCCAGCCCAGCGATCTATGACGGAACCGTTCCACGATGTTTATCTTCATTCCACCATCAGAGACCAAGGCCTTCCCGGGTGACGCCAACCCGGCCGACCTCGGTTCCCTCGCACTTCCGGAGCTCGCACCGACCCGGAAGCGCCTTCGCGACGCCCTCGCCCGGCTTTCCCGCGGCAAGGCGGCGACGGCGCTGGAGACGCTGGGAATCAGCGAGGGCCAGTCGGGCGAATTGGCACACAATCGAGAGATTGCCCAAGCCGCGGCCGGTCCCGCCGCCGAGGTGTACACCGGCGTGCTCTACGACGCACTCGATCTGCCTACCCTGCGCCACCGCGGCCTGATCCTGGACCAGGTGCTGATCTTCTCCGGCCTGTGGGGCGTGCTGCGGCCGGGCGACCGGATCCCGCACTACCGCTGCTCCGCCGGCGTGCGGCTGCCCGCGGTCGGCTCGGTCTCCACGGCCTGGCGCAAGGCGCTGCGCGAGCCGCTGGCCGCGCACGTCGGCGAGAACCTGGTGGTGGACCTGCGGTCCGGCGCGTACGCGGGCCTCTGGGCGCCGGGCACGAACGCGGTGACCGTGCGGGTGCTGCACGAGCGCGAGGTCGGCGGCGTGGTCAAGCGCGCCGTCGTGTCCCACTTCAACAAGGCCACCAAGGGCCGGCTGACGCGCACCCTGCTCGAGTCGGGGCAGCGGCCGCGCAAGCCGGACGAGTTCATCGACGTGGTGCGCGCGTTCGGGTACACCGTCGAGCGGGGGCCCGAGGGCACCCGGCCGGACTCCCCGACGGCGCTCGACATCATCGTGAGCGAGCTCTAGGCAGTCAACGTGAACGAGCTCTAGGCAGCCGGGGTCGGAGTCGGCCGGCGGTCAGCCGAGGTGGGCCACGTCGTTGACACAGCGGACGTTCGCCAGCCCGTCCTCGTAGTAGTCGATGACGCTGAGCGAGGCCGCGCCGAGCTCCATCCGGTTGACCGCGGACAGCGGCGCGCCGAGGGCCTGGCAGACGAGCGCCTTGATCGGGGTGACGTGCGTGACCACGAGCACCGTCTGGCGCGGGTACTTCGCGATCGTCTCGTCCCTGGCCCGGCCGGCCCGCGCGGCCAGGGCGGTGAGCGTCTCGCCGCCCGGCGGGGGCACGTCCGGGGAGCCGAGGAACGCGGCGAGCTCGGCGGGATACTGCTCGTTCGCCTCGGCGAAGGACAGGCCCTCGAGGCGGCCGAAGTCGAGCTCGCGGAAACCCGGTTCCGGCAGCACCTCGATGCCGACGGCCTTCGCCACGGCCCCGGCCGTCGCGAGCGTGCGCTGCAGCGGGGAGGCGAGGATGACGTCGATCGGGCCGAAGCGCGCATCCGCCCGCAGCCGCTCGGCCGCGCGCCGCGCCTGCTCCTCGCCGAGCGGGGTGAGCGGCGGGTCGCCGATGCCCGCGAAGCGCTTCTCCAGGGTCAGCGGGGTGACGCCGTGGCGCAGCAGGAGCAGCCGCGTCGGACGACCGAGGTCCGCCGACCAGGCGACCTTGGCCCCGGCCTTGGCGGGGGAAGCAACAGGAGTAACAGCGCCGACGGCGGGCGTCAGCGGCGTCTTGGACTTCCAGGCCTCGCCCTTGGCCGCTGCGTCGAGGGCCTCGTTGGCCAAGCGGTCCGCGTGCTTGTTCTGGCTGCGCGGGATCCACTCGTACGTGACGGCCTCGCGCGGCAGGATCTCCCGGGCGCGGGCGGCGAGCGGCTTCATGTCCGGATGCTTGACCTGCCAACGCCCGGACATCTGCTCGACGACCAGCTTCGAGTCCATCCGCACCTCGACCCGCGCGCCCGGGTCGATCGCCGCCACCGCCTCGAGCCCGGCGAGCAGACCGCGGTACTCGGCCACGTTGTTCGTCGCCGTGCCGAGCGTCTCGGCCAGTTCGGCGAGCAGTTCGCCGCTCTCGGCGTCGCGGACCACGGCCCCGTAGGAGGCCGGTCCTGGATTGCCGCGGGAGGCGCCGTCCGCCTCGACGATCAGGGTTCGCATACTCGGGCTCGCGTTCGCTGGAATTCGCTGGGAGAGGCGGGGCTGGCGGGGTCGGCGTGCTTCTAGAGTCCGGCGTCCGCGGTGCGCACCAGGATGCGGCGGCAGGAGTCGTGCCGCAGGATCAGGTCGGGGGCCGCCGTCTTGGCCTCGTTCAGCTCGGCGATGTCCAGCTCGAGCTGGCAGGCCTGGCAGCGCCGGTGCTTTATCGCCGCCACGGCCACGCCGTCGTACTGGCCGCGCAGCTTCTCGTAGAACGCCAGCAGGTCCGCCGGGAGCTGCTTGGCGACCACCTCGCGCTGGGTGCGGGTGAACTCCACGTCCTTGTCCACGCTCGCCTGCTCGGCCGCCAGCGCGTGCGCGGCCCGCTCCCGGTCGCCCTCGGCCTCGACCCGGTCGGCGGCCAGCTTCGCGGTGCGCGTCGCCGAGGCCTCGACCTTCTCCATCACCTCGAGCACCACGTCCTCGAGCGCCGACTGCCGCCTGGCCAGCGACTCGAGCTCGTGCTGGATGTTCTCCAGGTCCTTGGCGCTGCCGGACCCCGACGCGAGCAGCTTGCGGTCCCGTTCGGCGCGGGCGCGCACCTGGTCCACGTCCGCCTCGGCCTTGGCCTGCTCGCGGGCGAGATCGGAATCGGCGGCGGCGGACACGGCGTGCACGTCGCGCAGCTGGCCGAACTTGGTGTCGAGCGCCTGGTACTCGGCGAGCTGCGGGAGGGTGCGGCGGCGGTGCGCGAGCTGGTCCAGCTTGGAGTCGAGGCCCTGGAGATCGAGCAGGCGCAACTGGTCGGCGGGCTCGGCATTCACGTGGCGGTGCTCCTCGGCTTGGTCACTATGGATAAATGTGCTGCCGCGTCGGGTTCAGCGAAGTTCAGCAGATGTGCGCGGTCCACGGGTCGGTGACGATCGTGGACACCCGCGTCTCTACCGTACCGCCTGCCAGCAGCCCGGCGGCCACGGAAAGCCAGGGCCACTCGCTGGCGAAGTGCGCGACGTCGACCAGCGCCGGACCGCCGCCGAAACGCGCGTCCTGCATCGCCTCCGACGCCGGATGGTGCCGCAGGTCCGCGGTCACGTAGGCGTCGACCCCGGCCGCGCGCACGGCGGCGAGCAGGTCCCGGTCGTCGCCCGCTCCCCCGCACACCGCGACGCGGCGGATCGGCCGGTCCGGGTCGCCCGCGGCGCGCACGCCGGACGCGGTCGGCGGCAGGGCTCCGGCGACGCGTGCGAGGAAGACGCTGAGCGGTTCGGTCTCGGGCAGCTCGCCGAAGCGGCCCAGACCGAGGCTTCCGCCGGGGTCCGCCGGCAGCGGCAGGATCGGGTCGCCCACTTCGAGTCCGAGGGCCTCGGCGAGCGCATCCGACACGCCCGGGCGCGCGACATCGGCGTTGGTGTGAGCCGTCAGCAACGCGCATCCACCGCGAATCAACCGGTGCACGTTGCGTCCCTTGAAGTTCGTGGCCGGCACCCCGTTGACCGCGCGCAGCAGCAGCGGATGGTGCGTAACCAGCAGCTGCGCACCCCAGTCCAGGGCCTCGTCGAGCACCTCCTCGACCGGATCCACGGCGAACAGCACCCGGTCGACCTGCGCCCGCGGATCTCCGCAGACGAGTCCGACCGCGTCCCAGGACTGGGCGTGCGCGGGCGGGTAAGCGGTGTCGAGGATCTCGAGGATCCGGGCGAGAGCTGGCATGGCCACGGAGTCTAACCGGCCGGAAAATCTTCGGCCGGAAGCCCCTCGGCAGTGCGGAAGAACTTAATTTTCAGCGTACGGACGGGTATTTCCGCGCCAGCCGTCCGGCGCTACCGTGATGGAGATCCACCGTTCACCGGGCTCCGATTCCCACTCGGGTCCCGGCTACCCCTGCGGTGGTGCTCCCTTCTGTTCCGCCTACCCACAGGAATGGATCGTGAAAGTAAACCTCCGAATAGTCGGCATGCTCGTCGCACCCCTCCCGATCTTCGCGCTGGCCGCACCCATGGCCGACGCGTCGGTCAGCCCGGCCGCGGCCGGCCGCGTGGTCATGGCGAGCGAGGCTGCCCCCGCTCTCGCCGACGCCACGCACACCGGCACCGTGGCCTCCGGCCAGAAGCTCGGCCTGGAGATCAGCCTCCAGCCGCGCAACCAGGCCAAGCTCGCCGCGTTCATCAAGGACGTGTCCGACCCCAAGTCGGCGCTGTACAAGCACTACCTGACGGTGGCGCAGTACGCGGCCGAGTACGCCCCGACCGCGGCGCAGATCGCCCAGGTCAGCTCCTACCTCAAGTCCGAGGGCCTCTCGGTCGGCGCGCTCACCGCCAACCACCTCACCCTCGAGGCCTCGGGCACGGCGGCGCAGGCCGAGAAGGCGTTCGACGTCTCCATCGGCACCTACAAGTCCGCGCACCAGACCTTCTACGCGAACACCGCCGCGCCGTCGCTGCCGGCCAGCATCGCGTCGGTGGTCGACGGTGTCGCGGGCCTGCAGGACCAGGCGCTGCACACCTCGTACCTGGACAAGTCCTCGGCGGTGACCGCGCACGCGGGCACCACCCTGACGCCCACCCTGGCGCGTGAGGGCTACAACCTCACCACCGACCTGTCCGACGGGTACAACGGCTCCGGCAAGACGATCGCGCTCGCCGAGTTCTCCGCGTACGGCGCCTCCGACGTGGCCGAGTACAACACCAAGTACAGCCTCGGCGTCACCGCGGCCAAGGTCGTCAAGGTGGACGGCGGCACGACCGACACCTCCGGCGAGGACGAGGACGAGCTGGACATCGAGGTCGACTACGCGCTCGCGCCGAAGGCGACCATCGACGTCTACGAGGCCCCGAACTCGGACGCCGGCGAGGTCGCGCTCTACTCGTCGCTGGCCAGCGCGGACACCACCTCGGTGTCCAGCAGCTGGGGCGAGCCGGAGACCGAGGAGGACAACCTGACCTCCGACAACGCCGACTTCGAGGAGATGGCGGCCCAGGGCCAGTCGATGTTCGCGGCCTCCGGTGACTCCGGCGCCGACGACAACGGCAGCAGCCTCTCGGTCGACTTCCCGGCCTCCAACACCTACGTCTCCGGCGTCGGCGGCACCCAGCTGACCGTCACCTCGGGCGCGTGGAAGAGCGAGACCGCGTGGTCCGACAGCGGCGGCGGCATCTCGACCGAGTACACCACGCCGAGCTACCAGACCGGAGTGAACTCCGGCAGCTACCGTGACGTCCCGGACGTCGCGGCGGCCGGCGGCAACAACAGCCCGTGGTACATCTACACCGAGGGCTCGTGGACCGACGTCTGGGGCACCAGCGCCGCGGCGCCGAACTGGGCCGCGTTCGTCGCGGACTACGACACGGCCGCCACGGACCTGAGCGGCTCGGCGTTCGGCTACGTCAACTCGTTCATCTACCCGATCGGCGAGGGTTCGCTGTACGACACCGTGTTCCACGACATCACCAGTGGCAACAACGGCGGCTACAGTGCCAAGACCGGCTACGACGAGGTCTCCGGCTGGGGCTCGTACAACGCCGGCGAGTTCATCTCCGAGGAGCTCGGCTGATCGGCGGCTCCGCCTCGTGAGTTAGGGCGGACGCACGGAACGACTGGTAGGGCGCGGTCCTTCGGGGCCGCGCCCGTTCCGTTGTCTAGAGTTCGATGACGGTGCGGATCGCGGCGCCGGAGCGCAGCAGGTCGAGCGCCTCGTTGATCCGCTCCAGCGGAAGACGCGCGGTGACCATCGAGGCCAGGTCGAGCCGCCCGGCGCGCCAGAGCCGGACCAGCCGCTCGTACTCCAGGCGCACGTCGCCGCCGCCGTACATGGACGGCAGGATGCGCTTGCTGTCGTAGAAGAGCTCGTTCATCGTGAACTGGACCGCGTCATCCCGTGAACCGGCGCCGACGATGATGACGGAGCCGCCGCGCCGGGTCAGATCGTAGGCCTGGCGGACGAGGGCCGAGCGGCCCACGCATTCGAAGACGTAGTCGAAGCCCTGCTTGCCCGTCAGCTCCTTCATCGCCGCGCGCGCATCGTCCGGGGCCACGGCCCGCGTCGCACCGAACTTCGCGACCAGCTCGCGCTTGTCGGCGCTCGGGTCGATCGCCACGATCTCGGCGGCCCCGGCGATCCGCGCGCCCTGGATGACGGAGATGCCCACGCCGCCGCAGCCGATCACCGCGACGGTGGATCCGGGTTTTACGTCAGCAGTCTTGAAGACCGCGCCGACGCCGGTCGTCACGCCGCAGCCGATCAGCGCGGCGACGTCGTAGGGCACGTCCGCGGGCACCGGGACCGCGCACTGCCAGGGCAGCACGACCTCCTCGGCCAAAGTCCCGGTGCCGCACATGCCGTAGACCTCGGCGCCGTCCAGCGTGAAGTTCGCCCGCTGAGCCGTTGGAATGAAGATCTCCGTACACAGGTTGCCCTCGCCGCGCAGGCAGAAGGCACAGCGTCCGCACGGCGGAACCCAGCACACGGTCACGCGATCGCCGACCCGGACCGGCCCCGCGTTCAGGCCGGCCTCGACGACGTCCCCGGCGCCTTCGTGCCCGAGCACGAAGGGCCGCCGGTTGGCCAGCACGCCGTTCATCGCGGAGAGATCGGAGTGGCACACGCCGCTGGCCCTGATCCGCACCCGAACGTCGCCGGGGCCGAGCTCGCGGGTGCCGAAGCCGTCCAGCACCTCGGCGGCGGGCCGCCCCGTCTCACGTACCAGCGCCGCCTTCATCCGGGACCTCCGCGTCGAGTCATTACCGGCCGGTAACGACTAAAGGTACGCCCCGCCGAGCCGGGCGACACCCTCCTCGGAGATCTTCTTGAGCCGGAAGGCGAAGAAGATCAGCACCACGCCGACCAGCGCCCGCAGGCCGTAGTAGAGCATGTACTCGTGATCGTGGGTGATCACGTCCGGGATCGTGTTGTCGTTGTTCGTGTTGCTCGTCGCGCCCAGGAACAGCGACAGCAGGATGGTGACCACCCAGGTGGCGCGGAAGTAGACGTAGCCGGCCCGGTTGAACACGGCCCGGCGGGCGCCGACGGACCCGAGCGTCCGGTTCAGCGAGCGCTGCCAGACCCCGATCGAGACGAGCGTGCCCAGGAAGACGAACAGCGCGATCAGCGAGACCGCGTTGATCGCGTTGTCGTCGCTCTGCGCCTGGTTGAGCTGATCCTGGGTCACGTTGGTGGCGTTGTTGAGCGTGTTGGCCAGCGAGACCTCGTTGTTGAGCACGAAGACCTCGATCAGGCTGATCGCGACGTAGAGCACGCCGAGCACCAGGACCACGATCGGCAGCACCTTGTTCAGCGGCGCCGCCGGTTGCATCATCGGCCGCGGCGCCATCCCCGGGATCCCGGTCCCCGCGTCGCTCACCCCACCCTGGGGCAGTGCCCAGGGATCTATCTCTGACATCCGACCTCCATTCTCTCCATGATTCGAAACCAAAGGACTCAATGGTCAGGTAGACCACGACGCGAGTCAATGCTTTTCCGATAACGACTCGGCCGTTCCGTTC
>Ga0185299_10001414_pt1 | contig 46732 bp, 41 predicted proteins | sample PaiPotPPA55metaG_FD_128002 | JGI IMG/M metagenome (GOLD analysis project Ga0185299, IMG submission 128002) | Iron sulfur acid spring bacterial and archeal communities from Banff, Canada, to study Microbial Dark Matter (Phase II) - Paint Pots PPA... ... | reverse complement strand
AAATATCCGACGCGTTACGCTCATCAGACACCGTCCTCCTGGCTCGAAAGCCTAGCATGGGTGTCCACCAAACCGGGGGAGGACCAATCACCTTCTGGATCGGGATGATGGTCAGCGCCGAGCCGGCGCCAAACCCCGCCGCTGTCAGCCCGGCGCACAGCCCGCGACGGTCGGGAAACCATTTGAGCGCGTTGCCGGTCGAGGTCCCGTATACCGCGCCGGCGCCGATGCCGCCGATCGCCGCCGCGATGTAAAGCAGGGTCAGCGGGTCGGCGATCGCATTCATCAGCCAGGCGATGCCGACCAGGATGCCGCCGATCAGCACGACCAGCTTTGGGCCGAACCGGTCGACAAACCACCCCTCGACCGGCACGAGCCAGGTCTCGGTCAGCACGAAAATGCTGAAGGCAACCTGGATCGCGGCGCGTCCCCAATGGTATTTTGCGTCGATCGGCAAGACGAACAGCGTCCAGCCGTATTGCAGATTGGCGATCATCACCATGCAGACGATGCCGAACGCCAGTTGCCCTGATCGATAGAGCGATGGTCGCGCGGGGGCCGTGCCCGCATTCTCGGTCATTTGCCTCCCCCTTTTTCAATTTTCTGGCCAACCCGTACCGCAGCCCGGGGTAGAACAGCGGGTACCTCGGTTTAATCGTGGCGCTTCCCACTTACATCAACAATTTTTTGGTTTTGATTCCCCGACTTCGTCGTCTTTGGTGCGCGCAACCGGTGCTTTGCCGCGACGGGCGAGAATGATTGGCCGGGCCGACGCAAAGCGCCGATACTCGGCGACCTTACCCGCGGGCGGAGGAGCGAATGAGCCTGGTCGGTTCGCACAAGTTTGACGTCGGCACCTGGGAGGGCTGTCGCGCGGAACCTGACGATCGTCCCGCAATGGACCGGCGCCGGCTGATCGGGCTGCTCGGCATCGGCGCTGCTAGTGTCCTGGCGGGTACCATCCTAGAGGGGCGAGGGGCGCTCGCCGGTGGCAAAGTCGATGCGCTGCTGCTCAACTGCATCGATTACCGGCTGACCGCGGCGACGACGCGCTACATGGCGCAGCATCGGATGGAAGGCAAATACGACCAGTTCATTCTCGCCGGCGCCGCGCTCGGCGCGAAGAATGACAAATTTCCGGCCTGGGGGACGACCTTCTGGGAGCATGTCCAGGTCGCGATCGACCTGCACGGCATTCGCAAGATCATCGTCATGGACCATCGCGATTGCGGTGCCTACAAGGCGATTCTCGGGCTCGATCTCGCCGCGAACCCGGCGCGGGAGTTCGACGTACACGCCGCGCAAATGCGCGCGCTGCGGGCCGACATCGGTAGCAAACATCCGCAGCTGGCGGTCGAATTGCTGCTGATGGGGCTCGACGGCAAGGCCGAGACGATTGTCTAGTGTGCGCGCTGATGGGCGGCGCGCGCTTGCCGTAGCCATCTGCTACTTCCTTACGATCGTCGCGGGTGCCGCGTGGGGCGCCGATGATGGGGCTGACGACAAGCCCGCCGCAACCACACCGCAATTGCCGGCGCGGGTCGAGACCCGGCACACGATCGATCTTCCCGGCGATCTCGCCGGTAATGGGCATCCGCTCGATTATCGCGCGGTCGCCGAAACCATCGGCCTTACCGACCAGAAGGGCGCTGCCATCGCGTCGGTCTACACCGTCTCCTATCTGGCCGAGATGCCGGCCGAAACGCGGCGGCCGGTCGCGTTCGTATTCAACGGCGGCCCCGGCGCTGCGTCGGTGTTTTTGCATCTCGGCGGGCTGGGACCCCGCATCCTCGAGACGCCGGCGAGCGGAGCGGTGCCGAGTCCGCCGGCGCGGCTCATCGACAACCGATCGACCTGGCTGCGCTTCACCGACCTGGTTTTCGTCGACCCGATCGGCACCGGCTTCAGCCACGGCAAGGGCAAAGAGGAAAACCCCGACAAGCCGTATTGGAATGTGCACAGCGACCTCGAGTCGCTGGGCGCGGTCGTGCGCCGCTGGCTGACCCGACACGAGCGCTGGAGCGCGCCGGTGTTTCTCGTCGGCGAAAGTTATGGCGGGCTGCGCGCCGCTGGACTGGCGCGCAGCCTGGAGCGCGATGTCGGCATCAGCGTCAGCGGCCTGGTGCTGATCTCGCCGGCGCTGGACGTTGCGGTGCTGCACCCCGATATCAGCAACGCGCTGGCGCCGGCCTTTGCGCTGCCGAGCTATGCCGCCACAGCCGCGGCGCTCGCCGGGGCAGAAACCACGGCCGAGACCGGCGAAGCGGCGGAGCGCTTCGCGCTGTCGGACTATCTGGTCGGCTTGGCCGCGCTGAAGGGCATTCCCGCGGCCGGCGACCCGTTCATCGCGCGGATCGCAGCGCTGATCGGCCTGCCCGACGACATCGTCAGGCGCGAGCGCGGGCGCGTGCCGAACGGGGTGTTTGCGCGGGAGCTGCGCCGCGCGCAGGGAGAGATCCTCAGCCTCTACGATGCTACCGTAGCGCGTGCGGCAGTCGCCGATGCGGCGGACGACAATGCCGGTGACGCCGTGCTCGACCCGGCAATAGCCGCCTATACGGCCGCATTCGACACCTACGCGCCCGACGCGCTCGGCTACCGTACCGAGCAGCCCTATCGGGTGCTGCCGCGCGAGGTGTCGCGGCAGTGGAACTGGGATGCAGCGCGCGGCGCAGGGGGCGATGGAGGAGGCGGGCTCGGCCTGGCGCTGTCCTCGCTCCAAGACATGCTGCTGCTCCATCCGAGTACGAGGCTTTTGATCGTCAACGGGCGCTACGATCTGGTGACCCCCTATCTCGCCTCGCGCTGGCTGATCGATCAGCTTGCCGTGCCCGCCGCGGTGCGTGCCGCCATCGGCCTGCGGGTCTATGAGGGCGGGCACATGATGTATATGCGCCCACGCTCGCGCGCCGCGCTGGCCGCCGATGCCGCGGACATCTTCGCCTCCCCGAGCGCCGCGCCGCCGCGCTGACGGGGGGCGTCAGGCGGGGGTCGGCCGCGCGCCGGCGCAGCCGCGCGCCCCGGGGCACGCCCCGGCATCCGACCGGGTGCATGAGCGAGACCTGATCTGCGTCTGCGGGCTGGCCGCGGTAGAGGCGCTGTTTGCCCGCGATGCGGCCCGCGTCGAGCGGCTGTTCTTCGAACCGCGGTTTTCGCGCGCGCTGGCACGGCCGCGCCATGCCCTCGCCAAGGCGCACAAACCCTACCGCGAAGCCGAGGCCGACGAGCTGGCGCGCATCGCCGGCACAATGCGCCATGGCGGGGTGGTCGCGGTCGCGCGCCCCAACCCGCCGCTGCCGCTCGATCCTGGGCTGGCCGCCGGCTGGGCCCGCGACGGCCGGCCCCTCTTGATCCTCGACGGGATCGGCAACCCGCATAATTTGGGCGCGGCGGTGCGCAGCGCCGCCTATTTCGGGGTTCCGCGCATCGTCTTGGCCGACCGGCCCGAGCAGGCGTTGCCCTCGGCGGCGAGCTATCGCATCGCCGAGGGCGCGCTCGACCGCGTGATGCTCTATCGGGCGCCGCTTTTGCCCGCCCTGCCGGCGCTGAAGCGCGGTTATCGCATCGTCGGCACCGCGCTGCAGGGCGGCGTGCCGCTCGGCCAGTTGCGCCATGACCGGCCGGTGGCGCTGATCCTCGGCAATGAGGAGAGCGGCGTCGATCCGGCGGTTCTTGCGCTGTGCGACACGGTCGTGACGATCCCCGGCAGCGGCCAGGTGCAATCGCTCAATGTCGCCGCTGCCGCCGCGGTCCTCCTCTATGCGCTGCGTTCGGCCTGGCGCTTGCCGACTGAGTAGATTCCGAGCCTTCGCACGATGGATTATGCCGATACATTTGCCGCGAAGTGTTCGAGGGAGGTCCCGGTGGCCTGGCGCATTTCATATCGGCATCCACTCCGGCCTGATGATGGCGGAATCAGATTTGTCCCCGATCAATCGGAAGCAGCCGCGGAGAAATTGCGCTTAGAGTTGCGCGGCTACGCCGTCTCCAAGCCCTCGCAGGCTGCCGCTCTTCGGTTGATCGCGCAAACCGAGGAGGCGATAACAGGCGACGCCACCGAAGCTCCGCTCCTTCGTTTTTAGAGGAACACCGCCTGCTGCGAATTTCGCGACAATTGCGTTCGTATGTTCAATGACTTGGCACGTTCAGTATCGCAAAGACGCGACAGACCACATCGAGAGGCATCCAAGCCCCGAGCGGGCCATTGAATCCGCCTGCCGTCTGATCGATGACGGTTGCGATGTCTACGGCGTTGGCACCGGGCCGCTCAGCGATTCAATCGAGAGAGAGCAGATCGCCCAAATCTATGTCATGTGGGCGAGAGCGAAATTGCCGTTCGGCAGAATTTCAAACTGAGGCGCACCGCCGCGTGTGGGGCTATTCCTGTTGCCCGGCCATCAACCGGTCGAGCGCCGCCAATAGCGCATCGGCCGCTGCCGGTCCGGGTTCGAGATGGCGCAGCACGAGCGCCGCGGCTTCGAGTGTCGACAAGGCTTCGCGGCGCGGCTCGCGACGCAGATGGCTGATCCGAGCCGGGGCGGGCGGGTTCACCACCAGGCGATGCAGCTTTAAGAGCCATGGGTTGCGCCACCACAGCGTCTTCGCCTCTTTCCAGCTGCCGTCGAGCAGCACGATGCCGTCGAGGCGTTTGAGGATCGGCTCCGGGTCGGCGAGCGGCTCGCCGTCGCGACCCAGCACGATCACCTCGCGCCCCTGGCCGAGCGCCTTCGGGCGCGCCGACCCGAGATAGAGGCCGCCCCAGCGCCTGGGATCGGCCTCATGCCCCAGAGCCCGCGCCAGGTTCGGCCACGACAAGCCGGCGACGAGCCTGGCGCGGTGCAACAGGGCGACCATGGCGGGAGCCGTCGCCAGTGCCTCGCGCCGCTCCTGCGGATGCTGCAGGACGAGCACGAACAGGCGATTGTCGATGATTGCCTCGGGCACCGCGGCGCTTGCAAGGTCACCGGCTGAAATTGAACATCTCCATCAGATCGCCGATCGCCGGCTGGTTTCTCGGGACGTACGGGTTGCTGTGGTTGGCGACCGGGTTAGGCAGATTGTCACGACTCTCGGCGGAGATCGCCGACAGACCCCAGTTGGCCTCGACGAATTTCGCAAACGACACGTGGTCGTAATAGGCGTGGATGACGCCGCCCCCCTGCGAATAGGGAGAGACCACCACCAGCGGAACCCGGCTGCCGTCGCCGAAAAAGTCGATCGGCTGAACATAGCCCGAATCGTAGTACCCGCCGCTTTCGTCCAACGTGATCATGATCGCGGTGTGCTGCCACAGGGCGGGCTGCGCCTCGATCGTCTCGACGATCTTTCGGCAGAACGCCTCGAACAGCCCGAATTTCGAGGACGCCGGATGGCCGTCAAGATAGAGCGCCGGCTTGACGATCGCCACGGCCGGCAATTCGCCCTTCGCGATATCGCCATAGAGCTCTTCGACGTCCTGCAGGTTCCCCCGCAGCTCCGGATTGGTCATGATATCGGTCGAGTACTGGAACGGGTTGCACAGCGGACAGTATCGGTGGTTTGCGAAGCTGCCCCGGCCGCCTCCCAGCCCTCGCCGTAATACCGCCAGGAAACGCCGTGGTCCGTCAGCAGCAGTCCGATATTGGGTTGTCGGCTCGGCGGGATGGTGAACTCGCGCGGGCCGAGCGGCGCCGGGGTGCCGTCGCCGCGGTACCCCGTATTGTAGTTGTTGACGAGGTAGAAGCCGCCCTCCCGGCAGTTGCCGCCGCGGAACGGCCGGTAGGGCAGCGCGTTCAGATAATCCCTGATCGCCTTGACCCCGGGCTGCGAAGTGTCGGCGCAATTGACGTAGGACCCGCCGGCATAGCCGTCCTGGGTATACCAATTATCGGTGCCGGGCATCGGATCGGGGTTCTCGATCTGGTTGATGGGCGGGATCGCCGGGCTGCCGTCGGCGGCGGCATAAAACATCGCGCCGCCATAGCCGATCGCGATGTGGTTGGCCCCGGTCCCGCCCATGATCGCCTGATGGTAGTTATCGCTGAGCGCATAGCGATGGGCGAGATCGCTCAAATAGCCGACATCCCCCGCGCCGCTGTCGTAGACGCCCATGGCAACCCCGCCCTGGTGGGTGCTTTGATCATTAAAGTCGGGGGGCTGAGGGCCGCCGTTGCTGCCTGCGCCGGCGGTTATCGCGACCCAGGGGAAGAGGTCGTTCCGGCAGCCGCTCGGATTGCTTGGCGTGGCGGCGCCAGGATCGCAATCGAGCTGCTGCCACATCTGGAAGAACCGGTGGACCGGGTCGCCGGCATTGGCGTCATAGGCGATCGACCGGGTGATGACGAAGGGGCCGTTGGCGACCTCCGCCGGGAACCTGGTATCGGGAACCCGCTTCGGTAGCCCGGTCCCGCCGGTGGTCAGAAGCGGGTAGGAATCGGCGGGCAGGGCGGGCTCCGCGGCGCGCGCCGCCTCGACCGAGGCAAATGGCGGATTGGTCGGGGCATTGTCCGTGCTCGGCGGCGGCAGAAGGGCGAACGGCGCAGTCTTCGCCGGATGGATCGAATAGCTGCCGCTCGCCTTGGCCTGCCACTGCCGGCCCAGCGCGAAGTTCGCGCCGGGGCTGCCGTCGGGGTTGAGTATCCCCTCGGAAAGAAGGTTCATGATGCTCTGGCCGGGGGCCGGGCGAAACAGCCCGAAAAGATGATCAAAGCTGCGGTTTTCGCCGATGATCAACAAAACGTGCTCGATCGGCGTTCGGGTGACAATGTCGGCGGGCGTCTGTGCCGCCGACGGCGCGATGTCGAGCATCGCAACCAGCGCGACCACGGCGCGGATCGCCATGCCGGCCGCCATGCATCCCTCCTCGATAAGCCTCGCGACGCTACTCGATGACCGCAGGATCTACTACCGCAAACCCCCGCGCCCTATGTGCTTTCTCGCGCCGCGTGCGTCGCTATATCCTGCCGCGATGAGCGCAATCGTCGATCGCCGGCCCGGCGCCGCGGTGCCGCGGTGACCCCGCGCACCCGACAGCTGATCGTCTCCTTGATCGTCGCCTGCGCGATGTTCATGCAGAACCTCGATTCAACGATCATCGCGACCGCACTCCCGGCGATCGGCCGCTCGCTCGGCGAGAGCCCGCTGCGGCTCAACGTGGCGATCACCTGTTACCTGTTGAGCCTGGCGGTGTTCATCCCGATCAGCGGCTGGACCGCCGACCGGTTTGGTGCCCGGCGCGTGTTCAGCAGCGCGATCATTGTCTTTACGCTGGGTTCGATCGGATGCGGGCTTTCCCACTCGCTGTGGATGCTCGTCATCGCCCGCATCGTGCAGGGCATGGGCGGGGCGATGATGGTGCCGGTCGGCCGGCTGGTACTGCTGAAGACGGTGCCGCGATCCGAGCTGGTGCGGGCAATGTCCTATGTCAGCGTGCCGGCGCTCGTTGGCCCGGTGATCGGGCCGCCGCTCGGTGGCTTCATCGTCACCTACGGCTCGTGGCCGTGGATCTTTTTCATCAACATCCCGGTGGGCGTGCTCGGTGTCGTGCTGGTGCGCCTCTTCATCGACAACATCCGCGAGACGACCGTGCGGCCGTTTGATCTGCGCGGCTTTGTCTTGACCGGGATCGGGCTGGCCAGCCTCGCCTACGGGTTCGAGATGAGCGGCCGGGGCGAGTTGCCGCTCCCCCTGGTGGCCGGGATGCTCGCTCTCGGTGCGGTGTGCATGACGCTTTATGCGCGCCACTCCAGACGGGTCGATCACCCGATCATCGATCTCACGCTGATGCGCATCCCGACCTATCGGATGACGACAATCGGCGGGTTTATCTTTCGCATGGGGCTCGGCGCCTTGCCGTTCTTGATGCCGCTGATGCTGCAGGTCGGGTTCGGCCTAGACGCCCTCTCCTCGGGCCTCATCACCTTTGCCAGCGCCGCCGGAGCCATGAGCAACAAGCTCCTGGTCAGCGCGATCATCCGCACCTTCGGCTTCCGCCGGGTGCTGATCGCCAACACGCTCGTCAGCAGCGGGTTTCTGTTCTCCTATTCGTTCTTTCGGCCGATGACGCCGCATGTCGTGATCTTTCTCGCCTTGCTGGCCGGCGGATTTTTCCGCTCGCTGCAGATGACCAGCATCAACACGCTCAGCTATGCCGACGTGCCGCCCGGCATGCTGAGCCGCGCCACCAGCCTCACCAGCATGGCGCAGCAGCTGTCGCAAAGCATCGGCGTCGGGACCGGCGCGCTCTTGCTCTATGTAATGCTGGGCGTCCATCACACCGCGGTGTCGGGACCGGCGGATTTCTCTTTCGCGCTCGCCGCGGTCGCGATCTTGTCCCTCTTCTCGGTGCCGTTCTTCCTCAGAATGTCGCCCGATGCCGGCGCCGAGGTCAGCGGGCGGGTGGCGCCGAGCAAGATGCCGGGCGAGTAAGCGTTGCGCTTGTTCGCCTGGAACATCCGCCAGGGCGGCGGCACGAGGCTCGCGGCGATCATCGCCGCGGTCGCGCATCACGAGGCGGATATCCTGGTGATTTCCGAATATCGCGGCGGCGATTCGGCGAACCGGCTGCGCGTGGCGCTGGCGGCATCAGGCTTTCGGCATCAGACCGGCCTCGCGCCGCCGCCCGGCAAGAACGGCGTCTTGATCGCGGCGCGCTGCCCGTTCCGCGAGCACGGCGTGGTCAGCACCGCCGTGCCCGAGCCCTACCGGATGGTCCGAATCGAGATGGCCGGGCTCATTCTCTGCGGCATCTACATGCCGAACCTGTTGCAGAAGGTGCCCTATTGGGAGGCGCTGATCGCCGCGCTCGCCGGCGAACCGGGCGGAGCTGTGCTGGCGATCGGCGATTTCAACACCTGCCGCGCCTATGTCGACGAGCCCGGTGCGATCGACGCCACTGCACATTTTATGGACAAGCTCGAAGCGGTCGGGTTCTGCGATCTGTGGCGCCGGCGCCATCCTGAGGGCCGAGAGTTTTCCTGGTACAGCACCCGCGGCAACGGGTTCCGCATCGACCACGCCTTTTTGTCGCCTGATCTGGCCGCGCGTGCCGGCGCCGTGCGTTATTCACACGGGGAGCGGTTGGCCGGCCTCTCGGACCACTCGCCGCTGGTCCTTGATCTGGGAGTTTGAAGTGGTTGGTATCGCGCAGGCTGGGCTGAGCGCAGCGAAGCCCACCATGCGAATCAGCCTGGCCGATTTGCGATGGGCTTCGCTGCGCTCAGCCCATCCTACTGAACTGAACCGCGGTGGCTATTCGCGCATCAGCTTGTCGACGACCTCCTGGGGGATGTCGTCTTTCCAGTTGCGTCCGGTATTCCAGCCCCATGGGCGGATCGCGTCGCGCTCCGTGATCAGGGCCTTGATTTCCGCCTCGATCTCGTTGCCGTCGCGGTCGCCGTTGGCGCGCTCGAGGTAAAGCTCGTACAGCCGGTCCCAAATCACGGTCAACCGAGCGCTCTCCTCGGGCGTGAAGGGAGGAATGGCGGAGGACATTGGCCAACTCTTATCCGTTCTTGGACACGTACTAGTAACACAGCAGGGTTGCCGATGCGTTAAAATCGGGGTTAAAACGGCGTGTTTTCAAGCGCTGACGGCACGCAGCGGCTCCCGGGCGCCGCCCAGCTGGCGGCGAATCAACCGGGCGTAGAGGCCCCCCCGTGTGACGAGCTCGCCATGCGTGCCGAGTTCGACCAGGTGGCCGCGATCGAGCACGACGAGGAGGTCGGCGTGGCGCACCGTCGAGAGGCGGTGCGCGATGACGACGGTCGTGCGGTCGCGCATCAGCGTGTCGAGCGCTTGGCGCACCTGCGCCTCGCTGACCGCGTCCAAGTGCGATGTTGCCTCGTCGAGGATCAGGGTCGGCGCGTTCTTCAGAAAGGCGCGGGCGATCGCGACCCGCTGGCGCTGCCCGCCGGACAATTGCACGCCGCGTTCGCCGACCCTCGTGTCGAGCCCCTCCGGCAGGCTGGCGACAAAACCGGCGAGCGCGGCCTGATCGAGCGCGCGGCCTATCGCCGCCTCGTCGGCATCGGGGCGGGCGAGGGCGACATTGGCGCGCAGCGTGTCGTTGAAGAGGTAGGTGTCCTGCGACACCAGCGAGATGCGCCGGCGCAGATGGTCGAGCTCGAATTCCCGCAGATCGACCCCATCGATCAGGATGTGCCCCTCCGCCGGGTCCCAGAAGCGCAAGAGGAGGTTGGCGAGCGTCGTCTTGCCGGCGCCCGAGGGGCCGACGATCGCGACCGTCGCTCCGGCCGGGATGTCGAGCGTGATGCCGTCGAGCGCCGGTCGGCGCGCCCCGGGATAGGCAAAGCCGACGCTATCGAACTGGATCGCCGAGCCGCCGACCGGAGCGGGCGGGCGAAGGGGCCCATCGCGCACCGCCGGCGCCTCGTGCTGCACGGCATGGAGCCGGCGGGTCGAGGCGATCGTGTCGGCGAGCTGGCGGCTGACCTGGGCGATCTCCGAGATCGGCAGAAACGAGGCGAGCGCCAGGAGGATCAGCAGCGGCAGGGTGGTCGCCGCCAGCTGGTGGTCGGCAACCAGCCATGCGCCGGTGATCGCGACGGCGAGGCCGCCGAGCCCCGTCGCGATCTCGAGCTGCGCGGTCTGCGACGACAGGTCTGAGAGCAGCGTCAGGCGGGTCTCCTGGTAGCCGCGCACCGCGTCCATAAAGCCGGCGCGCCGGCGGCCGACCGCCTGGAAAGCGACGAGGTCGGAGAGACCCTGGATCGTCTCGGTGACATGGGCGCCGAGCATGCCCAGCGCCTCGCGCGCCTCGCCGCCGAGCCGGTCGATCCGTGCCCGCATAACGACCGGCGCAAGCCCGGCGAACAGCACGAACGGCAGCAGCGCCAGGGCGATCGGCCAGGCGACAATCGCCAGGCTCAAGAGCACGGTCGACGGCACCAAGAGTGCGACCAATGCCGGCGCCACGGTGTGCGCGAAGAAATATTCGATCGTCTCGATGTCCTGGCTCGCCAGCGCGATCAGATCGCCGGACCGGCGCCGCACCAGATAGGCCGGCGCCAGCGAATCGAGTTTCCGGTAGAGCTCGATCCGCAGCTCGGCGAGGAGGCGATAGGCGATGTCGTGCGCGAGCCACGATTCGATCCAGTGTAGGATCCCGGCGACCGGTGCGAGGAGCGCCAGCAGGATCAAGAGGTAGGCGAATGGCGCGCCGGTCTTGACCGCCGCGACCGCCAGCGCGCCGATTATACCGACCCCGATAAAGGCGGCGACCCGACCGATCCCCGAACTCACCACGACAGTGAAACGGCGTCGCCACGGCTTGATGATGTGTATGAGCGCCATCAGCGTCGCTGCCGCGCCGACCTCGCGCGCCGCAGCGTTCACCGCTTCCGGCGCCGCCGCGCCGTAATCGGTCGCCCCTGCTTCGCCCGGCGTAGCTGCCAGCTCGTCGACGGCGAGCGCGATATCGTCGCTGCGTTCCTCGGCCTGCGCCCCCATCAGCCGGCGGTAGGGGCCATCGCGGCGGATCAGCTCGGCGTGGCGGCCGGTCTCGACGATATGGCCGTGGTCGAGCACGAGAATGCGGTCGGCGCCGATCACGCTGGAGAGGCGATGCGCCAATACCAGCGTCGTGCGCCCTTGCGCCAGCCGGTCGAGCCCGCGCTGGATCAGCGCCTCGTTCTCGGCATCGACCGAGGACAAGGCCTCGTCGAGGATCAGGATCGGCGCGTCGCGCAGCAAGGCCCGGGCGATAGCCAGGCGCTGGCGCTGCCCGCCCGACAGATTGACGCCGCGCTCGCCGAGGATCGTCTGATAGCCGTAGGGCAGCTGCAGGATAAAGTCGTGCGCGTTGGCGTCCTTCGCCGCGGCTTCGAGCTCATCTTCAGTCGCATCCGGCTTGCCGAGCCGCAGATTGTCCTCGACCGTGCCGTGGAACAGATAGGTGTCCTGATGCACCACCGCAATCTCGCGGCGCAGCGCCTCGGGATCGAGGATGCGCACATCCTGGCCGCCGACCCCGACGGTGCCCGATTGCGGGTCGAAGAGGCGCAGGAGGAGTCGGGCAATCGACGACTTTCCGGCGCCCGAGGGCCCGACAAAGCCGATCTTCTCGCCGGTCGCGACCGTGAACGAGAGGCCGTCATGCGCCGCCCCCCTGCCGCCGGGATAGGCAAAATGCACGTCTTCGAACGCGATGGTCGGCGCTAGCGCGTTTACTCCCTCTCCGCCCCTGGGGGCGGAGAGGGTTGGGGTGAGGTGGGGGATTCCAGAGCGCTCGCCGATACCCACCTCACCCTCCCAGCGCTGCGCGCTGGGCCCCTCCCTCTCCCCCCTGAAAGGCGGAGAGGGAACTTTCGCGAACGGCCTGACCAGCGGCTCGGCCGCGAGCAATTCATGGATGCCGGCGGCGGCCGACTGCCCGGTCATGCCCTGATGCAATACCGTGCGCAGGTCGCGCAGCGGGCGGAACACCTCGGTCCCGGCCATCAGTACAATAAGCAGCGCCTCGATTGTCATCAGCCCGTTGGACACACGCCAGACCCCGAGCGCCAGTGCCGCGGCGGCGCCGATCGCGACGCTGGCATCGGTGATGCCGCGGGTCATCACGCTGGTCGACAGCACCTGCATCGTCGTTTCCGAGAGACGGCGCGCGCGCTCGGCCAGGCGCTTGCCATAGGCGGTGCTCTGGCCAAAGGCTTTGAGCGTCGGCAGCCCCTGCACCGCATCGAGAAATTCCGAGCCGAACCCTTTCATCGCCTCGTGCCGGGTGCGGCCTCGGCCGCCCTCGATCGCGGTGAACGCCATCGGCGCGACGAGCGTCACCAATGCCGCGACCAGCATGACCGTGGCGACCGGCGCGTCCCACCACACGATGAACGCGAAGATCGCCAGTGGGGTCAGCGCCGCGACGCAGACCTGGGGCAGGTATTGCCCGAAAAAGCTCTGCAGCTGCTCGACCCCGTCGACCACCGACAGCATGACCCCGCCGGTGCGCTCGCCGGCGAACCAGGCCGGCCCGAGCTCGGCGATCTTGTCGTAGAGCCGGCCGCGCAGATCGTGCTGCACCTGGGTCGCGGTGCCGTGCGCGATCAGCGTTCGGCAATGGTCGAGGAAGCCGCGCAGGACAACCGCGCCGGCGACCGCGATCGCCAGCGCGGCGATGACGGCAAAGCCGGAGCCGGTAAAAACGCGCGCCAACAGCGCGCCGAGCAGGGCGAAACGGGCGATGCCGAACCCCGCGGCGACCAGGCCGATCAGGATCGCCAACGCGATCCGGCCACGCAGCCCTCTTGTCAGCCCCCACAGGCGTCGATCGAAATACATCAGCGCCACTTCTCCTCGGTGGCGGCGGATTGCTGCGGCGCACTCAGCGTTCGCGGATCCTCGACGTCGACCGTGAGGTGCTCGGTCGGCTTGGGCGTCGCGGTCATCAGGCACACCCCGTCGGGGGCTTCGAACCGGTGCCACAGGCCCTGCGGCACGATGACCAGCATCCCAGCTTTGAGGGTGTGGGTCTGTCGGCCCTCGTCGGTGATGATGTGAAACTTTGTCTCGCCCTCGACGACCTGGACCAGTTCGTCGCCGTTGGGGTGCCGCTCCCAGGCGCCGTTGCCGGAGAATTTGGCACTGAAGATGTTGCCGTCGCGGAACGGGGTCAGCGTGGCGAAGGCGTTGGTCCCCTTGCGATCGGCCTCGGTCATGTCGGGCCGGCGCCCCTTCAGCATCGAGAGCTTCGCGAGCTCGGCCGTTACATCGACGATCGTGATCACCTGTCCCTCCATTCGCTGATGGCGCGCCGAGGCGGCCCAGGGCCGGCCGGCATCATAATCGACGATTGGCGCGGCGCGGGACGCTTTATCCGAAGACCAGCTCCGCCTCAGTCCCGCCCCTTGCCCGGGCGTGCCCCGGGCATCCACGTCTTGAAAACGGCCGATCCGAACAAAAAAGACGTGGGTGGCGGGATCAAGTCCGGCCACGGGGGTATGATGGTGCGATAGGTGGATCGAGAGGGAGCCAGCCATGCCGATGCATCGCGTCTTGATTACCGGGGCGGGCGGCGGGATCGGCAGTGCCCTGCGCGAAACGTTGCGCGGGGTCTACCCCGTGCTGCGGGTGTCCGACCGGGTGAAGCTCGCGCCGGCGCGGGACGGCGAGGAGGTCGACCAGACCGACATCGCCGACATGGCGGCGGTCGAGCGCATGGTCGAGGGTGTTGACGGCATCATCCATCTCGGTGGGATCTCGGGCGAGAACAGCTGGGAGAAGATCCTCGAAGGCAACATCATCGGGCTCTACAACGTCTTCGAGGCGGCGCGCCGGGCGGGCACGAGGCGCATCGTCATGGCGACCTCGAACCATGCGGTCGGCTTCTACCCGCGCGCCCAGACAATCGACGACCGCGTCGTGCCGCGCCCCGACAGCCGCTACGGCGTCTCGAAGGCATTTTCCGAGGCGCTCGCCAGCCTTTACGCCGACAAGCACGGCATCGGTTTTTTGTGCACGCGGATCGGCAATTTCGGGCCGCGGCCGATCGACAGCCGACGCCTTGCGATCTGGATCAGCCCGGGCGACTACACGCAACTCGTCAGGATCGGGCTCGAACACCCCGAGATTCACTTCGAGATCGTCTATGGCGTCTCCGGCAACCGGCGCTCGTGGTACGACAATCAGAACGCCTATCGCCTCGGCTACCGGCCACAGGACGATTCGGAGCCCTATGCCGGGGCAATTCTCGCCGCCGAAGCCGGCCAGCCCAAGGACCCGATCGCCGAGCGCTACCAGGGCGGCACCTTCTGTGCCGACGAATTCGACGCCCCGACGCCGCCCGATTAACGGAGACTCCATGGCTTTGGCTCAACTATCCGAAATCGTCATCCCCGGGCTTGACCCGGGGATCTCTAGATGCCCACGGATCAAGTCCGTGGGCTGAAGGCCCACGGGTCAAGCCCGGCCCATGACGAAAAAGGATGCCGCGCAACGATGAGCGACACCCAGCCGCTTGCCCTGGAGATCCGCGGGCTCGCCAAACGCTTCGAGCGCCCGGCCGTCGACGGGTTGGATCTCGGCGTGCTGGCCGGCGAGTTCTATACGCTGCTCGGGCCCAATGGCGCCGGCAAGACCACCACCCTGCGCATGGTGACCGGCCTCCTCAAGCCTGATCGCGGCTCGATCGCGGTCTTTGGCATCGATGCTCTGGCCGATCCGGTCGCGGCCAAGCGGATCATGGCCTGGGTCTCGGACGAGCCGATGATATACGACAAGCTGACCCCGATCGAGTATCTCGATTTTGTCGCCGGGTTGTGGACGGTCGACAGCGCGACGGCGGCGGCGCGGGCTAGCGACCTCCTCAACTGGCTCGATCTGGCGCCGCATGCCCAGGAACGCTGCGAGAGCCTGTCTAAGGGCATGCGCCAGAAGGTGGCGCTGGCCGGGGCGCTGGTGCACGACCCCAAGCTGATCATCCTCGACGAGCCGTTCACCGGGCTCGATGCCGGCGCGGCGCGCCTGATCAAGGACATGCTGCGCGAGCGCGTCCAGGCCGGCTGCTCGGTGGTGATGACGACCCACATCCTCGATGTCGCCGAGCGCATGGCCGACCGCATCGGCGTCATGGCGGAGGGCGTCTTGATCGCCGAGGGCACACTCGACGAACTGCGCCGCCGCGAGGGCTCCGGCCACGCCACCCTCGAAGACACCTTCCTCGCGCTGGTCGCGAAAAGCGCGGTCGAATGAGAGCCGCATGATCCGGCCGGGCACGACCCTCTGGCTCGCGCGGCATGAAGCGCGGCTGAGCTGGCGCGACTGGATTTATCTGATCACCGGTGGGCACAGCCGGCGCGTCTTTACCTCGGCCCTGGTCTTTATCGTCTTCGTGCTCTTCCTGCACGCTCTCGCCTATGGGATGCTTGGCTCATCCGCCGTCGCCGGCATGGCGGACAAAGAGGTCCTGCTGGTCATCACCGGCTCGCTGGCGATGTCGTCGTCACTGATGCTGTCGCAGGCATTGGAATCCGTGACGCGGGGGTTTTACGCGCGCGGCGACCTCGATCTGATCCTCGCATCGCCAGTCTCGGCGTGGCGCCTCTTTGCGGTCCGCATCATGGCGATGGCGGCGGCCGTCGCAGCCCAGTCGCTGGTGCTCGCCGCGCCGTTCGTCAACGTGCTGGTGTGGCGCGGCGGCGCGCGCTGGCTCGGCGCCTATGCGGTCACAATCGCGCTGGCGATGGACGCGGTCGCGGTTTCGGTCATGCTGACCGTCGCGCTGTTCCGCGCGATCGGCCCGCGGCGCACGCGGTTTGTCGCACAGGTGCTGGCGGCCATCATCGGCGCCGCGTTTGTCATCGCCGCTCAGTTCGCCGCGATCCTCTCTTTCGGGACGATCTCGCGGCCGGCAGCGCTGCAATCGGCGGCGTTGGCCCAATTCGCGCCCGATATCGGCAGCATCCTCTGGTGGCCGGCCCGCGCCGTCCTCGGCGGGCCGCTTGCGCTGATCGCTGTCTGCGGTCTCAGCATCATCGCGCTGGCCGGGGCGATCGCGACCTTCGCGCCGCGCTTTGGACCGCTGGCGCTAGCCGCCGGCGCGGTGGCGCTAGACACCGGGACACGCCGCCGGCGGCCGGCGCGGTTCCACGATTCAGGCCCCGAGCAGGCGCTGCGCCGCAAGGAGTGGGTCCTGCTGCTGCGCGATCCGTGGCTGATGTCGCAGACCCTCATGCAATTGCTCTATCTGTTGCCGCCCGCCTTCCTCTTGTGGCGCAGCTATCAGGGCAGCGGCGGGGCATCGGCGCTGTTGGTGCCGATCCTGATCATGGCGGCCGGACAGTTGGGCGGAGGCCTCGCCTGGCTCGCGGTGTCGGGCGAGGACGCACCCGAGCTCGTCGCGTCGGCGCCGGTGTCGCGCGCCCGCGTGCTGCGCGCCAAGATCGAGGCCGTGCTGGGCGGGATTGCCGCGGTGTTTGGGCCGTTTGTCGTCGCGCTCGCCCTCTTCGCGCCGTTTTCCGCGCTGGTCGCCGCCTGCGGCATTGCGATCGCGGCCGGGTCGGCGACGGCGATCCAATTCTGGTTTCGAGCCCAGGCACGGCGCAGCCTCTTCCGGCGCCGCCAGGTCTCCTCGCGCCTGGCGACCTTTGCCGAGGCGCTGTCGTCGATCGGCTGGGCCGGCACCGGCGCCTTGGCGGCGACCGGGACCTGGCTTGCCGTCATCCCCGGCATCCTCGTGCTCGCGATCATCGCCGGCGCCTGGCTGATCAGTCCGGTCAGGAGCCCGTCGTTCGTTTGAGGGTTGGAGATTCTCAATCCGGCCAGCGGCTGTGCAGCCAGAACCATTGCTCGGGGCGTTCGCAGATCCAGGTTTCGAGCGTCTGGTTGACCGCCGCCATCAGGGTTGCGACATCGGCGGCGCGCCGGCCGCTCTTCGGCAGGGGCAGCGGCTGATCGATCGTCAGCCGGAAATGCGCGCCCTGGACGCGCTCGACCCGAGCCGGCAACACCGCGCAGTCGAAGTGCAACGCCAGCAGCGCCAGCGCCGGGGCGGTCATCGCATCGCGGCCGAAAAACGGGACCGGGATGCCGTCATTGAGCTTCTGGTCGACGAGCAGTGTCAAATGCGCCCCGCGCCGCAGCGCCGCCAACGCGCGGCGCGAGGCGACCGCGCCCTTGGGGATGAACTCGCTCGCGGCGCCGCGAAACCGCGCGATCATCCCGTCGACCAGCGGGTTGTTGGCGGCGCGGTAGATCTGCGCGACATCGATGCCGTGGTCTTGTCCATACTGGCCGGCGGCGAGCGCGGCGATCTCCCAATTGCCGAGATGGCCGCCAAAGATGATGACCGGCCGGCCCGCCGCAGTCGCGCGGTCGAGATGCTCGATGCCGCTGGTCTCGACCCGCCCATCCGGCGGAAACAGGCGGATCCGCGGCAGATGCGGGTATTCCGCCGCGACCCGGCCAAGATTGTCCCACATGTCGCGGACGACCCGCTCGATGTCGGCCGCTGACAGCTCGGGCAGCGCGGCCGAGAGATTGCGTCGGGCGCGCCTTGAGATGCCAAGCCGGGGCCCGATCTGTTGCGCCAGCCAGCCCCCTAGGGCCGAGGCGGCGTCGATCGGCAAGACCCGCATCGCCGCGAAAAACAGCGCCGCGCCGCAGGCCTCGATGTGATGGTTCCAGGATGCCGGGGCGGCCGGCGCCTCAGCCTTGAGCGGCGCTTCGGTCGCGGCCATGGTCGGGTCCGGGGGCGGGGTTTGGCAATACGCCGGCAACCAGCTGCGCGACGGCCGCCTCGTCATCCCAGCTTATCGCGACCTCGAGCACCGCAATCCCCGGGCGCAACCGCGCCGGCAGGCGGACCCAGTCCTTTGCGGTCGTGACGAGGCGCGCGCCGGCGCGCTCCGCCTCCTGCCGCAGTCGGGCGATCTCGGCATAGGCAAAAGGATGATGATCGGGGAACGGGTGGGCCGCGATCAGGGTGGCGCCGACCCGGCGCAGGGCGGCGAAGAATTTCTCGGGATGACCGATCCCGGCGAACGCGACGACTCGCGCTCCAGCGAGGTGTTCGGCCCGCAGCGGCGTCAGCGCGGCGCGAAAGATCGGGCATCCGGCCTCACGAACCCCCTCTGGCTCGGCGCCGTCGCCGATCAGCACGACCGCGTCGGCCCGGGCGAGGCCCGCGGCGACCGGTTCGCGCAGCGGCCCGGCCGGGATCACCCGGCGGTTGCCAAAACCGTATTCGGCATCGACGACGACCAGCGAGAGGTCCTTCTCGATGCCCGGGTTCTGAAACCCGTCATCGAGCACTATGGCGCCGGCGCCGGCCGCGACTGCGGCGCGTGCCCCGGCGGCGCGGTCGCGCGCGACCCAGCACGGCGCGCGCTCCGCCAACAACAGCGCCTCGTCGCCGATTGTGGCGGCATCGTTTTTCGCCGGATCGACCCGCAGCGGCCCGCCGAGGCGGCCGCCGTAGCCGCGCGTGACGATGTGCACGGCGACGTCGCTCGCGGCGATCTTCCCGGCCAGGGCCAGCACCACCGGCGTCTTCCCAGCGCCGCCGGCGACGAGATTGCCGACGCAGATCACCGGGACCGGAGCGCGGTACGGCCGCGCCATTGCGCGCCGCACCCGCGACGCGGCGTCCCAGGCGGTGCCGAGCGGCGCCAGCAGCCCGCCGGCGAGACCGGCCATCGGTCCCTTCTGAGCGTGCCAGAACTCAGGGGCGCGCATCGGCCCGGACATCGCCGACTGCGCGGCGCGGCGGCGTCGCGATTGCCGCGCTCGATACCGGGTCCAGCGCATCGAGCCATGGCGCGATGCGCTCCAGCACGGCGTCGAGCGCGCCGCCGCTCGCGGCTGCGATCCGGGCCGCTGCGGTGGCCCGCGCCGTTCGCTCGGCCGGGTCGGCGAGCAGCCGCGACACCGCGCGCGCGAGGGTCTCCGCATCGCCGACCCTCAGCGCCGCGCCGGCTGCGTCGAGCGCGCCGGCCATCGCCGCACAATTGGCCATGTCCGGGCCGTGCAGCACGGCGCAGTCGAGCCGCGCCGCCTCGAAGGGGTTGTGGCCGCCCTTCCTGACCAGCGAGCCGCCGATCAAGGCGATCCCGCCAAGCCGGTAGAACAGGCCAAGCTCGCCGAGCGTGTCGACGAGGTAGATGTCGGTGTCGCGGGTGATCGCCTCTCCCGCGCCGCGGCGCGCGACGCGCAGGCCGCGGGCGCGCAGCATCTCTTCGATGGCTGGTCCGCGCACCGGGTGACGCGGCGCGAGGATCGTCAGGGGGTTGGGGTGGTCGAATGCTATCCGGCGATGCGCCGCGGCGGCGATCTCCTCTTCGCCCGCATGGGTGCTGGCCGCGAGCCAGACCGGACGGGCGCCGATCTCGTGGCGCAGCGCGGCGAGCGCCGCCGGGTCGGCGGGCAGCGGCGCGGCGGCGGTCTTCAAATCGCCGACGCACGCCACCGCGAGCGCCCCGAGTCGGCGAAATCGCTCCGCCTGAACCTCATCCTGGGCGAGACACAGCGCGAAGGCCTCCAGGACCGGCCGCACCAACCCGGGCAGCACCTGCCAGCGCGCCACCGACCGGGCGGAGAGCCGGGCATTGGCCAGCAGTATCGGGATGCCGCGCCGGTGCGTCGCCAGAACGAGATTGGGCCACAGCTCGGACTCGACCCAGATCGCGAGATCGGGGTGCCAGTGATCGAGAAAACGCTTGACCGCGCGCGGTAGATCGACCGGCACGAACTGATGCCGGGCGCGCGGCGGCAGGCGGGTCTGCACGAGCCGCGCCGCCGCGACCGTGCCGGTGGTTATCAGCAGCTCGATAGCGGGGCGTTCGGCGAGGATCCGTTCGATCAGCGCCAGCACAGAACTCGCCTCGCCGACGCTTGCCGCGTGCACCCAGACCAAGGGCAGAGCCGGACGCGAAGCCGACGCGATGCCGAAGCGCTCGGCGAGGCGTTCGCGGTCTTCCTTGCCGCGCCGGCACCGCGCGTTGAGGTACACCGTCACGAGCGGCGCCGCGGCGGCGGTCAGGGTGCGGTAGAGCGTGGGCCAGAGGTTCATGGTTCGCCATGGGTTCGAACCGGGCCGGCCGATAGCCCCCCTCCCGCACTGCGGGAGAGGGTCGCCGCCGCGGAAGCGGTGGCCGGGTGAGGGTGATCGGCTCGCACACCGTCACCCTCCCACGCCTGCGGCGTGGGCCCCTCCCTCTCCCGCGATGCAGGAGAGGGGCTATCCTCATGCCCGACGCGACGGTCTGCCTCCTGCGCCATCTCGTTCATCCGGCTTTCAACGAGGAGCCGGGCGGCTTCGAGCCCGGCCGGATCGAGCTCCCTCGCGATCTCGATCGGCTCCCCCCAGAGAAAGACGCCGTGGCCGAACGGTAAGGCGAGATGGAAGCGGTCCCAGCTGGGCAGCACGCGGCGCCGGCTGGTGGCAAAGACGATCGGCACGATCGGTACGCCACCGAGACGGGCGACATTGATGATCCCGCTGCTCGCCTGCGTCGCCGGGCCACGCGGCCCGTCGGGGGTAATGCCGACGCACTCGCCGGCTGCGAGCTGCTTCAACATCATGCGCAGCGCCGCCGATCCGCCGTGTCGGCTCGATCCGGGGATCGAGTGAACCCCGAAATAGGTGACGGCGTCAGCGATGATCCGCCCATCGCGATGCGCGGAGATCAGCATGTGTATCGGCGCGAGGCGCTGCCAGGCCATCGGGATCATCAACAGGCGCCCGTGCCAGAAGGCGAGGATGAAGCCGCGATCCGCATTGCGCAGCCGACGAGCCGCCTCGCCGCCCTCCACCGTCCAGCGGTTGGTGGCATAGACGAAGCGGATATAGAGATGGATGACCCAGCATGACAGCCGGCGCAGCCCGCCGCTGCGCAACACGCGCCTGGCCCAGTGGCTCGGCGCCTTCATGCTGAGAACGCGTTCACGGCGCCCCGGCAGCGTCGGCGGCCGGAGCGAGGTCGCGCTCCGCGGCGAACTGGGTCTCGTAGAGCCGCGCGTAAAGACCGCGCCTGGCGAGCAGCTGGGCGTGCCTGCCGGTTTCGACGATCTGCCCGCGATCGAGAACGCAGATCAGATCGGCATCGATGATCGTCGACAGGCGATGCGCGATGACTACCGTCGTGCGTCCGCGCATCAACAGGCGCAGCGCCGCCTGGACCTGCCGTTCCGACTCGTTGTCGAGCGCCGAGGTCGCCTCGTCGAGCAGTAGGATCGGCGCATCCTTCAGCATTGCGCGGGCGATCGCGAGGCGCTGGCGCTGGCCGCCCGAGAGCCGGATGCCATGCTCGCCGACCAGCGTGTCGTAGCCCTGCGGCAACTCGCGGATGAACCGGTCGGCGGCGGCCGCCACTGCCGCCGCCTCGATCTCGGCTTGGGCTGCGGCAAGCCGGCCATAGGCGATGTTGGCGCGCACCGTGTCGTCGAACAGGCTGACCTCCTGCGAGACCAGCGCGATCGCGCCGCGCAGCGAGGCGAGCGTCACCGAGCCGATCTCCTGGCCGTCGACGGTGATGCTGCCGCCATCGACATCGTAGAACCGCGGGATCAGGTTCAGCACCGTCGATTTGCCGGCGCCGGACGGACCGACCAGCGCGACGGTGCTGCCGGCCGGGACGGCGAACGAAATGCCGTCGAGCGCCACGGCGCCGGGGTGATAGCCGAACCGCACCTCGCTGAAGCGCACCTCGCCGCCGGCGATGCGCAGCGGGTGTGCGCCCGGCCGGTCGCGGATCGTCGGCTCGATGTCGAGGACCGCGAAGATGCGCTGCGCCGCGGCCAGCCCCTCCTGCAGCGAGGCGTTCAGGATCGAGAGGCTCTTGACCGGCTGATAGGAGAGGAGCAGCGCGGCGATGAACGAGAAAAAGGCGCCCGGCGTGCGCGCGCCGATGATCACCTCGTGGCCGCCATAGAAGATCACCATCGCGATCGCAGCACCGCCGATCGCCTCCATCATCGGTGCCGCCCGAAGGCGCGTGCGATTGGCGCGATCGACCAGCCGGAAGAGGCGCTCGAAGAGGCCCGCGGCGCGGCGCTCCTCGTAATCCTCCATGCCATAAGCCTTGACGTGGCGCGCCCCCTGGAAGGTCTGGCTCAGCAAGGTGGTCAGTTGCCCCATCTCCACCTGGGTGTCGACCGACACGAGGCGCATCCGCCGGCCGATCGCGACGATCGGCCGGATGGCCAGCGGGAAGACGAAGAACGCGATGAGGGCGAGCGCCCAATCCTGGTAGAACATCACGCCGACGAGAAAGACGACCGTCACCGCATCCTTGCCGATCCCGGTCAGCACATTGGCCGCGGCGCTGCGCAGGAGCCATACGTCGTTCATCAGGCGCGAAATCAACACCCCACTCGGATGAGCGTTGAAGTAGGCGAGGTCGGCGTGGATCAACCGCCCGTAGAGCGAGGTCTGGACATCGGTGATGACGCGCTGGCCGACCCGCGACATCAGCACGGTTTCGGCGTAATCCGCCGCGCTCTTGACCAGCGCGAGCCCGAGCGCTGCGCCGCCCAGGATCCACAACAGCGACGAATCGCGGTCGATGAAGACGCGGTCGAGCACCGGCTCCATCAGCCAGGCGCGCAGCGCCGTGGCGCCTCCGGCGATCGCCATGCAGACAAAGGCGAGCGCGATCGTGTGCGCATGCCGCCAGATGAAATCGCGCAGCAGGCGGCCGATAAGCACGGACGAGCGTGCCCCGTTTTGCGGAATCCTTGAGTTTTTGCGCATCGGCCTGCCGCCGCCAGTGTTAGAGGCGGGTAGGGCGATTGGCAAGACCGGCGGTCAGGGCCGCGTCACGAGCCGGCGACGGTCAGATCGTCGATGCGCAGGGTCGGCGAGTCGGCGCCGGTGCGGAATTCGAGGTCGTCGGCGGCGACCAGCCGGGCAAACATGTCATTGAGGTTGCCGGCGACGGTCATCTCGCTGACCGGGAAGGCGATCTCGCCATTCTCGATCCAGAAGCCGGCGGCGCCGCGGCTGTAATCGCCGGTGAGACCGTTGACCCCCATTCCCATCAGTTCAGTTACATAGAAGCCGCTCTTGATATCGGACATCAACTTCGCCGGGGTCACCGCGCCAGGCTCGAACCAGATGTTGGTCGCAGAAGGCCCGGGCGGCGAGGAGGTGCCGCGAGCCGCGTGCCCTGTTGATTTGAGGCCGAGCTGACGCGCCGAGCGCAGATCCATTAGCCACGTCGTCAGTACCCCCCGGTCGATTAGCGCGCGGCGCCGGTTGGGAAGGCCCTCTGCGTCGAACGGTTTCGAGCGGTGGCCGCGCCGACGGTGCGGGTCTTCGGTCAGCGTGATCGCCTCGGGAAAAATCCGCTGACCGAGCTTGTCCTTCAGAAAGCTCGTGCCGCGCGCGATCGACGGCCCGGAGATCGCGCCCAATAGGTGTGAGATAAAGCTGCGGGCGACGCGCGGATCGAACACTACCGGAACCCGGCCGGTCGGCATCTTGCGGGCGCCGAGCCGCTTGACCGTGCGCTCGCCGGCGTTGCGGCCGATCTCGGCCGGATCGCGCAGATCATCCGCATAGACCGCGCTGGCGAAGTCGTAGTCGCGCTCCATCTGGGCGCCGGCGCCACCGATCACCGAAGCGCTGACCCCGTGGCTCGACCCGGCATAAGCGCCGGCGAACCCGTTGGATGCCACGAGCGCGATGCGCGAGTGGCCCCAGCCGGCTTCGGCCCCCTCGGAATTGGTTATCCCGGCGACCGCCAGCGCCGCCTCTTCGGCGGCGCGGGCGCGCTCGATCAAGGTCTCGGCGCTCGGGTCGGCGGGATCCAGCATGTCGAGAACCGGCCAGTCGCGGGTGATCTCGTCGGGATCGGCCAGCCCGCAGAACGGGTCCTCCGGCACCGCCTTCGCCATGGCCAGGGTGCGCTCGACCAGCTCGGCGAGCATCTTGGGCGAGCGGTCGCTCGACGACACGATCGCCTGCTGCTTGCCGACCAGGACGCGCAGCCCGAGGTCCTGGCCTTCCGAACGCTCCAGCTTCTCGGTCTTGCCGAGGCGGCGGGCATGCGACAGCGAGATGCCCTCGACCAGCACCGCGTCGGCGGCATCGGCGCCGGCTCTTTTGGCGCGGGCCACGAGATCCTGCAACAGATCGATGTCGTTCGCCGCTTCCTTGGTGATTTTCCGGTCGGTCATCTCTGATCCTAGAAGAAGAATTTACGATGAGGCGGCGAGACAGTGAGGGGAGGCCCGGTTCTCACCGTCCCGCATTCCCGGCGGAAGCCGGGATCCCCTCGTCAACGGTCCAGTCGGTGGACAAATGGATCCCGACTTTCGCCGGGAATGCGATCTTATGTTTCCGCTCACTACCTCACCGCCTCATTGTCAACATGGCTATTTCCAGATCGGCTTGCCGCTTCCCGCCAGCCCGTAATCGGCCCATTTCTTCGTGACCAGAGCGACAATCTCGTCGGTCATTCGGATCGGCCGGCCCCATTCGCGCTTCGTTTCGGGCGGCATCTTGTTGGTCGCGTCGAGCCCGATCTTGCCGCCAAGCCCCGATTCGGGCGAGGCGAAATCGAGATAGTCGATCGGGGTGTTGTCGATCAGCGTCACATCGCGCACCGGGTCCATGCGGGTCGAGACGGCCCACATCACGTCCTTCCAGTCGCGCACGGCGATGTCGTCATCCACGACGATGACGAACTTGGTGTAGATGAACTGCCGCAGAAACGACCAGATCCCCAGCATCACCCGCTTGGCCTGGCCGGGATAGGTCTTGCGGATGGCGACGATTGCGATGCGGTAGGAGCAGCCCTCAGGCGGCAGCCAGAAATCGGCGATTTCCGGGAATTGCTGCTGCAAGAGAGGGACGAAGACCTCGTTCAACGCCTCCCCGAGCACCGACGGCTCATCGGGTGGGCGGCCGGTGAAGGTGGAGAGGTAGATCGGGTTCTGCCGCATCGTCATCGCCGACAGGCGAAACACCGGAAATCGCTCAATCGCGTTGTAATAGCCGGTGTGGTCGCCGAAGGGGCCTTCGTCGCCATACTCGTCGAGCGATACATGGCCTTCGAGGACGATCTCCGCCTCGGCCGGCACCTTCAATGGCACTGTCTTGCATTGGACGAGGTCGAGACGCTTGCCGCGCAGCAATCCGGCGAACTGGTATTCCGAGAGGGTATCGGGAACTGGCGTCACGGCGGCGATGATCGTGCCCGGGTCGGCGCCGATCACCACCGCGACGGGCAGCGGCTCGCGCTTGGCCTCCCGCCAACGCTGGTGATGCTGCGCCCCGCCGCGGTGCCGCAGCCAGCGCATCAAGGTTGTGTCGCGGCCGGTCACCTGCATGCGGTAGATGCCGAGGTTGAAGCCGTCCTCGCGGGTCGAGGTCGGGCCTTTGGTCACGACGAGCGGCCAGGTGATCAGCGGCGCCGGCTCGCCCGGCCAGCAGGTCTGGATGGGGAGCAGCCCGAGGTCGATGTCGGCGCCCTTCAGCACGATCTCCTGGCACGGCGCGGCATTAACGGTGCGCGGCCGCATCGCCATCACGGTCTTCAGCAAGGGCAGCATGTCAAGGGCCTCGCGCCACCCACCCGGCGGCTCGGGCTGCTTCAGGAAGGCCAGCGTCTGGCCGATCTCGCGCAGCTGATGCGGCTCGCGGTCCATCCCCCAGGCGACCCGTTCGACGGTCCCGAACAGATTGACCAGGACCGGCATCGCCGAGCGGTAGCACGCGACGTTCTCGAACAGCACCGCGGGACCGGCTTCGGCGAGGAGCCGGGTCTGGATCTCGGTTATTTCGAGATGGGGCGAGACCATCGTCTGGACCCGCTTGAGCCGCCCGCCTGCTTCTAGCCGGGCGATGAAGTCACGCAGGCTGGCATATGGCATGGCCGGCTATATAGGCATCCGATGCGGGCCGTGCGATCAGTCGCTGGCCGATTGCGCGGCGGCGGCGCCCGACCGCAGGAGCCACAGCGAGGCGAAGGCGGCGAGGCTCAGTCCGGCCGAGACCAGCACGGCTGACGTGCCGATCCAGTCGAGCAGCACGCCGAAGGCGAACGGCGCCGCCGACAGCGTCACCCGCGAGGGTGCGGCGAGGATACCGGTGCGCAGCCCGTAGCCGGCCGGGCCGAAGATGGCGAGCGGTAGGGTACCCCGGGCGATCGTAATCATGCCGTTGCCGGCGCCGTGCAACAGCGCGAAGAGGGCGACCCCGGCCGGGCCGAGCGCTCCCAGCACGGCGGCGCCGAGCGGATGCATCACCGCCGCGATGCGGGCCGACCACACCGGGTGGATCGCCCGCAGCAGCCCGAACTCGACGAGCCGCGCTGCGACCTGTGCCGGCCCGACCAGCGCGCCGGCGGCAATCGCCGCCGCCTCGCTGGCGCCGGCGCTTTCGAGAAAGCGCGGCAGGTGCGCCGCCATCGCACCGGTGACGAACGCGGTGGCGCAAAAATAGAAGGCGAGGATCGGCATCGCCCCGCGCGGCGGCTCGGCCGCGATCGCATCGTCCGCGCCCTGCCCGAGCGAGAGCAGCGGCGGCGGCGGTGGGATGACCAGCCAGTTGAGCGGCATCGCCACCAAGAGGTTGAGCCCGCTCCAGATCAGGCAGGCGTCGCGCCACCCAAGGGCGTGCTCGAACCAGGCCGAAGCCGGCCAGCCGACCGTGCTGGCAAAGCCCGCGATCAGCGTGATGCCGGTGATCGCGGCGCGCGCATCGCGGCCGTAAAGCCGGGTCAAGGTGGCGAAGGCCGGGTCATAGAGGCCGGTCGCCATGCCGACGCCGAGGATCAGCCAGGCGATCGTCAGGCTGACGATCCCCTGTGCCAAGCCCAACGCCGCCAGCCCGGCGGCCAGCACCACATTCGAGGCCGCCAGCACGGCACGCCCGCCATGGTGGTCGATCAGCCGTCCGACCCACGGGCTGATCGCCGCGCCGAGCAGCAGCGAGGCCGAGAAGATGGCGAAAAAGACGCTCACCGGCAGACCGAGCGCGGCCGCGATCGGGGCGCCGAGGATCGCCGGCAGGTAATAGCTCGATGCCCAGGCCAATGTCTGGGTCGAGCCAAGCATAGCAACAACGGCGACCCTGCTCCGTTTCATCTGGATCGCCGCCTTGCCTCGGCGGGCACGGTCACGGCGGCGTCGTATCGCCGGGTCCCAGCGATTTCTGCATCAGCACGGTATCGACCCAGCGGCCGAACTTAAACCCGCTGGAGCGGATCGTGCCGACGAGTTCGAAACCTGCGCGACGGTGCAGTTCGATCGAGGCGTGATGCGCCGAATCGCCGATCACGGCGATTATCTGGCGCAACCCGCGCGCCTCGCATGCCGGGATCAGCGCCGCGAGCAGCAACCTGCCGACGCCTTGACCGAGGCAATCATGCCGGACATAGACGCTGTTCTCCGCGGTATAGCGATAGGCGGGCCGCGGCCGATAAGGCCCGGCATAGGAATAGCCGACGATTTCCCCATCACGTTCGGCGACAAAATGGGGATAACCGGCGCCAACGACGGCCTGCCGGCGCCTCGCGATCTCGGCCGGGTCCGGCGGCTCCAGCTCGAACGAGGCGAGGCCGTGCAACACGTGATGGGCATAGATCTGGTGGATTGCCGCGATGTCGTCGTCGCGAGACGGGCGGATGATCGCAGGCGCGGCGGCTTCTCGGCTCATCGGCAAACCCATGCTGGACGCCGCCCACCTTGCCGCCTCTTCCGCGATCAAGCGAGCTTATCAATTTTATGAATGGCATAAGATATTTCTTGCCATGCGCAACCTCAATCTCGACCAGCTCGACGCTTTTGCCGCCGTCGTCGAACTGGGCAGTTTCTCAGCCGCGGCCAGGCGTCTCAACCTGACCCAGCCGGCGGTCAGCTTCCAGATCCGCCAGCTTGAACGGCGCCTGGGGTTGCGTCTGATCGAGCGGGTCGGACGCCGTGCGGCGCCCACCATCGCCGGGCGTGAATTGCTGCCGCATGTGCGCCGCATCGACGACGCAGTGGCGGCGGCGATCGCGGCCGTCGGCCATCACGCGCGCGAGGCTGCCGGCCGGGTGCGGCTCGGCACCGGGGCCACCGCCTGCATCTACCTGCTGCCACCGGTATTGCGCGATCTGCGGCGTCGATTCCCGCAGCTGGAGGTGGTCGTGCGTACCGGCAACACGCCGGAAATGTTGCAGGCGCTGGACGACAACGCGGTGGATGTGGCGCTGGTGACGCTGCCGGCGACCGGCCGCGCTTTCGCGTCGGAGCCGCTGGTCGATGATGAGATCGTCGCGGTCTTCGCGCCGGGCAGCGAGCCGTCGCCACCGGTCACGGCGGCGGTCCTGGCGGGGCTGCCGGTTCGTGCTGTACGAGCCCGGGGGCAATGCCCGACGCGTCATCGACGATTGGTTCCGCAGCGCCGGGGTCAGTCTGAAGCCGGTGATGGAGCTGGGCAATATCGAGGCGATGAAGCCGCTGATCGCGGCCGGGCTCGGCTGCGGGCTGTTGCCGCGCCTCGCGGTGGCGGGCGATGGCGCAAGCGGGCTGACGGTCCGCTCGTTGTCACCGCTTTTGCACCGCCGCATCGGTCTGGTCCTGCGGCGCGACAAGACCCCCGACCGCGCCCTGCGCGAGGTGATCACCGCATTGCGCAGGCTCGGCCGCGACTAACGGGCCAAGACGCGCCACACGAAGGCGTCGCATTCCTCGCGGCCCTCAAGCTCCTTGCTCAGCGGCACAACATAGCGCGCCAATTCACACAAGCCGCCGCCCGGCAGATAGGCCCGGTGGGGATCGCCCAGGAGAACCGTGCTGCCGCGGCCGGCGAGGAGCCGCAGCCAGCGCATCGCGCGTTCCGCCATCGGCTGCTCGTAGCAGATGTCGCCGGCGGTGACCAACTTCCAGAACCGATTGCCGCCGTCCAGCACGTCGGTCGTCAGCACCTCGATCGCGACGCCGTTGAGGGCGGCGTTGGCGGCGATTGCGGCGGCGGCGAAATGGTCGATCTCGGCGGCCGTGACGCGCGCCGCACCGGCCTTGGCGGCGGCGATGGCGACGAGGCCCGAGCCGGCCCCGAAATCGACCACCGCGCGGCCGGCAACCGCTTCCGGGTTATCGAGCAGGTAACGGGCGAGGGCCTGACCGCCGGCCCAGGCGAAGGCCCAATAGGGCGGCGGCAGCGCGTCGCCGGCCAGGGTTTCTTCGGTCGCCTGCCAGAGCGGCGTTACCTCGGTGGCGAGGTGGAGCCGGATCTCCGGCACCAGCGGTGGCGCCGCGATCGCCGTGTTGCGCCGGACGAAGAGCGCCGGATCCATCAGTCGATCCGGGGCTCAGGCGAAATGGCCGGCGAGGATGCCGGCGAGAAGCAGCCAGCCGACCCAGCGGTTCGAGCGGAACTTGGCGAGGCAATCGGCCGGATCGTCGGTGTTGACGCGCCCCGCCTGCCAAAACATTTGCACCGCCCCAAGGGCCAAGGCGAACCTGAACCAACGGCCGAGCCCATCGCTGACCCCCGCCATCGCCCACAGCACCGCCGCGGCCCCATAGAACGCGAACAGGAACGGCCGCGTCCGCTCGCCGAGAACGAGAGCCGAGGATTTGACGCCGATCCGCGCGTCATCCTCCTTGTCCTGATGCGCGTAGATCGTGTCGTAGCCGAGGGTCCATGCAATGCCGCCGAGATAGAGCAGGACGGGCGGCCAGGCCAGTCCGCCGGTCACCGCGGTCCAGCCTATGAGCGCTCCCCAGTTGAAGTTGAGCCCGAGAAAGACCTGCGGCCACCAGGTGATCCGCTTCATGAAGGGATAGGTGGCAATGAGCCCGAGCACGGCAATCCCAAGGAGCATGCTGGCGCGGTTGAGGGTGAGCAGCACGGCGGCGCCGATTGCCAGCTGGCCAAGCATGAACAGGGTGGCCTGCGGCACCGTCACCCGCCCGCTCGGCAAGGGCCGCGTCCGGGTCCGCGCGACCTTGCCGTCATACTCGCGGTCGGCGATGTCGTTGAGGGTGCAACCGGCGCCGCGCATCGCCACCGCGCCGAGCCCGAACAGCGCCAGCAGCGCCGGGTCCGGCCAGCGCTGGGAGGCCAGCGCGATCCCCCACCAGCCGGGAAACAGCAACAGCCAGGTGCCGATCGGGCGATCGAGCCGCGCCAACCGCGCATAGGGTTCGGCCCACTCCGGCAGCCAGCGCCCGACCCAATCGCCACGGTCGATGTCGCTCGGATCGGCCAGCCCCCCCGAACTTTCGGGGCGGGCCCCTCCCTCCCCCGCTTGCGGGGAAGGGTTGGGGTGGGGGCTTGCTTGAAGCATTCTGCCGCCACGGGTCATGGCTTAATCTTGGCCCTGTGGCTCGTCCGGCTCAAGCCGCGGGTCGCGATACCTGAAGGAGGCTGCCCTGTCCGAACGCCCGGCAACCCGCATCTACATCCCGCAGGGGCTCGCGGCCGGCGCCACGGTTGAGCTCGTGGCCGCGCAGGCGCACCGGTTGCGCCACGTGCTGCGGCTCGGCCCCGGGAGCGCGATCGCCGGGTTCAACGAGCGCGACGGCGAGTGGCTGTGCCGTTTCGGCGCGTTCGGTCGCGACACGGCGGCACTGACTCCGACACAGCTGCTGCGCCCGGCGACGCCCGAGCCCGATCTCTGGCTGCTGTTTGCGCCGATCAGGCGGAGCCGGCTCGATTGGCTCGTGGAAAAGGCGACGGAGCTCGGCGCCGCGGCGTTCGTGCCGGTGTGGACCCAGCGCACCCAGCCTGAGCGCCTCAATCCCGGCCGGCTGCGGGCGCTGGCGATTGCCGCGGCCGAGCAGAGCGAGCGCCTTTCGGTGCCCGAGATCGCCGCACCCGCGCCACTCGGCCAGGTGCTCGCGGCTTGGCCTACGGGGCGGCGTCTGGTGCTGTGCGATGAGAGCGGCGCCGGCACGCCGATCGCCGAGGCCCTCGCCGACTTTCCGCCTGAAGCGCCGGCCGCGCTGTTTGTCGGGCCGGAGGGCGGTTTCACCGAGACGGAGCTTGACGCTCTCGGCAAACTCTCCATTGTTACTCGGGTCGGCCTCGGTCCGAAGGTGTTGCGCGCCGAGACCGCCGTTCTTGCCGCCTTGGCGGTTTTTCAGGCGATCGCCGGAGATTGGCGGCGCCGCCGGCCGCGATGAGGCCTGCTGCAGCCTCGCCTATTTTGGAGTAACGGGAGCCGCATGTCCGGGCCGTCGGGGTTAGAAGCAGTGCCGATTACCAACAAGCGGCAACTCGTCGAGTATCATGAGGCCGGCAACAAGCCGCCCGCGGCCTGGCGAGTCGGCACCGAGCACGAGAAATTCGTCTTTCGCCGCACCGATCTAAGCCGGGTTCCCTACGAGGGGCCGGACGGGATCGGCGCGCTGCTGGGTGGCATGACCCGCTTCGGCTGGAAGCCGGTCACCGAAAAAAACAACATCATCGCCCTCTCGAACGACGCACGATGTTCGATCACCCTCGAACCGGGTGGGCAATTCGAATTGAGCGGTGCGCCGCTCGAAACGATCCACCAGACCTGCGACGAAGTGCACGAACATTTGCGCCAGGTGCGCGAGGTCTGCGACGAGCTCGGGCTCGGCATGATCGGGCTCGGCTTCGACCCGAAATCGCGGCGCGACGAGGTGTCGTGGATGCCCAAGGGCCGCTACCAGATCATGCGCAACTACATGCCGAAAAAGGGCCGGCTCGGGCTCGACATGATGCTGCGCACCTGCACCGTGCAGGCCAACCTGGACTACCGTTCCGAAGCTGACATGGTGAAGAAGTTCCGCACCAGCCTCGCGCTGCAACCGGTGGCGGTCGCGCTGTTCGCCAATTCGCCGTTCATCGAGGGGCGGCCGACCGAGTTTCAGAGCTATCGCAGCCTGGTGTGGACCGACACCGACCCCGATCGTTGCGGCACCTTGCCGTTTGTCTTCGAGGACGGGTTCGGGTTCGAGCGCTATGTCGATTACCTGCTCGACATGCCGATGTACTTTGTCTACCGCGACGGCACGTACATCGACGCGAGCGGCCAATCGTTTCGCGATTTCATGGCCGGCAGATTGCCGGCGCTGCCGGGCGAGCTGCCGCTGATCGGCGACTGGGCCGACCATCTGACGACCGCCTTCCCCGAAGTTCGGCTGAAGACATTTCTCGAAATGCGCGGCGCCGATGGCGGTCCGTGGCGGCGCCTCTGCGCGCTGCCGGCGTTGTGGGTCGGCCTCCTTTATGACGGCGCCGCGCTCGACGCGGCGGCCGATCTGGTGGCCGACTGGACCCCTGAGGAACGCGAGGCGATGCGGCGCGACGTGCCGCGGCTCGGCCTCGACACCCCGCATAGGAGTCGCACCTTCCGCGACATCGCGCTCGAAGTGCTCGACATCGCCCGAGAGGGGCTGCATCGCCGGGCACGGCGCGACACCGCCGGCGAGGACGAGACGCATTTTCTCGACAATCTGTTCTCGATCGCCGGCTCGGGCCGCACCCCGGCGCAAGAACTGGTAGAGGATTACAAGACGCGCTGGGGCGGCGACATCAGCCGCGTTTACGAGGAATACGCGTACTGAGCTGATTTCTTTATGTGAGTTTTTCTGATCGCAGTCCCGACTTTCGCCGGGATCGCGGTAGTAACCTATCCCGGGGCACCCGGGCGCGAATCGGACACCGGCCTCGTTACCGCGAGCCCGTCGCCGAGCCGCATCCTGCGCCAGCCCGAGGGATCGGCGAGCGCCGCCTCGGGCGGCCGGCCCGACAGCGACATCCAGCGCTCGCGGTGCCATGAGGTCAGCGCCACCTCGGCGCTGAGCTCCATGCCCGGCGTCGGCGGCGCGATCCCGAGCGCCGACCACGGGATCAGCATCTCGGCGGTGATGCGCGGCTGGTCGGCGCCGAAATAGACCGCCGCGGCGCCCGGCACCGGGGTGCAACCCGAGCCGATCGCCTGCTCGGCCGGTCCGGCGCACAACATCGCCTGCATCTCCGGGTAGTCATGGATCTTGGTGCGTGGCGGGATGAAGAACATGCTGAACCGCCGCGGGCCGCCTTTTTGTCCCATTGGGCCGGCATCGACCCCGAGCTCCAGCCGGTAGGCGTCGCCCAATGGAAAGGCGCCGTCATAGGCCAAGAGGTCGATGTCGAAATAATCCTGGCCGGTCGTCGCGACCGCGAGGCCCTTGTCGCTCCACGACAGATAGACCTCGCCGAAATCGACCGCCCCCGGCGACGGAACGAGCGGCGGCAGGAGACTGGCCGGCTTTGGCCAGCCGGCGAGCGAGCGGTCTTCTACCGCAACCGCGGCATGCGGCAGCGTGATGAGCGAGGTCGGGCCCGGCTCGGGCTGGCTCGCCGCGGCGGCGTGGATCGCCGGGGCCCGCCGGTTGGCGGCGCCGAGCGCCGCGGTCAGCCGCTGGTATGGGCGGTTGTTGATATCGACGAGGCCGAAATCGTAATCCTCGCCGTCGGCCCGGCCGCCCTTCGGATGGTCGTAATATTGGAACCAGTGCGCGCCGACGATTTCAGGGATGCGGGCGAAGTTCTCGGTCGCCGCGGCTGCCCCGCGCGCCCGCTCGGCCTGCGTGGCAACAGTCATCAGATGGCCGTTGTTGCGGTTGCCGGTGCGGTTTTCGCGGGCGGCGAAGAACCACTCGGTCAACAGGATCGGCTTGTTCGGCGACAGCTTCTCCAGACCGTCGAAAAAATAGCGCGCGACCCAGCCGTCGCCGCTGTCGACGTTGTAGTTGGTGGCGATCGCGTCGACATAGGGCGCCATCGCCTTGACTGCCGCGGGGTCGTAATAGATCGGCAGCCGGTCGCCGAAATAGAGCGCCTCGGGGTCGGCGGCGTGGATCGCCTGCGCGGCGAGCGCATAATAGCGCTGGGCGACGATCCCGGTCCACTCCCGCACCACAGCGATGCCGTCGCCGCTCGGGCGCATGTGGGTCATCGCCGTGCTGGCGAGCAATGCCGACCACGAATCGACGCCCTGGGGCGGTGCGAAATCAGTGGCGAACACGGCCCAATCGTCATGGTAGTGCCCGCGCAGCAGAGCGACCCAGCGCTGCTTCGTCTGGGAGCCGGCCGGCTGCTTTGAATAGTAGACGAATAGCGCGCCGGCCCACCAGCCGACCTCGTTGTCGGAAAAATAGCCGATGCGGTACGGCGAGCCGCGGTAGGGCGCGACCGCAGTGCGGGCGAGCGCCATCATGCGCTCTTCGGTCTCCGGCGCGAACGGGTCGAACCAGTGGAATTTGGCGTGCCGGCCGAGTTCGAGGTCGATGACCGCTGGAATGCGCAGCTGCTGCGGCGGCAGCGACCAGCCGCCGGCGCTGTTGAAGCCCCATTGCCGCAACCGGCGGCGGGTCTCGGCGACCCAGTCGGCGAGATCAGGGGCGAACGCGGTCCAGCTATAATAGACCTTGCCGTCCTTGGCGCGCTCGGGATAACCGCCATCGAGGATATTGACGCCAAGGCTGTAGAACCGGTCGCCGCACGGCGTCTTCAGCCACCAGACGCCGCTTTCTGCGGCGAGCGACCACCGGCTCGACGGGGCCGCGTCGAAATCGCAAGCCGCGGCCCTTTGTGACAGGAAGGCTGCCCCGAGAAGAGCCGCGGCAACATAGGCAGCCGCCCGGCGGGCCGTCGCGGTCAACAACGGATTGGATCGACGTTTTGTGTCCTTCGAGACGGCCGCTTCGCGGCCTCCTCAGGATGAGGTAACTGCTCAATGCCATCAATAGCATACCTCATGCTGAGGAGCGCCCAGAGGGCGCGTCTCGAAGCACGCGCGGTGCGCATGAAGCGTATTCTTATGCGGCGGTGCCGCCGACGGTGAGGCCGTCCATGCGCAGGGTCGGCTGGCCGACCCCCACGGGCACGCCCTGGCCGTCCTTACCGCAGGTCCCGACCCCGTCGTCGAGCCGCAGATCGTTGCCGATCATCGTGATCTTGGTCACCGCGTCGGGGCCATTGCCGATGAGCGTTGCGCCCTTCACCGCCGGGCCGACCTTGCCGTCCTCGATCAGATAGGCCTCCGACGCGGAAAAGACGAATTTGCCCGAGGTGATGTCGACGCTGCCACCGCCGAAGTTGACCGCGTAAACGCCGCGCTTGACCGACCCGATGATCTCCTGCGGGTCGTGGGCGCCGGCCAGCATGTAGGTATTGGTCATGCGCGGGATCGGGGCATGGGCAAAGCTCTCGCGCCTTCCATTGCCGGTCGGCGCCACGCCCATCAGGCGGGCGTTGAGCCGGTCCTGCATATAGCCCTTGAGGATGCCGTCCTCGATCAGGACGGTATAGCCCGACGGCGTGCCTTCGTCGTCGATCGTCAAGGAGCCGCGGCGGTCCGGCAAGGTCCCGTCATCGACGACGGTGACGCCCTTGGCCGCAACGCGCTGGCCGATCAGGCCGGAGAAGGCCGACGTCTTCTTGCGGTTGAAATCGCCTTCAAGGCCATGCCCGACGGCCTCGTGCAACATGACCCCGGGCCAGCCCGGCCCGAGCACCACTGTCATGGCGCCGGCCGGGGCCGGCACCGAGCCGAGATTGACGAGCGCCTGGCGCAAAGCCTCGTCGACCTGCGCCTTCCAGTGCTCGGGATCGAGATAAACATCGTAGGCGACCCGGCCGCCGGCGCCGTGCGAGCCCGTTTCCATGCGGTCGCCCTCGCCGACGACGATGGCGACGTTTAGCCGCACCAGCGGGCGGATATCGGCGGCGCGGCGGCCATCCGGGCGAATGATCTGCACCGCCTGCCAAACCCCGGAGAGCGATGCCATGACTTGGCGCACCCGCGGGTCGCGGCCGCGGGCATAAGCGTCGATCTCGGTCAACAGCCGGGTTTTTGCCGCGAGATCGACGCCACCGAGCGGGTTGAGCTCGGTGTAAAGGCTGCGGTTGGTGCCCGACGGCGGTTCGGCGATCGCGCCGTGATGGCCGCTCGCGACCGCCCGCACCGCGCTCGCCGCGCGCCGGACCGCCGCCTCGGAGAGCTCGGAGGCATGCGCATAGCCTGCCGCCTCTCCGGCCACCGCGCGCAGGCCGAAGCCCTGGGTCGTGTCAAAGGCGGCGCTCTTGATGCGGCCGTCGTCGAGCGCCACGCTTTCCGATTGGCTGTATTCGAGGAACAATTCCCCGTCATCCATTCCGGCGAGGGCCTCGCCGAGGATCGTGTCGATCCGGCCCGGATCCATGCCGGTGCGATCGAAAAACAGCTCGTTGGTCACGGCGAGGTTGGTCATCGGCGGCTCCGCCTGCGCTAGGGACATTCGCGATCGCCGAAATATGGTCCCGACGCGGCCGCGGCGGAAGGGCAGGATCGAGGAAGCGTTTGTTTTCTGATGCACAATCTCTCCCTACCAACCCCTCACCCCAACCCTCTCCCCGCAAGCGGGCAGAGGGAGTCACTGGGGCACGCCCTGCGTCACGCCAGACCCTCGCCCCGCTTGCGGGGAGAGGGTGGTCGCCGCGACAGCGGCAGCCGGGTGAGGGGCATTGCCGTGCGACGGCTTGCCGCAATGGGTTGGCGCCCGTCGGGGTTGCCCTGAGTTGTCGCCTTGCCGGACTTTGGTGTAGGGTCCGGCCGATTGGTTACCGCCGCCGCGGCTGAGGCAGAGCGGGCGGCGGCGCGGCGCGAAGCCCGGACCCTCTCGCTCGGAATTTTTGGGTCCGAACAGCGGCTCCGAGCGCTCGCCGGAGGCTGGACAAGTGCTCTCGCGAGGGAGGGCGTCCTCGCCGAAGAGGGGCTTTAAGGACATGGCGCGGTTGACGAAATCGATCATCGGGAGCGCGGCGGCGAGGCGCTGCATCGTCCCCGCGCTGGCGCTTGTCGGCATGGCCGCGCTGGCGGCGGTCGCCGGGGCGGCCGAACCCCGGCCTTGGGAAATCGGGATGCAGCCGCCGGCGACCCCGGTGCAGGACCGCATCACGGCGTTTCACGACGAGCTCCTGGTCATCATCTCGCTGATCACAGTCTTCGTCCTCGGCTTGCTGGTGTACGTGATGGTGCGCTTCCACCACACCCGCAACCCGGTGCCGACCCGCACCACGCACAATCCGGTGATCGAGATCCTGTGGACGGTCATGCCGGTGTTGATCCTCGTCCTCATCGCCGTGCCGTCGTTCAAGCTGATGTATTACATGGACCGGGTGCCCGACGCGGACATGACGATCAAGGTCACCGGCAACCAGTGGTTCTGGTCTTATGAATATCCGGACCAGGGCGGCCTGAAATTCAACAGCAACCTGATCCTGGAAAAGAACCTGAAGCCCGGCGAGAAGCGCCTGCTCGATGTTGACAACCCGCTGGTCGTGCCGGTCGACGCGACGATCCGGGTGCAGATCACCTCCGTCGCAGACGGAGTCATTCACAGTTGGTTCATGCCCTCCTTCGGGGTCCAGGAATACGCCGTCCCCGGCCGCCTCAACGAGAGCTGGTTCCGGGTTGAACGCCCCGGCACCTATTACGGCGAGTGCAACCAGATCTGCGGCGTCAACCACGCCTTTATGCCGATCGAGATCAAGGCGGTGTCGAAGCCCGACTTCGAGACATGGCTCAGCGCGGCCAAGAAGCAATCCGCCGCAACGGCGCCAGAGTACGGCGTGGCCGACGCCGCGAGGGTGGTCGCCGCCGCGGCACCGGGCGACGGCCAGCCGGCCCGATCCGGCGACAAGCCGGCCGGCAACTGACAGCGAAGAGGTCTCCCATGGCTTACCACGATGCAACCGCCGGCGGCGATCACGCGGCGCACGATCATCGGCCGGGCTTCTTCACGCGCTGGCTTGCATCGACCAACCACAAGGATATCGGCACCCTTTATATCTGCCTCGCCATCTTCGTCTCGGTCATCGCCGGCGGCCTGTCGGTGGTGATGCGCGCGCAGCTGATGCACCCCGGCAACACGCTGATCACCGATCATCAGCTCTACAACGTGATCATCACCGCGCACGGCCTGCTCATGGTGTTTTTCGTGGTCATGCCGGCGACCTTCGGCGGGTTCGGCAACTGGTTCGTGCCGCTGATGATCGGCGCGCCCGACATGGCCTTCCCGCGCATGAACAACGTCAGCTTCTGGCTGTTGATCCCGTCCTTCCTGCTGCTGGTCGGCTCGACCTTGGTCGGCGCCGGCGACGGGCTCAACGGCGCCGGGGCTGGGGTCGGCTGGACGATCTACCCGCCGCTCTCGGGGGCCGGGCCGGGCGGCCACCCCGGGCCGGCGATCGACATGGCGATCTTCTCGCTGCACCTCGCGGGCGCCTCCTCGATCATGAGCGCGATCAACTTCATCACGACGATCTTCAACATGCGCGCGCCGGGGATGACCCTGCACCGCATGCCGCTCTTCGTCTGGTCGATCCTGGTGACGGCGTTCCTCCTGCTGCTCGCGCTGCCGGTGCTGGCCGGGGCGATCACGATGCTCCTGACCGACCGCAATTTCGGCACCACCTTCTTCGACCCGGCGGGCGGCGGCGATCCACTCCTGTTCCTGCATCTGTTCTGGTTCTTCGGCCATCCCGAGGTCTACATCATGATCCTGCCGGGGTTTGGCATGGTCTCGCAGATCGTCGCGACCTTTTCGAAAAAGCCGATTTTCGGCTATCTCGGCATGGCCTATGCGATGGTCGCGATCGGCGGCATCGGGTTTGTCGTCTGGGCGCACCACATGTTCACGACCGGCATCAACGTCGACACCCGCGCCTATTTCACCGCGGCTACGATGGTCATCGCGGTGCCGACCGGCGTGAAAATCTTCTCGTGGATCGCCACGATGTGGGGCGGCTCGATCGAGTTCAAGACGCCGATGCTGTGGGCGATCGGGTTCATCTTCCTGTTCACCCTCGGCGGCGTGACCGGCGTCGTCCTGGCTAATGCCGGGGTCGATTACGCCCTGCACAATACGTACTACGTCGTGGCGCATTTCCACTATGTGCTGTCGCTCGGCGCGGTGTTCTCGCTCTTTGCCGGGTTCTATTACTGGATCGGCAAGATGTCGGGACGCCAGTATAACGAGACCTTTGGCCAGATCCATTTCTGGACCACCTTCATCGGCGTCAATTTGTGTTTCTTCCCGCAGCATTTCCTCGGCTTGGCCGGCATGCCGCGGCGCATCGCCGACTATCCCGATGCCTTCGCCGGGTGGAATTTTGTCTCGTCGATCGGCGCCTTCATCTCATACGCCTCGACGCTGTTTTTCATCTTCATCGTGTTCCATACGCTGTTCTTCGGGCGGCGGGTCGGCGCCAATTACTGGGGCGAGGGTGCGACGACGCTTGAATGGTCGGTCTCTTCGCCGCCGCCGTTCCACAGCTATGAAGAAGTGCCGGTGATCGCTCCGGCGGCGCATCATCATTAGGGCGGGCAGGCGCGTGACCGCCCGGCGGGTACCGAGGTGAGCGAAATTCCCGCGGCTTCCGTCGCTTCTTATGCCGGCGCGGCGGTCGGCGACTATATCCAGATCCTGAAGCCGCGGGTCATGTCGCTCGTCGTCTTCACCGGGTTTGTCGGGCTTGTCATGGCGCCGGGGCACCTCCATCCGGTGCTGGCAGCGGTTGCGGTGCTGTGCATCGCGGTCGGGGCCGGCGCGTCCGGCGCGATCAACATGTGGTACGACCGCGACATCGACGCTGTGATGCGGCGCACCGCGATGCGACCGCTGCCGGCCGGCCGCATGATGCCGGGCGAGGCGCTCGGGTTCGGCGTCGTGCTGGCGGTTGGCGCGGTCGCGGTGATGGGGTTGGCGGTCAACTCGGTCGCCGCCCAATTGCTGGCGTTGACGATTGCCTTCTATGTGTTTGTTTACACGATCTGGCTGAAGCGCAAGACGCCGCAGAACATCGTGATCGGCGGGGCCGCCGGCGCGCTGCCGCCCTTGATCGGTTGGGCCGCGGTGACCGGCGATGTCGGCTGGGGTGCGGTCGCGCTGTTCGCGATCATCTTTTTTTGGACGCCGCCGCATTTCTGGGCGTTGTCGCTCTACCGCGCCGGGGAATACGCCGCTGCCGGGGTCCCGATGCTGCCGGTCGTCGCCGGGACGCGCGAGACCAAGCGGCAGATGCTGCTCTATACGCTGATGCTGTGGCCGGCGACGCTGATGCCGTGGATCCTGGGGCTGGCCGGGCTGGGCTATGCGGCCTGCGCCGGCGCGCTCAGCCTCCTGTTCACCGGCACGGCGGTCCGGGTCTGGCGCGACGACAGCGAGCGCAGTGCGCGGCAGATGTTTCATTTCTCGCTTCTCTATCTCTTCCTGATCTTCAGCGCGCTGCTGCTCGACCGGATCGGCGGAGGCGGCGGTTGACCACCGGCGCGGTCATGGACGCCAAGGGGACCAATGAGCGCGAGCGCCGGATGCGGGGGCGCAACCGCGCCCTCCTCGCCCTCTTGCTCGCGCTGGTGGCGCTGTTTTACGTCGTCACCATCGTGCGAATCGGCGGGGGCTAGGGCGGATGGCCGCCCCGACGCCTCGCCGCCGCACCGCCGCCACCGCGCTGTCGCTCGTCGCGGTGGTAGCCGGAATGGTCGGGTTGTCGTTCGCCTCGGTGCCGCTCTATCGCATGTTTTGCGCGGCGACCGGCTTCGGCGGCACGACGCAGCGCGCCGCCGCCGCACCGAACGAGATCGCCGACGCCGTCATCACGGTGCGCTTCGACGCCGCGACTGCGCCCGATCTCGGCTGGGAATTTCACCCGGTCACGCCCGAGCTGCGCGTTCGTCCCGGCGAGCGGCGCGAGGTATTCTTCCGCGCGGTCAACCGCAGCGCCGAGGCGGTGACCGGGACGGCGACCTACAACGTCACCCCGACCAAAACCGGCATCTATTTCGACAAGCTGCAGTGCTTCTGCTTTACCAAGCAGCGCCTCCTGCCGGGCGAGAGCCGCGACATGGGCGTTGTGTTCTTTGTCGATCCGGATGTGCTGCGCGACAGGGACACCAGCGAGGTGCGCACGATAACCCTGTCGTACACGATGTTCCGGGTGCCCGAGGCGGAGGCCCCGGCCGCCGCGGCAGCGCCGCGCGGCCCGGCCGCGGCCGTTAATTGAGCGATAGCAACAGCGATTTTGGCGAACCGACATGACCGACACCCACGCCGCTGACGCCCATGGGCACGCCCACGGGCATGCCGATAGCGCGCACAAGCACCCCTACCATCTCGTCGATCCGAGCCCGTGGCCGATCGTCGGCGCGATCGCCGCCGGTCTGCTGGCCACCGGCGGCGTGCTGTTCATGCACGGATACGGCGCGGCCCTGATGATCTTCGGCTTTATCGCCGTGCCCGCAACGATGGCGGTGTGGTGGCGCGATGTGATCCGCGAGGCAACCTTCGAGGGCTACCACAACCCCGTCGTGCAGCTCGGCCTGCGCTACGGCATGGCGCTCTTCATCGCCTCCGAGGTGATGTTCTTTTCGGCGTTCTTCTGGGCGTTCTTCTCGTCGAGCCTCTACCCGGCCGGCGGCGTGTGGCCGCCCAAAGGCATTCATCCGTTCGATCCGTTCGAATTTCCGTTTCTCAATACGCTGATCCTGCTGTTGTCCGGCACGACGGTCACCTGGGCGCATCATTCGCTGTTGGAGGGCAATCAGAAGGGCCTCATTCAGGGCCTCACCGTTACGGTCCTGCTCGGCCTCTCGTTCACCTCGATCCAGGCCTATGAATACAGCCATGCCGCCTTTCACTTCACCGGCGGGATCTATCCCTCGACATTCTTCATGGCGACCGGGTTTCATGGGTTTCACGTCATCATGGGGACGATCTTCCTCGCCGTCTGCCTGTGGCGTGCGACGCAGGGCCATTTCACCCCGACCCACCATTTCGGGTTGGAGGCGGCGGCCTGGTACTGGCACTTCGTCGACGTAGTCTGGCTGTTCCTGTTTGTCTGCATCTATTGGTGGGGCATGGGCGCCGCCCTGCCGCTCGGCGAGTGAGGCGGGGCTGATCTGACGGCCGAATGACGGGCGAGTGTAGGGGGCGCCCGGCATGAGCGGGTTTCGCCCGCGACTCGCGCCGCTTCTCTTCACGATCCCGGTCGTCCTGGTCTGCGCCGCGCTCGCGGTATGGCAGCTCCAGCGCCTGGAGTGGAAGCGCGGCCTCATCGCCCAGCGCGAGGCGGCGGTGAATGCGGCCCCGGTCGCGCCGCCGCAAACCCTCGCTGACGCCCGCCCGCTCGAATTCCATCCGGTCTTCGACACCGGCGTCTTTCTGCACGAGAAGGAGATCCACCTCAACGCGATCGGGCCGCAGGGCGGCGCCGGCTTCGACGTACTGACACCGCTGCAGGAAACCGGCGGCCGCATCGTCTTTGTCGATCGCGGCTTTGTCCCGACCGAGCTCAGGGACCCGGCAAGACGCGCTGCCGGTCAGGCGGCCGGGACCTTCCGGGTCGCCGGGTTGTTGCGGCTGGCGCCGGAGAAGAAACCCAACTGGTTCGTGCCCGACAACCGCGCCGACCGCGACGACTGGTTCTGGGTCGATTTGCCGGCGATGGGCTGGGCCGCCGGCCTCGCCAATTTGGCGCCGTTCTACATCGACGCCGACGCGACCCCGAACCCCGGCGGCTGGCCCAAGGGCGGGCTCACCCCGCTCGCCTTGCCCAACCACCACCTGCAATACGCGATCACCTGGTTTTCGCTCGCGGTCGCGGCGATCGTGATCTATCTGCTGTCGGAGCGTCGCAATGCCAGAGGCAATGACAGGGGTGATGCCGGTGATGACGAGCGCCTATCCGGAACTTGAAGAGCGCTTCCGCCGCCTCGGCGCGATCGAGGAGGCGATTGCGATGCTGCATTGGGACGCCGCTGCGGTAATGCCGCCGGGCGGCGCGGCGTCGCGCGCCGAACAGCTCGCCACCTTGCGGGTCATAGCCCATCAGCTGTTGAGCGCGCCCGAAATCGCCGATCTGCTCGCCGCCGCGGAGGGCGAAGCAAATTCGCTCGGGGCGTGGCAGCGCGCCAACATCCGCGAGATGCGGCGGCGCTGGCGCCATGCCGCGGCAGTGCCGGGCGATCTGATCGAGGCGCTGTCGCGCGCCCGCTCGGAATCGGAGACGGTGTGGCGGCAGGCGCGCCCGGCCGATGATTTCGCCGCCGCCTTGCCGGGGTTCGAGCGGGTCCTCGGTCTGACGCGCGAGATCGCGACCGCCAAGGCCGAAGAATTAGGGACCACCCCATACGAGGCGCTGCTCGATCAATACGAGCCCGGCGGCAAGGTCGCGCTGATCGACCGCCTGTTTGACGAGATCGCCTGCTTCCTGCCCGAATTGCTCGATGCCGCGCTCGCCCGGCAGGCCGCGAGCCCGGCCGCGGCCGCGCCGCGCGGGCCCTTCCCGATCGCCGCCCAGCGCCGCGCCGCGCTGGCGCTGATGGAGGCGATCGGGTTCGATTTCGCGCATGGCCGGCTCGATGAAAGCGCCCATCCGTTCTGCGGCGGCACTCCGGACGATGTTCGGCTCACCACCCGCTACGACGAGGCGGACTTTTCCACGGCATTGATGGGGGCGCTGCACGAAACCGGCCATGCCCTCTACAAGCGCGGGCTGCCGGCCGAATGGCGGCGCCAGCCGGTCGGCGCGGCGCGCGGCATGGCGGTGCATGAAAGCCAGTCGCTGCTCCTGGAGATGCAGGTGTGCCGCAGCCGCGCTTTCGCCGGGTTTGCCGCGCCGGTGCTCGGCGCGATCTTTGGCGGCGCCTCCGAGGCGTGGGATGCCGAGGCGGTCTATCGCCGACAGATCGCGGTGCAGCCCGGCCCGATCCGCGTCGATGCCGACGAGGTCACCTACCCGGCGCATGTCATCCTGCGCTACCGGCTTGAGCGCGCGATGATTGCCGGCGATCTGGCGCCCTGCGATCTGCCCGGCGCCTTCAACGACGGGCTCAAGGAGCTGATCGGGATCCGGCCGGGATCCGACCGCGAGGGGGTTCTGCAGGATATTCATTGGTATGACGGCAACTGGGGGTACTTTCCGACCTATACGCTCGGCGCGCTGATCGCGGCCCAGCTCTTCGCCGCCGCGCGCGCCGCCATTCCCGGCCTTGCCGAGAGGATCGAGCGCGGCGAGTTTGCGGCGCTCTTCGAATGGCTGCGGCACAATGTCCATGCCAAGGGATCGCTGTTGTCGACCGCCGAGCTTGTCGAAGCCGCCACCGGCGCCGCGCTCGGCACCGCCGCCTTCGAGCGCCATTTGCGCGAGCGCTATCTCGGATAACCGCTCATACCCTCGTCGTCGGCCGAGTTTGGCCGGCGATCTCGACCGGCGACTCCAACTCGCGTGCCCCTGGGGGCGAGATGCGCCGCAAACGGACCTACGGTCGATGATTCTGCGCATGAAATATTGGCAGCCAGTGGCCGTCGGAACTTTGGTGGCCGAGCGGCACTATTATGCCGGCTGGCGTCCGGGGCACGTGGCCCTTTTAGAGTAGAAGCAACCGAGTTAAGGTAATCGCGCCGTCACACTCCCATGAGCGAGCGATCAACCAGCGCGGAAATGGGTGTCAGAAACTATTTGATCGAAGGCGTCTCCGGCGCCGGCAAAACGGCAGTCTGCACAGAATTGCAGCGGCGCGGCTACCAGGCCATTCATGGTGACCGGGAATTGGTGTATCGAGGCGATCCGGAAACGGGTCTACCGACGGCTCCGGAAACGGGTACACCGACGGCTACCTGGATTTCCGAGCACCAGATTTGGGATGTAGAGAAAGTACAAGCCTTCGTCGCCAACCAGGAGGAGGCGGTCACCTTTTTCTGCGGTGGCTCGAGGAATTTTGCCAAATTCATCGACTTATTTGACGGCGTGTTTGTCCTGGAGGTCGACCTTGAAACCATGAACCGGCGGATTGATGAGCGAGTGGCACTGGACCCAACTGACTTCGGCGGAAAACCAGAGGAACGGGAACTCATTGCGCGATTGTATGCAACGAAAGAGGATGTTCCGAAGAATGCGATGAGCATTGACGCCACAGCGCCGGTCGCCCGCGTTGTCGACGATATTCTCTCGAAATGCAGAGAGGCAGACCAAGGGGCCCACAGCTAGCTCTGCACCGTTCGCTGATACGCATTGTCTCGGCCGGGACAACACCACGCCCTGCGCATGTCAACTGATCGACGTTAGGTCCTACGGCCCGCATATGGTTTGAGGTGGGAATTATCAGGTTGGCGTAGCAAACCTGCTGGCCTATCTGGGAAGCCGCGTGACAGGCCGGCGATTTGCGAATCAACCTCAGGGCGCGATAAGAGTGTCGGCGGGCAGCGAATAAGAGAGCGGCGGAAAAGGTGCTGTAGCCACAGCGGTTACGCGGTGTAGGAAATTTCCTCTTGCCGGGGGCGACAGGCTAAGGGACATTTTGTCCCCAGGATTCACAGGGATCGGGAAGGATGGTAGGGGCGGTGGGCCTCGAAGCCACAACCAGCCGATTAATAGTCGGCTGCTCTGCCTGCTTGAGCTACGCCCCCAACCCCCTTTCCGTAGGGGGTTGGCCCGGATCGCAGGTCTGCAAACTCACGATCCGGGCCTTCCCCCAGCCAATCACTCGGACCACCTTTAGTGGGCGGTCCAAGCGACCGCACAAGATAGCGCAAAAAACAATGTTTCTGGTGCTGGCTTGAGAAACCGCAGGATTCCAAACCGCGAAACGGCGCAACTTATGGGCGACGCTGCTGATGTGGGCAGCCAGGATGCCGAATCGATCAGGCAGCGCATAGACGCCATGCTTCTGCGCCTACTGAAGACCGCACCCGAATCACGCGCCGCATTGGCCGAGAAAGTGCGGCGTGCGAGGGGGAAGGCTACTCGGACTCGCGGCAAGCGCGCCAGCGCAGGAAAGCGCGAAGGCGCTGCTTAACCGTTCGGGGCTTAGTGAGGCTGTCGATAGAGCAGCCGCTTGCCTTGTGCTCCGGCGAGCAAGGCGGCTGCCCGTTCCCCGTCGTTCATGTCGCGGGTGTTGGCTCTGAAATCGAACTCGGCGAGATAGCGGTGCAAATGCGCCTCGCTGATGTTGTGAAACGTGCCGAACATGCCGCGCTTCAGCAGCGCGAAATGGCTTTCGACCGTGTTGGTATGGGTGAAGCCGCCATCCTTCACGTATTCCTCGGCGGAATGGTCGACACTCGAATGCCCGGCGTACTCGTCGCCGATCCTCGGATACACGGGGCTGCCGTCGGTCATCAGATGCGACTTGCGATCCGCGTGGATAACCATGATCGAGCGTAGGTTGGCGCTCGTCACATTGGCGACATGGAAGCTGCGCGTTTTGCCGTCGCGCTCGACCAGAGACACGACCGGCATCTTGCCGCCAGGACCGCCGCCGATGCCCTTGCGCTTCCAAGCGTATTTGTTGGCTTCCTTGCCGCCGAT
>Ga0185299_10001412_pt1 | contig 46770 bp, 24 predicted proteins | sample PaiPotPPA55metaG_FD_128002 | JGI IMG/M metagenome (GOLD analysis project Ga0185299, IMG submission 128002) | Iron sulfur acid spring bacterial and archeal communities from Banff, Canada, to study Microbial Dark Matter (Phase II) - Paint Pots PPA... ... | reverse complement strand
CGTTTTCCCAGCAACGCTCCTCTTCCTCGAAATGCCCTACGACGAAGTCGACGTCAACGTGCATCCCGCAAAAATCGAAGTGCGCTTCCGCCGCTCGCAATTCGTTCACGATTTTGCGCGAGACTCCATCCGCCAAGCCATCATGAGCGTGCGCCCTGTTCCCAGCTTCGCCGCTGCAGCGAGCGCTGCGCCGCAAGCACCGATCGCGGCGACGGCGAACGCATTCAGCAATGGCGCGAGCGCAGCAAGAGACACCGGCGTTCCGCGCGCCATCATCCCCGCGATGGAAGAGATCGGTCTCGGGTCGGGCGTCGGCTCCGACGGCGGTTTTGATTTGACGGCCGACGCACTTCGACCCGTCGAGCAACGCTTTGCCTTTCCGGCTGGTATGGAATCTTCCACCGATCCGGGCGCTGCTTTCGCTGCAGCAGCGGTTGCTCCGGCACTCGCCGCCTCGAACTGGGCAGGAAATCTCGCTGCGCCGAACGCCAGCGCGCCGGCCACGCTTCCGCGTCCCGACCAAATCGCCGACCTGAAACCGCTGGGCCAGGTCAGTTCGAGCTTTATTGTCGCGGTGAATGGGGAAGGTTTGTGGCTTGTGGATCAGCATGTCGCGCACGAACGCGTTCTGTTTGAACAACACCTCGATGCGCGGCGCGCTGGAAAAGTGGAAGCGCAGCGGATGCTCATGCCGCTGGTGATCGAGCTTTCGCCCAGGCAAATTGTGATCTACGAAAAGATTGCGGAAGAGTTGGCTGCGAATGGCTTCGAAGTCGAGCCGATGGGGCCGCGCAGCGTTGCGATTCAAGCTGTGCCTGCGGGAATCGCGCCGGGAGACGGAGAAAAACTTTTAACGGAAATTCTTGACGGCATCGAGCGCGAAAACGCCGCGATTTCCATCGATACGCTGCAAGCGAAGATTGCAGCTTCGACAGCGTGCCACGCGGCGATCAAAGTGAACATGCCGCTGGATCAAACGAAGATGGAATGGCTGCTCAGCGCGCTTGCGAAAACCGATTGTCCGATGAGCTGTCCGCATGGACGCCCCGTCGTGCTGCGCTATTCCGTAAAAGAGATCGAGAAAGCGTTCCATCGCATTTGATTTCGTAGCGCCGGCTTCCAGCCGGCGATTTGTAGATGCCGGGCTTTAGCCCGGCCACCTGGAGACGGAGCGAATGAGCGAATCGCAAAAAACGGCGGTGATCTTTGGCCTTGCGAATAAACGAAGCATCGCGTGGGCGATTGCGCAAAAGCTCGCCGAAGCAGGCTGGCGACTGGCCATCACCTATCAAAACGAGCGCCTCGAACTCGAAGCGAAAGATCTGATTGCAGAGTTGCCAGGCGCGACAGGATTCATGTGCGACGTCACGCAAGATGACCAGATCGCACGGCTGTTCGAGGAACTCCACAAAAAGTACGAGGTTCTGCACGGGCTTGTGCACAGCATCGGCTTTGCGCCCGAGGCCGATTTGAAAGGCGGCTTTGTCAACACCACGCGGGACGGATTCCGCATCGCGCACGATATCAGCGTCTATTCGCTGATCGCCGTGTCGCGTGGCGCGCTGCCCCTGATGACCTCCGGCGGAGCCATCGTCACGCTGACTTACTACGGCGCGGAAAAGGTCGTGCCACGATATAACGTGATGGGCGTTGCGAAAGCGGGACTGGAAGCGACGGTGCGGTATCTCGCGTTCGATCTCGGTCCGCAGGCGATTCGCGTTAACGCAATTTCTGCTGGCCCGTTAAAAACTTTGGCTTCGCGCGGCATCTCCGGTTTCGGCGACATGCTGAAAGTACAAGCGGAGCGCTCGCCTTTGAAGCGCAACGTGGACGCCGGCGAAGTGGGCTCGACCGCGGCGTTTCTGCTTTCCGACGCGGGCTCGGGAATTACCGGCGAAACGATTTACGTGGATTGCGGCTACAACATCATGGGATTTTGAGTAGCACAGCCACTCCTGGCTGTGCGGTTTTGTTTTTCGTCACTTAAGAAACTGCGCATAGCCAGGAGTGGCTGTGCTACCAAAATGCCAAAACTGACTATTGCTATTGACGGACCAGCAGGCTCGGGGAAGAGCAGCCTGGCGAAGCGTGTCGCGCAAATTCTCGGATATTTGTATCTCGACAGCGGCGCGATGTATCGTGCGCTCGCGCTCAAAGCGCTAGGAAGAAAGATTGCACTCGACAATTTTCTCGCTCTCGATGAGCTTGCGCGCGATACACACATCGAGCTCAAACCACCAACTTCGGAACAGGAAGCCGCAGGCTCGAAAAATTGCGTTTTTCTGGACGGCGAGGAAGTGACGCAGGCAATTCGCACAGCCGACGTAGCGCAAGGCGCGTCGAAGCTCGCCACCATCGCGGGAGTGCGCGAGATTCTTGTTGCGGAGCAGCAGCGCGCCGGGGCCGGGGGCGGCGTGGTGATGGAAGGGCGCGACATCGGCACCGTCGTTTTCCCTCACGCTGAGCTAAAGATTTTTCTGGAGGCTTCGCCCGAAGTGCGCGCGGAACGCCGCTGGAAGGAACACCAGGAAAAAGGCGACAAGCTAACGCTCGCGCAAGTCTTGGAAGAAGTTCGCGAGCGCGATCGCCGCGACCGCGAGAGAAAAGTTTCGCCGCTCGTGCGGGCGTCCGATGCCGTCCTGGTGGATAACACGGCAATGGATGTCGAGGAGACCGCGCGGCTCGTGGTGATGCTGGCGCGCGAGCGCGAAAAGGAATTGTCGAAAGCAGCGGTGACGGAGACGTGATTCGAGGGTGCCGCTGTGCACCGCAGCGGACCCTTGTCACTACGCGGCGGCAAAGCGATGGTCCGAGCGAGTCGTGGACTACATCACGGTGGCGGCTGCGGAGGCGGAAGCCACTGCGTGGCGAGGAGTCCGACAACAAAAAGAAAAAAACCTCATGCCTGAAGGCCTGAATAGAAACGGCGGCGCAGCGGGGAAACTGGCTGCGCCGTTGTTTATGAGGCGTCCTTTATAAAAGGGCCATGTCGAGAGAATGTCCCAGGTGCGTTCCTTTACGTCGGTGCGGACATCGACCCGAGAAATTCTCCATTGGACTTCGTTTTCGTAAGGCGGCTGAGCAAAAGCTCCATCGCTTCGACGGTCGAGAGAGGGCTCAGGACTTTGCGCAGGACCCAGACGCGGCTGAGTTCGTCGGGCGGAAGGAGCAATTCGTCCTTGCGCGTTCCGGAGCGCTGAATGTCGATGGCCGGGAAAACGCGCTTATCGGCGAGGCGGCGGTCCAGATAGATTTCCATGTTGCCGGTGCCCTTGAACTCTTCGAAAATGACGTCATCCATGCGGCTGCCGGTGTCGATCAGCGCGGTGGCGATAATGGTGAGCGAGCCGCCTTCTTCGACATTCCGTGCGGCGGCAAAGAAACGACGCGGACGCTGCAAAGCGTTGGCGTCAATACCGCCGGAGAGGACTTTGCCAGAGGGCGGTGTGACGGCGTTGTAGGCGCGAGCGAGCCGCGTGACGGAATCGAGCAGCACGACGACGTCGCGCTTGTGCTCGACGAGGCGCTTGGCCTTCTCGAGAACCATCTCGGCGACTTGAATGTGGCGTTGCGGCGGTTCGTCGAAGGTCGAGCTGATGACTTCGCCCTTGACGGTGCGCTGCATGTCGGTGACTTCTTCCGGGCGTTCGTCGATCAGGAGAACGATCAGCGCGACTTCCGGGTGATTCAGGGTGATGGAATTGGCCATGGACTGCAGGATCATTGTTTTGCCGGTGCGCGGCGGAGCGTTGACGAGACCGCGCTGGCCCTTGCCGACGGGGCATAGAAGATCGAGCACGCGGCCCGTCATGTTCTCCTTGGTGGTTTCCATTTTGAGGCGGCCCTGGGGATAGAGCGGCGTCAGGTTATCGAAGAAAATTTTGTTGCGCGCGACTTCCGGGTCTTCAAAGTTGACGGCTTCGACTTTGATCAGCGCGAAATAACGTTCGCCGTCCTTGGGCGGACGAACCTGGCCGGAGACGGTGTCCCCGGTGCGAAGATCGAATTTGCGGATTTGCGACGGCGAAACGTAGATGTCGTCGGGGCCGGGGAGGTAGTTGTATTCCGGCGCGCGGAGAAAACCGAATCCGTCGGGGAGACATTCGAGGACGCCTTCGGAAAAGATCAGACCATTTTTCTCCGTTTGGGCGCGGAGAATCTGGAAGATCAACTCCTGTTTGCGCATGCCGCTGGCGCCGGGAATGTTTAATTCCTTGGCGATCTTGGCGAGGTCGGTGATGTTTTTTTCTTTTAACTCAGCGAGGCTAATGCTCATCTGATTACTTCCTTCAACGCTTGTTTCTTTCATATATCCTTAACTTTGATTGTGTAAATTGACCTTCTTTTTTGCGTGGCCGCGGTGCGGTCAACAAAATCCCGGATTGTTAGCGAGGTGGCGCACCGCACTGGCGCACGAACAAAAACATGCCAGGATGGGCAAACCAGACTTTCTGTAACCGGCGGCAGCGCGGAGTCACGACATGCAGGAAAAATCTCGCAGGACGGGGCCAAAGCAACGCTGCTTAGTTGGTCAAACTCTTGTCTTTCTCGGCGCTGGCGGCGAAAGGTTCCGCCACGGGCGCGACCTCGGGATGAGCGAGCGGCACGATCAGTCGTTCGAGCGCAACCTGCAAAACTTCATCCATGGTTTCTACAAAATGAACTGTGAGACAGGAGAGAATCTCCTGCGGGATGTCCGCCAGGTCCTTCTCATTGTCCTTCGGAAGCAGTACTGTGTGCAAGCCCATTCGGTGGGCGGCCAGGAGCTTTTCTTTGACGCCGCCGATGGGGAGAACTTTGCCGCGCAAGGTGATTTCGCCGGTCATGGTGACGTCGCGGCGCACGGGGATCCTGGTGAGCGCGCTGACGATCGAAGTGCAGATCGTGATTCCGGCGGAAGGTCCGTCTTTAGGGATGGCGCCTTCGGGCACGTGCACGTGAATGTCGAGCGTGCGATAGAAGTCTCTGGCGAGGCCGAGCTGCAAGGAGCGTGAGCGCACGTAGCTCATAGCGGCTTGCGCGGATTCCTGCATCACGTCGCCGAGCTTTCCGGTGAGCGTGAGGCGGCCTTTGCCTTCCATGAGCGTTGCTTCGGTGGCGAGCACGGAGCCGCCGACCTCCGTCCAGGCGAGGCCGGTGGTCAATCCGATCTCGTTGTGCTTCTCGAGCCAGTATTCGCGATATTTCAGAATGCCGAGGAAGTCGTTTGCATTGGCCGGGCTGATTTCAACGCCGACTGCCGTCCCTTCGGTCACGACCTTGCGAGCCATCTTGCGCGCGATGTTCTGGATTTCACGCTCGAGGCTGCGCACTCCGGCTTCGTGTGTGTAGTGCCGGATGATGTGGAGCAGGCCCTCGTCGGTGAACTTGAGATGTTGCTCGTTAAGACCGGTGGCTTCGCGCGCGCGCTTTACGAGGAAACGCTTGGCGATTTCCAGCTTTTCCTGCTCGGTGTAGCCCGGGAGACGCAGTATTTCCATGCGGTCCTGCAACGGCTGGGGAATCGTGTGAAGCACATTGGCGGTGCAGACGAACATCACTTTCGAGAGGTCGTACTCGACGTCGAGATAGTGGTCCGTGAAGCTGTGATTCAGTTCGGGGTCGAGCACTTCCATAAGCGCCGCAGACGGGTCGCCGCGGAAGTCCGTGGACATTTTGTCAACTTCGTCGAGGACGAAAATCGGATTTACGGTGCCGGCCTTCTTCATCATTTGGATGATCTGGCCGGGCAACGCCCCGATGTACGTGCGGCGATGGCCGCGAATCTCAGCTTCATCGCGGACGCCGCCGAGCGACACGCGGACAAACTTGCGGCCCGTGGCGTGGCCGATGGACATGGCCAAGGATGTTTTGCCCACGCCAGGAGGGCCAACGAAACAAAGGATCGAACCTTTGGGATTTTTCACCAGTTGGCGGACGGCCAGAAATTCCAGGATGCGCTCTTTGATTTTTTCGAGGCCGTAGTGTTCCTCGTTAAGGATTTTTTCAGCGGCCAGGATATCGCGAATTTCTTTGGACTTCTTTTTCCAGGGTACGGCAAGCAGCCAATCGAGATAATTTCGGCTGACGGTCGACTCCGCGGACATGGGCGGCATCAATTCCAGCCGCTTCAGCTCCTGAATGGCTTTTTCGTGAACTTCCTTGCTCATTCCGGCAGCGTCAATTTTCTTTTTGAGCTCGTCGATCTCGCTCTTCTCGCCGCGGCCCAGTTCCTTTTGGATGGCTTTGAGCTTTTCGTTGAGGTAGTACTCTTTTTGGGCGCGCTCCATCTGGCGCTTCACGCGCGTGTTGATGTTGCGGTCAACGTTGAGCTTTTCAAGCTCGATCTCCAGGATGTCGCCAATGCGGTTGAGGCGCTCGATGGGATCAACCGTTTCGAGCAAGTCCTGCTTTTCATCGACGGGCAGCTGCAAGTTGGCGGCAATCGTGTCCGAAAGCCGTGCCGGATCATCGCCACGGGCGGCGGCGATCATCGTGTCGTAATTCAGGCTTTGGGAGAGCTTGATGAACTGTTCGTAAAGGCCGGTAATCTTCTGCACGGTCTGCTCGACTTGGGGGGACGGCTCGACGCGCGCGTTCAGCAATCGGACGGTGGCGCGGAAAAAGCCTTCTTCCGAAGCGATGGAGAGCGCGCGAGCCCGCTCGACGCCCTCGACCAAAACTTTTATGTTGCCATCTGGCAGCTTAACGCTTTGGACGATATTCGCGAGCGTGCCGACGGCGTAGATTTCTTCAGGCTTGGGGTCATCGACCGAAGCGTCGTGCTGGGTGGAAAGGAATATCTTCTTGTCGCCGGCCAGCGCCTCTTCGAGCGCGCGAACGCTAGCTTCGCGGCCGACGATAAAGGGAGTCATCTGTTGCGGAAAGATGACCATGTCGCGCACCGGCATCATGGGTACGCGCTTCAAATCCTGTTTTTCACGGTTGAACATTAGGGCCCCTGAAAATCGTTCGAAATCCCAAAGGCCTATCCGGCCTTTTCGAGCAAACTCCAGTTGATTTCCCGGCTGCGAACCATTTCCGCGGTGACGACAAAGTCGCGCACCTTGCGCTGCATCGGGAGGTGGTACATCAGTTCGAGCATGAGGTCTTCGAGAATCATACGCAAGCCACGCGCCCCGACTTTGCGCTGCATGGCGAGCTCGGCGACGGTATCGAGGGCGTCGTCGGTGAAGCGCAGACGGACATTTTCGAATTCGAAAAGGCGCTGGTATTGCTTGAGCAGCGCGTTCTTGGGTTCCGTCAGGATGCGCACGAGAACATTCTTGTCGAGGTCGTTCATCACGCCGGCGACGGGTAAGCGGCCGACAAACTCCGGGATCAGACCGTAGCGAATCAGATCGCCGGGCTGCACTTGCTCGAGCAATTCGGTATTGCGGCGGCTTGGCGTTGATGGCGCGGCGTCGGTATGAAAACCTAGCGAGTGGCGGCCGGCGCGCTTCTCGATAATTTTTTCCAGGCCGACGAAAGCGCCTCCGCAGACGAACAAGATATTCGTGGTGTCCACAGGAGTAAATTCCTGGTGCGGGTGCTTGCGGCCGCCCTGCGGTGGCACGTTGGCGATGGTACCCTCAAGAATTTTCAGCAGAGCTTGCTGGACGCCCTCGCCGCTCACGTCGCGCGTGATCGAAGGGTTCTCGTCCTTCTTGGCAATCTTGTCGATCTCGTCGATGTAAATGATGCCTTGCTGGGCCTTCTGAACATCTCCATCGGCGGCTTGCAGCAGCTTCAAAATAATGTTTTCGACGTCTTCGCCGACGTAGCCAGCTTCGGTCAGCGTCGTGGCGTCCACGATGGCGAACGGCACATCCAGCATGCGCGAGAGCGTCTGCGCAAGAAGCGTTTTGCCCGTGCCCGTGGGACCAATCAAAAGAATGTTGGACTTGCTCAGCTCGACGTCGCCTGGCTGCTTGTTCAAGAAGATGCGTTTGTAATGATTGTAGACGGCCACGGCGAGTTTTTTCTTCGTGCGGTCCTGCCCGATGACGTAGCCATCGAGAAATTGCTTGATCTCCGGCGGACGCGGAAGCCTGCGCGCGGGTGCGGCGGCTTGCTCGCGCTTTTCATCCTCAAGAATGGTCTGGCAAACGCCGACACATTCGTTGCAGATGTAAGCGCGCGGATAGTCCGAAGGAGAGCTGATCAGTTTTTCGACCTGTTCCTGAGTCTTGTGGCAAAAGGAACAGCGCAGCGGCTCGTCTGGGTTGAATTTTTTCACTGGTGCCAAGGCCTCGTCTCCGCTGGGCTTCGACGGAGTCTCTAATCCTTATTCTAGGCCGATTTATCCCGGAAGCAAAAGAGAAACTCGAATCGCTACTAACTTTTAAGAACCAGCCACAGCCGTGCCCCCCTGCGGCGTCGTTTCGCTAGCGATGTTTGTAAATAATCTCGTCGATCATGCCATATTCTTTGGCTTGTTCGGGATTCATAATGAAGTCCCGCTCGACGTCTTTCTCGATTTTATCGACACTCTGGCCGCTGTGCTGCGCCAGCAGTTGGTTGATGACCATGCGCATGCGCAGAATCTCTTTCGCGTGCAGGTCGATGTCGGTGGCCTGGCCGCCGAGGCCGGACATCCACGGCTGATGAATCAGAATGCGCGCGTGGGGCAAAGCGAAACGCTTTTTCGGCGTGCCACCAGCCAGAAGAACCGCCGCAATGGAGGCTGCCTGCCCAACGCAAGTCGTCACAACATCCGGCTTAACAAATTGCATGGTGTCATAAATCGCAAAGCCTGCCGTGATCGAACCGCCCGGCGAATTGATGTACAGCTGAATGTCTTTTTCCGGATCTTCGGCTTGCAGGAAGAGCATCTGCGCGGTGGCCAAATTGGCGACGTGATCGTCAATCGGCGTGCCGATAAAGATGATGTGTTCCTTGAGCAGCCGGGAATAAATGTCGTAAGCGCGTTCCCCGCGGCTGGTCTGTTCGACCACCATCGGGACAAGCGTTGTGCCGCGATACTCTGGTTCTTCGAAATTTTTCATTGAGGTGGTTGAAATTCCGGAATGTTCACTTTGAATCTGCCGCGGCGCTTGCTGCCGCAACGGTTTTGATCTGAGCGTTCTGCGCGAGCCAGTCGAGAGTTTTATCACTCCGCAACTTCGCTTTCATCCTATCGAGCGCACCCTGCTTTGTCAAACGAGCGCGCGCCACTTCGGCAGATTCGCCACTATGGCTGGCCATGTGTTCCAACTCGTGCTCGACCTCTTCTTCGGTCACATCGATGTTTTCCGCCGTCGCGATGCGGTCGATGATGAGTTCGGCCTTCACGTCATCAGTAGCGCGTTCCTGCTGGCGCTTTCGCAGGGTAACCCAGTCGACGTTCACGGCGCGGGGATCAACCCCTTGCGCGGCCAGCGAGCGAACCACTCGCTCCAGCCGCACATCCATTTGATGCTCGACGAGCGCTTCTGGTACAGGGAACTCGTGCGATTTTACGAGCTCAACAATCACTTTCTCTCTCTGGAGTTCCTTCTGCTGGTGATCTCGCTGATGTTCCAGGCCTTCCGAGACCTTCCTTTTCAGCTCATCCAACGTGGCGGCGTCGCTTACATCTTTCGCAAACTCGTCGTTCAGCTCCGGGAGCTTTTTGTTCTTGATGCCCAGAACCTCGACACCATAGTTGTATGTTTTCCCGGCGAGCTTGGCATCGGGATAATCGGCGGGATAGGCGACCTCAAAATTTTTGTGGTCCCCGATATTCGCGCCGCGCAAGTTTTCGTTGAAGGGTTCCATGGTCTCTTCGGCGCCGATGTGGCACATGACGCTATCTGCTTGCAGCGGTTCGCCGCCGCCCGCCGGAGTTCCCATCAACTTCAACTGTACGTAGTCGCCGTTTTCGACGGCTCGCCCTTCGATCGGCGCAAACGCGGCAGCCCGCTCGCGTGTTTCCTCGAGAGCTTTTGCAACGTCTGCTTCGGTGACGTCCATCGCAGGCATTTCGATCGCCAGACCTTTGTAATTCCCCACCTCAAATTCCGGCAGAACTTCGAAGACGGCGCGGAACTTCAGCGGCTGGCCTTCGGCAAAATCCAGCTTTTCAACCTGCGGCTGGGAGACGGGCGTCAATTTTTGTTCCGTGACGGCCTTTTCGACGCGTTCGGGGACGAGCGATTGGAGGACTTCGCCCTTAATGTCCTCGGCGAATCGCCGGCGGATGAGCGAAACAGGCGCTTTGCCCGGCCGGAATCCCGGCACGCGCGCGACGCGCGCAAATTCCTTGGCCACGCTCTCGATCTTTTTCGTTACTTCTTCCGCGGGAATCTCCAGGTCCAGCTCGCGGCGGCAGGTTGCTTCAGCCATGGAACAATCCTCTCCTAGATAAATGATCCGGTAAAAAATCGGTTCTTCGTGAAAATAGTCACTGGTCTTGACGGCATGCGCCCCAGTGTCTTGCGGAAAGCCAAGCTTGTCGGCCGCTTTGCGGCCGCACAGGATCTCAGGTGAGGCCAGACAGGTAAGAACTTAGCCTGCAACGCAAACTAAGAGTATAGGCGACGCTGCAGAGAGCGTCAATTGAGGGGAGGATGATACAGAACGCTTCGGAAGCCGCCTCGCCCGATCACCGTCGGCGCCGTTGGAGATACTCACGAACGCAAAGCCGCGGTAATTGCTATCTGGAGGAAGTCCTGCTGTTAGCGCCACGCACGGATATCCGGCTGTCCTAGGGTCTTCAGAGTAACTTCAAATAAGTCTCTCACTGGAGTACCCTTGCGGCATTGGAGGACAGGATCTGGTTTATATATGTTACCGAGCCACCAGCAGTTCATGCGTATTCGATTCTTCGAGTCGCTCGATGGACTCCGGGCCATCAGCATACTCGGCGTGATTTGGACTCATGTGTGGTATGTGAGCGGTCCCACTTTCTACAACGCGCTTATTAGGGTACCTGTCTTAAGGAATGGGGCGTTCGGCGTTTTTGTCTTCTTTGGAATCAGCGGGTTCTTAATCACCACTCTGCTGCTGCGGGAGCAGCTAAAGTACGGACGAATTTCACTTCGCGACTTCTACATTCGGCGCACTCTTAGGATTTGGCCGCTTTACTATGCAGTCTTGGCCCTGTACGTGGTGCTTGTTATGACCCTGCAGCACGGCACGGGGCGAGACCACGTCTTCTTCCATTATTTGCCGGGCTATTTAACGTTCACTTATACATGGTTCGCCGGATGGCAAGCATCCTCAGCGATTTTCAACTTTGCCTGGTCACTCTCCGTCGAAGAGCAGTTTTACTTGTTGTGGGCAGGACTCCTACGGTTTCTGCGAGGAGCGCTGCCGATGATTATCATGTGCTTGATGATTGGACTCCGCGCGGCGACAGATATTGGCGCCTTGGGACTGATCGTGCCGAAAGATTCGCTGGTGTGGAGAATGGCTGCAGGAATTGCGGTACCAATTTGCCTCGGAGCCATACTAGCGCAGCTGCTTCACTCAGAGAGATGGTTTCTAAGATTTAGGCTTTTCATCGGACATCGTTGGGCCGCGCCAATTATCCTATTTGTGCTGGTGGCGAGTCTTGCGCCAACGAGGGAAATCTGGGATTGGGTTCGCTGGCCCCTCGCATGTCTGTTGGTGGGGGCTTGCGTAATCCGAGAAGACAACGGCTTGGCTTGGTTCCTTCTCTGGAAACCCATGGCCTATATGGGCGTCGTGAGTTATGGAATGTATATGCTCAATACGCTCGTGCTGGACAGCCTAAAACCGATCTTTAATAGGCTCGGGCCCCACCATCCGCTTCTGCAGTTTCCTGTCGCGGTAGTCTGTACGGTCCTCGTCGCTAGTTTGAGTTATAGATTTCTAGAGACACCATTCCTTCGATTGAAGGAGCGGTTTTCGCGACTTCGCCCCGCGAAATCAACTCCCGATTTGGCTGTTGCGCTGTCAGCCACCGCCCGGGAATCGTGAATCGTTTCCCTGCTGGGAAGATTGCGAGTAATTTTTTCAAACTACGGCCAACAGAACAGTGATCCTCACAAACCTGTTTCGGCGGGGGCGCGCGAGTTTGTCAGTCGGCGGAGTGGCGGCTCAGAGCGCCCGTGAAATCGGCGTGAAGCAAGCGGTGGAAGAGGTGCTCGCCGGCTTCGCGGCGGACGGACAGACGTCCGGCGACATAGGCGCGCGAACCGAGGCCGCGCTGCACGGCGTCGCAGATGGCCATATCTTCGTCTTGCACTTGTTCGCTGACGGCGATGCTTGCTTTGTGGCGGGCTTCGGCGGCCGCGCTGGTGTCGGCGAAATAATAGTCAAAGACCACGGCGCAGCGGTTCACGCCGAGAGGCAGTACCAGATTCGTGTCCATTACGCCTTCATAGGCGTTAATCATGAAGTTGGGATAGAGCCAAAGGTAAAACGCGCGGCCCTGCCTCGTGGCGGCGACTTCGGACTCCGAGGACGAATCCGATGAGAGCGGGCTCGATTGCAAACAAGCGCGCTCAAAATTCTCGATGGTGTATTTGGTGTATTCGATTACGCTGCTCAATCCTTTATGAGCGTGCGGCACGTGATAGCCGCCATCGAGATAGTTGTCGACGTAAACCTTCCAGTTGCAATTGAGCGTGTACACGCGGCGGTCGAAGAAGTGCAGTTTTTTTGCCAGATCGAGCGGCGCGACAAGCTCTGGTACTACGCCTAAAAAATCGCGCAGCGATGCGGCGCGCCCGTCCAAATTTACAAACACGAAATTCTCCCAGGTATCGACGCGGACAGGCACCAAACCATTTTTTGTGCGATCGAAGTTGCAGACTCCGTCAAACTCGACCATCCCTTTCAGTGCGCCGTCCATTCCGTAAGTCCAACCGTGGTAGGGACAGCGAAACTGTTTTGCGCAACCTTGCGCCTCAGTGACCACCGCGGCTGCGTGATGGCGGCACACGTTGTAGAACGCCCGCAACTGTCCATCTTCTCCGCGAACCACAATAAGCGGCTCACTTGCCAGTTCCGCAGTGAAAAATTGCCCATTATTACGCACCTGATCCGTGCGGCCCACAGCCTGCCACGTTGCGCTGAACACGCTTGCGCCCTCGAGTTCCGCGATGCGCGGGTCGAAATACCACGGTGCGGGAATGGTCCACGCCTCCTCAAGCGGGTCGTGCGGGTTATAGAGGTTAACTATGTCGCGGATACTGCGCTCCATACCTGCTCCTCAAAAGGACTATCAGCCGGGAAGCCGGACAATCGCCAAACACTTGATAACGCGAATTCGCTGAAGGCGGAAGTGAAAAAAAAGCGCAACTGCATACGAACAAATCTTCGAACGATGCGCAATTGGCGCTTTTCTTCTCTTCGGGTCCTTCAATAAATCAATTTCAGCGAAAACTGAATTTGCCGTGACGAGCCGGCAGTATGACTTATGATGCCGAACCCGCTTCCACGAACAGTGTTCGAGGGCAAACCGAAATTCACGATGTTAAACACATTGAAAAATTCCGCTCGAAACTCAAGCACGCCCATCTCGCGGTTGCCTCTTTTTCCGAAAGGAGTGTCCTTGATCATGGCCATATCGAAATTGTGAAAACCGGGTCCGCGGAAAGTGTCGCGCCCCAGTGTGCCGAAACGGCCTTGATTGGGACCTGTTCCGCCGGGGATGTTGATGGGAACAAAAAAGAACGAGCTATTGGCAGCGCCGCGGCCAAAATAATCTTCCCGCGTAACGCGGCTCGTTGAAAAGTCAGGCATTGCGGTCAGATCCGGTCGATCGGTCCCGCCCGCTCCTGCACCTGTTTGCTGTACCCCGGAATAAACAGTAAAGGGCGGGCCGGTCGTCAACGTGGTGATATTCAGAAACTGCCAGCCTTTTGTAAGCCGGCTTCCCAGGGGTTGAAGAAAGCCTACGCGGTCGAACGGCAGTGTCTGAATCAGGCTGATCGCGAAAACATGCGTGACATCAAAGGTGGACGGCCCTTTGTCAGCAGCTGGATCCAACGGATTTTGCGGAAAAGTTTGCAGCGTTACACCCGGCGTTCCTGCGATTCCGCCCGGCACGGCGCTCGTATCGTCGATGGACTTGGAAAATGTGTAGCTGGCCTGGAAGCTCAACCCAATCCGCGAATAATTTTCCGTAGCGCTGGTTTGCAGCGAATGATAGGTGGAATGAGCAGCGGTGTTCATCACCATCACCGGCCCGAATCCACCGATCGCGTGTCCCATCGCATTGAACTGCGTAAAGGGCGCAAACGCCGGGTCCGCGCCGCCATAGCCGTTGGGCGAATCCACGCGGGCAAGATGGACTCCGGCTGTTCCGACATATGCGGCGCTAAACTTCACGCTCCCGAAATCGTGATCGATTCCCGCCGTAAAGGTCCCGATGTATCCGTTGCGAAAATGTCTGCCAATGACGGGGACGGTGAACAACTGCACCTCGTGGCCAGGTGTAGTTGCCGCAAGGTCGTTCTGAAATCTCTGCAGATCGATTGGCGTGTTCGCGGGGACGTTTGCGCTTCCCGATGCGAAAAGAGGTTGCCCCTGCGTGTTGTACACAGTGGGAAGAGTCTCCGGCACGATGGCATTTTGAAACGGCACCGGAACACCCGGCAACGCGGTAATGAGCGGTTGGAAGACAAGCGGAAAGCTTCCGGTGACATAATTCTCAAGCCACAGATTTGGGAGAATGGTTGTGGTCGAGCTCCCCACGTGAAGAGTGGTCTGCTTGCTCGCCGCGAAATCCAACGACAGGCGCGGCCCCCAACCGTTACGATCCAGGGGATAAATGGGCTGCGGGTTGTACAAGAAAATTGCTTTAGCGCCGGGGGCATAAAACGAAGTCAATTTGCCGGCGGCATCGACCGGGTCGGCAATGGAAGTCCGGTGCTTGGCTTCTTTGATGCGGCTGTTCAGGTCATACCGCAAGCCATAGGTCACGCTCAGCCGGGAGTTCACCTTCCAGCTGTCCTGAAAATAGAAGTTGTAAGCCTCGCGCCTCACGCCAGCTTCGTCAAATTTGTCTCCGACAGGCGTCATACTCGCGGCGGCGGTGATTCCATACGAGAATGGCGTCGCCGTTAGCAATCCCGTAAGAGAATCGGGCAACAGATCCCCTGGATGAATGTCGTGCTGGCCGCTCGCAGAAGGAATCAGCACAGGCGAATAGGCGGGACCTCCTCCAAACGTGTAAATGCCGTTCGGGTTTGTGCCGAAAATTGTGGCATCGCGGTTAAACCGCAGTTCGACTCCCCACTTGAAACTGTGGGATCCGTGCGTGTACGTCATATCGTGCTTCAACTGGTAGACGTTGCCATAGGAACCAAAGATCGAGCCGTCCGCGGAGTTGAAGTTCTGAAAGAGACCATCTCCGAATGTGACGGCTGGCTGCGTGTGATTGATCGATGGAAAAAAGGGCGTGCTGCGGATGTAACCAACCGATGTCACGAACGCGAGGTGCGGAGATATTGTGCGCGTATATCTGAGCGCAGCACTTCGTTGATGATCGAAAAAGTTGACGCCGAAGCTGGGATCGATCGCGGTCTGATCTGGATTCGTCGTAGGCCCTCTCACCTGATTCAAGCTGAAACGCCCGAAGAGGGTGGCCTTATCGGAGAGGCGATGATCGATTCGCACGGAAAACTGGTCCGTATCTGTCGCAATTTTTGAAGAGGTCGCAAAGGTGCGAGCCCCGTATGGTCCCTGCAGCTCGTTAGGCAAAGGAAAGCGCGCGAGGATGCCCGCGATCGCCGGACTAACCGGCACGGTTAGCGTATCGCCTGGAAAAGTCGTCGTATCAATTCCTTGCCTTTCCGAGGCGGTCGGCACCGGGAATACCTGCGTTGTTCCGAGCACCTGCCGGAAGCCTTGATACTCGCCGAAATAAAATGTTTTGCCCCGGCCGTCATAAAGTCCGGGAAGAACTAAAGGCCCGCCGTTGGTCACTCCAAATTCGTTGCGAGCAAAAGGCGGAATTCGCCGCGTATCTACAGCGCTCTGGTGATCGAAGAAATTGCGTGCATCGAATGCCGCGTTGCGAACAAATTCAAAGGCGCTGCCGTGCACCTCGTTGGTGCCGGACTTGGTGATCACATTGTTGAAGCCCGCGGCTCCGTGACCGATTTCTGCGGGCATCACTCCGGAGCTCGATTGCACTTCCTGTATGGCGTCCACGTTGAAGTTGGAAAACGTGGCTCCGCCAAGCTCCGGGTCAGTCGTATCGGCGCCATCCATGGCAAAAACCGAAGCCGAACCGCGCTGCCCGTTCACAGCAAACTGTTGCGTGAAATTAGCGGCGCCGTTGCTATCGGTCATGGTTCCCGCCGCCAACAGCAAGAGCTTGCTGAAGTCGCGCTCGTTCAGAGGCAAGCTCGAGACTTCTCCGCTCGAGAGATGCTCTCCACCAGTTCCTTTCAGAGAAGCTCCTTCTCCCTGCTTCAACAACCTGACGATATTCCCTTGTTTGGATAGTTCGAGTCCGGCTGGAAGCGTGGTCCCGTCTCCTATCACCAGAGGATCGGCTGCCTTCCACGTCCGGCCGCTCGCGTTTACTGAAAGCCCGTAGGTGCCGCCAGCAATATCGGCAAACAAAAACTCTCCACTCGCCGAAGTCGTGGCCGTAAATTCAAAATCCCCGGTCGTCGCATGTAGCTTTACTGTGGCGTTGCTGATCGGGCTCCCCGCCATGTCGCGCAGCACACTATGCCAGGAAGTAGCGGGGTGAGAGCTGGCCAATGGGATGAATAAGAGGTAGGCGACGAAACAAACGGCAATTGCCAGACGGGGAACGCGTCTACCGAGGGAAAGAACGGCCAGAGGTCTATTGCCTGCATTCTCAGAATCTTGCACCAGATTGCCCCCCAGCGAGCCTGGACGAACCCGGCCTAAACCCGTCGAAAGACCGGGCGACCTACGCTTTCTATTTGACGTCTTAAATCGTGGTGCGGAAGAAAGGATTTGAACCTTCACGGCCTTTCGGCCACAAGATCCTAAGTCTTGCGCGTCTGCCAGTTCCGCCACTCCCGCAGTGGTTCCACCAATATACCGGGAATCAGCCCCGCGCCGCCACATCCACGATGGCACTGGATTGTGCCCTGTCTCAGGAGCATAATAGCCTCGTACTCAGTATCTCGTTTGGCCATCCCCGTGGCCGAAGCTGACGCCTTCCCCCGACAGGCGTCATCGCGAGGCCCCGCTGCGAAAGAGGGCAGCGCCATGATTATTCAAGAGCACGGCGATCAGCTCATCCTGATTCGGCAGACTGACCATGCCATGTTGTCGGGTTTTTTTGCCCGCGCATTGGGCAACAGACTCTTCAGCCGCCCCGAGCCCTTTGAATCCTTCTGTTTAGCCGTTGCGGAGCATGACAACGGCTGGAACGAATGGGAGCTTCTGCCCCAGATCGATCCCAAAACTTTTACACCATATAATTTCATGTCCATTCCCACGGAGGAGCACATCGCTCTGTACCAGCGCGGCATTGAACGCGTGGTCAGAGCGGACCGTTACGCAGGACTACTCGTTAGCATGCACTGCGCAGGTCTTTATGACCGGACGCGCGCGACGATGCCCGGCTTCTCCGCGAAGTACGTCAAGTCCCACGAAGCACACCTTGTCACGGATTTCCTCCAGCGGCTGAGACTCCAGCAATTACGCCTAAAAGTTGATCTCCGCGCCGACCCCATCCTGAAAGCCTACGCGGACGACCACGCATTGCAAGCAAATCTGCTCCGCCTCGAGGCCCTCGATCGCCTCTCACTCTATTTCTGTCTTGCGCCCTTGGATGGCTCTACGATCGACGCCGTCCCTGTAAATGGCAACGGCAGTGAGGCGGATTGGGACCTTCAGCCAGCGGGGACCAGTTTCGTCACGCTCCAGCCATATCCTTTTCAGAAGGATCCGCTGGAGATCAGCATTCTTGCGCGACGCGTTCCCAAGCGGGCCTATGCCGACGAAAATGAATTCCACAAAATCCTGGCCCAGGCTCCTTATTTCGCGATGAACTTTACTTTAAGTGCGGATGGTGCGCGCATTCACTCCCGTTCCGCCGTCGCCTAGGCACTCCGCCTCGTCAGTCTCTCGTAGCACTGTCCTTGCTCCCTGCTCAATCCAAAGTCTGCCCGCGTGTTTCCGGCAAAGCCAGGGCAAGCAACGCCGCCATCAAGAATGCCCCCGCCTGCAGGAAAAAAGCCGGTCCTATCCCATAGCGAAGCGCCAGCGCTCCCACGGCAAACGGCGCCACCGCGGAAAGTCCCCGGCCGATGTTGTAACTCAAGCCCATGGCAGCGGCACGAATTTCGCCGGGGAAAAGTTCGCTCGCAATCGCGGCATACCCTGAGAAATAGCCCGTCCCGAAAAATGCGACGAGCGGGCCGAGCGCAAGCAGCCAGAACGCGCTTCGCGACATTCCGTAAATCGGCACCAGTGCCGCGGCGATGATCAAATAAAGGAAATAAGGCTTGCGGCGCCCAAACGCATCCGAAAAAAAGCCAAACATTGCGTAGCCCAGCCATTTGCCGAAGCACAGCACCAGAAAAAATGTCATGGTTTTTACGAGGCTGAGACCTCGGCCGCCTTGCGCCGGAGACAACGATAAATACGCCGGAATCCACGTGAACAATCCCCAGTAGCCAAACATGCTGCAGGCATTCATGGTTGTAGCCAAAACGCCGTTGCGTAGAACTCCTTTGTCGAGAAGCCTGTGTAAGGACACTTTCTCTTTGCGCGCCGCGCGTTGTTTCCACAACTCCGGCTCTGGCACTCGGCGCTGAATCCAAAAAACGAGAAACGCCGGCAAAACACCCACAAAAAACACCGGCCGCCACCCGAAGTGTGGCAAAAGGAGCGCCACGACGAGCGCAGCGATGGCTTCCCCGATCGCATACGCTGACTGCATGAACCCCAGCGCTTTTCCGCGATGCTCCGCGCGCCAGGTCTCCGCGATCAGTGCCGCCCCGGTTGTCCATTCGCCTCCCATGCCCAGCCCCAGCACGAATCGGAACGTGGCCAGTTGCGGAATCGTGTGCGAGAAGCCGCAGGCGGCGCTCGCCAGCGCATATACAAGAATCGCCGCCATCAGCGACTTGATGCGGCCAATACGGTCTGCGAGAACTCCGAACAGCAGACCACCGATGGCGGAAGCAACCAGCGTCAGCGAATTCAGCAAACCTGCTGTCCGCGTGTCCATCGCGAACTCGCGGATTAAGAAAGCGAGCACGAGCGAATAAAGCATCACGTCCATCGCATCGAGCATCCAGCCAAGCCCGCCAGCGATCAGCGAGCTCCGCTCCGGCGGTGTCGCCTGACGAAGCCAATCGAAACTAAACATCTGGTGAAAACTGCCGGGCGTAGTCGTTGAAAGCGGAGCAGGAGCAGAAAAGCGCGAAGCGGGCGGGTTCGTCACGCCGGGATTGTACCCAAAAGCACTCCGCAGCGCGTCAGGAACTAAGAAACAAAGATCCAACCACAGTTTCTGGCGCGGATTGCTGCACAGGGTGTACCATTCCGCTCCGCGCATGACTATCAGCCGTAGTAAGGATGCAACAAATGTTTCTCTGGGGGCGAAAACGATGAGTGGTCCGAAACGCGTGACGAATATTTTTTCCGTTCTTCTGACGATGCTTCTATTTGGATTCAGCAGCACGCCTCTTCGTGCGCAAACGCTAGATGAAAACGCCTTGAAAGGAATGAAGTGGCGGCAGGTCGGTCCCTTCCGCGGCGGACGCGCCCTCGCTGTCACTGGCGTCGCGGGTGACCCGCTGACCTACTACTTCGGCTCCGTTGCAGGCGGCGTCTGGAAGACAACCAACGGCGGCGGCACTTGGACACCGATGACCGACAAAACCGGAATCATGTCGGTCGGCGCGATTGGCGTGGCTCCTTCCGACCCGAATGTCGTTTATGTGGGGACTGGCGAATCCTGCTGGCGAGGAAATATTTCGTACGGCGATGGCATGTACAAGTCCGTGGACGGCGGCAAGACCTGGACGCACATCGGCCTTGAGGACACGCGCCACATCTCCAAGGTCATCGTGCATCCCACAAATCCCGACGTGCTCTTCGTCGCCGCAATGGGCCACGCCTACGGCCCCAACGAAACGCGCGGCGTCTTCCGTTCAGCCGATGGCGGCAAGACCTGGCAAAAAGCTCTCTTCAAAGACAACAAGACGGGCGCTATTGACCTAACTTTCGATCCCTCAAATCCCCACATCTTGTTTGCGGCTCTTTACGAAGCGCAGCGCTATCCCTGGACTGCCGTTAGCGGCGGCCCCGGCAGCGGCCTCTACAAATCCAACGACGACGGCGCAACTTGGAAGCGCCTTGAAGGCCACGGCCTTCCCTCCGGCGTTCTCGGCCGCATCGGCGTCTCCGTTTCCGGCGCCGACGGCAATCGCGTCTACGCCATCATCGAAGCCGAAAAAGGCGGCGTTTACCGCAGCGAGGATGCCGGCGAAACCTGGAAACTCTTCAATCCCGATCACCGCTTTACGCAGCGCGCCTGGTATTTCCATCACATTTTCGCCGATCCCAAAAACGTTGACACCGTCTACGTTCTGAACACTGCCGTTTACCGTTCGACCGATGGCGGCCACACCTTCAATTTCGTTCGCTCTCCTCATGGCGATAACCACGGCCTTTGGATCGATCCCACCCATCCGGATTGGATGATCAACTCGAATGACGGTGGCGCCACCATTTCTCATGACAACGGCAAGACCTGGACCACACAGGGGAATCAACCGACCGCGCAGTTCTACCACGTCGCCACAGACAACGATTTCCCTTATCGAATCTATGGCGCTCAACAGGACAATTCCACGGTAGCGATCGCCAGCCGCAGCGATGAGGGCGCTATCGACCGCCCGGATTGGTACGAGGTCGGCGGTGGGGAAGCAGGCTTCGTTGTTCCTGACCCAACGAATGCTGATGTCGTCTATGCAGGCTCCTACGACGGCCTAATCACGCGCTTCGACAAAAAGACTCGTCAAGTGCAGGACATTACTTCCTGGCCGCTCAATCCGATGGGCGCGGGCGCCGCAGACCTGAAGCACCGCTTCCAGTGGACCGCGCCAATCATGATCTCGCCCAACGACCCCAAGGTCGTGTATCACGGCGGCGAAGCCGTTTTTAAGACCACCGATGGCGGAATGACGTGGACTGCAATCAGCGGCGACCTGACTCGCAACGACAAAACCAAGCAGCAATCCTCCGGCGGCCCGCTCACGCAAGACAACACTAGCGTCGAGTACTACGACACCGTCTTCGCTCTCGCCGAATCGCCCGTCGAGAAGGATCTCATTTGGGCCGGCAGCGACGACGGACTCCTGCACGTGACGCGCGACGGCGGCAAAAACTGGGCCAACGTGACGTCCAAGGAATTCGGCGAGTGGAGCAAGGTGAGCATTATCGAAGCTTCGCCGCACTCCGCGGGTAACGCCTACGTCGCCATCGATCGGCACCTGCTCGACGACTATCATCCGTATCTTTTCAAAACCGCTGACTATGGCAAAACGTGGACGAAAATCATCACCGGCTTGCCCGAAAATAGTTACGCACATGCCATCCGCGAAGATCCGAAGCGCAAGGGGTTGCTCTATGCGGGCACGGAAAACGGCATCTACATTTCCTTCGATGATGGCGCGCACTGGCAATCTCTGAAACTGAATCTGCCCACCACGCCCATTCACGACCTCACCATAAAAGACGATGATCTGATTGTGGCCACCCACGGCCGCGCCTTCTGGGTTCTCGACGGCATCGCTCCTCTCCGTCAAATGAACGCCGCCGCCGCGACGGACGACGCGCATCTCTATCAACCGTCTGCAATCGTTCGCTTCCGCGGTCCGGGTTTCACGCTTCCAGCAAGCCTTCCGGTGGGCGCTAACCCGCCCGCCGGTGCGGTGATCAACTACACGCTGAAGACGGCGCCGAGGGAACAAATCACTCTCGAAATTCTCGACGCCCACGGCAAACTCGTTCGCAAATATTCCAGCAAGAAATCTGCCGAAGGCGCTTCTCCGGACGAAGAGGAATTCGGCATCAGCAGACCTGGGGAAGAGCTTCCCGTAGAAGTCGGACTAAACCGTTTTGTCTGGGATTTGCACTCCGAACCTCCAACCAAAGTTCCCGGTGCCGTAGGCTGGGGAGGCCGCCCACAAGGCCCCCTAGTGGCCACGGGCACATATCAGATCAAGCTGACCGTTGCTGGGAAATTGTCCATCGCCGGCTTCGAGCTCACCAAAGATCCGCGGGTCTCCGCGTCACAAGCCGATCTCGAAAAGCAGCAAGAGTTTGCGTTGCGCATCCGCGATCGCGTGAGTGCCGGGAACGAAGCCGTCAATCAAATTCGCAGCGTCCGCAGCCAGCTTGACGCACTGAAGAGGCGTCTCTCCGCGGACCCGAACGCAAAGCCTATCCTTGACTCCGCGGACGCCCTCACCAAGAAAATGAACGCCGTCGAAGAAAAAATCATCCAGCCCAAGTCCAAGAGCGGAGAAGACCCGTTGAATTATCCAATTCAGGTGGCCGACCAACTCGTGGCTTTGCAGGAAACCGTGGAAAGCGCCGACACCGCTCCGACCGAGGCGTCCTTCACTGTCTACGAAGAGCTCAACACGCGCCTCGAAGCGCAATTGACCGCCTGGCACGAGATCCAATCCAAGGATCTCGCCGCCCTCAACGCCGCCATCCAGAAAGCTAACATCCCCGCAATTGCTCCCGCGGCGGAAAAGCAGGAAAAAACCGAGAAGTAGATAGAAACAAAGGCAATTCTGGTGCTTGGGGAGGAGGACCGCTCCGGCGATCTCCTCCTCGGCACCAATTGTCCAACATACAAACCATTCACAAAATCCATTGCTCTCGTATCCCGCTTTTGCTACTCTCCGCGCACAGTGGAACCCCCTGGGAGGTGCGTTCATGGCATTTTGCAAATCGTGTGGTCAGGATGCAGGCGAGGCAATGTTTTGTCCGAAGTGCGGCGCTCCTCAAGGCGCCTCGCAGGTTAGTGGAGCGCAGAGCGCGTCCGTCGCCGCTCCTGCCGCTACCGCTGCCGAGTACCCTACGGCAGGATTGGAAGAAAACATCGCGGGACTCCTCTGCTATGTATTTGGCTGGATCTCCGGTTTGATTTTTCTCTTAATCGACAAGCGACCCTTCGTTAAGTTTCACGGAGCGCAGTCGATCGCGTTGAATATCGGCTTCGTCGCCGTGTGGATCCTCTACATCATCTTCAGCTTTTTTATCACCATGGTCTCTGCAATGCTGCATTTCCCCATCGGCTTTATCAGCTTTTTCTTGCTCCCGGTGATTGGACTTGCGTTCCTGGCGGTTTGGATTTTCTGTATGTTCAAGGCCTATAGCCACGAGAAGTTCAAGCTGCCCATCATCGGAAACATCGTGGAGAAAATGGTGGGCCAGTAGCTGCCGCTGACTTTTCCCACTCAAGAGCCATTTGGTTTGCCGGGCGGCTCTTTTTTTTTGGTCCTTCTTATCCGCGCTTTCCACTTGACTTCTTTTTCATGTGCCTCCACCCTAAAAGGCTTTGTCCCTTCCTGGGCAAGGCAGAAATAAATCGAAAGGCGCCATCGCTACCCCATGACCCGCGTCCGGCTGTGCTTCCACGACCGCTGTTTTGATGGCACCGCCTCCGCTGCTCTTTTCTATCGCTTTTACAAGGAAACATTCGATCCCGCTGCGGACTTCGGTTTCACCGGCATGACTCATCGCGCTTCGCAACCATGGACGCCCGGCCTTTTCGATGGCGACGAAAATGCCATCGTCGATTTCAAGTACTCGAACTCGCCCAAACTCACCTGGTGGTTCGACCACCATCAAAGCGCGTTTCTTACGCCGGCCGATGCCGAAAAGTTCCGCGATCATCCCGGCCCGCATATGTTTTACGAGCCGGACTACAAATCCTGCACAAAGCTTATCGCCACGGTTGCCAAAGAAAAATTCGGCTTTAACATCAAGCCGCTCGAGGAACTGATTCACTGGGGCGACATCATTGATGGCGCGCAATATCCCACGCCGGAATCCGCCGTCGAGCTGACCGAGCCCGCCACGCTGCTAGGCCTGGTAATCGAAGCCGCTCCCGAGGACGGCTTGCCCGCCCGCATAATCCCCGAGCTCGCCTATCGCCCGCTCGCTGAAATGGTCAAGCTTCCCCTCGTAGCCAAACACCTGGGTCCCTTGCTCGAACGCCACCGCATGTCCATCGAAATTCTTCGCCAGCGCGCCGAAGCCATCGACGGCGTAATTTTCTTCGACGTCAGCGACCTCGACCTCGAGGGCTACAACAAATTCATCCCCTATCTCCTCCATCCCGAATGCGTCTATTCCGTAAGCGTCAGTTCCTCCGCAGTCCGCGCAAAGGTGTCGCTCGGTACAAACCCTTGGAATCAAGCCACTGCCGACAAAAATCTCGCCTCGCTAGCCGAAAAATTTGGCGGCGGCGGCCACCCCCGCGTCTCCGCCATCTCCTTCGATCCCGCCGACCTCCCGCGCGCCCGCCAAGTAGCCCGCGACCTAGCCACCCAACTCCGCGCCAAGTAGCACAGGACTCCTGCGATTTTGCAATTCGCGCGAAAAGTCGCACAGCCAAGATTGACTCGGCCACGAGCAGACTGACTCACCATCGCCTATCCAGGCAGTTCGACAAAAATGCGCGTCCAATGTAAAATTCTAAATCAATCGTGGACCGGTAGCTCAATGGTAGAGCAGTTGACTCTTAATCAACGGGTTGGAGGTTCGAGTCCTCCCCGGTTCACCATTCAAATTTAACCGCAGAGAGATGTCCTCTAAGTGCAAGGTATACCTTCTTCTGGGCATTTATAGTTCCGAAGCCGGCTTGGCATTTCAAGGATTTCGGCCCCCCTTTGAGGTATATTAACCTCGAAAGATTGTTGTCGAGGGAGTTGCCTTCTTCCGATGGTTACCGGAATAAGGTCCGGCTGCTGTGAGCTTTCAGATTTCAGCGGGTAAAATCGCCGAAAGGATGTGACGCCGGCAAGTTCCCATCACATGTCAAAATTGGAAAGTTCGGGCCGGCTGCCGGCATTTCGCCTAAGCCTGGGTCGGGGCATTCCATTGCACGACGGACATTCCATATAAACATTGGATTTGACCGGTAGCGGGACTGTGCCGGCCTCTAAAACTCTTTTTGGAAAGCCAGAGCCAGAGCCTGAGCCTGAGCGCAACAGATTTAGCGGGCGCGCGGTTGCGGAGATGTGAGCTTGGAGAAGCTAGGCAAATACCTGATTCTCGGTGAGCTAGGTCGTGGCGCTGGAGGTGTCGTTTACCGCGCGCGCGACCCGATCATCAATCGCCTTGTTGCTCTTAAGACGATCACAACGGGTTTGGCTGAATACCCCGATTTGCTCCAACGCTTTTACCAGGAGGCGCAGTCCGCAGGTGGTTTGCAGCACCCCAATATTGTCACCATTTTCGATATGGGAGATGAACAAGGCATCCCGTATATCGCCATGGAATTGTTGGAAGGTGAGAGTTTAGATCAGCTTATCAGCCGCCGGACGCCGCTGCCTGTTCCCTTGAAACTCACGTACGCGTTGCAAGCGTGTCGCGCCTTAGATTATGCCCACAAGCGCGGCATCATCCATCGCGACATTAAGCCCGACAACGTGATGCTCACGAAAGATGGCACGGTCAAGGTCGTGGACTTTGGAATCGCCCGTGTCCTCGAAACTTCCAAGACGCAGACCGGGATGCTCCTCGGTACTTTTGCCTACATGTCTCCCGAGCAATATCATGGCGAGCACGCCGATGCGCGCTCCGATATCTGGTCCTTCGGGGTTCTGCTGTACGAATTGTTGGCTTACCAGAGGCCATTCAAGGGACAGACGCCAGCGAGCTTGATGCATGGCATTTGCCAACTGGAACCGCCGCCCTTGCTCGAGGTAGCCCCCGAGTGTCCTCCAGCACTTGAAAGAGTAATCCAAAAAGTCTTGCAGAAATCCGCAGACGAACGATATCAGTCGATGGAAGAACTCTTACTCGATCTGGATCCGATTTGCAAAAGCCTTCAGTCGGAATCCGTTGTGGCCTTGGTGGTCCACGCCCGCGAGCTGTCCGAACAGGGTGACTATTCTCAATCGCGCGACCTCCTGCGTCAGGCTCTTCAGATCGATTCAACCAACACCCAGGCCAGAAATCTTTTGGACAAGGTCAACAGCGAGCTCAGGCGCGTCCTCATGCGGCCGAAATTGCAACAGCAAGTCGAAAAGGGCCATGCCTTGCTCGCCGAAGGGAAAACTCAGGAGGCCAGGGTAGAAGCAGAAATTGTCCTGCAATTGGACTCCAGCTTTGAACCCGGTCAGGAGCTGCTGAAGCAAGTTCAGCAAGAGATTGGCCGCGCTCGCCAAGTGGCGGAATGGATGGAGGCTGCCAGGCAGCGCTTGGCGCAGGGCTTATTGGAAGAAGCCGAAGAGCTGCTGGCCAGGGTCCTGGAAATTGAATCTTCTAACCAGCAAGCAAAGGCGCTTCAGCTTCAGGTGAGTAATGAAAAGGCGGAGCGTCAAAAGCGGTTGCGACTATTCGAGACCATGCAGCATGCCCGCGGCTTGTGGACGCAACAGAATTACGCGGAATGCATTCAACTTCTGACCGAGCTTCGGAAGGAATTTCCCGACGAAGAGGAGATTCCCCGCCTGCTTGAGACGGCGCGGGAGGATCAGGCGAACCAGCAAAGATCGCAAGGTCTGGCGGATGCCCGCAGCATGCTGGCGAGCCGCCGCTATGACGAGTGCAAGGCGCTTCTCCTCGAGCTTCAAAAGCAGTTCCCGGGAGACGAGGAAATCCTGCAACTCCAGCAAAAAGTGGTCGACGACCAGAGGAAACAACAGAGGTCGCAGTCCGTTGCGGAAGCTCGCAGCCTCTTGGCGGCGAGGCGCTACAACGATTGCAGCGCTTTGCTGAACTCCATCCTGAAGCAGTTCCCCGGCGACGAGGAAGCTCTGCAACTCCAAGAGCACGTCCTCGACGATCAGAGAAAACAGCGAAGGTCACAGTCTGTCGCGGACGCTCGAAGCCTTTTTGCAGCAAGACGCTATGACGATTGCGATTCTCTTCTAAATTCCATCCTGAAGGAATTCCCGGGAGACGAAGAAACGCTGCAGCTGCAAAAGAACGTCCTCGACGATCAGAGAAAACAAAGAATGCTGGAATCTCTGAGCGAGGCGCGAAACCTCTTGGCAGCGAAGCGTTACGACGAAAGCATCTCCCGGCTGACTTCTCTCCAGAAAGAATTTCCTGACGAAGACGATATTTCCAGGTTACTCCATGCGGCGCAGGCGGATAAAGCCGAACAGCAGAGGCAACAAGGAGTCGCGAAAGCGAGAAAGTTACTGGCCAGCCGGCGGCACGAAGATTGCGACGCGTTGCTTCTGGACTTGCAGAAGCAATTTCCTACGGATGACGAAATCCCCAAGCTTTTGGATGTGGTCCGCAAGGAGCAGGCCGAGCAACGCAAGCTGCGGGGTCTAACAGAGGCTCGTAGTCTGCTGGGCTCACGGAATTACGAGGAATGCATGGCGCTGCTTGCCAGGCTGCAAAGCGAGCATCCCAATGACAATGATATCGTCCGGCTCTTGGACACAGCGCGCGAGGATCAGGCCGAGCAGCGCAAACTGAAAAGTTTGGCGGAAGCCCGGAGTATGCTGACTTCGCGAAACTATGAAGAATGCATCTCATTGCTCGCCGGACTCCAGGGCCAGTATCCAAAAGACAGCGATATCGCCAAACTCCTCGAGATAGCGCGCGAGGATCAAGCGGAACAACAGAAGCAGCGTCAACTTGCGGATGCTCGAAAACATCTGGCCGCAAGGCGCTTCGAGGAGGCCTTGAGCGCCCTCGAGGTCATTCGCGAAGCTCACCCAAAGGATTCTGGGATTATCAAGCTGCGATCCCTAGTCCTCCAGGAGAAGGAAAAACAAGCCGGCGTCGAGCGCCTGCAACGAGAATTGGGCGCGCTGAAGCAGTTGGTGAGCGAAAAGAAATACGCCGAGGTTCTCGCGCAGTCGGAAAGAATCCAGAAAGAATTTCCCGGCAATGCCGATTTGGGGCGGCTCCTCGAATTTTCGCGGACTCAACAAGCACAAATCGAGCGGGAATCGCAGCAGCAAAAAATTGTTCTCGAAGTGAAGAAGCTGTTTGATTCCGCCCAGTTTGAAGAGGCCTACCAGGTAGCACTGGCCGGTCTCAAGTCGTTTCCCGGCAACCAAGAGCTGCAGTTATTGCGAGAGCAGGCGGATAACCAGCAAAGAAAGCTGGAAACTCGCCAGCACATCGAACAGAGGATTCGCGAAATCAAGGTCAAGATCAACCGCGGAAAGATCAGCGAAGCGATCGACCTGGCGAATCAGACTCTGATGACCCACGGCCCCGACACCGATGTGACCCAGTTGCTGAAGTCTGCCCGGGTCGAGTATGAGGCGCGTGAGAGAAAGAAAGAGCAAGAAAGAAAGCTGGAAGGAATTCGCTCCCTCATCAGCTCCCGAAGATTAGTCGAGGCAACAAGATCCCTGGACGAAGCCGTCGCCGAGAAGATCCTTGAAGTGTTTGATTCGCGCGTTCAGCGTGTCTGCGAAGAATTGGAACAGGCCAAATCCGCCGCTCTTGCTTCGGCCACAATTGAGACCACGGCGCCCACCGTCAGCCTTTCCAAGGAGTACGCCTGGCTGCAAGGTCCGCCCGAGCCGGAAGTCGCAGCGCCGCACGAGACGCGGTCGCCAACGGACGCGCCGGACGCGAAGGCCTCCACAGCTCAGACGGTATCGCAGCCCGCGCAGCCGACAGTTCCGCCTGCTGTTCCGCCGAGCGCACCGCCATTCTTGGCGCCCGCGGTCCGCACAAGCGAATCCTTTGCCGAGCCAGTGGGTCCACCCATTGTTCCGCCGGTCGTTCCCGCACGGCGGCCCGATCCGCCAAAGTTGATTCCTCAGGCTCCGTTCTCTGCGCCAAAGCAGCGTCCACCAGTTGACTGGAAGAAGCCCGCGAAACTGGTTGCGCTAGCTGTGATCGCTGTCGCCTTGATCTGGGGAGCAGGGCGCATAGTTCCCCTGATTCGCCCGCATGAGACCGCTCCTCCCAGCGCTCCGAAGCCGATTCTTAAACCAGAGCCAAATCCCCTCGAGGTTCAGCAGCGCAATGCGATGAACGCTGCGGATAAACTCGTTGCGGCAAATGATCTCGAAGGCGCGCTGCGAATCCTAAACCCGGCAGCTGGCCTGAATGGTCCCTTGACTTCCGAGATCAAGAAAAAACAAGCCGGCATCGAAGAATCGATGCAAAACCAGAATCTCCGTAACCTCCGGAGCAAAGAAGAGCAACTATGGCAGCAGGCAAACGACGATGTTGCCAGCGGTCGCTTTGCCGATGCGCAGAAAAAACTGCACCAAATACTTGCACTGGGCGACGGAGGTCTGCGCAAGAACGACGCTCAACAGTACCTCGCGCACGCCATTCCCGCTCGTCAGGAAGAAGAAAAACTATTTTCCCAGGTGCGACAATCCTCTCAAAAGGGCGATTTGAATAGTCTTCAGAATGCCTCCGAACTTCTTAAGCGCCTGATTGCCTCGGAAAGTCCGCGGAAACCGGAAGCTGAACAATTGCTTCAAGGTGTCCGAGCGCGAATATCCAGCAGTTACGCCAGTGGAGCCAGCCAAGACTTGCAGCGAGGAGATTTCCATGCAGCGCGTCTGAAAGCCGGCCTCATCCGGCAAAACGGCGGCGATCCGGGGACGCTCGTTTCGGATATCGACCAGGCTGAACAGAACCGCCTCACCCAATTGGAGAGTCAGTTCAATCAGCTCAAACAGAGCGACGAGGATGCCGCAGCCCAGCAACTCAACAACCTGCAGCGAGGGTTTCAATCGATCGTCGATAGCGCTGGGCCCCGGTCGGAAGAGGCCAAGAGCTTCGTCAACAACTTGCCAGTGGCGATTCGTGAAGTACGCGACCGTGCCGCGAACAAGCGCGCTGAAGCGGGATATCAGCAAATCGTTGCGAGGTATCAGCAGGCATCGAGCGCGAGCGACAAGACCGGCCTGGAAGCGGCCCGCACTGGTTTCCAGTCCATCGTACAAGCCGGCGGCCCGCACGCAAGCGAAGCGCAGAAGTTTGTGGAAGAAATCAACACGAAACTTACTGCGCTAAACCAGCCAACTCCAGTAACCACCCCTGGTAAGCCCGAACCATCGTCCGGAGCCGCTGACAGTGACGCCGTACTCGCACTTGTTAAGCGCTACTCGCAAGCTTTTGAGCAAAGGAATCCGGCCGCTCTGCAGCAGATTTGGCCGACCATGGGAAAGCTCTACGCCGGTTACAAAAACTCGTTTGAGAAGGCCAGTTCCATTCGCATGCTGGTCCAAACAGACAGCGTGAAAATCGCCGCTGAAGGCACTACCGCTACAGTGACAGGTCAATTCACGGAGGAATATACTCCTCAAGGGCAGAAGCCCCGTAGCGCAAAAGGCCGGACAGTTTTTCAATTCGCAAAGTCGAATGGCGTTTGGGTCATCACTAATGTCCAGTGAGTCCGAATTCGCGGCAAATCCGCATAACATCTTGACCAAATGACACTGCATGGATACACTCGGCGAACTTACGATCGGGTGATACGAAACGGCTGTTCCGATCACTATCTTCTGGTCAGCCCAGCCTGACCGACCTCTTAAGACTAAGGAGCAGGCGCCATGTTCAAACGTGCACTTCTGGGGTATTTCGTTTTGAGCTTTCTCGCGGTCTGGGGGATAAGGGCGCAAGGCGTCTGCCCTCTCAATGGAACTGGGAATTCCAAATTAGTTTGCGTACTTCCCCAGGTTTACGGGCTCTCTGGATTGGGCAGCGGGGCAGGCGCGCCGTTGCTTGCAGATGGTCATCAAGCGCATTTCCAGAGCGATTTCCTCACTAGTTTCGCCCCGATTAATGAAGCTGTCGGCACACAGGTATCCCAATTGCCGATCGCTTCTCCTTCTTCCGGCATCACCTTCGTTTATGATCCTGCGCTTAAGACCTTCAGTCCCTCGACGGATGAAAACCTGGGGCCGATTCTTGGCGAGCGCGCAGGCACCATCGGGCGCAATCGGCTATATCTTGCGTTCAGCTATCAGTACTTCCAGTTCGACTCCATCGACGGGCATGACACCAGCAAGCTTAGCTCTGTGTTTCAGCATCAGGTCTTCCCGCCACCATTTCCTTCTCCATTCATTGTGTCCTGTCCGAACCAGTCAGGAATGCCTTCAAAATACGCCGGCAATCCATGCTTCGTGCGCGATTTCGTTGAAGCTACGACCAATATTGATCTGACGGTCCACCAATACACAATTTACGCGACCTACGGGATTACCAAGCGTTTTGATATCTCTGCGGCGATCCCTTTTTTGAATGTAAATATGAATGTTTCCTCCAGTGCCACGATTGTTCCGAACGCGGTTGCGCCCCCTTCCCCCAATTTTCCAGGTCAAGTATTTCATCAATTTAATCCGGCGGTGGTTCCGGCTTGTGCAAACACGCCGTCAGGGCAGGCGTGTTTGCAAGGTTCCTTCTCCAATGCAGGCGCGGCAACGGGGATCGGTGACGTTGTCCTTCGTGGGAAATATGAAGTCTACAAAGGTGAGCGTCTTGGCGTTGCTGGGGGCGTGGACGTCCGCGTACCAACCGGCGATGCTCAAAATTTCCTGGGTTCCGGCGCCACGGGCGTCAAGCCTTTTGGGGTCATTTCTTATCGGGCGCGCATTTCCCCGCATGCTGAAGTGGGATACGAATGGAATGGCCAGTCTATACTCGCTGGCGGCTTTGTGGGCCCGACCGCCACGAACAACAAGGCCTCGCTCCCCAATCGGTTCATATACATTGTGGGAGCCGACGCTTCTTTAACCAAGCGGCTCACAGCCGCCTTTGACATTTATGGACAAAGATTGTTTAGCACGGCGCAACTTGTTTCGAGTCCCTACACGGACTTAGGGAAATGCAGCGACACAAATTGCACAACAGTCACCCCGGGAACGACCCACCCGAACTTTGCCGTCAACAATGGTGTAGACATCAACATTACGAACGCCTCTCTCGGACTCAAATTCCGCGCGATAGGCAAGCTGGTCTTGACGGGGAACGTCCTCCTGCCAATGGACGACAACGGACTTCGCTCTAAGGCGATCCCGTTGGTGGGTGCTTCCTACAGCTTTTAGTTGTCTGCGATTTTCCCGCCCCGAAATGTGTGGCGAACGAATGAATAAAAATTATCGGCTAGATGAATTTAATATGCCGTTAACGTGATGCTGTTCTGTTTTGCACATGGCCGGGGTATAATGCAAGGATGCCACGCGCGCTGGAATGGATTAAGAGCCAGAATTTTCAGGGTTTCGCCTGCTCCGAGTGTAACTGGAAGTTTAAGCCTTCTGGTGCGCTCGTTGGTGATTCCCTCGATCAAATGAAGAAGGAGTACGAAACCCGCCGCGATAAAGAGTTTGCTGCCCACGTTTGTGTTAAGCACCCGCGGTCCAAAGGTCCAAAGACGGAATAAGGCGCGCCGCTCATGGGAGTGTCTGCTTTCAGGGTGGCGACGATTGGCCCTATTTTGGCCCACCGCAAATCCATAAGCATCGCAAAGAGTGCTCCGCCGCGCGGACAAGCCAAGCCGAAATTTCTTGCCGGCAACGGCTGGAAAAAGGAGGGAACCCGCCGCCCTTGCAAAGCAGCAAACTGCGTGGTAAACGTTTTCTAAACTTGGGCGGTAGTCTCGCTTCTGCGCCTGGATATTTCCTGGAAGGTGTTGCAGGAAGCCCACTATCTATGAACAATTGCAGGGCCTGAATGCGGTGAAGAGTCGAGGGTAAATGCTGTTAGCAAATCTGCGTGAACAAGTCCTCGAGGCCAATTTAGACCTGGTCCGAAGAGGATTGGTGCTTTCGACTTTCGGCAACGCCAGCGGAGTTGCCCGCGAGGAAGGCTTGATCGTAATCAAGCCAAGCGGCGTTCCTTACGAGGGGATGAAGCCGGAGCATCTCGTTGTGACCGACCTGGAAGGCAAGGTCGTCGAGGGAAATCTGCGCCCGTCCTCCGATCTTCCCACGCATGGTGCTCTATACCGGGCCTTTCCCTTGATCGGTGGAATTGCTCATACACATTCCGAGTACGCCACGGCATGGGCCCAAGCCCGCCAACCAATTCCTTGCTTCGGCACCACGCACGCCGACTATTTTCACGGTCCCATTCCGCTCACCGAAGCCATGACGGATGACGAAATCAATGGCGAGTACGAAGCAAATACCGGAGCGGCGATCGTCCGCGCGTTCGAAAGAATAGATCCGATGGCGGTCCCCGCAGTGCTTGTCGCGAACCATGGTCCTTTTGCTTGGGGCCCTGACCCACGCAAAGCGGCGGAGAACGCCTGGATGCTCGAAGCCGTAGCTCGCATGGCCTATTTAACCGTTGGGTTAAATGCGAATGCCAGCTCCCTCGGCAAGACGCTCCGGGACCGGCACTTTCTGAGGAAGCACGGAAACAAGGCTTATTACGGGCAAGCAAGGACAAAGGAGTGACTGCATCCTTTGTTTCGCCCTGGTGTTTGAGGTGTAGTCTGCGCCCACAGAACTGGGCGTGCTTTGCCGCTTGCATCCGAACATTTGGTGTGGCGAGAGACTTTCGATGATTAAGCATTTACTTCGCGCCGGGAAACGGGGCGCGTGAGAGAGGAATCTGCGTAACAGACCATGGCGAACAAGCGAAAAATGACGATGGGGTTGATTGTGGGAAATCGGGGTTTCTTTCCGGCTCATCTGGCGAAGACCGGGCGGGATGAGATGACCCAGGTTCTGCAAAAGGCGGGCATGGACGTAATTGTGCTGGGTCCGGAGGAGAGCAAACACGGCGCGGTGGAGACTTACGAGGAAGCAAAGCGGTGCGCGGAGTTGTTTAAGTCGAAAGCCGATGCCATTGACGGCGTGGTGGTGACTTTGCCGAATTTCGGAGACGAGCGCGCCATCGCCGATACCCTGCGTCTGGCGCGTCTCGGTGTACCGATCCTGGTGCAGGCTACGCCGGACACGCAGTCAAAAATGACCATCACTCATCGGCGCGACAGTTTTTGCGGCAAAATGTCGGCCTGCAACAATTTGCAGCAGTACGGCATTCCTTATTCGCTCACGACGCTTCACACCGAATCACCTGATTCCCCGGAGTTTGCGAAGGACCTCGAATGGTTCGCCGCCGTATGCCGGGTTGTGAAAGGGCTGCGCAATCTGCGCATTGGCGCGCTGGGCGCGCGGCCAACGGCCTTCAACACCGTGCGCTACAGCGAGAAACTGCTCGAGGCCAGCGGCATTTCTGTCGAGACTCTTGATCTATCCGAAGTCCTCGGACGCATCAGCCGGATGAAGGATACGGACGAGGCCGCAGTGCAGAAGCTGCAATCCATTCAGAAATATGTGACGACGACCGATATCCCGCAGGCCGCCCTGCTGAAAATGGCCAAGCTGGGCGCGGTGATCGATCAGTGGATGAAAGCCACGGACCTTCAGATCAGCGCCGTGCAATGCTGGACTTCTCTCGAGGAGAATCTCGGCGTGGTGCCCTGCACAGTGATGAGCATGATGAGCGATTCGCTGCTCTCGAGCGCCTGCGAAGTGGACGTCTGCGGCGTGTTGGGCATGCACGCGTTACAACTGGCGTCGGAAACGCCCAGCGCGCTGCTCGACTGGAACAATAACTACGGAAACGATCCCAACAAGGCGGTGTGCTTTCACTGCAGCAATTTGCCGAGACATTTTTTCAACGAAGTTAGAATGGATTATCAGGCGATCATCGCGGGCACGGTAGGGAAGGAAAATACGTTTGGAACGTGCGTGGGAAAGGTGAAGTCCGGGGCCATGTGCTTCGCGCGCTTCTCGACCGACGACACTTCCGGAAGAATCCGTGGCTATACCGGCAACGGCAGGTTTACGGACGACCCCCTCGAGACGTTTGGCGGCGCGGGAGTGGTCGAAATTCCCGGCCTACAGAAACTGCTGCGCTATATCTGCGAAAACGGTTTCGAGCATCACGTCGCTGCCAATTTTTCTTCGGTGGCACCTGCGGTGCACGAAGCCACCAGGAATTATCTCGGCTGGGAAATGTACGCCCATGCGGGGTGAGTCCTAACTTCTTGGGACGCGAGGTCCGATCCGATACGATTACACAACAATTGTAGATAGGCGTGGGTCCAAGTTAGCCCATCCCTCCCCTATTTTTTTGTAAGCATTGATTCTAAAGCGGTTAAGTTTTTTGTAAGTCGATTAGAATCAGCACTTACGGCGGGCTTGTAAATGTTGATTCTAAAGAGCTTTCGTAAGTGTTGCGAATACAAGGCTTAGGCCGAAAAGCATGCTCTAAAAGCAAAAAACGCCAATCAGGAGATTGGCGTTCACGGGCTTGGGCGCAATATTACCCAAGGAATACTATACACCGAGACTTACTTTCTGTAAAGAGCAAAATGGATAAGTCACCGATCAACACTGTAGGGCGTTTGGTTGCAGTCTCCCACCCCAAAGCGATTCGAAGGTCGCAGGCAACTGGAAAAATGATTGCGTGAATTCGTGCGAATGATTTATTGTGCAGGAAGTGTAAACGTTTGCTCCAAAGCCGGTATGTCTCGCGTTGGGGGGACCGGAAGCGCAGGTCTGAGGAGGTAAATTATGTCGAAGCGATCGCAGTTGTCGCGCCGGGAGTTTGTTGGCGCTGCCATTTCGGCGGCCACGGTAAGCTCCGTGCCAATGAGGAATTTCTTTGCTTCGTCGTGGGGAGGCAGTCCGAGCACATCTACAACTGAGTGGAAAGATGAGGGCGTGCTCTTCGTTGATAAGTCGCCCTACGCCAGGCTGCACAACATTCCAGTGCACGCGGTCACGATTACGAAAGGGTTTTGGGGCGCGCGGCGCGAGACTAACGTCGACAATAGCATTCCCTCCATGGAGAGATTGCTCGAGGCCAATGGCCGGATGAACAATTTTTTGCGGCTCGTCGGCAAGAGTGATGCTGCGCAACACGGGCCGGTTTACTCGGACTCCGACGTCTACAAGTGGACGGAGGCCGTCGGATTCGCGCTGCAGTCCGGCGATCGACCGGAACTTCGCGCGATGACGGACAGCATCATCAGGGAAGTTGTGGCAATCCAAGAGCCCAGTGGGTATCTGAATACGTACTATGTGGGCGACAAGGCGAAAGACCGGATGCAGCCGGACGTGCAACGATGGGGCCACGAGCTTTACAACATCGGGCACATGATCCAGGGCGCGATTGCGTATTATCGAGCGACGGGTGACCGGACATTGCTGGACGCCGGGATTCATTTCGTCGATGGGTATTTGTTGCAGAATTTTGGGCCGGGACCGGATAAGAAGCCTATTCTTTCCGGGCATCCGGAAATCGAAATGGCGCTCATCGAGCTTTACCGTACGACGGGCGACAAACGCCACCTCGAGCTTGCGGGATATATCCTTCAGGGCGATGAGCGGATCAAGCTGCCACAGCGCGGCTATGTTTATCATTTCTGCGGAATTCCATTCACCACGCGCACGCATCTCGAGGGGCACGCCGTGCGCGCGATGTACGCGTGCTGTGGTGCGACCGACTATTACCTGGAAACCGGCGACCAAGCCTATCTGAAAACTCTTAATACGCTCTGGGAAGATTTGGTTTCCGCGCAAATGTATGTCACGGGCGGCGTCGGATCGCGCAGTTCGGGCGAAGCGTTTGGCGATTCTTACGAGCTGCCGAATTTCACGGCCTATGGAGAGAGCTGTGCGGCCATCGGCAACATGATGTGGAACTGGCGCATGCTGGCAGCCACGGGCGACGCGAAATATACCGACGTGATCGAGCGTGCTTTGTATAACGGCATCAATTCCGGCATGTCGCTGGACGGAACGATGTATTGCTACCGGAATCCGTTGGGATTCGATCCTTCGGGCGGCGACCAGATACGCAATCCGTGGTACGACACGACGTGCTGCCCGCCAAACCTGGAACGGACATTCGCTTCGTTGCCGGGCTATTTTTACAGCACCAGCAAAGATGGTCTCTATCTGCATCTTTATGACAATTCGAAGCTCGATTGGCATCTCGAGGATGGAACCGGGCTGAAAGTGGTGCAGAAGACGAACTATCCGTGGGACGGCACCGCGGATATTACTATCACGCCTGCGACGCCTGCTGAGTTCACTTTTAATCTCCGTATTCCCGGATGGTCCAACGGCACCCAGGTTTCGATTAACGGCAAGCCCGTTTCCGGCGCGACGCCGGGACAGTACCTTGCATTGCAGCGACGCTGGGCGGCTGGCGATGTAATCAACGTGAAATTCGGAATGACTCCGCAAGTGATTGAAGCAAATCCGCGTGTGGTGGACGACTACGGCCGGGTGGCGGTGCAGCGAGGGCCGCTGATTTATTGCCTCGAACAACTGGATCAGCCGGACGGAGTACAGCTATTTGATGTTTCTTTGGATGTGCGCCAAAAAGATTCTTCAGCGTTTCAAGAAGAGTTTCATAGCGATCTGCTGGGAGGAATCGTGGTGCTGAAACATACGGGAGCGGTTCGCGAGAAGGCTAATTCGCAAAGCGCGCTTTATCGTCCTTACGGCGCAGAGGCTTCCAAAGGGCGGCAAGTGGAATTGAAGTTTGTACCTTATTACGCGTGGGCGAACCGCGCGGCCACGCAGATGCAGGTCTGGACGCCAGCTGTAAAGGCATAGGAAATTTGGAATGCCTTGCGGCTGCTAGAAATCGCGGCCCTGGTGCCTGAGCGCTAGGCTTCTACTTTGTGGTAGAGGCGGTAAGGCTCATCGCCGATGGCCGCAAATGGGCGAAATGTGATGTTCGCGGCGTCGTTTTGGACCAGCCAGTTTTCTGAGGACTGAGAAGCGGCTGAGGCGGCCAGCAGTTGCGCGCGGGAAAAATTCGCTGGCAGACTTCCTGTGCCAAAGAGCGCCAGGGGTCCACGGCGGAGCGCTACGATGTGAGGGTTCTCGGGATCTACTGGTTGCAGGCGAAGTGGCATTCCAACCTCATATTCCACGCGGTCGCCATTCTTCCAAGTGCGGGAGAGTTCAAAGAATTTTCCAGCGACGGGATCACCTTCTACGCGTTTGCCGTTGATGGAGATTCGCGTTTTCGAGTCGGCCCAGGCCGGAACGCGCAGGTAGATCGAGAACTTTTCGGGACGGGCCATTCCCAGTTGAAGCTGGGTCGTATTTGACGTGGGATACTTCGTTTGCTGCGTCAGAGTGCATTGCGTGCCGCCCTGCATCCAACTAACGCGAGAGGGAAGGAAAAGATTGACGTAGAGGCCGTCTTTGGACGGGTAGTAGGAACTGATGCCGTAGTCGGCGGTCAGCTGTGGGAAAGTGCCGGAGCAGCAAGGCCATTTGTCCTTGTAATAGACTTTTGTGGCACCATCATTGTTGTAATCGGAATAGTAGAAGCTGGTGCCGTCGGGGAGAATCGGTTTAGCGCCGGCGACGGCGTTGTAGAGCACTTGTTCCATGCTGTCGCCGTAACGAGAATCGCGCGTCACGCGGAGCAGGTAGCGCGTGATTTTGAATTGTCCGTAGGCGCCGCAGGGAGTTTCGAAACTGGAGCGCGTTTTGCCCAGACTCGCGGCGAGCAGCCCCTTTCCAGGCACGACAAACGCCTCGTCGGGTCCCCATCCTCCTGTGGCATAGCTCTGTTCTTGGACCATGCGCAATCCGTTCTTGGCTGCGCGCAGATATTTTTCATCTCCGAGGACGAGATAAGCCTGCATGGCGGAGCTAAACGTGTTGACGTGACTGTAGGCATGTTTGCCCGGAAGGGCATTGTGATTTTCAGCGAGGGCGTCGTAATACTCGTGATATAGAAAGCGTTCGCCGAGCTCTTTGTAGCGTTTGTCGCCGCTTCGCTGATAAGCAAGAAAGAAATTTTCGGGCAGGGTGTAGGTTTCATCCCACGTGTAGGCGATGGATTTATGCGGGCGGGCTTCCTGTTCTGCACGGCTTAGAGCTTTCTCCGGCAGGTGCGGCAAAACCGCGTCAGTGGCGCGTTTAAGGACGTCTAGCGCGAGCGGGTCGGACGCAAATTCGTAGGCGTCGATGAGGCCGCAGCACGTCTTGTCGAAGGTGTAGCCGGGGAGGCGATAGTCGACGTAAAACTTGCCGGTGGGCTCGACCGTCTCGCCAAAAGCGCGGACGAGGCGATGAACCTTTTCCTGAGTTGCCTTTGATCCGGTGACGGCATAAGCGCGCGCCAAACCGGAAAGGTACTGGCCGAAGGAGTGGCCGGCGATAAAGGCATGAAAATTGTTTTTTTCGTTGAAGTCATCGGCGTCATCATACCAGCCTCCCATGTCGGGGCCAGGAGCGGGCATGCCTTGGCGCTTGCGGAACGGTTTGAGCAAGCCATCTTCATCGAGATCGAGGAAAAGCTTGTGGTTTTCGTCGAACTGAGTTCGGAAGGGGCCTTCGAGCAGTTGTACTTTCGCGTAGCCAAAAACGGAGAGACCAGGCGTGATCGCAACCGTAGCGGATGAGCGTGCCCATAGGGGGAGCGTCCGCGCGGCGAGTAAGCCGGCGCTGGAAACCGCCGCTGATCTGAGGAATTGGCGCCTAGTCTTGGTTTTCACGGTGAAGCCTCCTGCGCTCGCTTGGGTAGTTACGCTCAGAGCTCGGGTCCGAGACCGAGAGAAGTGTTGAGGTGGCGATTCCGAGCAAGCGTTTACTCGCAGCTCATGTATAGCGCGGGAAAAGCTCGGCGTCAAACACTAGCTGTAATCGATTTCTCAGATGAAGTATTCTGTGCAGGCACACGATGCGGCCACCAGCATTCACCAGACTTTCCTTCAGCCTCCTCGACCTCGCCATTCTTCTGATCGTCTCCTATTCTCTGGCCTTTGCGCAGACTAGTGAGAGCTCGGTCGATTCTATTACTGCGGCGATGCGCGCCAGAGATTACGACAAGGCTGTGGAATTGAGTCGGGCGGCCTTGACCGGATCTCCGGACAACGCGCAATTGTGGACACTACAGGGAATTGCCCTGGCCAGTAAAGGGGACAACAAAGAGGCCCTGCCTGCGTTTCAGCGTGCACTTAAAATTTCTCCGAACAATCTCGCTGCCTTGGCGGGAGCGGCGCAGATTGAGTATCAGGAAGGAAAACCGGGTGCCGCGCAGCACCTGAATCATCTGCTCGAATTGCGCCCGGCAGAGCCTACGGCACACGCCATGCTGGCAGTGCTCGAGTACAGAAAAGGGAATTGCGCTGGAGCAGTCCCGCATTTCGAGAAGGCTGGCGAGTTACTCGACTCTCAGCTCGACGCGTTGCACGCTTATGCTACGTGTTTGGTAAGGTTGAAGCGAATGGATGACGCGGTGGCGACTTTTCAGAGGGCGCTTGCGCTTCGGCCGCACGATCCGCACGAACATTTACTCCTCGCATCAATTCAGCTTATGGTGCACAAACCTCAGGATGCGATTGCGACGGTACAGCCGCTGCTAGAGGCGAAGGACGTTGATGCGGATACGCTCCAGCTTGCTTCGGCGGCTTATGAAGAGGCTGGTGACACACCGCGAGCCGTGAGTACGCTGCGGCAGGCGCTTTTGCTTGCGCCGCAAAACGTCAGTCTGTATCTGGATTTTGCGAATATTTGTTTCACGCACGAATCGTTTCAGGTGGGCATCGATGTACTCACCGAAGGACTTTTGTTGCAACCGAAGGCGGATGACTTGTATGTGGCGCGAGGTGTCTTGTATGTGCAATTGGCGCAGTATGATAAGGCGGAAGCGGACTTTGAGAAGGCGTATGAATTGAATCCAAATCAGTCTTTGAGTACCGCGGCGCAGGGGTTGGCTGCGGTGCAGGCGAACGATTTGGACCATGCGTTGCAGTCAGTGCAAGCGAAACTGGCGCGGAAGCCGAACGATCCGCTTCTGCTGTATTTGCAGGCGGATGTGCTCTCGCAAAAGGGAGCTGATCCGGGGACTGCGGAATTTCAGCTGGCAATGCAATCGGCGAAAAAGGCGGTGGCGTTGCAGGCGACGTTGGCAGCGGCGCGCGGGGTGCTCGCGAAACTGTATATGCAAACGGGACAGTATCCGGAGGCGATTGAGCAGTGCAGGAAGGCGCTGGTGATCGATCCAAAGGATCAAACTGCGGTTTACCGGCTGATTCAGGCTTTGCGGAAGACTGGGGAGAAGAAAGAGATTCCGGAGTTGCTTCAGCGTTTGGCGCAGCTTCGCGAACAGACGACGAAAGAAGAGAAAGAACACTATCGTTACAAGCTTTTTGAAGAGGACAGTGGGGCCAAACAGCCGTGAACTGGAAGAGGAACTCCTCGGAATGATTTTTACACGCCGCTCGTTTATGGGAATTTCGCTCGGATCGGCGATGGCATTTTCCGCCGAGCGACTGCTCGGGCAGGGGGTCGCCACTCACGCAGCCAAGCCTTTGGCGCGGCAGGCGCCGTCGGGGCGCCCATTCAATGCACATTTTGTGGATGTCGGGGCGGCGGCCGGGCTGCGCTCGCCGACGATCTACGGTGGCGTGGAGAGCAAGAAATACATTTTGGAGTCTACCGGCTGCGGGTGCGCGTTCATCGATTACGACAACGATGGTTGGATGGATGTTTTTTTGCTGTGCGGCACGCGGCTGGAAGGCGCTCCGGCGGAGGCAACGAACAGGCTGTACAAAAATAATCGCGATGGAACTTTCACGGACGTGACGGAGAAGGCGGGTCTGCATGCGGTGGGTTGGGCATGCGGCGTATGCGTTGGGGACTACAACAACGACGGGTATGAGGATATTTTTTGCACCTACTTCGGGCAGAACATTCTTTACCGCAACAATGGTGACGGCACTTTCACCGATGTGACGAAGGCGGCAGGTCTTTTGAACGAGCAGACGCGGTGGGGGGCGGGGTGCAGCTTTTTGGACTATAACCGTGACGGGCACCTAGACTTGTTTGTCTCGAACTATGTGCGTTTCTCGTTTGAGCATGCGCCGGTGCCGGGAGCAAACACGAATTGCAATTGGAAGGGCATCCCCGTCGAGTGCGGACCGCGCGGACTTCCTACGGGACGGCATTCGCTCTACAAGAACAATGGCGATGGGACGTTTACCGAAGTGAGCCAGCAGGCCGGAATTGCTTCGGCCACAAAGTGTTACGGCATGACCGTGGTAGCGGCGGACTTCGACGAGGATGGCTGGCCAGATATCTACGTGGCTTGCGATTCCACGCCCAGTTTGCTTTTCATGAACAACCGTGACGGGACGTTCCGCGAGGAGGGTGTTGTACGGGGGGTAGCGCTCAGCGATGACGGAGAGGAACAGGCGGGGATGGGCATTGGCGTTGGCGATTACGATCTCGACGGGCACTTGGACCTGTTCAAAACACACTTTGCGGACGACGCCAACGTTCTTTACCATAATGATGGGAAAGGGGAGTTCGACGATGTGACTCGAACTTCCCGCGTAGGCGTGGAGACACGCTATATCTGCTGGGGCGCCGGAATCGTTGACCTCGATAACGATGGTTATCCGGATCTCTTCATGGTCACAGGTAACGTTTACCCGGAAGTGGAGCGAACGCTGTCGCAATACGCGAACAAGACTCCGCGCGCGGTGTTCCGCAATTTGGGCAACAACACCTTCGAAGAACTGGTCGAAGCTGCCGGCCCCGGAGTTGCCGAGGCCCACTCCAGCCGTGGATGCGCTTTCGGGGATTTCGACAATGACGGCGATATCGACATGCTGATCATCAATTTGAATGAGAATCCGTCCCTGCTGCGCAACGACCTTCAAGGAAAACAAAATTGGATAAAGGTGAAACTCGAGGGCGTTAAGTCCAATCGAAGCGCGATCGGGGCCCGCGTTCTTGCGCATTATGGAGGGAAAACGCAGGCCCAATGCGTCTTGAGTCAATCGAGTTTCTATTCTTGCAACGATCCCCGCCTACACTTTGGCCTCGGAAACTACACCTCGATTAGCCTGGAAGTGCATTGGCCCAGCGGACTCGTTGAGTCCTTCAAACATCTACCGATCAATCAACTGATTACGCTGCGTGAGGGCGCCGGGGTAGTGCCGAACCGCGGCTGGTCGAAGTCCTAGCACGCGGGCGTGAAACGCCGTGATACGTTTGCCAGCCTTCCCTAATACAAAAGCACTAGAAAACGCTTGACAGCCGAATGCAAGTGGCATATACGATGGGCAATCGAGCAAACGTTTACAGTGAAATCGTTCCGTAAATGTTTGCTCTCCATCTGGGGGTGAAGCGCATGCAAGCGAGATCGTTCGTTGGATGGTCCGTCCGGCTACTCATAGCAGTTCTCGTAATGGCTGGCACAACTTGGGCGCAGTACTCTGCAAGCATTCAAGGGAATGTCGCGGACCCGAGCGGCGCAGCGGTCGCTCACGCGAAGGTAGTGGTGGAAAATCTGGCAACCCATATCACGGCGACGACGACAACGGATGGCGAGGGCGGATATCGGTTTCTGAGCTTGGCCCCGGGTTCATACAGAATTACCGTGGAAGCGGCAGGTTTTTCCAGAGCTGAGACGACGGTCACACTTGAGACGAATCAAAACCTGAGCGTGCCAATTGCGGTGAAGGTTGGCGCGGCGACGGAATCCGTGACGGTCACAGCGGAAAACCCATTGGTCAACGTTACTGAAACGCGGAATCAACAGACGCTGCAATCACAGGAACTGTCGACGTTACCGCTGGCGGCCCGCAATATGCTATCGCTGTCCACCATCGCGCCCGGCGTCACGGGACTAGGACTTGCGGGCGGTCCGGGCGTCTCTTCGGGCACTCCGGGATCCAACGCGGGCAATTTCTCTACGGAAGAGGCGGTTGACGTCAGCGCCAACGGCCAGGGAACCGTTGCGAATATGTGGATCATCGATGGGCTGGACGTCACGAGCAGCGTCAGACAAGGAGTCTTAAATCTCACCCCCAACCCCGACGTCATTCAAGAGGCGAACAATCAGGTCAACACCTATTCTAGCGAGTACGGGCGCGGGAGTGGCCTCCAGAATGCCATGACCACAAAGTCTGGTGCAGATCAATTCCACGGATTGGCGAGCGATTATTTCAACTATCAATCGATGTATGCGAAGTATTCTCTGCCTCGTGCCCCACAGTCTTACAATCCCTTTCATAGCAACAACCTTTCCGGAACCATCGGTGGCCCGATTATTCCGCATCACCAGTTTTTCTTTTTCTTCGGCATTGAAGCATTGCGTTCTTCTGCTTCCACCGGCAACAACGTCATACTTTTCCCGGATCCCGCGTTCGCGGCTTTTGCCCAAGCGAATAATCCAGGGACGTTCGGGACGAAAATTTTGAATACTTACGTTCCTACTCACGTAGTCGGTGTTGCCGTATCGAAAACTGCCAATGACATTTTCAGGGGAACTTGTGGGACGGCGGCAACGGAGAACTTGCCTTGCGCTACGCCGATGATTGACAGCGGATTTTTCAATTCCGCAAACGTCATCAACGGCACCCAGTATTTTGTTCGTGTAGACAAGTACTTCAGCAAGGATCGCATCTACGGAAGTTTTTTCCGCACACTGCAGGCTAACCCCTCGCCGAATGTTATCCCGCAGTTCTCCACCACGAATAACTACTGGCAGCGTGCCTTGCAGGTGAATTGGACGCATGATTTCAGTCCGACGACGCTGAATGAGGTCATCTTTGCGCAGAATCGCATTGAGGGCAAGCTTGGCGAGACGGGCGATTTTACTATCCCGGGAATTCGCGTCACGGGCCAAAGCGTCGGATACGGTGTAGGGTTCGCCCAGGGCGACTTCATTCAGCACAACTATCACTGGCGCGATGTCTTGACTCATGTGCGTGGCGCTCACGTCATAAAAGTGGGCTACGAGGGGTTATACGGCGATGACGTCGAGCCCTTCCAGGGGCCTTGGTCACACCCAGGCTTCAGTTTCAATAACCTGTTATCGCTGGCTCAAGATGCACCCTTGACGGAGGGCGGCGTCATGTACAACCCCATCACGGGTGTGCAGCAGCTTTGGAACTGGGACGCCGCTTCCAAAACGTGGGGCATCTTCGCCGAGGACACCTGGAAAGCCCGCCGCAATCTGACGCTAACGTTCGGATTCCGCTTTGACGATCAGGGCAACCCGTACTCCAAGTCGACTGCTACCGTCTTTGGCAACTTCTACCTCGGTTCCGGGTCCACTTTTCAAGATCAGGTCGCTGGCGGCTTTGCCAAACCTACCCCTAATGCGCTGGCCAGCGCGCCCAAGGCCTACACTCCCCGGATCGGCGCCGCATGGGACATTACCGGAAGGGGAGATTGGCTGGTACGCGGGGGATTCGGGATGTTTTCCAATTGGCTCACGCCGGCCAACATTCAGGAGGAATTCCGAGGCAACCCACCGGGCCTAATCCTACCTACGTTTTTTGCGGCAAATGCACCAGCCAACCGGCCGGTGTTCATCCAGGGCACCAGCAGCAAACCGCCATTCGGATTTGTATTCCCCAAGTTAGCTGGGACAACTTTGTGTCCAGTCGCACCCTGTTTGGATGCTGCAGGAGGAATCCCTGGGGCAAGTTTGGGTATTGGGGGCATCAACCCAAACATAGTCTCTCCCACCGCGTATATTTGGTCGGGTACGCTCGAACACCGGCTCGGTAGCCGCTTTGTTGCGGCCGCGCTTTACAGCGGCTCTCATACCTCTAACCTCGTTGGAAACGGCAATGCCGGGGGCCAAGTGTCCTATGGTGTGGACGTCAATGAACTGCCGGGAGCTCTGATTGGGTTACCCCTTGGCTCTGCGCCACCGCGGCCCAATCCGAGTTTTGGCCAAATCGCCTATACCCAGAACAATCGGTACGCCAACTATGAGGCCGTGACCTTTGACCTCAGAGCCCGGGCAAGCCGAGGGTTCTTTGACGTCTCCTATACACGCTCTTCTTCGAAGGATGACGGCAGCAGGTATCCGACGCCGGAGAATCCTGGTCTGTATTACGGTCCATCCCCTTGGGATGTTCCCAACCGCATCTCCGCAAGCTTCAACTACGAGCAGCCCGGCTTGAACAGCGGTGCGGGATTTGTGGGACACGCAACCAGCGGGTGGGGTGTAAGCGGGACGAGTATTTACCAGACTGGTTATCCATTCACAGTCTTTAACTCAGCGGCCTACAACGGCGCAAACTATGTTGTCGGCGCGGATGCCCGGACGACTCAGACTGGAGACTATCTCGCCAATGGGGATAACTTCAGCTATCCAAACGTCGGGAGTTATCAGCAGGGAACCTCGCGGAGCGCATATACAACGGGAGTCTTTTCAGCCGCGCAGTTTAGTGTGCCGGTTGCGGGCACGAACGGCAACGAGAGGCCCGGCGCATTTCGCAATCCAGCCTTTATACAGACGGATATGACGGTCTACAAGAACACCCACATTTCCGAGCGCTTGGTTTTCCAGGTCCGGTTTGAGTTCTACAACCTGTTCAACCATGCCAATTTCCAGAACATCCAGAGCGATCTATCCGCCGGCAACTTTGGCCAGGTCACCGGGCAAACGCTGCCGAGATGGTGGCAAATTGGAGGGAAGCTCACGTTCTAGCCCGCATTTCTCACCAGATGTAAATTGATGCTCTGGAGAGGGTCATGGGAGCTTGTTTTTGTGGCGCGGGACAGGGGCAACGGGTTGCTGTTGATTTTTTCAGCGTGAAAAGCGGGCCTGGTTGACGAGGGAGTTGTTTTTGCGCGCACTTCGCCGTGCAAGTGGGATGCGAGAGCTGTTTTGCGAAGAGGCGGCCTATTTCAGCAGCGCAGCGCGGTGTACGCCGCGGCGAAGACGTTCTGCCAG
>Ga0185299_10001411_pt1 | contig 46771 bp, 39 predicted proteins | sample PaiPotPPA55metaG_FD_128002 | JGI IMG/M metagenome (GOLD analysis project Ga0185299, IMG submission 128002) | Iron sulfur acid spring bacterial and archeal communities from Banff, Canada, to study Microbial Dark Matter (Phase II) - Paint Pots PPA... ... | reverse complement strand
ATGGAACTCCAGCCACTTCTTGAGTTCCAGGTCCTTCTCCATCCAGCCCCGACGCGCGTCGAGAATCAGGAAGCAAAGCTCCAACGACCTTCGATGTAAAAGGTATTGTTCGATAAGCTGCTTCCACTGGAATGCAACATCTTTCGGGACACGAGCGTATCCGTATCCAGGCAGGTCGACGAAGTGGAATTGTCCGTCGACCCGGTAAAAATTTATCAGCTGTGTGCAGCCGGGCCGAGCGCTCGTGAATGCCAGCCCATTCTGACGGACCAGACAATTGAGCAAACTCGACTTGCCAACGTTGCTCCTGCCCAGAAAAGCTATTTCCGGGAGTGTTTCAGCCGGAAACTGATCCGGCTGCGCTGCACTCACTACAAATTCGGCATCCATCAGGCCCCTGAATTCGGCGGAGCTACTGGTCCGCGCTCGGTGGCGAACCAACCCCGGCCATGCCTAATGTGAAATTCGTTCTTCGCTAGGTCCGCGCACCAGTTCCACCGGCGGCGTCGTGCTGGCCAACGGCAGCGCAATGATTTCTCGCTCCAGAGCCACCTTCAACACTTCGTCCATCGAGGTCACGAAGTGGAGCTTCATATCCTTTCGAACGTTCTCCGGAATGTCGGGGAGGTCCTTCTCATTATCCTTCGGAAGGATTAATTCGTGAATCCCCTGGCGGTGGGCCGCTAGTACTTTTTCCTTCAGCCCGCCGATGGGCAAAACCCGCCCGCGCACCGTGATCTCGCCCGTCATCGCAAGATTACAGCGAACCGGAATGTTCGTCAGCGCGCTGCAGATACTGGTTGCAATCGTAATACCAGCCGACGGCCCGTCTTTTGGAATGGCTCCCTCAGGCACATGCACGTGGATATCTAAGTTCCGATAGAAGTCCCGCTGCAATCCGAGTAGTTGCGCGCGCGACCGGACGTAGCTCATGGCCGCATGCGCCGATTCCTGCATCACATCACCCAGCTTACCGGTGGTTTGCAGTTTACCTTTGCCTTCCATCACCGCGGCTTCGGTGGTCAGGATCGATCCGCCCACTTCGGTCCAGGCCAAGCCAACCGTGGCGCCAACCTCGTTCTCCTTGTCGCATTGCAGATCTCGGAATTTTTGCGGGCCCAGGAAATCGCTGGCGGTTTCCGGATTGAGGACCGCTCTGGCCCCCTTCTTCGAAGGTTTCGGCTCACTCTGCGCATTCACCACTTTGCGGGCTACTTTGCGGCAGACATTCCCGATTTCTCGCTCCAGGTTGCGCACGCCGGCTTCGCGCGTGTAGGACTGGATCAAAGTCTGCAAACCCTCATCGGAGAATTCCAGGTCGTCTTTGCCGACGCCGGTCTGCTTCATTTGCTTCGGAACCAGGAATCGTTTCCCGATCTCCAGCTTTTCGTGCTCGGTATAGCCCGACAGCCGGATCACTTCCATACGATCCTGCAGCGCCGGCGGCACGGTATGCAGCACATTGGCGGTGGCGATGAAAAAGACCTGACTCAAATCATATTCGACATCCAGGTAGTGATCCATGAACATGTAATTCTGTTCCGGATCCAGAACTTCCAACAATGCCGCCGACGGATCGCCCCGGAAGTCCATCGACATCTTGTCCACTTCGTCCAGCATAAACACCGGATTGCGTGTCCCGGCCTTCTTCATCATTTGCAGAATCTGGCCTGGGAGAGCCCCGATGTAGGTCCTTCGATGACCGCGGATTTCCGCCTCATCTCGCACGCCACCGAGCGACAGCCGGACAAACTTTCGCCCTGTGGCCTTGGCGATCGACATCCCCAGCGACGTCTTACCCACTCCAGGAGGTCCGACGAAGCACAGGATCGATCCTTTGGGATTTTGAACCAGCCGCCGTACTGCCAGGAACTCGAGAATTCGCTCTTTAATCTTCTCAAGGCCGTAGTGATCGGATTCCAGCACCTGCTGGGCGAACTTGAGATTCCGAATTTCCTTGCTCTTCTTCTTCCACGGCACCGCCAGCAGCCAATCCAGATAGTTGCGCGAAACTGTCGATTCAGCCGACATAGGCGGCATGTTTTCCAGCCGCCTCAGTTCTGCGATCGCCTTCTCGTGGGCGTCCTTGGTCATGCCCGCGGTGTCGATCTTCTTTTTCAGCTCGTCGAACTCGCTCTTTTCGCCGCGCCCCAGTTCCTTCTGAATGGCCTTGATCTTCTCGTTCAGGTAATACTCTTTTTGCGCCTTCTCCATCTGGCGCTTCACGCGACCCTGGATGGTACGGTCGACATTCAGCTTCTCGATTTCGATGTCGAGCATCTCCGCTACACGCGTCAAACGGTCCACCGGATCGAAGATTTCGAGCAGCTCCTGCTTCTCTTCGATCGTCAACTGCAGGTTGGCGCCCACCGTGTCGGCCAGCTTACCGGGCTCGTCCACGCGGATGGCCGCGATCATCGTTTCATAGTTCAGATTCTGGCTGAGCTTGACGTATTGCTCGAACAGGCCGGTGACGCGCGTCACCAGCGACTCCAGTTGCGGGCCTGCCTCCACCTTGAAGTTAAACGTTTTCACCACTGCCCGGAAGTAGCCTTCATCTTCGCTGACGGAAATGATCTTGCCGCGTTCCACGCCTTCCACCAGCACTTTGATGTTGCCATCCGGCAGCTTCAGGCTTTGCACGATGTTGGCCACCGTTCCTACGCTGTAGATCTCATCGGGCCGGGGTTCGTCTACCGATGCATCGTGTTGAGTGGTGAGGAAAATCTTTTTGTCCGCGGTCAGCGCTTCTTCCAAAGCCCGAACGCTCGAGTCCCTTCCGACCACAAACGGGGTCATCATATACGGGAAAATCACGACGTCCCGTATGGGCATCATGGGCAAGCGCTTCGTATCGGATTTTTCTTTGGAGGTAAGCATTCGGTTCACGAATCCGGAATTCAGCAGTCGGGATCTGGAAGGCGGCCGAACTTCTGCCCTCTTGATTCTGGCCCCTGGATTCTCTTTCTAGCCAGCCTTTTCGAGCAAAGCCATATTGATCTTCTGCGTCATGACCATTTCCTTGGTCACCAGGAATTCCCGGACCTTCTTGTAGGACGGCAGATAATACATCAGGTCCAGCATCAGATCTTCGAGAATCATGCGCAGGCCCCTCGCACCCACCTTCCGCTCCATGGCGAGCGCGGCAATGGCTTCGAGGGCGTCGTCATTAAACTTCAGTCTAACATTTTCAAATTCGAATAGTTTTTGGTACTGCCGGATAATGGCGTTCTTAGGCTTGCTCAGGATCTGCACCAGGGCTTCCTTGCTCAAATCTTCGAGAACAGCCACCACAGGCATACGGCCGATGAATTCAGGTATGAAACCGAACTTGATCAGATCGACGGGCTGGACGTTCTCCAGCATGTCGACGTCCCGCCGGTTGGGACTGGCGCGATGCACGCCTTCCGGACGGTGTTCTTCCGGGGGGATGAAGCCCATGGACTTAGTGCCAACACGCTTTGAAATCACCTTTTCCAGACCGACGAACGCCCCGCCGCATATGAAAAGGATGTTGGTGGTGTCTACAGGAGTGAACTCTTGGTGCGGATGCTTGCGCCCGCCCTGCGGAGGGACATTGGCGATGGTGCCTTCCAGAATCTTCAGCAGTGCCTGTTGCACGCCCTCGCCCGAGACATCCCGTGTGATCGACGGATTCTCGTCCTTGCGGCCGATCTTGTCGATTTCGTCGATATAGATGATGCCCTGCTGGCAGCGTTGCACGTCCCAATCGGAGTTTTGCAGGAGCCGGAGAATGATATTCTCCACGTCTTCACCGACATAGCCTGCCTCGGTGAGTGTCGTCGCGTCAACAATGGCGAACGGAACATCCAGAATGCGAGCCAGTGTCTGCGCCAGCAAGGTCTTCCCCGTCCCAGTCGGCCCTATCAGAAGAATGTTGGACTTCGACAGTTCCACCTCGGCGCCACGCTGCTTGTTCATCTGAATGCGCTTGTAGTGGTTATAGACTGCGACAGCCAGCTTTTTCTTAGTGGGATCCTGACCGATGACATACTGGTCGAGGTATTCCTTCAATTCCAATGGCTTAGGAAGCTTATGCGGCGCTCCGTAAGGTTGGTCGTGACGATCGTCTTCCAGGATCGAGTTGCATACAGCGATGCACTCGTCGCAAATGTAAGCTCGGGGGTAATCGTTGGGGGAGGAGATTAACTTACCGACTACGTCCTGACTTTTGTGACAAAAGGAACAACGCAGCGCGTCGTCGGAACCAGCACGTTTCACGCGGATCTCCCTAAACTAAAGGATCTACACTCCATCCTACAATCGGATGCTTCCTGAAACTTCATTATAACAGAAGCCGTCTAAGTCGGACCTGGAAACTTCACTTTTCAACCCAACTCTGGTACTGGTAAAATTCCCAGCTTACGCCCTAACACTAGTATATCACTGAGATCGCAAGCGCTTAAAGCGACCCAACAGACACGGAGCCTCGCCGGTCGGCCCCGCATTCACACCCATTGAAGATGATGCAATTTCCCCTACACTTTGGCGAGGCGGGCCCTCCCTTGACTCGTACGGTATAACCGTACACACTGAAAGGGTTCTGGAGCCTGACAGTCACCGGAAACTGGCGGTTGATTTTCCGGTACGACGAACAGAAAAACACCGCCAGCGATATTGACTTGATTGACTATCATTAAAGAGGCCCTCGATGCCCATGAAGTATCCGCCCCATCCTGGCTACCTGATCAAAACCGAAATCATCGAAGCCCTAGGCCTAAACGTGTCGAAGGCGGCCGAGATTTTGAAAGTGCGTCGCGCCACCCTCTCCGACCTTCTGCATGGCAAGGCGGCATTGACGCCCGAAATGGCCCTGCGCATCGAAAAGGCGTTCGGGCCGGAAATGGACCACCTTCTCCGAATGCAGCTGGCCTATGATGTGGCTAAAACGCGAGAGCACGCGGGAGACATCTCGATCAAGCGGTATGTCCCGGCCTAGCGAGCGAGGGAAGGCGGGCTTCCCCGGTTCAGCCCGCCACCGACTTCCAGTTCTTCGCCAGATGCTCGGCCGTCCGCCACGCTAGCGCCTGAATTGTCAGGGTCGGGTTGCGTGCCCCGCTGGTCCCAAACACCGATCCGCCCAGCAACCCCAAATTCGGAGCCTCGTGCGAAAATCCCCAGCGATCCACCACATTCGTCTCGACCGAATCGCCCATCCTTGTGCCACCGTACCCATGGGTCGATAACGCCGGACCTCGCGGCTCCCCCTTTACCACCTCAATCGCACCAGCCGCGCGATACCACTCTTCCATCTTGTCCTGCGCGAACTCTGCGGCGCGGGTCTCGTTCTCCTTGGGACCGCTGGTCACGCGACACACCGGATCGCCCAGCGGATCCCGAACGTCCGGATCGAGATCCAGGTATGTATTCTCGTAAGGAAAGCTGTTGGTTTGTAGATAGGCCGTGCTCCAACGTCCCGCATTCTCCCTCACGAACGCCTTCCATTTCGATCCCCATGCCGGCGCGCGACCGAAAGTGCCCATCGCTGCAGCTGCAATTGGATGCCTCTCCATGTACGCGCACAGACTGGATCCGCCGATGAATCCGAGACTCGAATGATCGAAAGTATCGTCCGCCCATTCATCGATCACAACGCCTTGCGACAACATCGCGCCGTACCAAAGATTGAGATCCATCGGAAACAGTGCCGACACGCCTACTCCGGCCTGCGCGTCCCAATGCCCGAAATAATGCTTACCCACCTGCCCGTGGTTGTTCGACAGGCCATTTGGATAAGCTTTCGATTTCGAAAGCAGCAGCAGCCGTGTGTTCTCGTAAACGTAGGACCCCAGCAGCACCACCTTCGCCGGCTGGAAATATTCTTTTCCATCGCGCAGGTACAGAACGCCGGTCACCTTTCCGTCTTCCCCGGCCAAAATCCTCGTCACGTGCGCCTTATCGAAGATCGTCAGATTTTTCGTCTTCAGCGCTTCCGGGATCGTCGTGACCGCAGTCGAGTTCTTCGCGCTGATGTGGCATCCTCCGCGGTCGCAGTAGCCGTGATACGCGCAAGCAGGCCGCCCACGATACGATTGCGAATTAATCGCCGATGGCGCGCGAAACGGCTTCCAGCCAAGTTTCCTGGCGGACGCCGTCATGTGATCGAGATAATCGCAAGTGCGCAGCGGCGGCATCGGATATTCGCGCTGCCGGGGACCTTCGTACACGTTGCCCGCCGGATCCAGCTTGCCTTGAATGTTGCCGGCCTTTCCCGACACTCCGACCGCGTGTTCGACGGTGTCGTAGTACGGCTCCAGTTCTTCGTACGTCACCGGCCAATCTTCCAGCGTCGATCCTTTCGGAATCAAACTCGCGCCGTAGCGCTTGGTAACCTCAGAGCGCGTCTTAAAATCCCAGGGCTTCAGCCGCCAGCTTTGCGCGTGATAATGGATGGTCGTCCCGCCGATCGCGTTCATCATCGGATGCGTGTTCCCGCGCCGCGCCGGCGACGAAGGACTAGTGCGAAACGTCGGAATTTCGTTCCTGGCCTTGGGGACGCTGGTCACCAACTGCCGCACGTTGTTGTGAATCTCGTCGGGCTTGAAGTCCCTCGCCGGATTCATCCAGGTGCCCGCTTCGAGTCCGGCGACTTTCATACCCGCGCGCGCCAGAGGCAGCACCGCGACGCCCCCTGCCGCACCCAACCCGATCACGGCTACATCGACCGGTTTAAGATCAATGGCCATGGCCGTTTCCATAAGCCGACGAACGAAGCGGCTTGATGGCGACGCCCATTTTCTGGTCCTCCGGCGAAACCGCCAGACGCGGCCCCGGATAACGAATCAGATCCCAGCCCGCAAAGTTCCGGTTGCCGCCATAAGAAGGATCACCGAACATCCCTTCCAAAGCCAGCCTGCGGACGCGACCGAAAAACGCACGCGCGTCCGGAAATCCGGCGGCCGTGCCATTGTCCATGGCCGTCAGCAGTGCGTCCTGTTTCTCCGGCGAGAGGTCGACGAACGCGCGATCCTCGGTTCGCCGCGCGAATGCATCGGTCGCGTCTATTCCAGCGATAAACGCTGTCTTCTCCGGCGCTAAATAATCACCCAGCGAGCGATTAATATAGACCGCCACTCCGCACTCGGTGGCTCCCGGTCCGAGGTCGTCCTTCGGGATCAACCGATCGACGAATGCTTCGAGTGTTCGAAGCTGCGAGGCAGACAGCGCGGATTCGCTCGCTTGCTGCGCCGCCGAAGTGATAGCCGCAACCGGCACCAGCGCGGCGCTCGCGATCACACTTCGCCTGGAAATGTTTCCAACTTGCTTGTCTTCTTCCCCCATATCCGCAACCTCTTTATCTACCTGTGTAGCTCACCCGCCAGATCGCCTTATAGCCATCGTCGGTGAAGTAGAGCGCCCCGTCCTTCCCTACCGCAACGCCCACCGGCCTGCCCCAGGCGTTTCCTTCCGGAGTGACAAATCCAGTAACGAAATCCTCGTAGACACCGCTTGAGTGACCGTTCTCCAGCGGCACGCGAACCACCTCGTAACCACCGCGCGTCGCTCGATTCCACGATCCATGCTCGCCGGCGAACAGATCTCCGCTGAATTCCTTCGGAAATTGATTGCCGTCGTAAAATGTTAGCCCTAGCGATGCGTTGTGCGCTTGCACGAGAACATCCGGTACGATCACCTTGTCCTTCAGTTCCGGATGCTTGCCTCCGAGGCGCGGATCCGGATGGCCGCCTAGGTAATAAAAAGGCCAGCCGTAGAATCCGCCCTGCTGGACGTGCGAGATATAATCGGACGGCAGATTGTCGCCCAGTTCGTCCCGCTCATTCACCGAACACCATAACTCGCCGGTCTGCGGATTGACACCCAGCCCCACCGGATTTCGAATGCCCGACGCGTAGACGCCCACAAACTTTCCGTCAGGCGTGTACTCCAGTATGTCGGCGCGATGAAATTCCGACTGGTGCGTGTCCGGATCATCGATGTTCGAGCCGGATCCCACGGCTACGAAAAGCTGCTTGCCGTCTTTCGAAAAAACCAGATCACGCGTCCAGTGATATCCGCCTGCGGGAATATCGGACACTAGCGTTTCCGCCGGCCCGCTTGCCTTCAAGTCACCGTTCTTATAGGGAAGCCGCACAACTGAGTTTGTGTTACCGACATAAACCCATTGCGGATTCGCGCCGGGCGGATAGAAGTTGACCCCGAACGGCCGCCTCAGCCCGGTCGCGAAGGTGGAGATCTGCTCGGGCTTGCCATCCGTACCGCGGCCGCGAAAAATCTTGATCTCGCCCGCGTGACTGTCGGCAACGAAAAAATCTCCGTTCGGCGCGGTTCGAATCTGGCGCGGTTCGCCGAGTCCCGACGCATAGAGCTCCACCTTGAATCCAGCCGGTGCCTGCGGCCACGTGTTATCGGGTTTCGCAACCAAGCGCGGAGGATTCGCCGTCGACTTGGTCGCGAACGGCTGGGGAAGATCGTCGACAGTGATCTTGTGGAACTCACCCGGCTTGATGGAACGATAATCCGCAAAGGCGGCTTGACCGGTCAGCACGCTCTTGCCGTCCACTTTGCCCGCGTCCGCGCCGGCGATCCATCCGGCGGCCGCCAGCAATATTCCGAGAACGATAAGCCACGGAAGTGTCTTCATTTCACGCCCATTATATCCTGCACCGTAGCCTGGAGAGTCCACTCCACGAGCCAGTTTTGTGCGCCATCTAAGTGGTTCCCCCCATTTTCCGGGCTGGCCGCCCGCGATACTGTGGCTATAGATGCACAATAACATCGCAGCAACAATGTTTTTGATTTCGTGTCTGGCCAGCGGAATCGCGACGGCTCAACCACCCCAATCACTCGCCATCATCAATGCTGCCAGCGGAGCGTCCGTGATCGCGCCGGGTTCGATTGCGTCCGCCTTTGGAAGACAAGTCGGAGCGCCCACGGTCTCGGCCCTCTCGCTTCCGCTACCCACCACGCTCGGTGGCGTAAGCATCGACCTTACGGATTCGGCCCATGCCGCGGGCACCGGGTCGCTGTTTTATGTCTCGCCAAACCAGATCAACTTCGTGGTTCCTGACGCCACAAAAACGGGAACCGCGACCGTGAAAATCCTGGGTGGCTCCAGCAGTCCCACCAGCGCCAACGTTCAAATCGCTACCGTAGCCCCCGGGCTCTTCACCGCGAATGGCGCCGGGGTCGGCGTCGCAGCAGCCATTGCTATCCGCCGCAGCATTGATACCCAGACTGACAACCCGGTTCCCGTCTACCAATGCAATGCGAACGGATGCTCATCCATTGGAATCGAAATGGGTCCGGACGCGATGGTCTTCCTGGAACTCTTCGGAACGGGAATCCAGGGAAGAAGCTCGCTTCCCAACGTCACTGCTACTATCGGCGGAGAGAGCGTCGATGTGCTGTTCGCTGGTGCGCAGGGACAGTTTCCCGGCCTCGACCAGGTTAACTTATCGTTGCCGCAGACTCTTCACACCAGAGGCGAGACCGACGTGGTTCTCACGGTTGACGGCCAGGTGGCGAATAAAGTGCGCGTCAATCTGAAGGACAAGGGCGGAAATTAATCGAGGAAAAACGGCGTCTCGTTTTCGCCCCGCAGTACGATGTCAAACCGGTACGCCGGCACCGGCCCGGTGTCGAGCGACTCATCCCTCGCCGCAAACAATCGCCCGCGCGCCGCCGCGTCCTGCACACAGCTCAAGACCGGATCATCAACCTCGGCTGGCGAATCCGCGAAGAACACCGTCGTCACCAGCCGGCGCGTCAACCCGATCGCCAGCACCATCAGGTTCACATGCGGGCGTCTTCCGCTATAGCTCCCAGGTACGACCGTTAAAAAGCGATAGCGACCCTCCGCGTCCGTGCGCGCGCGGCCCCATCCGAAGAATCCTGGATCGGCTTCCGAACATCGCGGATCCAATGAATGCCGGAACACGCCGTTCGCGTCCGCCTGCCAGATTTCGAGAATCGCATTTCCGGCCGGTACGTTTCCGCCCTCCACCACGCAGCCTGTCAGAATAATGTGCTGGCCACGCGCGGTTCTTCCTTCGAACTGCGTCAAGTCGCCGCAATCATCGGCGAACTGAGTCGGAAAAAACGGGCCGATGGTGCAATAGGGCGTTGGCGTTCCCATATCAGTCCAAAGCCGGCGTGCGATGCCGGCCGCGCAATACAAAATCACGCCGGAACTTCAGCATGTTCAGCGCTCCCACCGACGTCGCGCCCGCCTGGAAGATCAGCCGCGCGCGAGCTTCCGGGTCCTCGACGCCGTTCAGTAGCAAATCGGTCTCATTCAGGGGCTCACCCGGAAAGAACACCTGTGTCACAAAGCGGTTCATCCAGCTTGAGCCAAAAATCGAAAAGTGAATGTGCGGCGGCCGCCACCACCAGTCCGATTCCATTACAGGATATGCGCCCGGCTTGATCGACCGAAACCGGAACTGACCCTCGGCATCGGTCAGCAGCCGTCCTTGGCCGGTAAAATTCGGATCAAGCGGCGCTTGGTAGCGATCGCTTTCATGAATGTACTTGCCGGACGAATTGGCCTGCCAAATCTCGACCACCGCACCCGCCACCGGCGCGCCATCTTCATCCACCACCCGCCCTTCCACAGCGATGAGCTGTCCCATCGCCCGCGGTCCATCTGGAATTGCGCGAGAGAGATCCCCGTCGCCGATCTTCAGCCTGCGCTCCAGCCCCATCGGTCCAGTTAGCTCCGATAAAGTTAACGGCCGCGCGATCAACGACTGTGCTGGCGTGCGCGTGAAACTCCGCGGATAACCTGGGATCTGCCGCGCGAGTTGCGTCTTGTCGTCGTAGGCGCGATACTCGACGTGCTCGTAAGGCATGTCAGTCCTTGTGGGGCGGGCCTCTGGCCTGCCTGCTTTGTTTGTGCTCCTGTGATATCTTACCCGCATGAAGCTCGCGCTTGCCCTGCTCCTCGCCATCACCGGATTACAAGCTGCCGATGCTATCCGCATCCCCGGACTCGATCAACAAGTCGAAATCTTGCGCGACCGCTGGGGCGTGCCCCACATCTACGCATCCACCACTCACGATCTCTTCTTCGCGCAAGGCTACATCACCGCTAAAGATCGCCTTTTTCAGATCGATCTTTGGCGCCGCGCCGGCACTGGACGGCTCGCTGAAATCCTCGGACCTTCCGCCATCGAGCGCGACAAACTCGCCCGCGCCGTCAACTATCGTGGCGACTGGAATCGCGAGTGGTCCGCCTACGGCCCCGACACGAAAGCCATCGTCACTGCCTTCATTAGCGGTATCAATGCTTACATCCGAGGCCTCGGCAATAAGCTTCCCGCCGAATTTGAAATGGCCGGCTACAGCCCCGCGCTCTGGACTCCCGAGGACTGCCTGAGCCGCGTCGCCGGTCTCACCATGACCGGAAATCTTACGCGCGAGGTCTCGCACGCCGAAGAAATTCAACGCCTCGGCCTGGAGCGCGCCCGCAAATTCATTCGTCTCGAACCTGCTATCCCGATCGAGATTCCCAAGGGCCTCGACCTTGCCTCCATCAATAGCGACATCCTAGCCGCGTACCGCGAGACTGTCGGGCGCGTGAGCCTCACCACTGAGCAGGGCAGCAACAACTGGGTCGTCGATGGCACCATGACCGCAACCGGCCGCCCGATCCTCGCCAACGATCCCCACCGCCCCGTACAGCTTCCTTCTTTGCGTAAGACCGTGCACTTGGTTGGACCCGGCTGGGACGCGATCGGCTCCGGCGAACCCGCGCTGCCCGGCATCGCCATCGGCCACAACGAAAATATCGCGTTCGGATTGACCATCGTCGGCATCGATCAGCAGGACCTCTATGTCGAGACCGTCAATCCCTCGAATCCCGCCGAGTATCGCTACCGCGGAGCTTGGAAGAAGTTCGACACCGAGCAACAGAAGCTCACCGTCAAAGGCCAAGGTGACCAGAACATCACGCTGCGCTACACCCTCCACGGTCCCGTCATCTATGAAGATCCCGCGCATCGCCACGCCTACGTCCTGCGCTGGGTGGGCAGCGAACCGGGAACCGCCGGATATCTCGCCGGACTCTCGCTCGCTCGCGCTAACGATTGGAAGGAATTTCGCGCCGCTATGTCGCGCTACCAGGTGCCCTCGGAGAATCTCGTCTATGCCGACATCAAAGGCAATATCGGCTGGCAGGTCGGCGGCCTGACCCCGATTCGCGACGGCTGGTCCGGACTTCTACCAGTCCCCGGCGAGGATGGCCGCTACGAATGGAAGGGATTCCAAAAATCGGACGATCTGCCATTCGAATTCAATCCCCCGCGGCACTACATCGCCACCGCGAACCATAACATCCTACCGCCCGGCTACTCGATTCCGCTCGGCTACGATGGCTGGGCGCTGCCGTTCCGCGTCATGCGGATTCGTGAAATGCTATCGAGCGGTCAGAAGTTCGACATCGCGGACTTCGAGCGCATGCAGCAGGACGTGACCTCGCTGCCCGCGAGGCGTTTCCAACAAATCTTGAAGAAGTGGAACCCCGATCAGGGCACCCGCGCCGCCAAAGTCGTCGACGAAATTCTGAACTGGAATTGCGTACTAAGCATGGATTCGCGGCCGGCCCTCATCTACGAAGTCTGGCTCTCCAAGCTCCCGGTCGTCGAACTCGGAACCGAGCCTGATGGCCCGGCTCTGCAGAAATCGCTGGATGCCGCGCTTCTTCAGATCGAGCAACAGTTCGGCACTGACCCAGCCGGCTGGCAATGGGGCAAGCTGCACCAACTGACCCTCGTGCATCCGTTGGGCAAGCGCGAATTCCGCCTCGGCCCGATTCCGCGGCCTGGCGATGCCAACACGGTCAATGCCACCAGCGGCCTCAATCTTCAGCAGACCAGCGGAGCATCCTGGCGCGAGATCCTCGACGTCGGCGATTGGGACCGTTCGGTCATGACCAACGTTCCGGGCGAATCAGGCGATCCTTCGAGCAAACACTATGGCGATCTGCTCCAGGATTGGGCCGCCGGCCGCTATCATCCCATGCCGTTTTCACACCAGGCCGTCGAAGCCGCCACCGAAGAGCGCATTCTGCTGCAGCCGTAGCGCACGCACTCTTGCGTGCCGCGTTCACTCGTGTGAACGCTGTTAACTCTTCCCCCAAACCTCATTCGCAATCTCCACAATCAACGACAACTTCGCCCACTGTTCCCCTTCCGCCAGCACATTCCCTTCTTCCGTACTCGCGAATCCGCACTGCGGACTAAGACACAACTGCTCCAGGTCCACATATTTCGCCGCATCTTCCAGCCGCCGCTTCAAATGATCCCGAGTCTCCAGCGTCCCCGTCTTCGACGTCACCAGGCCGAGCACCACCGTCTTGTTCTTGGGCACGAATCGTAGCGGCTCGAACCCGCCCGCTCGCTCGCTATCGTATTCCATGAAGTAGCCGTTGGCATTGATCTTGTTGAATAGAATCTCAGCCACTGGTTCATACCCGCCTTGCGCGATCCACAGCGAACGGAAGTTGCCTCGGCACAGATGCATGGTGATGACCATATCGGCGGGCCGGTCGGAAATAGCCATGTTGATCATCTCGGCATAAACGAGCGGCAGTTTGTCCGGATCGTCGCCCCGGTCCCGTAACATCTGGCGCTGCTCCGGGTCGCACAGGTAGGCCAGGTTCGTCTCGTCGATCTGCAAATACCGGCAGCCGGCGTCCGAGAACGCGCGCACCGCTTTGCGATAGGCGGCGCCCAGGTCACGATAGAACTCATCCATGGTCCGATAAATCGACTCTGGCACAGCTTTGCGCCCTCCGCGAAAATGCAGCACACTCGGCGACGGAATGGTCATCTTCGGCGTGTTTTTCGTGTGCTCCTTCAAAAACTTGAAGTGCTCGATCATCGGGTGCCCCGAAAATCCAATCTTGCCCGTTACGCGCAAAGCCTTCGGCTTGGTCTCGCCGCCTTGGAACTTGATGCCGTGATCGGCCATGTACGACTCGACACCATCCAGCGCCGCCAGAAAATCGATGTGCCAGAATTCACGCCGGTATTCCCCATCCGTTACACCCTTCAGACCGATCGCTTCTTCTTTGGCGATAACGTCTTTGATCGCGCGATCTTCGATGGCCTTCAGTTGTTCCGTCCTGATCTCGCCGCGCTCTCGCTTGGCGCGCGCGTCTCTCAACTCTTGTGGACGTAGCAGACTGCCGACGTGATCGGCTCTAAAGGGGGGAGTGTTTCGCAGCATATCCGCACTATTGTGACGCACCCCGCCTGTTCATGCAATGTATTTGGCTGTATACTGCTCTCACTGGAGGCAAGTATGGCGAATAAGAAATGGATGGTTGCCCTTTCGCTTCTGTCATTGCTCGTCTGGGCCGATGGCGCGCAGGATCCCAAAGCCGTCATCAGCAATGCGTCCAAAGCGCTCGGCGCGGATAACCTCAAAACGATCGAGTATTCGGGCTCCGGCTACGATTTCGCGCTTGGCCAAGCTCCGAATCCAAGTTCCCCCTGGCCGAAATTTAACGACAAGTCCTACACGCGCGTGATCGACTTCGACGCGCCCGCCTCGCGCATGCAGCGGATACGCACACAGGCCGAAAATCCTCCGCATGGCGGCGGCTTGCAGCCCATCATCGGCGAACAGAATCAGACTCAGGTGATCGCCCCCGGCTCACCACAAGCGGCGACACTTCCAGATGAGCTGATGATGACCGTGCCCTATGGCTTTCTCAAAGCCGCCGCCTCGGCTAAGGACGCTAGCGCCAAGGCACAAACCATCGGCGGCAAGAAATATACCGTCCTGTCGTTCACCGCAATGAACAAGGCGTCGGTCTACGGCTACCTGAACGATCAGAATATTCTCGAACGCGTCGAAACCAAGATCGACAATGCCGTCTTGGGCGACATCCCCTACGAGACCACCTTCGCCGGCTATAAAGACTTCGGCGGCGTCAAATTTCCCACCCACATCGTGCAAAAGCAGGGCGGCTACCCGGTCTTGGATCTCACCATCACCGATGTCAAGCCCAACGCGTCCGCCAATATTCAGAGCGCCGCCACGCCGCCTCCCGCCGCGCTCGGCCCGGCTACATCAGAAAAGCTCGGCGACGGAGTGTATCTCATCTTGGGCGGCTACGCCGCGATCGCCGTCGACTTCAAGGACTACATCGTCGTGATTGAAGGGCCCCAAAATGACCAGCGCGCCGAAGCAATCATTGCCGAAGCCAAACGAGTCATTCCGAACAAGCCCATTAAATATGTTGTGAACACGCACCAGCACTTCGATCACTCGGGCGGTCTTCGCGACTTTGTGGCCGAAGGCGCCACTGTCATTACCCATCAAATAAACAAGCCGTACTTCGAAAAGGTTTGGGCCAATCCTCACACCCTCAATCCTGATCGGCTAGCGCAAAATCCGAAGAAGCCCAGTTTCAAGACTATGACCGAAAAGATGGTCCTGACCGATGGCAACCATGTCATCGAGCTCTATCATCTTCAGAATTTCGGACACAACGACGGCATGATCATCGCCTACCTGCCGAAGGAGAAGCTGCTTCTTGAAGCCGATGGATTCAACCCGCCGCCGCAGCCGCTCACCAAAACGCCGGCCACCATCAGTCCTTTCACGGCCAGCCTGGCAGCCAACATCGATCGTCTGAAGCTCGACGTGGAGAGGATCGTTCCGGTCCATTATCCGGCCGACAATCGCAAGGTTTCGATGGCCGAATTGCAGACTGCGGTAGGCAAGGGAACCTAGTTCTCGAGGACAGGCCATCTATCTACCAAGCACTACATCAATTCCGGCCAGAACTGCTTCCTGCTTTGCGCGTAGCAGCTTGCCCACTCTTTCCGTAAGTAAGGTCTTTATCCAATCTGAGACACGTTCGCAACCGAATCTTTCGGCAAGCCGGTCAAGCGGGCTGAGAGGGAGACATTCCCCGGCGCACTTGCCCATCGAAGGTTGCTTGTCAGAGGCACACACACCAAAGTCCGGATCCGGCTGCGATTCAAGGCGTCCCCTAGCACCACGACAACCGGGCGTCTGAATCCCGGACCAGATCCTGTAGGCGCCGGTAAATCCGCCCACCAAACTTCGCTTTGCGAAATCACCATTCGTTTCGATCGAGAACCCTACGGGCGGCCGAGGAAACGAATTTATCCGCTGGATGGCCCACTTCGGCGCAAACTCGATCCATACCCTCCGTGACCTTTTCCGGAGCGTGCCGCGCAATGTACTCCCTAACCGCGTCGCTGAACAACTGGCTCCGCGACTCTTTCCTACGCCGGGGTGTGGCCGGCCTTGCCCTTTCTGGAAAGGCGAGTCCCGCCATTCGTTCGCCGAAATTCTCCTCTCTTTCTTCAACTTCCAAAAATCCTCCCGGCCAAATCCCAGCCTCGACGCTTATCCTTATAGTCGAAAGGAAACACCATGCCCCTATCCGCTGATGGCAAATCGCGCTCCTCGCAAAACGCCCGCAAGCACGGTCTCACCGCCCAGGATCTCGTCATCGGTCCTGAAGACCGCCAGGAATTCGACGAACTTCTCACCGGACTCCAGCGCGACATCTCACCGCAAGGCGTGCTCCAGGAGACTTTGTTCGACGAGCTCGTCGCTGCCGCCTGGAACCTGCGACGCATCCGACGCATGGAGACCGGTCTGTGCGCAGGCGCCACCACGTACCAAGACCTGCTCAACGACGACGAGATCCAGAGGAAGCTCGACCGTCTCGCCCGTCACGAGTCGCGGATCGAGCGCACCTTCCACCGCACTCTTAAAGAGTTGAAGGCCCTCCAAACCAATGCCGCCCTCCAGGCCATGATCACGCGGCGCGTCCGCGATTCCGGACCGGCGCTCGCCTCGGCAATCGAAATTTCAAAACGAACCCAAGCGCTAAATGCAGCATCCACCCTGGAGCCCCCGGTCGAGGCCGCAGAACTGGAAGTCCAAACCGTAGAGCTGGAGCTCGAGGCCGTACAACTGGAATGGATCGCCCCAGACGTAGCCGCCGCTACCGCAGCCGGCTGACACGGCACAGAAACAGTCTCACGACCGCGGCGGACCTGTGGCGAAACGTGCTCTACTTTTCCTATGCGCCCGGCAGCTCCCCTCGAAATTCATCAGTTCATCGACCAACTGCCGCTCAGCCGCTACCAGCTTCTCATCGCGATCCTCTGCGCCATGGTGCTCTTCATGGACGGGTTCGACGCCCAGGCCATGGGCTTCGTCGCTCCGGCGCTGATCGATCAGCTGCACATGGCGCGTGCCTCGCTTGGCCCGGTCTTCTCCAGCGGACTGGTCGGCATCATGATCGGAGCACTGCTCTTCGGCCCGCTGGCCGACCGCTTCGGACGAAAGCCGGTGCTCGTGTTCTGCACCGTTCTGTTCGGCGTTTGCTCGCTGCTCACCGCCACCGCGGTCTCGCTTCCATCGCTGCTCGTCTATCGCTTGATCACCGGCTTCGGCCTGGGCGGCGCGATGCCCAACGCTGTAGCCCTGACATCCGAATTCATGCCGAAGCGGCTCCGTGCCACCGCGGTCACGCTCATGTTCGTAGGCTTCTCCATCGGCGCTGCAGTCGGCGGTTTCGTGGCCGCCGGCCTCATAGCCCACTTCGGCTGGCAATCCGTTTTCGTCACCGGAGGGATTTTGCCCTGCGCGATTGCCGTCCTCTTGATCGCTCTGTTGCCCGAGTCAATCCGGTTCTTGCTCATGAAGGGCGGCGAGGACAAGAAGATAGCCCAGAGCCTGGCGAGGATCGCGCCCGGCGTCTCGCCTGACCTCGCGCGATCGCTCGTCATTGAAGAAAGGCCCGCTCGCGAATTCGTCGTCAAGCAGCTCTTCGCCGCCGGTCGCACGCCGATGACCCTCCTGATCTGGATCATCTTTTTCATGAGCCTCCTCGATCTGTATTTCCTCAACGCCTGGCTTCCCACCGTTATCCACGATGCGGGAATCGTGATCGAAAAGGCCATCGTACTCACCGCTCTCTTCCAGATCGGCGGCGCGGTCGGATCGCTGATCATGGGCCGCCTCCTCGACCGCTTTCTGTCCTTTCGCGTCCTGGCCGGCGCTTATCTGTCCGCTGGCGTCTTCGTATTCTTCATCGGTGCAGCCGGGAAATCCGCAGCGCTGTTGGCTCTCACGATCTTCGCGGGCCGGATGCGGCGTCATCGGTGGACAAAGCAGCGCCAACGCGCTAACCGCCGAGTTCTATCCCACGCCCATGCGCTCCACCGGCGTAGGCTGGGCGCTCGGCATCGGACGCGTCGGCTCCATCATCGGCCCTATCCTCGGCGGAGTCTTGCTCTCGTTTGAGCACCAGACGCGGCGCGTCTTCTGGGCCGCCGCGATCCCCGTTCTGATCGCTTCCGGCGCCGGATTTCTGGCCAGTCGAACGCAATCCCGGCAAGCGCGGGAATCTCGCTGAGACGATATAATGGCCCCGGCACATGAAGATCGATCTCTTCAATCATTTTTTTCCTAAGCGCTTCACCGACCAATACGTCAAGACCGGAGTTGTCGGCCAGGATATCGGCAAACGCGTATCCAACATTCCCACCCTTACCGATCTCGACGCGCGCTTCCGCGTCATGGACGAATTCGGCGATTACCGCCAGGTCCTTTCCATGCCCGCGCCTCCTCTCGAAGTGATCGCCGCGCCTGATAAATCGCCAGAGCTTGCTCGAGTCGCCAATGACGGCTTGGCCGAGTTGGTGGCGAAATATCCCGATCGATTCATCGCCTTCGCTGCTTCTCTGCCCATGAACAATCCTGATGCCGCCGTCAAAGAGATGGAACGTGCCTCGACCCAGCTCGGCTCGCCCGGAGCGATGTTCTTCACCAACGTCGCTGGCAAGCCGCTCGACCTCCCGGAATTTTCGTCCATCTTCGAGGAAGCCGCGCGCCGCAATCTTACCCTTTGGATTCATCCCGCCCGCGGCGCCAATTTTCCCGACTACCTCACTGAAGACAAATCGAAATACGAAATCTGGTGGACCTTTGGCTGGCCGTACGAAACCAGCGCCATGATGTCCCGCATCGTTTTTTCGGGAATGCTTGATCGTCTGCCCAATCTCAAAATCGTCACGCACCACATGGGCGGCATGATCCCCTACTTTGAGGGCCGCGTCGGTTACGGCTGGGACCAGCTCGGCACGCGCACTTCCGACGTGGACTACAAGTCCCTGCTGCATTCCATGAAGAAGCGGCCTATCGATTACTTCCGCATGTTCTACGCCGACACGGCCCTTTTCGGCGGATTGTCGGCCACCAAGTGCGGTCTTGACTTCTTCGGCGCCGATCATTGCGTGTTCGCTTCCGACTTGCCCTTTGAGCCTTCGCCGGGCCTCTACATTCGTGAAACCATCCGCTGCATCGAAGGACTCGACATCAGCCCCGACGACAAAGATAAGATCTACCGTCGAAACGCCCTCCGTCTTTTGAACATGGAGAGCAAGACCCACAAGAGCGCGCCATGAAAACCAGTTTGCTCGCCATCCTGCTCTCCGCTATCACTCCAGCCGTCGCCGCAACCTGCGACAGCCTCAGCTCCCTGACGCTTCCCGACACGACCATCACACTCGCCCAACCGGTCGGCCCCGGCGACTTTACTCCACCGAGCGCCGTGGCGCAGGTCTCCGACCTGCGGTTCAAGAATCTTCCTGCCTTCTGCCGCGTCGCCGCAACGCTGAAACCCACCAGCGATTCCGACATCAAGATCGAAGTATGGCTACCGGCTTCCGGATGGAACGGCAAGTTTCAAGCCGTCGGCAATGGAGGCTGGGCCGGAGTGATCAGCTATTCAGCGATGGCGCAGGCGCTCGAACACGGCTACGCCACCTCCTCCACCGACACCGGCCACGTCGGCGCATCCGGCAGTTTCGCGCTCGGTCATCCGGAAAAGCTCACCGACTTTGGATATCGCGCGGTTCACGAGATGACCGTCAAGGCCAAGGCCATCGTCGCCGCTTTCTATGGCGACCCGCCCAATATCTCCTACTGGAACGGCTGCTCCACTGGCGGCCGGCAAGGACTCAAAGAAGCGCAGCGCTTTCCTGAGGATTACGACGCCATCATCGCCGGCGCGTCCGCCAACCCCAGAACGCGTCTTGCGTTCGCCACCCTGTGGGTCGCACAGGCTGCGCACAAAGACGAAGCCAGCTACATTCCGCCCGCCAAGTACCCCGCGATCCATCAGGCCGTGTTGAATGCTTGCGACGCGTTGGATGGCCTCAAAGATGGGCTGATCACCGATCCGACGCGCTGCCATTTTGATCCGCAGGTGCTCTCTTGCAAAGATGTTGACGGTCCCACCTGCCTGACTGCGCCGCAAATCGAAACGGTAAGGAAAATCTTCTCGCCGGCGAAGAACCCCCAAACTGGTGAGCAGATTTTCCCAACGATCGAGCCCGGCTCCGAGCTGGGTTGGGCAACGCTGGCAGGTCCACAACCCTTCCAGGCTACTGTGGATCACTTTAGGTACGTTGTGTTCAAAGATCCGAACTGGGACTGGAAAACTCTGAACTTCACGAGCGACGTCGCGCTCGCCGACAAGATCGATAACGAGACGATCAACGCCACCGATCCTAACCTGGGGCCGTTCCTTGCCCATCACGGAAAACTGCTGCTGTACCACGGCTTCAGCGATCAGAACGTTCCGCCTCGGGCAACCATCAACTACTACAAGCGTGTCATCGACACTCTTAGTGGCGCAGGTCTCCGACCTGCGGATTCAATCCGCCTCTTCATGGTCCCCGGCATGGGCCACTGCGGCGGCGGCGAAGGCCCCAATACTTTCGACATGATGAGCGCGCTCGAGCAGTGGAAGGAGCAGGGCCGCGCTCCGGTTCGTATTGTCGCGTCTCACCGCACTGCCGGCAAAGTTGATCGCACCAGGCCTCTGTGCCCCTACCCGCAGGTTGCGAAATATAAAGGTTCCGGCAGCATCGACGATGAGGCCAACTTCGCCTGCGAGTTGCCATCGTCGGCCCTGACAAATGACTAACCGGTTTCGCGCCGAACACGTAGGCAGTTTGCTGCGCCCGCCCGAATTGTTGGAAGCCCGCGCAGCGCATGCCGAAGGCCGGCTCACTCTCGATCAACTGCATGGCGTTGAAGATCGAGCCATTCTCGCGGCGCTGGAAAAGCAGCGTCAGATCGGGATCGACGTTTGCACCGATGGCGAGATGCGCCGCGGCTCCTGGCTCACCGATATGGCCGATGCGGTGGACGGGTTCGTGTCGCAAAAGGTTGTGCTGGAGTGGAAAGGGCCTGGAGGCGGACCGGAGGGCAGCACCGCGCAAGCCGTCGGCGCGAAGCTTCGCAAGCTCCGTAAACTGACAGCTCACGAGCTGCCGTTTCTGCAGAAGAATGCTGCCGGTCCGTTCAAGGTCACGGTGCCAGCGCCTTCAAACTTCTTATTGGCAAGTTTCAAGCCTGGCCTGTCCGATTCCTACTATCCAACTCAGGCCGAGCTGCTGCACGATCTGGTGGACATCGTGCGCGATGAGGTCCGGTGGCTGGTCTCCCAAGGAGTGCAATACATCCAGTTCGACGCGCCCTATTATTCTCACTTTCTCGATCCACGGCAGCGCGAGAAACTCCGTGCGTCGGGCATCGATCCTGATAAGGAGTTCGAGCATGCCGTCGCGGGCGATAATGCCGCGCTGAAAGATGTTCCGCGCAATCACGTCACCCTCGCGCTGCATGTGTGCCGTGGTAACAGCCGCAGCCGCTGGTACACCGAAGGAGATTACGATGCCATTGCTGAGAAACTGTTCGGCATGCTGGACATCGATGTGTTCCTGCTCGAATACGACAGCGATCGGGCCGGTAGTTTTGAAGCGCTGCGCCGGGTGTCGCGTGGAAAAACGGTCGTGCTTGGGCTGATCACCACCAAAGAGCCCAAGATGGAATCGCAGGACGATCTGCTGCGCCGCATCGACGATGCCGCCCGCTACGTGCCACTGGAGAACTTAGCTATTAGCCCGCAATGCGGCTTCGCATCGGTCGCCGCGGGTAACCTGCTGACAATCGATGATCAGTGGCGCAAGCTGGAACTCGTCGTCACCACCGCCCGCAGAGTCTGGGGCTAGCTTAAAACCGCACGCGCAGAACGATGGTTCCATTGCGCGGCTGCGCGTACGGAGTCGTCGGCGAAACCGCGAGATTGATGTAGCCGAAACCGCCGCTATTCAGCCCGGTTAGTGGCCCAACCTTGTTCGTAGATTGCGGGTTCGAGAAACCGGTCGCAGTAGGATTGTTCAGATAGGTGCGGTTGAAGATATTGGCGAAGTCAACGCGCATCTCGAGACTGAATCTTTCCTTGAGACGCCACACGCGGCCCAAGCCCATGTTCTCGATGGGATGGCGGGCGTAGCGATAGTCGTCGTAGAAAGGCGCCGCCGTGCCGAACTGGCCCTGGGGCGGGTTAACCCAAGCGGCGGGGTTCAGGATAAACGTTTTCGACGGGTCGAAGCAGTGGCAGTTGATGTTCTGCGTATAGAGCGGCACGCCGGGAACCCGGTCCGCCAACGTGGGTTGGAACAGCTCGTTGGCGAGACTCGTCGTAGCCGGGGGACTGGGAATCGGTAAGCCGCTGGCGTAATCGAAAAAAGCGTTGATTTCCCAATCGCGAAGCGCATACGAGAGAGCCTTGTTCCCCGGCAGTCGCGGCACCGTATACGTACCTGCGAAATTGAACATGAACGGCTGATCGAAGCTCGAAAAGCTCTTCGCCAGCATCGGATTTCCGACAGCGCCAACGTAGTTTGTGCCGGCCACCGTGGTGTTGACGTTCGGATCGATCCCTTCTTCCAGCGATTTCTGCCAACTGAAAGAGGTGCTGAAAACGAGGCCATGGCTGAACCGCTTGGTTCCTTTCATCTGCAGCGAATCGTACCAGGTCCTCCCTTGCGGATCACCGATCGCAGGGATATTGCCGAACTGCGGGAACGGCCGCAGCGATTGCGCCACGGTGTTGGTGAGCGCGAAGCCTGTATACGGCGCCTTGTTGAAGCCGCGGGCGGCCGCGGTGGTCGAGTTCAGAGTGGAGAGCAGCAAAGCTTGGTCGTTGGGGTTGGTGATATCGAGCCCAAACGCGGTGAGTCGTTGCGGTGTAATCGCATTGATGTCGGAAAGCGACGGCGACGTCCACCACGCGCCGCGGTTCCCGACGTAGGCGGCTTCCACTATTAAATCGCGGCTGATCTCGCGTTGGATACCGACGCTCCATTGCGCCTGCCTGGCTGGGCGGCCGGCATTGGGATCCAGAAATCCGATGCCCGCAGGAAGCGCTTGGCCTCCCGCCGGGCTGGTGGGGAAAAGACCTGGCTTAAATACCGGCCAAGCCGGCTCGTCCTGCGGCGGTATGCCGCCGGATAGCGTCATGGCAGGCTGCCCGGCGCCCGGGGAGCTAAATGTCGAAGTCGCGGCGACACCAGCCGAAGAGTAACCTAACTGGGTGGTTCCGCTTTGGTTGTAGATGACGCCAAACCCGGCGCGGAATACAGTTTTTGGAGTGATCTGATAGGCGACGCCCACCCTGGGGCCGAGGGCAAAAGGATAATTCTTGGCGAAGCTGCAGTTGCAAGTGGACTCGAAGATGATCGCGCCCGGATAGCCTCCGACAGTCGGGTTAGGCGTGGTGGGAGAGAAATTGGCGCCGCGACCGTGCTCCTCTTTGAAGTAGGTGCCATAATCCCATCGCAATCCGTAATCCACCGTCAAGTTTCGAGTTACCTTCCACGAATCCTGAACGAACACACCCCATTGCTGTTTCGAATTCCGATATTCAGCCGGCGCCGCGATGGAGAAATTATCCACCAGGCCCAGCAGGAAGCTGGCATAGGGAAAACCGGGCGAGCCGCCGGCGAATGTCCGGCCCACCAGGTAGGGTTCGTTGGTTTCGTTGGCGCTGAATCCATACGATCCGTTGGTGTTGGTGTAGGGAATAGTCGGAACCGCCAAGAAGTAGACTTCAGCGCCCGCCTTGAATGTGTGACTACCCTTCACCCACGTGCCCGACATGTTCCCGGTGGGCTTCTCATAGTATTGGTGGCTCTGTCCCGCATTGGGCCCCATGTTGTACATGCCGCCCGCGGCTGTGCAGGCGACACCTCCAATCCCGGCCGGCGGGCAGAAACCGGTGAATATGGGCACATTGCGATTGACGGTGGCTCCTACGAGTCCGAACGTCTGGGCCGCGTTGAAGTTCAGAATCGGTGCGTCGTCAAAGAAATTGTTCTGCTGGTAGCCCGCGCCGAAATGAAGCAGGAAGGTCGGCGAGACGGTGTAGTCGTAATTCAGACGCTCGACATGGGAGTGGATAAATGTCCCACGGTCGGCCGTGATCTGATTCGGCAGGCCTTCGGATTGACCGTAGATCGGAGAGAAGGGCGAGTCGGTGTGCGTGAAAGACCAATAGAACGACAAGTGTTGCCGTTCGGTGATCTGTTGGTCGATTTTCGTTGCAGGAATGGTCGTATGACGGACGCTGGGATACGTGGGGATCAAGTTGTTCGTGAGCGACGCTAGCCCAGGATTCGGAATGAAACTCTGGATCTTGAGCGCGACCGGATCCCACCTCGACATCGGAATCATGTTGCCCGGGAAAGGATTCGAGACCCGGCTTCCACTGGCCGGATCGGTGTATTGGGTGTTCGGATCAAAGATTTCGTTGGCTAGAACGGACCGCCCCAGAACGTCCGTTGTCAGTACAGTATTATTTGCGGCCGCAATGGCGCCGCTGAAGTCGCCATTGCGATAGGCCGTGCTCGGCACTGTGATGGGAATGTTGTTGATGTCCTGCGTTTCACGGAATTGCTCGAAATTGAAAAAGAAGAAGGTCTTATCGCGACCGTTGTAGATCTTGGGAATTACTACTGGACCGCCTACCGTGAAGCCGTAATCGTGCCTTCTAGCCACGGGCCGAACCAGTTCTCCGGGCTGGGTGTTGGTGAACGGAGGGCCGGTGAAGGGCGTACCAGCGTTCAGCACTTCGTTCACGATGTAGTCATAGCCGCTGCCGTGGATCTGGTTGGTGCCCGACCGCATGGTCACGTTGAAGAAACCGCCGCCCACACCACCATACTCGGCGGCAAAATTGCTGGTCTGGACCGAGACCTCTTGGAGCGCGTCCACGCCCTGCTGCACTTGAGCCGGAGCATAGGGGTAGCCTTGATTCGTGGTGTCCTGGCCTTCGACGTGATAGGTTTGCGTATTGCTTGGAGCGCCGTTGATCTTCACCTGTGAGTTGGGAACGTAATACGTGCCTGGCACCACATTCAGTACGTTATTGGGATTGCGAATTCCGGAGCTTCCCGAGGCGGCGGCTCCAATCCCCATGAGAGGCAGTTGGGTCAAGGTCGCAGAGTTGATGTTGGTGCTCACGTCGCCAGTTTCGGTCTTCAGCATGGAAGCCTCGGCCGAGACCGTGACCGCTTCCGTGGACGTGCCCACCTCCAACGTGATATCGACACGCAAGGTTTGCGCGACCTGCACGGTCAGGTTTTGCCGGATGTACTTCTTAAAGCCCGGTACACTGACCGAGACTTCGTACGTACCAAACGGCAATTCGGCGAAAGTGTAATTGCCCGTCGCGGTGGTTGCGGCCTGATAGAGGGTGCCAGTCTCTACGTTCCTGGCTTCCACCGGAGCGCCCGCGACGACCGCTCCCTGCTGATCGACGATAGTGCCGGTGATGGAACCGCGATCGCCCTGGGCAAATGCCGCGAGGGTTAAAAGGAAGAAACAGACTGCTCCGAACAGTGAGCGCATACAATTCTCCTCTAACACTGAGGTGGGAAAACCCCTTTTCCGCTTAGCAACACTTAATCAGCGGGCGTCTATTGACCCTGCTTTTGGTTGAGAATATGCGATCTGGATCTGAAAGTCAAGCCAAATTTGACATATCAGGTCGAGCGGTCGAAAAAGAAGCGCGGCCGATCTCGTCTACAGGGGCGAGTCGGGTCGCGCGATGGTGCGCCACATGTGGGCGACCGGACTATTGTCGTTGCCTAGGCCTTCCTTGGGCTGCTTGAAGTGCCGTCCGATGATGTCGACGAACGGATCGACGGTCACCACCGCGTTGGGATCGAAGGCGTACAAATCGTTTACAGTTACCAGCCGTGGTTCCATATACCACTTGTGGTTTCGAACCATTTTGTAAGTGGCTTCGATGTGGGGCGGCGGCGTGTAATCTTTCCCGAAAATTCTATAATACAGATCCGGGTACTCATAGCCGGCCGCTGAATCGGGATAGAACCGCAAGGCCTGATGATACCGGATCGCGAAGGTGGCTTTCGGGGAGATGTAAGGCTCGAAGAGCTGAGCGCCCCACCACCCGTGGTCGGGCTTAATCAGAGACTGCACGACGTCGTGGAGCAGGCAGGCCAGGATGATTTCTTCTGTCATGCCAGTTTTCATAGCGCGAGTGGCGCTTTGAAGAACGTGATTGGCGGGAGCAAAACGGTACTGGAAGAAATCGAGCAGCGTCGGATTGGCAGGCAGGGGCTGAAGCTTTTTGACGTTTCGGCCTCCGTTTGCGAAAAGCGTTCCGACGCCTCTGCGGTAGGTGCGCGTGTCAATCTCGGCGTCCAATTCAGCTACGGTTGGAAACTTCTTGTCGGGGCTGGTGGCGCTGGGTGCTCCGTTGTCCAGCTGCTCGGACATGTATTCTTCCAGTGCGTCGGCTTTCGCCTCCGAGTCCATGGCACTGATGGCGGCTGCGCCGCCGAGACTGGCAAAGAACGCGCGTCTGTCGATCTCCATAGATCTCCTTTCGGCCGGATCTCGTCATGGTTCCGGGTTAGCAGCCAGTATACATGAAGCCGCAATGGATCGCATCGGGGGTGTATATTGTAGCGGGGAACCAAATGGCAACCCCGAGTTTATAGGAGTACAGGTTATGCGACTACTATGGACCTTGTCATTCGCGTTGCTAGCAGCAAGTATCCCTGCACTGAGTCAGAGTACTTTTGGCGAGATAACTGGTGTAGTAACCGATTCCAGCGGCGGAGCGATAGTCGGTGCGACAGTCACCGCCACCGAGACTGGAACCAATCAAACCCGCACAACGAGTACGAACAGCGCGGGCAATTATGACTTCCCGACATTGCTTCCGGGTTCTTACACCGTCAAGGTGACGTTCTCCGGTTTTCAGACATCGCTGCGTACCGGCATCGAACTCCAAATTCAGCAAGTCGCGCGAATTGATTTCAAGCTCAACGTCGGCGAGACTACGCAAACCGTCGAGGTGTCGGGTGGTGCACCGCTAGTCAACACCGAGAATGCCACGCTCGGAACGGTGATCGAAAATCAGAGCATTGTGAGTCTTCCGCTGAACGGCCGCGACTTCCTCCAACTGGTGGCTCTCAGCTCCAATGTGAGCGCCTCGTTTAGCGTCAATGGCGGTTCGGCGAACGGCGCCGCGACCACGCGTCTCGGGGGACAGCGTGCTAATGAGTCCTTTTCGGTGTCCGGCACTCGCAAAGAATTTACCTACTATACACTGGATGGCCTGTCCGACACGGAGCCGAACTTTAACGCTTATATCTTTCTTCCATCGATCGACGATCTGCAGGAGTTCAAGGTACAGACTGGCGTCTATTCCGCGGAGTTTGGCCGCGAGATCGGGCAGATCACGGCCTCCACCAAGCAGGGCACCAATATGTTTCACGGCGTGCTCTTCGAGTTTCTGCGGAACGACGTATTGGACGCGCTTCAATTTGCGTTTACATCAAACGCCCTCACCAGGGCTCCCTTCAGGCAGAACAATTATGGCGGCACTTTCGGCGGTCCGATTCTCAAGAACCGCTTGTTCTTCATGTCCAACTATGAAGGCTTCCGTCAAAGGCAAACGCTGACGCAGGTTTACTCGACGCCTACGCAAGCTATGCGCAATGGCGACTTTTCTTCTGTCCTGCCGGGCATCCAGATTCACAACCCGTCGACAAAAGTGCCTTGCGCCGGCAACCTGATCGTTAATTGCGGGGCGCCCTACAACACGTTGGATCCTATCTCGCAATCTCTTTTGGCGTTTGAGCCATTGCCGAATGTGCCCGGTGCGGGAAACACGAATAACTATCTGGGGATCCTACCTAACAGCTTCTATAAGGACCAGATCAACCAGCGCATCGATTTCGTCGAAAGCCCCAGTTCGTCCTGGTTCGGCCGCTATAGCTGGGGCCACGATCGCGAGACGCTGCCCTCCCTGTACTTGAACGGCAACAATTTGCAAGTCCACGCGGATCAGGCGATGATCGGAAATACGCGAATCCTTTCGCCAAACCTGGTCAACGAAGCCCGATTCGGTTTCGATTGGTTTCACAACCAAAATTACTATCAAACCACCGGCGTTCCCGGCTTCAGCGTTAGCAGTCCGACCGGCTATGTCGCTGGGCTTGGTCTCCAGTTGGGAGGTGGATGGACGCCTCTCGATAACGGTATCCCGCAGGTCGGGATCGCCAACTTCAGCACTTTCGGCACACCCACCGAAGGACCTTATGATATGCGCGATGTGATACTCCAGTGGAACGATGGCCTCACCTGGGTCCACGGCGCCCACTCCTTCAAGTTCGGTGTGGATATTCTCCGATCCCGTTTCGACACCGAAGGCAACGCTTTTGCCAGGGGCTCTTTTTCGGCCGGCAATACTTATACAGGCTACGCTATGGCCGATTACGACATGGGCATCCTGGGCAGCCCCCTGAAATCGGTAACCGAAAACGTGGCCCAAATGCGCGCTACCGGCCAGGCATATTACGTCGCGGATTCCTGGAAAATCCGGCCTAATCTGACGATCGATGCCGGTTTACGGTACGAGTTCATTCCACCGTGGAGTTATCGCAACAATACGGAGGCGAACTGGTCCATTCCCTGCATCTCCTATCAGCCGAATGCGGCAGCCGCGGGTTGCCCAGCTCCGACGTTGGTGCGAATCGGCACGGGGAATTTTTACGACGGCCTTCCTTACTCGGTCTTCAATCCCAACATTTCCGTAGCGCGCGATGGCCGCCTCGGCCCCAATCTGATCCAGTCCGACCACACGAACTTTGCTCCACGCGTGGGCGTCGCATACAGCCACGGCAATTGGGTGTTCCATGCCGGAGGTGGCATATTTTATGCGCAGGACATCGGGGCGGCATACTACGATCAGACCCGTAACTTGGCCGGACGTATTAACCCGGCGTCGAATCCCATCACTTCCGCGCCGAACATCACTTGGGAAAATCCATATTTGCTCAACGGCGCCAACCCATGCGGTACCGTTGCTCCCGTTGCGTGCATCACGACTCCAGGACCGTTAGCTGAGCAGTACAACCAGAAGACTCCTTACATGGAACAGTGGACTGCCAGCATTCAACGGCAGTTAGGGAAGTCGACCGTCGTCGAAGTCGATTATCTCGGCTCCGAGGGCCATCACCTGCAGCGTTATCACTATCTGAACCAGGCTGTGCCAGGCACGACGTCCACGGCATCGCGTACTCCTTGGCCGCAATTCAACACGTTCCAGTATATCGACGGCGACGCCGACTCCAGCTACGAATCGGGAACGGTGAAGCTCAATCACCGCCTGGCCAGCGGCTTTCAGTTGATGTCGGCCTTCACCTGGGCGAAGGCCATCGACGATGGCAGCGACATTCGTATCCAGACCAACGACATCGCGCCTCAAAATGATGCCTGCATCAATCCTTGCGAGCGAGGTCTGTCCCAGTTCAATCAGACTTATCGCTGGGTCACGTCCGGAGTGTATGCGTTGCCGTTCGGTAAGGGGCAGAAGTTTTTGAATCGCGGTGGTGTCTCAAATGCGATTTTAGGTGGTTGGAACATCACTTCGATTCTGACACTGGGAAGCGGCTTCCCCAACAGCGTTTCGACGGGCTCGAATCGTTCTGGCTCCGGAAGCGACCGGCCCAACGCCGTCCCCGGCCAGTCGGTGTCGCTCTCTAATCCAACCACAGCCGAGTGGTTCAATATACAGGCGTTTTCCGAGAATGCCATAGGACAGTTCGGGAACGTCGGCCGCAATGTGGTTATAGGCCCGGGAGTCTCGCAGTGGGACTTCTCGGCGTTAAAGAACTTTCGTTTCACGGAAGAGCGATACATCGAGTTCCGGTTTGAATGCTTCAATTGTTCCAATCATCCCAACTTTGCTGACCCGAGCCTTTCGTTGACCGGTAATGCAATCAACAGCGCGACTGGGCAGCCCATCCCAGGTACAGGAGCTTTTGGTACGATCAACAGTCTCCGAGCCGGGCTCTTTATGCGAGAACTGCAGTTTGCTCTGAAGCTTTATTTTTAGCGTGCCGTTACTGGGGCAATTGCGATAGCAGCGGGATGTTTTTGGCGGCGGGCGATTCTGGAATCGACTTGATGTACGCGTACACGTCGGCGAGTTCGCCGTCGGACATCACCTTTTCCCGATAGGCCGGCATCTGGCGCGGCGCCCGCACATAAGCGGTGAATACCGGAAGCAGCATCTTCATCGGAACCAGCCGCGCGCCTGCGCCTCCATGGCCATCGAAGCTATGGCAGGCGTAGCACGTGTATTTCACGTATAATTCCTTGCCGTGCGCGGCGTCGCCCGAGGGCGCTTTCGATTGCGCCGCTGCCATGACGGCCAGCGTCAGGATCAGGAGAATCTTTTTCACGGGAACTCCTTAGCGCGGCTGCGTGACCACATCGATCATGGCCGGCTCGCCCCGCTTGACCACCTCGATGCCACGCTTGAGCGCCGCAACAAGGTCGTTCGGATCGGAAATCGGACCCTCACCGTGCATGCCGTAAGCCTGCGCCATTTTCGCGTAATCGATGTTGGGGTCCCATAGCTTCGTCCCGATATGAGCGCGGTCGGCGCCGCGATTGTGCAGACTGGCCTGCTGCTCGACGAACATCACCTCCATGTGATAACCGCGGTTGTTATGCATGATGGTTAGCAGCGGAATGCGGTGATGGGCGGCCGTCCACAGCACGCCGGGAGCGTAGTTGAGATCGCCATCGGTCTGGATATTGAGTGAGAACCGGCCGTACTTTTTGTTGGCGAGCGCCGCGCCCACTGCCGCCGGTGCGCCATAGCCCATGCCGCCCGCGCCCTGCCCCCCGATGTATTGGTATTGCTTGTCGAACTTCCAGAGCCGGTTCGGCCAATTGCTGATGAAGCCTTGCCACGACACCAGCGACCAGTCTTCGTTCTTGATCAGCGGCCACAATTCCGCGCAGAGCCGAGCCAAGGTGATTGGGCTCGAATCCCAGCCGTAGGACGCCTGTTCGATCGCCATGGCGCGAGCTTTCTTGTGCGCCTCGGCCAGCTTGACGCCGCGATCTTCTAAGGCGCGCTTGCGATCCGGCGTGATGAGACGCTTGCAGGCTTCGATCAAGGCCGGCAACGTCGCTTCGGCATCGGCTCCGATATCGATATCGACGTCGGCATAGCGGCCGAAATCCTGGATGTTGCTCTTCATGAAAAGATCGACGGAAGAGATGTTGATGACCTTGGCGTTGCGGCCCCGCGCGATTCGTTCAGTATTCGAGACGTCGTTGACTTCGAGACACAGCGTGACGTCCGGCTGATAGCCCGGCCAGCCCAGGCCCGCGAGAGGATGATGCGACGGGAAGTTCATCCGCTCCTGGTTTTCGACGGGGGATTGCAATGTCTCAGCCAGCTCAACCAGAAGCGTGACGCCCTTGGGAGTACGGGCGGAGCGTTGCGCGATGATCATGGGCCGCTCGGCGGCGACGAGCAGTTTGGCCGCTTCGTTCACGGCGTCTGTGTCGCCTTGCGGAGGCGCGGTCGGAGTCATGTGCGGGATTCGCAGACTACTGGGTTCTGTGTTCGGACGCGATTGCAGTTCGTGATGCGCCACAAGCAGCACCGGACCCATGGGCGGCGTCATCGCAACTTTGTAAGCGCGCACGGCGGAATCGGCGAAGTGCTGCAGCGAGGCCGGCTGATCGTCCCACTTCACATAGTCGCGGACCAGCGCCGGAAGATCCTGAGCGCTGTGATACCACTCCACGCCAGGCCGGCGGACCGCGGCGTCGGAGTGGTTGCCGACGATCATATAGATTGGCACGCGATCGGCGTAAGCGTTGTAGATGGCCATCGAAGCGTGCTGGAGCCCGACGGTGCCGTGGAGCAGCGCCATCATCGGCCGGCCTTCGATCTTGTAATAACCGTGCGCCATCGCAACAGCCGACTCTTCGTGGCAACAGGTCAGGAACTCCGGCATCTGGTTGTTGCCGTAATTGATGAGCGACTCATGTAGCGATTCAAAAGTCGAGCCGGGGTTGGAGCCGAGATAGTCGATCTTGAGGGACTTGATGACGTCCACCATGAAGTCGGAACCGGGATGCTCAATGATAGTTCCGGGTGTCTCGGAGCCGCGTCCGCCGGCGAAAGTGGGGGCCTCGCGCTCCAAGGCGGCGCTGGACGGAATGGGCGCTGTGGCATTCGCGCCGCGTTGCGCGGTTTGCTGGGCAATCGCAGGCTGGGGTTTGGCAACCAGGGCTGCCGCGCCGGCGGCCGCGCCCTTCAAGAAATTACGACGAGCAACCGAAGTCTTCTTGGATTTCGCCATCGCGCAATCCTCCTGGATCGTTTCAAAATATAGCACAGCCGCGCGGATGGAGGTTAATCAGATATTTCAGAATTCAGGAGAAAGGCGGTGCGCATTGGAATGGGGCGTTGTTGATAGGATCGTCAGCATGCGAGGAATGGAAGTTCATCTCAACAGAGAAAAATTGTGCACAGCGGGTATTGGCAGAAATGCTGTTCTTAACGCGATCATAGACGTGGTCGGGCGAAAAGAGGACTACCACATGATGATTCGCGTGGGTGGCCTCGAAAACAACGAGTTTCTAATTTGGTCAAAGCGTAACCTTCGCGTCGGCGATGAAATCAAAATTTGCATCGTGGAGGCCGATTCAATCGATGCTCCCGTGGAACGAAAGCCGAATGTACACTCGGCGCCTTGACAGCATAGCGCTCTGGGCGTAACTTCTAGGGTGATGTTCTTCGCGAAGTCTCCAACGGCCGCGCTAGTCGGCTTCTTGCTTCTGGCCGGGCTGCTCGCCTTTGGTCAAAAGCCCAACGCCCCCACTGGTCCGGCGCCCAGGCTCCCGGACGGCAAGCCGGATCTCAACGGAGTCTGGCAGCGGCCCTATGTTCCCGACATCACCAAGAACGGGCCCGGTCAGCAGGGTGTTCCAGAACTTTCGTTCACGCCCTGGGGCGCGGAGAACTGGAAGACCTACGACCCGGCCAAGAATGGCGACTACACCGGAAGCTGTCTGCCGTTTGGCCTGCTACGGTCGATGAACTCGCCGCATGCCATGCAGATCGTCGAGAGCGCGAAGTACGTGGCGCTGCTGTACGAGCAGAATACCTGGTTTCACGTGGTTCCGATTGACGGGCGTGCGCATCCCCAGGATTTGGACCCGACCTGGTTTGGAAACTCGGTCGGCAAGTGGGATGGAGACACGCTGGTCGTCGATACGATCGGCTTCAATGGCCAGACCCGGCTCGACACGGTCGGGCATCCCCATAGCGACGCCCTGCACATGGTCGAAACCTTCGCACGATCGGACGCGGGCCACATCGCTTACACGGTGACGGTGGACGATCCGAAGACGTACACGAAACCGTGGAAAAATGTTCGAACATTCACGCTGAGGCCCGACTGGGAATTGCTCGAATACTCGTGCGAGGAGAACAACAAGGATCTGCGCGAGGGTCACATCAAGGCGCCCACGCTGGCGAAGTAGGGCTGGCCTGATCTATTGCGCGCCGCCACCAAGCACTATCATCAGCGGCCGGAGCCGCTCGGGCGATCCCGAGAAAATCGCAGTAGGCGGCTGGCGGTAGTTCAGCATCTCGCGATAGAGACGGTCGGCCATATCGGAATTGATTCCCCATCCGGCCAGATAGGATAGGCGCAGATTTTTGTCAGTGTTGATCAGCGCGCCTTGGGTCCAGGGCTGCAGATCGGATCCGATGCCGGTGTACGTCGAAAAAAGATCGTACGGAGAATTGATCTCGATGTCGGCGAGTGACTGCCTGACCGCCGCGTAGTCGGGTCGAGTGAACCGGCGCTGTATTTCATCCAGGTCGATCTTCAGCGGCTCGACTTGTCCCATGAAGACCATGTCGTAGCCCTGGCCTTCGCGCAGGTTGGCCCACAGTGTGCCGTTCGGAAACGCGTAGAAGAAGGTGGCCAGCTCACTGCGAATGGTGGGTTCGTCGGTCTCATAAAGCGGGACGTAAAGCGTAAACATTCCGCCCGGATTCAAATGCTCCTTGACGGCCTCGAAATATTCCCGTGAGTACAACGCGGCGGTCCCTTTGATGAACACGTCCAGCGGATCGGATGCGATGATGTCGAACTTCTCGGTGGTGGTGAGCAGGTAATGGCGGGCATCGTCGAAAACGATGTGCGTCTTCGGATTGTGCGCGACGCTGTAGTTTTGCGCCGCGAAGAATTTGGTCGAAGCCGGGGGAATGACCGGCTCGATCTCGCAGATCGTAATTTTCTGGATACCTGGATAGCGGGTGAAGGTTCCGGCGGAAACACCTGCTCCGAAGCCAATGCCCAATACCGAGCGCGGATCGGGATGCAGAAGCGCTGGCAGATGTCCGACCATGCGTTGGAGCGTCATGTCGTAGGGCTCGGTGGTGGCCTCCACATGGCCATTCACGTTGACATAGATGGTGCTGTTGTACCACTGGGTAATCGCGACCGAGGAGTTCCGGCCCTCGGCCGTATAGAGGATTTTCGAGTTGCCCGCGTTGATCGGCATGCGGCGGCCGTACGCGATGAGGTCGCCTGGGATCGGATCGACCTTCCAAGCGAGCAAACCTGCCAGCGGAACGGAGGCAACCAGCACGACTGCGGCGGCTTTCGATCGGCGGACAAGCGGTACCAAGATCAGCCATCCGGCGATCGCGGATGCGACAACGAGAAGACGCTGCGATTGCTGCGAGCCGATCCCCGGGATCAGAACCAGGCTCATCAGCAGCGCACCGGCGATTCCGCCCACCGTGTTGGCGGCGTAAACTTCGCCAGCAACGATTCCCGGCTCTCCGCCCAATTGAGCCGCGGCCGCGCAGGCGAGGGGGAAACTTGCGCCCCAGAAGAGCGTTGCTGGAAGAAGCGCGAGCAGGCAGCGGTTCAAGTCGAGCCCGTACATCCGCCACGCATTGTTGGTCACCAGCACATTGTCCTTCCAGAGCGGCAGGATGTGAACGATCGTGTAAGCGGCCCAGGCGATGGTCACAGTAAGAAGGATCTGGCACCAGCCGAGTGCGGCGCGCGAGTCGATCCGTTTGAGCAGGGAAGAGCCCGCCGCGCTGCCTATCGCCAAGCCAGTCAGGAAGACCGCCAGGATGATGGAGAAGACATAGACGGTGCCCAGCAGTAGCATGCTGAGCAGGCGCGTCCAAATCACTTCGGCCGCGAGGGCGCAGGCGCCCGACAAAGCGATCGTCAGATAGATCGGCCACCGGCTCTCTAACGCGGCCGCCGGAGCAGGTTCCATTATTGGATGGATCGCCCCGTAGTCGGGCATGTTCGCGGCAAGTGCGAGGCTGGCCGCGGCTACGACGAGATTGATGGCTGCTGCCACGTACGTCGCGGTGGCCATGTCATAAGTCCGCAACAGGTAGAAGCCGGCGAGCAGGCAGCCGAGCACCGCACCCGCCGTGTTGCCGCCGTAGAAGAATCCCCACCAGTTGACGCGACGGCTCGATCGCTCTACCCAGCGAATGATGACAGGGAACGAAGCGCCCATGAGGATGGTCGGCGGGAGCAGACAGATCCCGGCCAGCGTTGCGCGCAGCAGCATTCCGGGCAGTCCGTGTTCGGCGCCGGTGATGTAAATGCGATTGAGGAAGGGAAGACCGAACTGCACCAGGATCGCGCAGACGCCGATGCCCAGCTCTAGTGCGGCATAGATTTGCAAGGGGTGACGCCGAGGAAGAACGCGGGGTAACCACAGGCTGCCAATGCACAGGCCGCCCATGAAGGCAGCCAGCAGAATGCCGAGCGACACGGACGTGGATCCGATCGCGAGCGGCAGCAGTTGGTACCAGACCACTTCGTAGATCAGCGCAGCGCAACCGCTGGCCGCGACCAGGATCAGGAGCAGCGGAAGGCGGTCTTCAACCGCGGACGGTAGTGGTGTGGTGGTGGGTGCGATGGTGGCCATGGGAGCTGGCTCCAAGGAAAACCTCGAATTGCAAAGAATAACACGCCGGTTTGGGATCGAACAGAATGGCGGTGGAGGGCCGCGTGACCAGGCCTGTGCGACCGGCGTCTTAATTGGCAAGTGTTGTCATATGTGACAACACTTGTATAGGAGTTAGGTGTAGCGGCGGTGATGACCCGGAGAAGCCGACCCGTTTCTTGGATCAACGCGGCACTCAAGGAATTCGAAGGATTCCCCGAAGAAGCTAGGGCGATCTGTCACCCAAACGCGAGATCGATCTGGTGAAGGACCGTTTGAAGAGATTGAAGGAGACGTTGCGGTGAAAAAAGAAGCACTGAAAGTAACACGCGGAAGCGGGAACTTATTCCGGGATCTCGGCCGCGCGAACGCTGATATCGAACAGTTCAAGGCGATCCTGGCCGCGGAAATCATCAAAGCGCTCGACAGACAACGCCTAAGCGTGCGCGAAGCGCACAGGCACACCGGCATTGCGGCGGCCGATTTTTCGCGTATCCGCAACGCGGATCTCGGCCGGTTTACCGTCGATCGCCTCATGTCGATCCTCAATCGGCTCGGCGCGCGCGTGGAGGTGAAGATCAAAGTCCGGCGCGCTGAAACTGTTGTGCACGGATTCGCGTAAGATGAGACGGGAGGCTGTCTTATGACTCGTTTCCAGAAGTCGATGGGCATTGGGATCGTGATCGCGGGAGGCTTAACCTGGGTCGCATCGGCGCAATTCCAGCGACGTCCTGTGCTCAGCCCGCCGACCAGCGCGTCTGTCACGATCGAAGGCAAAACCATTCGGATTGATTACGGCGCACCGTCGGCGCGCGGGCGGAAAGTCATGGGCGGATTGGTGCCTTATGGCGAAGTATGGTGCACCGGCGCCAACGACCAGACGTCCATCATGACCGAGGCCGATCTGGACATCAACGGCATGAAATTGCCCAAGGGCAACTACACGCTGTATACGTTGCCCACGGAGAAAGAGTGGAAGCTGATCATCAATAAACAGACCGGCCAGTTTCACACTGAGTATCATCCGGATCGCGATTTTGGCCGCGTGCCGATGAACATCAAGACCCTGCCCGAGCCGGTGGAGACGCTCAGATTCACGTTAACGAGCAATGGCGGCAATAAGGGCACGCTCGCGGTGGCGTGGGAAAAGACCGAGGTTTCGGTGCCGTTCACGGTGCTGCGTTAGCCTCGGGCACTAAGGGGCCGCGCAGGTGAAATTCGAGGCGTCGTCAATGCTACCGGTCCCCTTGTAGCGCGCGACTTGCGGATATGGACAAAGCGGGCGCGTGCGATCGATCGTCCCGTTCTGGCTGTGCGACGCCACGATCTGCTCGGGTGGCTTGCCCTGCTCCACCCATTGCTCCATGGCGCTGACCATGTCGAAAGTGTTGGGTCCTTCGCCCCCCGCGCAGTGCGCCATCCCCGGTACCATGAACAGGCGTATCTCATCGGCGGCTTTGGACGCACCTCCCAACTTCTTTGCGACGCTTTCGTAATAATTTACGCTATTGCCGGGCGCGATAAGCTGATCGCTCCAGCCGTGATACATGATGAGCTTGCCTTTGTGACTGAAGAACGGCGTGAGGTGGGGATCGGTGGCGTTGATCAGGCCGTTGTCGATCTTGTCGGCGAGCGCAGTGTCGGTATCCGGATTCATGGTGCGCCAATCCCAGTTGGGATCTTTATAGACGATGTAGGTGAAGGTGTCGGTGGCGACGGCAGCGGCTTTCGGTCCTGCGAGGGGCGCCCAGCCCAGCTCGCTGCCAGGCTCCATGCCAGGGAAGATCTCCGCGCCGGTTCGAGAATTTTTCACTGGGGCGTAGATCTTGCGAGCGGCCTCCACCTGCGGCCCGGTCAGGCACGAGGGCGAATCTGCACCCTGACACTCGATCACCTTGGGATCGAAATGGCAGCGCGTCGGATCCTGGATGAGGCCGTCCATTAATCCATCCATCGCGTCGCAAGCCTCCAGCGCGGCTTTGTGAATAGCCGGATATTTCTCAGGTGGAATGTAACTTCCAGGCTCTTTGTGGACCGCTTGAGCTACGGCGACCGACCAGACATGCAGATGCGTTTGGTAATTGGCCGGAGCACCCGCGATGATGCCGTCGAAGTCGGCAGGAAATTTTTGCGCTTCCTTCAGGCCTTGCCGGCCGCCGGTGGAGCAGCCATTCCAATAAGAGTAGCGCGGGCCACTACCGTAGAAATTCGCGATGATGGCCTTCGAGGTGACGGTCATTTCGTGTACGGCGCGGTACGCAAAATCAGTGAGTTTTTCTGGATGGCCGAGCGCGAAACTGGCGCTGCCACCGCCCCTGTGACCAGTGTTTGTGGTGGCCGTTGCATATCCACGGCGTAGGGCTGCATTGAATGGTCCGTAGTTAATTATGCCCCAGCCGCCATTGCCGACAGCTTGAAACTTGCCATTCCAACCTGAGGTGGGAAGAAAGATTTCGATAACGATTTCGGAGTCACTGGAGGGAGCCAGCGTCGCCAGCACTCGGCAGAAGGCAGGCAGATCGCTTACTTCAGGGTCCTTCGGGGGTGCGAGTCCATGATCGGGGGCCGGCGCGTTGGGACCGGCGGGGGAGAATCCTGCCTTGGTGATTGTAGTGTTCGGCAGAGTCAGCTTGGACAGGTTCACGCACGAGGCGCGGTCGTCCGGCTCCGCGACCAGCGCGACTGCGGCGAACAATAGCAAAACGGCAATCCACGATGTTTTCATTTGACTCCTTCGGCGAAGGTGATTCGGTATCGCAGCGGTTCGATCTTTGCGAAGTCGAGTCCTGGAACGTTCTTCAGGTCGGCCACTTCTTTGAAGTCGCCCTTGTCCATGCGGTACTGGACGATCGCCTCCGCTTCCTTGCCTGTGATCTCGAACTGCGTCTCCATCTCTTTGGCCGCGGCCTTGTTGACATTGACTCTGGGACCGAAGCACTTGGCTAGATAATCGATGATCGTGTCGAGCTGCTCGTCGGTGCCCTCAGCGCCGCGGGCGGCCATTTCGTCCACGGTGTCCTTCCATTTTTCCTTGGTAGTTCGAGTTTTGAACACGACCTCCGTTCCGTGACAGGTCCCGCAGATTTTTTCGTAGAGGTCCCTGCCCTTGGCTTCGGGCAGCTCCTGGGGTTGCGCGGGCACGGAGAACAGCAGCGGCAGAAGCACGAGTGCGGATCGATAGATATTCATGACTTATTGGCCATGATTTTACCGCACACGCATTTGCCCTATCATGGTCTCGAATGAAGTTCACACGGATTAGCTTGGCCTATTGCGCTCTGGTGGCCGTGCTCGCTGGATCGTGGCCGGCTCTCGGCTTCCAGGCCACGCATCCGATTACCGGCCGAAAGATCGCCGGTGTGATGGGCGTTGGAGGCGCCGATTGGCTGGAGCGGCCTGAGCGCGAGACCGAAGAGCAGCCCGATAAAGCGCTGGATGCTCTCGGCCTCAAACCGGGCATGACCGTCGCGGATATCGGCGCGGGCACCGGCTATATGAGCCTGCGCATGGCCAAGCGGGTGGGACCGGCCGGGAAAGTTTATGCCAATGACTTGCAGCCGGAGATGCTGCGAATGTTGCGCGAGAATGCGGCCCATGCACAGCTCACCAATGTCGAGACGGTGCTCGGCACTGAGACCGATCCCAAGCTTCCGAAGGGCCAGATCGATCTGGTGCTGCTGGTGGACGTCTATCACGAATTTTCCCAGCCGCAGCAGATGGTACGTAAGATCCGCGAGGCGCTGAAGACGGACGGCCGGCTGGTGCTGCTCGAATACCGCAAGGAAGATCCCAAGATCCCCATCCGCCCGGAACACAAGATGAGCGTCGCGGAAGTGAAGGCCGAGCTAGAGCCGGAGGGGTTCGTGCTCGGACCGGTAATCGAGACGCTTCCGCGCCAGCACATCCTGATCCTAACCAAGACGCCCGATTCAAAAGCACCTTCGCGTTGAACGTCCGATGTCCGACTTCAAGAAGCTAATCGCGAGATTGAAGCGGCATTACGGAGAACCGAAGCTGCCGCCAGCGCGCGGGCCCTTCGAGTTGGTGATGTGGGAAAACGCTTGCTACCTGCTACCCGACGAGCGGCGCGCCGAGGTGTTTGAAGGCTTGCGCACGCAGGTCGGGCTGAAGGCCGCGGCGATTCTCAAGGCGAATGGCGAGACGCTGCTGGCGTTGGCTAAGCGGGGTGGCATGCGTCCGGAGACTCGGGTTTTTCGCTGGCGCGAAATTGCACGCATCACCATGAGCCAGTTCGGCCGCGATCTCGAAAGGATTCTCGAGGAGCCATACGAGAAAGCCAAGCGCGCATTGAAGCAGTTTCCGACCATCGGAGATCCGGGAGCGGAGAAGATCCTGATGTTCTGCGGCGTGGGCCCCGGGCTGCCGCTTGAATCGAACGGGCTGCGGGTGTTGACTCGCGTGGGCTATGGCCGGGCGCAAAAGAATTACGGCGCTACTTATCGATCGGTGCAGGAAGGATTGCAAGACGAGCTTCCGAGTGACGCAGCGGATCTGGCACGCGCACACCTTCTGCTGCGCGAACATGGCAAGACGCTTTGCAAAACAAACGCCCCGTTGTGCCGGGCATGCCCAGCGGCGGATCTATGCGAGTTTCCGCTGAAGTGACAGCGCTACGCCGCGGCCTTCTTAGCCGTTCCGTGCGGATCGATCACGAATTTCTTGGCCGCCCCTTTGTCAAAATCCTTGTACCCTTGCGGCGCCTTGTCGAGCGTAATGATGGTAGCGTTGACCGCCTTGGCGATCTGGACCTTGTCATGCAAAATCGCCATCATCAGTTGCCGGTTGTATCGGAGCACGGGACATTGGCCGGTGGCGAATGAATGCGATTTCGCCCAGCCGAGTCCGATGCGGATTCCGAGATTACCGACCTTCGCGTTGGCATCCACGCCGCCCGGATCGTCGGTCACATAGAGGCCTGGGATTCCGATGGCCCCGCCGGCCCGCGTCACCGTCATCACGGAGTTCAGCACAGTGGCCGGCCGTTCGACTCCGGCGTCGCCGCCATGTCCACGTGCTTCGAAACCGACGCAATCCACCGCCGAGTCCACTTCCGGTACGCCCACGATCTGCTCGATCTGATCCGCCAGCGACGCCTTTTTCCGCAGGTCGATCGTCTCGCAGCCGAAACTCTTGGCCTGCGTCAGACGCTCGGGAATCATATCGCCGACGATCACCACTGCAGCGCCGAGCAAGTGGCAGGAAGCCGCGCACGCCAATCCCACCGGCCCCGCGCCCGCGACGTAAACCACCGAGCCCGTCCCCACGCCGGCCGTAAACGCGCCGTGGTAGCCAGTCGGGAAAATATCGGAGAGCATGGTCAGGTCCTTGATCTTCGACATCGCCTTCGCTTTATCCGGGAACTTGATCAGGTTGAAATCGGCGTAGGGAACCAGAACGTATTCAGCCTGGCCGCCCACCCATCCGCCCATGTCGACGTAGCCGTAAGCACCGCCGGGACGAGCCGGATTTACGGTAAGGCAGACTCCGGTCTTGCCTTCGCGGCAATTGCGGCAGCGGCCGCAGGCGATGTTGAATGGCACGGTGACCAGGTCGCCAAGGTTCAGGAATTCGACATCGCTACCCTTTTCGACGACTTCGCCGGTGATCTCGTGGCCCAGCACGAGTCCGGATGGCGCCGTAGTCCGGCCGCGGACCATGTGTTGATCGCTGCCGCAAATGTTAGTGGTTACGATCTTTAGAATTACGCCGTGGTCAATCTTCTTGCCTTTGGGGTTCTGCAATTTTGGGTAGTCGATCGATTGGACCTCGACCTTGCCGGGTCCGAGATAGACAACTCCACGATTACTTGCCATAGATGATCTCCTTTCGTGCTCGTAAGAACTAAAACGCCTTCGCGCCGGCTTCGGCCACGGCGTGATCCTGATCTCCCGATCCGCCGCTGACACCGATGGCGCCGACCACTTTTCCGTCGCGCTTCAGCGGAATGCCGCCGGCGAAAATCATGATCTTGCCGTTGTTGGACGCGTGGATTCCGAAGAACTGCCCGCCCGATTGCGAATGAGACGCCAGATCCTTGGTGGCGATATCGAACGCGCGGGACGTGTAGGCTTTCTTCATCGAAATATCAATGCTGCCGATCCATGCTCCGTCCATGCGGACGTGCGAGACGATGTTGCCGCCCTCATCCGCCACGGCGATGTTCATCGGTTGACCGATTTCGGCAGCCTTCTTTTCAGCTGCCGCGATAACTTTGCGTGCGTCTGCCAGACTAACCATCTTCCTTCTCTCCTTTGATTGCCGCGGTGAATCCGCGATTTGCGATTATACACTAGTCGCGCTCACTCTGACATAGCAGAGATGGGCTGAATTTCCGGCCAGCTAGGCGACTTTGCGCAGCTTCGTCACGCGCCCCACTTCCACCCACTCCACCACGATGATGTTTCCCACGTGATCGAAGATCGCGCTGTGCGGCGCAATGAACTTTCCAGGCGTGAAATTATCTCGCTCCTTGGTGCGAAGCTGTCCCCATTCCGGATTGGTATATTTGCCGTCGCCCAGATGGGTGATCACTTTGTTGTTCTTGTCCATCAGAGTGACGCGCGCGAGCAGATCCGGTACAACAACGACGTCGTTCTGCTCGTGGAAATGACAGGGAAGCTGGGTGCCTTCGACGAAATCGATGTGTTTGCCGTCCAGCGTAAAGCGTTGGATGCGGCGATTGGTGCGATCGGCCACCAACAGGACCGGTGTGCTCTCGCGCGTATCCACCATAAGGCCGTGCGGCGTGTTGAGTTGGCCCGGTTCTTTGCCCGGACCGCCGAACGTCGCGATGAGCTCGGGCTTGCTGTTGTACTTGTTGATATAAGACGAGCCGTATCCGTCGCCGACAAAGAAATCGCCATTGGGCGCGATCGCCACATTGGTCGGCCGATAGTTCATCCCCGGTTTGCCAGGACCCTTCTCGTAGGGTTTCGATTCGCTCGGATAACCCAAGGTCCAGACTTCCTCGCCCTTCAGCGTTCGCTTGGTGACGATGCCGTGCAGCTGGTCGCAAATATAGAGGTACTCGTCCTTGCCCTCCTTGCGCAGATGCAGGCCGTGCGCACCCAGCTTGTATTGCTTGCCCCAGGAGCGAACAAACTTGCCCTTCTGATCGAAGACGACTATGGTGTCGTTGCTCTCGCTGGCTGCACCGACAGTGTGATGGATATAGATGTTGCCGTGCGAGTCTTCGCAAACGCCATGCGTGTTGCCGTACTTGATATTGCCCGGCAGGTCGCCCCAGTCGTGAATGCATTCGTACTTGAACTCGCCATCGCCGACGAGGGGCGCCTTTGTGCCGGCCTTGTCGGTGGCGCCGAGAATCAGGGGCGCGGCGGCGGTTGCGGTGAGAAAACTGCGGCGGGTCGTATCCATATTGGAGAGGATACACTATTCGGGGAGCTTTTCCCACTTGCACGTTCGCTATAAATTTACGGCAAACCAGCCCGAGGGTCATCGAACGAGCTCCGCGATAGCCACCCGACTTGACCCTTGAACGAGTCGCTCTCGAACTCTACTTTGGAGTACATGAGCGCATCTGATTCGAACAGAATCTTAAACCTCGTCTTTCCAGGCACCTCATATCCAGGTTCTTTGCGCATATCGTCGGCTGCCCTTTGGACAAAATTGTCAGTACGCCAGAAATTGTGTCTGCGCTCGTCTCTCGCTTGCAGCGCTCGGTCGACAATGCTTTGCAGCTTCGGTGAATCGTATAACACGTGCACACGTGTTCGCGAATCACCACTGATGGTCGCGTGCTGATATCCGTCGGAGCTACATTGCGACAGGACAACAGCCGAAAGAACACATAGGAGCGGCAGGCATCTACGATTCAGAAGAACTTCGGCCATTCTTCTCAATCGTATCTGAGAAGGCATTATTTCGTAGTCCGGTCGGATCGTTGCGCCATCCGCCGCAAATCCACATGGCTGCACAGTTGCCATCTCGTTCTTATCGCGTGGGATGGCAGCTTGCTAAGTCCGCTGATAAGATCGGGGCATATCGACGCTTTTGGAGATAGCCTGGAAAAAGTCATTGCCCTGCCTCAAGATGAGCAGGATGCGATTGCGTCACAAATCCTGGCGTCGCTGGCCGACGAAGACGCTTGGAAAAAGAGCTTCGCCGAAAGACGCGATGTGATCCGTCGCATGGCACTTGAAGCCCTTGAGGAAGACGCGAGGGGCGAGACGCTGCCGTTGAACGGCCTGCTTTTGAATACCGGTCGCGAACCACCCAGCTTTCAGACAATCTTCAGCCCCGCCTGTTAACATCCGGTCCAGAGGAAATATTTTCATGAAAACGCAACTCCGCATCCTTGCGGGAGCAACGCTGGCCGCCGGATTGGCTTTCGCCGCCGAAAAGCCAGCGAAATTGAGCGATCTGCCACCGGCAGTACAAAAGGCGATCGAGGCGCAGACCAAGGGCGCCGAGATCAAGGGCTTTTCCACGGAGACCGAGAAGGGCAAGACTTTCTACGAAGCCGAGACCAGGCTCAACGGGCACGGCCGCGACTTACTATTCGACAAAACCGGTAGGCTGGTTGAGGTGGAGGAGGAGACGGCACTCGATGCGATTCCGGCCCCCGCCAGAAGCGCGATCCAGAAGAAGGCAGGGGACGGAAAGGTGCTTAAGGTCGAGATGGTAACCAGTGGCAGCAACGTCTCCTACGAAGCGGAGATCGAGAAAAACGGTAAGAAATCGGAGTTTGCGGTTAAGTCCGACGGGACCCCTTCAAAGTAACCGCGATCCATGCAGAAAGGAGCCACTATGCGCAATAGCGCGGTCGTTCTCACATTGGCTACCATGACGTCACTCCTCGCGCAGTCATCCTCGTCTTACCGTGTCACTCACACCTACACGCTGGGCGGGGACGGAAGCTGGGACTACATCGTGCCCGATCCACCCCATCACCGTCTGTTTATCGCCAGGCAGAATCGCGTGATGGTTGTCGATGAAGACAGCGGGACCCTGCTGGGCGAAGTCACCGGCATCCAAGGCGCGCACGGAACCGCGCTGGCGGAAGCCACTGGACATGGATTCGCCACATCGGGTAACGACCAGTCCGTGGTCATGTTCGATTTGAAAACCTTCAAGGTGCTCGGCCGGATCCCGGCCGCTGAAGATGCCGACGCTATCGTCTACGACGGTGCGTCGAACCGGGTATTCACATTGAATGGCGACGCGCACTCCTCGACTGTGATCGATCCCCGGGCGGGCACGCTGATCACGAACATTCCGCTCGGCGGCAAACCGGAATACGGTGCTTCAGCCGGCGACGGCAAGGTGTACGCGAACATCACCGACACGAGCGAGGTGGTTGAGATCGACGCAAAGACAGCTACCGTAGCGCGCCGTTGGCCCACCGCCCCATGCAAGCAGCCGGTCTCGATGGCCATCGACACTGCCCATCATCGGCTGTTCAGCGGATGCCGCAGCGGAGTGATGGGGGTTTCCGACTATCAAACCGGCAAGGTCGTAGCAACTCTCCCGATCGGCGCCGGCGTGGACGGTGCCGGTTACGACGCCGCCTCTGGCAATGCGTTTGCTTCGAATGCGGATGGCACCCTCACCGTGATTCATCAGGACACTCCGGATCAATATCACGTCGTCGAGAACGTACCGACCCCACAGCGGGCTCGCAATATGGGTCTCGACCCCACCAACCACCGCGTGTTCCTCGTTTCCGCGAAGTTCGGACCGCCGCCCGAGGGATCGCCGGCTGGAAGAGGCAGAGGACCAGTGCTGCCCGGATCTTTCACATTGATGGTGATCGAACGCGATCCAGCAGCGCGCTGACTTTTTAGCTGGCGAAGACATGCCCAATCAAACGACCATTTCCAAATGGGGAACAGCTTAGCCATGCGCATTCCCCAGGCGCTCGCCAAGGAGGCCAGCCTCACTGAGGGAGACTGCGTGGCGGCGGCATTCGACAGCGACGGTGCGATCGCCCTGCGTCCAACCAGGCGAAGATACGAACTATCGGAGCTTGTCTCCCGAATCACACCTAAGAATCGTCACCTGGAGACAGACTGGGGCAGGCCGCGGGGCAAGGAATCCTGGTGATGGCTCCCTTTGTACCTGATGCCGGCGATCTCGTTTGGTTGAGTTTCGACCCTCAAACCGGCAGCGAGCAGGCGGCCAGGCGGCCAGCACTGGTGTTGAGTCCGAGAACATACAACGTGAAGTCCGGCCTGGCGCTGGTGTGTCCTATCACGAATCAGTCGAAAAGCTACCCGTTCGAGTGGCCCTGACTGCCGGACAAGGCGCAACTGGAGTAATCCTAGCGGATCATCTGAAGAGCCTTGATTGGAAAGCACGCCGCGCCGAACGGCTCGGGCACTGCGCTACTGAGGTAATCGATGAAGTGCGAGCCAAACTGGCGCCGCTGCTCGGGTATTAGAAGCCCCGCAAATAATTGGAGTGGGCGTTTCCCATCCATGTGCGTACCGATGGCGCTGTCTCATGATCGCGAGGACCGGGATAGCGTTGGATGGCCGCGTTCGGACTCGCCGATAGAATTGAGGCATGTAGGCGCCATCGGAGAAATCACTGGAAAAGT